>Ga0315338_1003546_pt1 | contig 13458 bp, 8 predicted proteins | sample ASW8metaG_FD_204518 | JGI IMG/M metagenome (GOLD analysis project Ga0315338, IMG submission 204518) | Ammonia-oxidizing marine archaeal communities from Monterey Bay, California, United States - ASW #8 | ecosystem: Environmental > Aquatic > Marine > Coastal | place: USA: California | collected... | reverse complement strand
CGCATGAGAATTGTGATGATAAACCGTCACCACCGCCGCTACGTCCTTGGTCCACTGCTCCTCAGCAACTGTGACTGTTCCAACAAAAATCACAATCGCTGAAAAATATATCCTTAACCAGCTCTGAGACATGAACTACTTCCCTATTCAACCAACACGATCGACCATTCTCATTATTTCTCGGAAGAATCCGACCCACGAGATTTACATTTAATAGCCAGCATCGTAACATCTTTCTAAGCCCACAGCCAATTTTGCTTCGCGCCACCTAGCGGCGAGCCCTACCTCCCACCACCGGAGTTGCACGCAATGCCCGGACAACAACAAGATCCTCCCGCACCAGACTCTGATCTGGTCGAAGATCCCATCTACCTGCACACTCGTCGCGAAGCAAAAATCATCCTTAGTATGTGGCTCATTGCGATGATCTACACATGCACCTACTGCTACCTCTTCGGCTACTCCACCCACCCTTCCGATCCCGCAGCTACCGGCCCCGCTGTCAGTTCCTTGGTCGGCCCACTTGAATCCTTCGACCGCCAGCCCGACTCCATCACCACTCCCCTGGGCCTCGGCATCCCCGACTGGGTCTTCTACGGCGTCGCCCTCCCCTGGCTCGTCTGCATTCTCGTCTCCATTGTCTTCTGTCTCACTATTTTCAAAGAAGACGACCTCGAATCCGTACAGCAAGTGATCAACACCACACCGGAAGGAGCCTCGCATGGCTGAAACTAGCAGTATCACCATGTGGGTGTTTTTAATCTATATCGTCGGCGTCTTCGCGCTCGCTGGCTTCTCCCACAAATTACTCTCGAAAAAATCCTTCCTCTCCGAATACTTCCTCGGCAGCCGAGGACTAGGAACCTGGGCCCTCGCCTTCACCTTTGCCGCCACCAGCGCCTCCGGCGGTAGCTTCGGCGGCTACCCTTCGCTCATCTACAGCTACGGTTGGGTGCTCGCCCTCTGGATCGGCAGCTACATGATCGTCCCCCTCTGTACGATGGGCGTCATGGGCAAACGACTCAACCAAGTCGCTCGCAAGTCCGGTGCGATCACCATCCCCGATGTTTTGCGCGATCGCTTCGACTCACCCGTGCTGGGACTCGTCGCCTCAGGCACGATGGTATTTTTTACGATCAGCTTTCTGGTGGCCCAATTCAAACTCGGCGCCATCATTATCGAAGACACGTTTAATCTTCAGTCTGCTTATGCTTATCAAATTAGCCTGCTGATCTTTGCCGTCGTTGTCGTCTTCTACACCTCCTACGGCGGCTTTCGCGCCGTCGTCTGGACTGATGTCATGCAAGGCATCGTGATGGGCGCCGGTGTCCTAGTACTCATCCCCATCGTGCTCAACAAAACCGGTGGCCTAGAAAAAGCTACCAAAACACTCGCCCAACAGCCGCCCATGGCCATCACCTCCGTCCCCGGACCCGACGGCGCCAAAGGCACCTTCAACGACCTCGTCTTCCACACCACCGCCACCCCTGCGCCCGCCGGCATTGCATACCTCAAACCTGAACAACCTAGCACCCCTCTCTCCATCCAATGGCAAGCCAACGACGAACAAGCCTTCGCCGAAATCACCATGGCCACCGACGCTGACGGCCAAGTCACCACCACCGGCAACGATATCAAACAAGCCGTTCAGGCGCACTCCGAACTTAGCAGCGTCTTAAAAATTGAATTCCCTTACAAAAACGACAAGACAATCAAAGTCGACGACGCCGAAGTCAGCCAAGGCGCAACCGGAGTAATCTGGTTCCCGAAGGACAAAACCGAGTACCGCTTCTCGATGATCCACGGCCACGAACTCATCTTCGGTCCTGGCCGCACCAACAAAGGCCGACCCTTTCACACCCTCGGCATGATGCTCTCATTCTTCGTCATGTGGGCGATCACCGGTATGGCCCAACCCAGCACCATGGTTCGCCTGATCGCTTTCAAAGATAGCCGCACGCTTAAACGGGCAATCATCACCGTTTCGATTTACTTTGGCATGATCTACCTACCGCTGATCGCTATCGTGATGGCTGCCCGTAGCGTGTTGCCAGTGCTGACGCCTGAAGACTCCGACCGTGCCATCGTGCTGATCGCTACTCGCTTGGTGTCCGACATGAGCATCCCCTACCAGGTTCTCGGTGCCATTTTCATCGCCGCCCCCTTCGCCGCGGTCATGTCCACCGTCGACAGTATGTTGCTGCTCATCAGCTCGTCCGCCGTCCGCGACGTCTATCAACGCACCATCAACCCCGATGTCACCCAACGCCGTGTGAAAATTATTAGCTACACGACCACAGCCGTGACGGGCATCCTGATCACCGTAATTGCTCTCTACCCACCCGACTTCCTGCAAAAACTTATCGTCTTTAGCTCAGCCGGACTTGCCGCCTCGTTCCTTTTCCCAACTCTGTTAGGAATTTTTTGGAAAGGCACGACCCGCCAAGGTGCACTCGCTGCCATGCTCGGCGGTTTCTTCACCATCGTCACCCTCTTTGCACCAACACTCTTCGGCAACCCCCGCATCGACCTGCTCGGCCTCCACCCCAGTCTCATGGGCCTCATCGCCTCCGCCACGCTCGGCATCACCGTCAGCAAACTCACCGGCCCACCCGACCAAACCCTAGTCCGCAAATATTTTTACAAATAACTCACCTGTAGGAGGCGTCTCCGACGCTGATTACCCCACCATCAAAAAATGCCGTAGGCAGGAACAAGCCCCGCGCAGTTCCGGCAACACATCAACAAGAATTTAAGCTACAGAGCACACAGAGTTCACCGAGACCGTACTCCAAAAACACTTTCTTCGCGAACTTCTGTAAAAAGAGCTACTCCTTAGGCACAGCAATCATATCCACCACAATCGGCCGCTCCTCATCACCTGTTCCCGCGATCGAAGCCTTCGACGCCGCCGGCGGTCGCTTCGGATCATAGACCTCAGGCCGCACCACGTTGAGTGCCTTACTCACCCCGTCGTCAGCAACATAGTAAGTCGCCTTCGCCATCTGCCGCAAATCGCTGCCCGACTGGTCTAAGATATTTTCTAACTGCGAAAAAAGATCCCGCACCTGACCCTCTGCATCAGCAACCGTCCGCGACATTAGGCCCGCCACATAAATCCGCACTGGCGAATCGACCACGGCAAAGCGACAATAAACCGGCGACCGCTTTTCGTCTGGCTGCCACCGATGCGCCACGGTCGCTCCTTCCTCCGCATCGCCCGGCAAATAGGCCACCATCTCGATCTCCGCAGGCAACCCGTTGGTCCACTCAACAAACGAAATCGGCGGACACATCTGCCCAGCATAAACTGCCTGAATCGCCGCCCGCGACTCCGCCACGTCAGCCATCGGCTTCATAAACACTTTTACGTGCACGACATGCTCAGCCTCCAACCCCAACAGTTTCAGCACTCCATGCAACTGTCCCATCGTCCCGGTAGTCGCCGCCCCCAACTCCTCCGCCCGCTCTGCCATTCCCGAGATATAAACCACCCGACCCCGGGGTAACAAACTCACATGCGCAGTGCCATACTCGCCACCTAATTTGTCGCTCGATGCCAACTCCACCACCGCCGCATCGCTCCCCGGCACAGCCGCAATTGCATCCATCGCCACGAGTGCCTTAGAGTCCGCGAGCGCTGTGACCACCAACGTCACCGCCGGTGTTACTTTTTTAAACAGTTCCCGAGCCAATGCCTGTCGCACCTCGTCAGCCAACTCGTTCTTCGCCACATAAACATTCAGCCGAGCAATCTCCTCCACCGACGATCCAACTTCCGCCAGCACAACTTCAAGATTCGCCACCACCTGCTTCACCTGCCCGCTAACATCCGTCGCCGCAATCTTTCCGTCCTTGTCAAGCGGAAGTAATTGTGTTGTGTGTGCCAACACCTTGTCATCTACGACAACCGCGTGGGCTGTGCCGGTGACTTCATCACTACCGACAATGCGGTTCTCGGTAGAGTAAACCTGAGGGCTCAGCAGCATAAAAAAAACCAGAAATAAAGTGAAACGATTAGTATTCATAAAAACCCTCTTCAACATCTGTAGACTTGCTGAAAACCGTGAATAAGCTCAAACACTACCGTACCACAACCTACCAAATCCAATTCATTTATCAACAACTTCCCGCTTTCCCCTTTCCCCTTTCCGCTTTGGCAATTTCTTGGCAAAATTAGCCAATACCAACTACAATCGAACTCACTACAATGCCTATCTATGGAGCTGTTACTTGTGGCATGCCTGTCGTCGCTATTTATATTTGCCACAGAGCACACTGAGGTCACAGAGAGAACTAATTTTCTCGCAACAAATCGACACGCTACAAAAGCCACCTGATCAATACGCATGCAAAAAAACATAATAATGGTTCGCACATCCTGGCTCCTAATTTTGTTTTGTATTTGCCTGCTGAGCCAACCTGTATCTGCGCAATTTACGACCATTATTAACATTCCGCCCGACCCCAACATCGGCGATGATCAATCTATCGGCTCTGATACACAAATCAATTTGGCTAACAGTGGCGCAATTGGCAAAAGTTTCGAAGCAGGAGCACATGATGGCACAAGTACAAATATTGAAATTAACATCTCCGGCGGCTCTATCGACAGTAACTTTCACATATTCAATCAAAGCACGGTGAATCTCTCCAATGGGTCTATTGGTAATGGTTTCAGGGCTTACCCAGAAAGCACCGTTAACATCTCGGGTGGAAGAGTGGGCAATTCCCTTGAAGCATTCAACGCCAGTACCGTGAATATATCTGGGGGCAGCTTTGGAGATACCTTCGAAGCAAATTCTGGTAGTACCATCAATGTTTCTGGGGGAGAATTTCGATTAGATGGAGAATCAATTCCTGGTCTCAACACAATTGGCGACACGGTATCAGTTAATCTACCTGTTCTTTCTGAACTCACCGGTACGCTCGCCGATGGCACACCCTTTGCCTTGTTTAACCGAGACCCACTGATCGCCGTCACTCGACAGAAAGATAGGATCGATGATGGAGTGATAACTTTGAAATTATCAGCACTGCCATCGATAGGACCTGCAAATATTCAAATACCAGCCGACCCGGTCCCTCTAGGGATCCGTGCAGGCCAGACGCTTACTGTTAATACCGGTGGAAGTTTGCCAGACGACTTGAATGCCGGCAGAAACAGTGCGGTAATTATCAATGGAGGCAACATAGGCGAAAATTTTGAAGCCGTTAAAACCCAGGTCACAATTTCCGATGGCGTCATAGGTAAGTATTTCGATGCATTTGATGAAACGATCGTCGATATCTCTGGTAGCGCTATTATTGATGATAGTTTCACCGCACACCGCGGAAGCACCGCCAATATCTTTAACGGTTCCGTCGGATTTGATTTTCACGCCTACCAAGACACCAGCATCAATTTGTTCGATGGATCCATAGGCAGTTTTTCTCACTTCAGAGAAGGTAGCGTTCTAAATATGCAGGGTGGATCTTTGGGCTACACGCCAAGGGCACACAGCGGCAGCACACTAAATATTTCAGACGGAACTGTCGGCAGATTTTTTAATGCATACAGTGATAGTATCATCAACTTTTCAGGAGGTGAAATTGGCAACGATTTCGATACGGATAGAAACACCCTTGTAAATATCTCGGGAGGTACGATTGGGAATCGTTTTGAATCCTATTACAGTGCCATCAATATTTCTGGAGGAACCATTGGAGAGAATTTTTTCGCCTACGGTGGAACTCTCAAAATTACTGGTGGCTCGATCGGAAATAATTTCCTCGTAAATAATATCGATTCAGCACAAATCTCCAACGCAACAATAGGCGACGACGCTTTATTGATAGCCTCTAAAATGAATTTCACGGGAGGATCGATCGGTGATAATTTCTCGTTATTTGGCCTGGAAAATGAAACTGTTTTTTCTATCTCCAGTGGCACTGTTGGCAACTCATTTTCAGCGGATAATAACTGTACTGCCAACATATCTGGAGGGTCATTTGGCGACGGATTCGCTGCATCCCTAGGGACTGATATTAATATTTTCGGTACTCAATTTTTTCTTGATAGTATCGACATTACTACCATGCTTACCACAAATATCCCTTTTGAAATCACCGATCGCGATGTGCCACTTATCGGGCTGTTGGCTGATGGCTCTACATTTGATTTCGATTTGAATAGCATTGACATTGCAGGCCAAGATTACTTCCACCCCAGGGCAAACCTGACAATCACCTTAGTCGAACCCGGAGACTTCAACGGCTCCCTCGACGTCGACGGTACCGACTTCCTCCGCTGGCAACGCGGCTTGCCCGATCCACTCGACCCGGTCGACTACGCTAACTGGCAACAAAACTTCGGTCACCACAGCGATTTCGACAACGACGGCGACACCGACGGCCACGATTTTCTGCGCTGGCAACAGCTCTTCGGTGCTGGCTACAACTCGGCCAACTTGGACGACTGGCAAGCCAACTTTGGAGGTGCTAGCCCTGCTATTACTGCAACTGTGCCCGAACCGACTACTTTTCTTCTCATGCTCTTAGGATTCGCATTAAGCCTCCACCGCCCAAGCAGCTGGAATTCCTAAAACCATTTCTAAAAAGCCTCACGCAAAGGCGCTAAGGCGCAAAGGGACTTAATATCAGCTTTGCGCCTTAGCGCCTTTGCGAGAAACGTCCCCTCTCTATTTCTCTGCGTCTCCGCGTCTCTGCGAGAGACTTCTAAAGTGGCCAAAAATAGTTGTAGAAATCCCTCACAAATTTCGGGATAATAACAAAGCCGTCAATGATCAGCTTCCAGCAGCCAGCTGCTTAGACTTACGAAAGAACAACAAACCAGCGCCTAGCGCCCAACAACTAGTAACTCAAGATATGACAAAACAATCCATTTCACCCTTCAATCTTCGAGGTTTCATTCTTCTTTTGTCCGCGCCAATGGGGCCCCCTGGGAACTGTGCCAAAACAAGCATCCATAACCCTTGAATAACAATACAAACAAACCTCCTTTTGTCCAATAAACTCAATTTCCTTCGTACAAAACCAACGCCTAAAAACGATGAACTCATTAACCCGCCGCCGATTTCTGAAAGCAACCAGCACCGCCTCCTTGGCACTGACATTGCCCTTGTCTGCACAGGCCAAGATGAGCAAACTCACAAAGCCTGTCAGCATCGGTATGATTACCGACCTGCATCAAGACATCATGCATGACGGTCCAAAGCGTTTGGCAAAATTCTTAGCCGCGATGAAAGTTCAGCAGCCCGATGCCATTGTCCAATTGGGCGACTTCGCCGTCCCCGACCCCAAAAACCAAACCCTGATCGACACTTTCAATGCTGCCCATCCCAATGCGTATCACGTCTTGGGCAATCACGACACAGACGGCGGCTACACGACAGACCAAGTCCTCGCCTCTTGGTCCATGCCTACCCCCTATTACACAACCGAAGTTGCCGGTCTACGACTAATTGTGCTCGACGGAAACGAGCCCCCTGCAAACCACAAAAACGGCTACCCAGCACACATAGGCACTAAGCAAGCCGATTGGCTCCGCGCCGAATTAAAATCAGATGACCGGCCCGTAATAATTTTTAGTCATCAACCGCTAGCTGGCCCTTGGTGTATCGACAATGCCATGGAGGTTCAACAAATCCTTACTGAGTTCTCTGACAGAGTTCTGCTAGCACTCAATGGCCATACACATATTGATTTGTTGTCTCGAGTAGGCAATGTCGGTTATCTTCATGTGAATTCGGCTTCGTATGTCTGGGTGAATAGCAACTACAAACATCAAAGCTATTCAGACGAGATCCATGCTGCCTTCCCCAAAATAGCATCGGCTTGCCCGTATCGCGAAGCCCTTTTTACTACACTCACGTTCGATCCTGGGAAAAATCAAGTGCTGATCGCTCCATGCGAAACGCAGTGGGTTGGCCCATCGCCTGCCCAACTTGGGCGAGACAAACATCCAGAATTAACCGACGGAGAAGAAATTGCTCCTCGCATCCGTTCTCGAAAATTAATACGTATAAAGGAGTAAAATCCTAGCAGAGTTACATTTTTTTAAGACCATCTCTTGCCTTACATGATCTATCTGCTAACAATGGAGGTATGAACGTTGCTTATCGATATTTTTTCTGGCAAAGCTTTACCCACGCTAGCTTCTTTCGAAGCGGTGACGGGGCCGGAGGAAGTGCGTAGCAATCGTTTAGCATTTCTATGAACGCCATACCCCGAGCACCGCTAGGTCCTCGGGGTTTTTTTATTGCCTCGCGGGCTGTAGCAGGACAAAAAACTCTGTTTTAGGAGCTAAACCAATGATCGTTGTCATGAAACACACAGCCACGCCGGAGGATCTACAGCAAATGATTACCAACATCGAAGCACTGGGCCTCAAGGCCAACGTTATCGAAGGCACCGAACGCACCGTGATCGCCGCCGTCGGCGAAGAACGGGTTGCCGGCATCCACTCGCTGGAAAGCGGGCCGGGAGTCGACGAAGTCCTTTCGATTGTCGCCCCCTACAAACTTGCCAGTCGCGAGGTTCGCCCAGAAAACAGCGTTATTACTGCTGGCAGCCTGTCTGTTGGCAATGGACAGATCGGCGTCATCGCCGGCCCTTGCTCTGTCGAGGGCGAAGAGCAAATCATCGCCTCGGCCCACGCCGTTAAAGCCGCGGGAGCAACGGCGTTGCGTGGCGGTGCCTTCAAACCTCGCACCAGTCCCTATAGCTTCCAAGGGATGAAAGAAGAAGGCCTCAAATTACTGGCCGAGGCTCGCAATCAGACGGGCCTAGCCATAGTGACCGAGGTAGTTTCACCCGACGACGTCGAGTTGGTCGGCGAGTACGCTGATGTGTTACAGATCGGCGCCCGCAATATGCAGAATTATCGATTGCTCGAAGCGGTGGGCAAATCGCATCGGGCTGTACTGCTCAAGCGCGGGCCAAGTGCCACGATCGACGAATGGTTATTGGCGGCCGAATATATTCTTGACGGCGGCAACCCAAATGTGATGCTCTGCGAACGTGGTATTCGCACCTACGAAGCTCACACGCGATTCACACTTCCATTAGCCACTGTGCCTTATGTGCAAGAGAAAACGCACTTGCCTGTGGTAATCGACCCCAGTCACGGCACCGGGCATACCCATCTTGTGCCTGCAATGTCGCGGGCTGCGATCGCCGCGGGAGCAGACGGGCTCATCATCGAAGTGCACCCCAACCCCGACAAGGCGCTCAGCGATGGCTATCAATCGCTAACTTTCGATCAGTTCGACGATACGATGGCAGGCTGTGCAAAAATTGCCAATGCCATGGAGTGCAAGCTTGGCAGCGTCTAGTGATGTTACTCGGCAGCGAGAAGACGATTACGCACTAACCAATTCCAAACGGAGCGTTGTGCCGAAGCCGGTTGCAACACAAACAAGACATGAGAACTTGAATCATACTCAACCGCTGTCGGCCCAACACCGTCGGCATCGGACGTCTGCACCTTAGCGACCGAAGTTAACTCCGCTAGCAATCGATCGGCACCGGTGTCAGGCGCCTGAGAGAGTGTGTATAGCTCCAGCACTGGTTGGGTTTGTACTTTTTGCGAAGTCGTAATTTCGAGCATCTCGCCTGCCGTCGCACGCCACCCTAGCCCCAGAGGTGCTAACACCTCGCTCAACGCTACATGCCAAGGTTGATTATCAATCGAACAAATAATTCGACTCTGCGGCCACAAGTCAGCCTCGGCCAACGCTGGCCAGTCAACTATAACAGGAACCCCGAGCTCCGCCTGCCAATGACGAACAATCTCTTGCAGTGCGGTGAAACGCGAAAAGGTAAATACCGTTGGTGCTTCCAGCCGAGACGCCAGCATCATGTGAGCTGGTTTGCTAGATAATTGTTTTATCGGAAATCGGCTTCGCGGCAACAGCTCGTTTGCCAAGCGAAGACGTTCCAAGAAGATCAACAACTCATACTGCACCCGTTGCGTTTGCTTGATTTTCAGCGAACTAGCCAACAGTTGCAACTTCCCCTCGCCACCCACCGCTTGCCACTCTGTGGGTGCAACCAATTGCTCGACCCATTCGGCAACCTCTTCAACACTCGCTGTCGACGACAAATCGTCAAGAGGGTAAGTCACCTCACGCAGCTTCGATCCCCCTTTGCGAACTACCCGTACCAGGGGACCTTCAACCACATGCTCAAGATGCAACGGCCCGAGCACATTACGCAGTGCTTCGTTTAAGTTGGCCTCTTTAACATCCAGCGAAACCTCGCGTCGAGCGGTAATACCCGCCATCTGCAATTCTTCTGGAGCTATGCTCACCGGTACCGCAGCCATACGGGAAACGAATCTCAGAAAATCCCCCAACGCCATTTTCTTGATCTTCAGAGCTGGGAATTTCTGCGACAATTTTTCCTCTGCAACAGCCGGAGTAACGGTCTGCTGCATATCCCGTCGCACACTAGGCAACGTCGACGGCAACTCCTTGGTAGCAACCGGGCCGTCTGGCAAAGCTTTTGCCTCTACCGGCGGCTTAACCGTGGCTTTCGTGTCAGCTCGATTGATCGCGCCCAAGTCTAAATTTTCAGGATCGAAGTCCAACGGATCAAACCTTAGCGCTACCTTGGGAACTTCCTCAGCAGATTCTTGTTCAACAGCAGGTTCCACAGTTGCAGTTGTTGGCTCTACTTCTGGCTTATCAATATCAGCCGTCGATGCGGCTCCGTCGATCTCCTGATTTTCAACAGGAGTAGCTTCCACTATATCTGCTGCGATTTCGGTCTCCGGTGAAGCGGCAGTCAAATCAGCGGCAGGCTCAGTCGTCAATCCCGTAGCGGTTGCTGTGGGTTCCACGACTTCCTGCTGCGTTTGTATGGCCGGGGTCGCTTGACGATTCTCCGCTGGATCGTCACGAAAGAATGAAGAGACACCGGCCACTGCCGCTCCAGCAACAAATGCCAGTACCGTCAAGCCGAGTAGTTTGTAGTTCGCAAACCAAGAACCCGCCGGCACTTCTGGCTGAGGTAGGGCTTCCTCCGGCACCGAGGCTGCCACTGGGGGCTCCGCAATTGGTGCAGCGGATTCGGCAACAGGCTCAGGGATCGGTGCGGGTTGGGCTGGAGCAGCTTCCGTTGGCTCAACGGGTGCAGCCACTGCCGCGACAGGTCGTTCGACCTGTACCATACTTTCGCAGCGCGGGCATGCCACGATCTGACCGATGAGAGATTCGTTGCGCACAGACAGCTTGGCTTGGCATGTGACGCAAGTGATCTTAAAGAGTTCCACGTAAATTCACCGAGCCAAGCTCGTTGCTCCTCGGAGGGCAAGTTCATGCTATTTGCATCACCTGCTAATCGATACTGTTCCGTATGCCTATAGTATAGCCAACTATTACCTGTTTGGCCTAAAAACGTCTGGCAACTGTAGGTCCTGTTTTTTAGCCGCTATGCGGGTTGTCACTACGATCGCTCCAGGCTTTCCGTCTGCTGCTTCTCGAATCACGTAGACAAGCTTTTGCTTTGGATCGGCAGGTCCAGTGGCTGTTCGGTCGGGGTTTGCCAGTTGGAGAATTGCCAGCAAAATCTCGGCCGCTTTCTGCTCCCGCAAATCGATCGAAAATGACTGATTCTTGGTAATTCCCTCTAATTGTAGGTCACGGCCACGCAGTTGGATGGACACTCCCAGGTCTTCAGACAGTATTTCCAGGGCCTTTTGTAGTGTTTCCTTGGGGAATGCCAGCGTGGTGGGCCGCTGGAGTGCCTCGGCAACCGATTGTGGTCGACCCTGGGCAGGTGTCAGATCAGCTGCAATCTGCCCAGGCTGCCCCAAATCCTCCCGGCAGTTAAGCATCAACTCAGTAGCCGCCAGCAAATTGTGCCCGGCCGGCAGAGGCAGATAGCAGCGAACCACGCTCACCCCGCGCTCGTTACCTACTCGGGTAAAGTTGCTGAACTGTCTGAGCATTGCCGGCAACCGACTCAACACCTGTTTGCCATAAGGGTGAAGCGATACGTCGGTTAAGGACTTCTCCAATGCTTCAGACGATTCGGATAGACGATTCGCTACGGCTTCTAAAAATCGGTGCGGCCGCGTGTTGAAAGATACCGTGGATTGCAATTCAAAAAAGAAATTCTCGTCCCAATGTGCGCAGAGCGCCACGGTTGTGGTGTCGTCTCCAACAACCTGCCGCAACGCCATTTCTAATTGCTTGGCTGTCCCCTGCAGGAGATCGTTGCCGCTTGCTCGGAAAAATTTTGTGGGAAACAGCAGCGTTGCCAACCGCTGGTCATCAGTGACATCGACAAGTCGTTGCATGTCTCGCACTAACGGCGGTGCACTTGCCCCGTTGGCGATTAGGTCGGGCGCAGATTGTATTGAACATACGACCAATATGCGACCTGCTTCATCCTTAGGCAGGTAGCAAATCTGGTCGCCCACCACTTGGCATGCCTGTCCGGCAATAATTCTCGAACTACTTTCAGGCAAACGCTGCGAGAACATTTCTTCTGTCCAAGGCTCAAGAAACTGTAAACGCAGTGAACAGCCCAAGTTGCCATTCTCCTCAGGATGTAAGCCAACCAACAGAGTAGAAATTTCCCGTAATTGCGCCCCGGTAATTTTCTCAAGCTGAGCGATCGCCTCAGCTCCCCAAGGCCCCAGCGAGGCAAGTATCTTCTCGCCTTCCGCATACGAAACCAACTGCGCCGGCCTAACGTGCAACAGCAATTGCGTTCCCAAGGGAACATAGGCTAAGTCGAGAGGCTTGCCCGCGGTCGGAGAAACCCACAGCATCTGGCCATCATCTTCAGCAACTCGATGCGGAGTAGCAGGCTCTTTAGTAGGTTTGGGCAACTGGCTCTCGACAGGAGCTGGGTCTTGGGTCTCTGTTTGATTTGCTGCGGTGTCAGCTTCATCACCTTTGCGAAGGCTAAGCACCAGGGCAACGAGAACAACTAACCCCACGGTAATTACCGCCCCTACTACCAATAGATTGGGCCCGCGTCGCTTCTGCCTGGAGTGGCTAGCGGTATCCTGGGTTTCTATCTTAATATCCAAAAGTTCATCGTCCATTCTCAGAGCTATGCTTGTGAGTTACTGCCTCAAGGCTTATTATCCATTAGACACGGGCGTCTTAACCAGCCACGTTTAACCCTCAGAATATCATGAAATCGTTCGAAGCGGTTGAGCTCTATTTTAATCGGGCAGCAGATGAACTCGAATTGACCGAGAACATGCGAACCCTGCTGCTCACGCCCAAGCGGGAAGTTCAGGTGCAGATTGCCGTCGAAATGGACAACGGCGACCTGAAAACGCTGATCGGCTACCGGGTTCAGCACGATAATTCCCGCGGCCCGATGAAGGGCGGATTGCGGTTTCACCACGAAGTCGATCTCGACGAGGTGCGCAGTCTGGCTTCGCTAATGACCTGGAAAACGGCGGTGGTCAACATTCCTTATGGCGGGGCCAAA
>Ga0315338_1003545_pt1 | contig 13459 bp, 9 predicted proteins | sample ASW8metaG_FD_204518 | JGI IMG/M metagenome (GOLD analysis project Ga0315338, IMG submission 204518) | Ammonia-oxidizing marine archaeal communities from Monterey Bay, California, United States - ASW #8 | ecosystem: Environmental > Aquatic > Marine > Coastal | place: USA: California | collected... | reverse complement strand
ATCTGGATGGGCAAAAATCAACAGGATGCGGGGTGGAATCGGCATCCGCTGAATATAATCGATGCGCGTGGTGGAGTTGACCCTACGATCGTGAGACTGGGCGCCCTTGCCCTGGCTCACTCACCAGCTTGTCTTCCCAGGAACACGACGACGATGCCCGATTTACATAATTTCACGGGGGCGGACTATGATGGTTTTCTCGGGTTTCCAGTCATCGAAAGTCCAGCCTATGACAGTCTCTGCTTGCGAGAGGCAGGAGTAGAATAGTCTCGATACTTTGGCCCGACAGCTGCAGGTCGAAAGATGTCCACTAGACTCGCGACAGTTGCTCTTCTGCTTGTCCTCTGCCGCGTGCTGCCTGCCTGGGCCGCTGACCACTCGATCCTCCTATTGACACCGACAGCAGAGGACGCGAGGCTGGCGGCTGTGGACAAAGCTATCCGCTTCTGGAACGAAATGCTCGTGGATGTCGGCCTTGATCTCCAACTGGCCGAGCCGGAGATCGTCATCCAGTCACCCGTGATGCGAACGCTTGAAAACTATGCCCGCGATCTCGCGATGCGCGCAACGCAGGCATCAGCCCGCAATGCCGAACCGGCGCCACCTGATGCGGTCGCCAACCTCGACGCAGACATCGTCCTCCTGCTCTCACGCCAGAACATCCTGTCTTTCGCGTGGCTGATGCCAAAGGTCTCACCACACCGCTATCTCGTGGTGATCCGCCAAGTGTCGGGCTCAGATCGGGCGGATGACGTCGTTCAGCGACACGTGGTCGCCCACGAGCTCGGACATGCGCTCGGGCTCCCCCACAACAACGAGTCCCTGGCACTGATGTGCGGGCCATGCGTGCCGCTTCCAGATAAATTCGAGGCTGAGGGGTTCCTGCCTCTAACGGATGGGGACCGCGCACGACTCCTTGAGCTGCACGGCGCGCCATAGTCAGAAATGCGTCTAGAGTTGACGTTAGACATCGGTCGGGGTGTATCCTTATAGGTGAAGGTTTATATCTAGACTGTCACAATGCGTTTCTTGGACATGAGGTATCCCATGAAAATTCAAATTCTCGTTCGGTCTCTGGCTGTGATCGCACTGACCTCACTGCTACCGTTTCAGGCTGTGAGCCAAGCTCAAACAGCGGAGGGGGATGTCCCTAGGACCCCAGATGGTAAGCCCAGCCTACAAGGCGTCTGGACTTCCGGGACCTTAACAGACTTAGAACGTCCAGAGCAGTATGGCGACCAAGCGTTTCTGACCCAAGAAGACGTGGCCGCCCTTGAGCGGGAAGCCAGTCAAGAGAAGGCAGTTTCGCTTAGCCAAAACTTCGTTCCGAATGTTGATTCCACCACCGGCCGGCCGCTTGATCAAATTCAACCGGGTCAGCAATTTGGCGTCGGCACCTACAACCCTCAGTACTTTGACGGTGGGACCAGGATTTCTCTATCCAGGCGGACTTCACTGATCGTGGATCCTCCTGACGGTCGCATACCCTACCGGTCGGAGACACATCAATACCAGAGGGAATATGGAGCTCCTCCTTACGATTCACACGTCGACCTCGACACCGGAGAACGTTGCCTTGGGGACGGAACACTTGAGACACTCTGGTTCGGCTACAACCCAAATCATCACATTGTCCAAACGGCAGACCACGTCGTAATCCTCCACGAGATGTATCGAGAGCGCCGCATTATTCCGATCGACGCGGGTCCGCATGTGGACGCTGACATTCGTCAATGGAATGGCGATATTCGCGGCCACTGGGAAGGCGATACGCTAGTTGTCGAGTCCAGGAACTTCCCGGATAGATGGCGCGAAGACCGGTTTAACGAGATCTGGCGAGGCCCATCTGACACGCTCAATCTCGTCGAACGGTTCACGCGTATTGACAACGAGAATATTGAGTACACGGTGACGATTACGGACCCGGCAAGGTTTGAAAGCCCTTGGACCGTCGAAACCTTTCTAACAACGAACCAAGCCGCGGCCGGCGTCTCGCAGGGTCCGATTTACGAATTCGCGTGCCATGAGGGGAATTACGGCGGTAGGAACATTCTCAGCGGAGCGCGTGTTTCCGAAGGGGCTACATACACCGAAACGAGGTAGCTCGACGCTCACGTGGTTAGTCTCCTGACATGCGACACGGCTTGGCCCGTTGTCGCTCAGAGCCGTAGCCGCCTGACCAACACTCGACCGACCCACGACCCGTTCGTGGGTCGGTCTCTGCCGCTGCTTTACTCTATCTTTAGAGGCTCTGTCGTCCAGCGACAGTAAACCTAACTACTTGCAGTAGAGTAGTTGCTCTTAATAATGCCGAGGTAGCTCAGTCGGTAGAGCACATGACTGAAAATCATGGTGTCGGCAGTTCGATTCTGCCCCTCGGCACCACTTCTTTTTTCTCGTAACGTTTTTCCGATCAGCTAGTAGGTTCCCGGCAAGCGAGATTCCAGTACCATTTTTTCGGTCAAGTTACTTCCAAGTCCTGGTGGAGCATTTAGACGAAGCAGAACGGATTTTGAACTACGAGCCTGATGACGTACACCTATATGAGACGTAGACTGAGCCGAAATCGACACGACACGGTATCTGCCTTCATCTAGGCTCTAATTAAGGGGTCGCCATGATTACTCGTGAGTTGGAGGTCTAGACGTGCGTAGCCTTCCAAGATCGTTCCTTCAATCCTTGCCGCTCTTTAGTTCATCAGACATGTTTTCTAAACGCGGAGGAAGCCCCTCGGCATCGACGCCCGCTCACGTCATGCACACGACTCTTCTCACCCTCGCTGCCCTGCTGATCGCCACCTCGGCCGTCTCCCAAGCCCCCGACGATCCCTTTCCGGAACCGATTGAGGCCACCGAGGGGGTAATCATCGTCGGGTACACCGAGTTCGCCACGCTTCCAGACGTAGGCGGGGAACGCGCCCGCCCGATGCGACTCGTCGACGAGTCGGGCTCCGAGCGCCTGTTCGTCAACGACATGCAGGGTCCCATCTACACGATCAGCTACGACGGAAAGGTCGCGCGCTATCTGGACATCAACGCGCCAAGGTGGGAGGTGCCGGTCGAGTTCGCCGGGCGCGAGCGAGGAGTCCAGAGCTTCGCGTTGCACCCCCAGTTCAGTGTGCCTGGGACCGCCGGCTACGGGAAACTGTACGCTTGGATGGACACGCGGGACAAGCAGCCCGAGCCCGACTTCGTGTCGGGCGGTGGACAGAACTCACACGACACGGTGTTACTCGAGTTCGCCGCTCGCGATGCGCGGTCCGCGACATACGACGGCGGGCCGCCGCGGGTGCTTCTGCGGGTCGAACAGCCCTTCCGAAACCACAACGGCGGGTCTATCGCGTTCAACCCGCTCGCGTCGCCCGGCGACAGCGACTTTGGGATGCTCTACGTCGGCGTCGCCGACGGCGGCAGCGGGGGTGATCCGATGGATCTCGGCCAGAACCTTGGTTCGGTGTTCGGCAAGATCCTGCGGATCCAGCCACTCGGATCTGACAGCCGCAACGGCCGCTACGGTATCCCGACGGACAACCCGTATGCCGCGGACGGTCTCGATCGGACGCTCGGTGAGATCTTTGCGTCCGGTCTCCGGAACCCACAGGGTCTCGCGTGGGATCGGGCGAACGGCAACATATTCGTGACCGACATCGGCCAGAACATCGTCGAAGAACTCAGCCTCGTGACCGCCGGTGCCGATCTCGGGTGGAGCAGCTGGGAGGGAAGTTTCCGCTTCATCAGCCGCGAGGCGGTCGACCTCGCCGACGCGCGCAGCGAGCCGGGGATCACCTACCCCATCGCCGAATACGGCCAGCTCGATCCGCTACTCCAGTCCCGGTCGGCTGCGGGAGGCGTGATGGTGTACCGGGACGACGCGATTCCCCAGCTTCAGGACCGCGTCTTGTTCGCCGATTTCCCGCAGGGCGAACTCTTCCATCTCCCGGCCGACGATCTACCAGAAGGCGGTCAGGATGCGATCCGCCGCGTGCTCCTACGGGACGGCGACGACACCAAGCGGCTTCTCCAACTCGTCGTGGAAAAGACCGAGGAGCAGGGCAGGGAGCCCGCGGTCCGCGTCGACCTGCGCTTAGGCGCCGGCCCCGATGGCCGCGTCTTCCTGATGAACAAGCACGACGGCCTCATCAGAGAGATCGTGCCCTGAGTCGGTGGGGCCCGCATCCGTGACGCCCTGACGGTTCGTGGCCCTATCGATTCCCAGGAAAGCTTGTTAAGCCTGACCCGGTAGCATTATCGAAGATGGCTGGATGCGGCCCGGTGCCCGCTGCGTAATCCTCCTCATTGACGCGGGCCCCTTTCAAGAGAGCCGGAAAGCCGTAGTTGCCTTCGTGGCACCGTGGCTCATAGTAGATACGATTCTCTTGGTCGTTCTGCCGTTTGAGTTCTTGTTTCACGGTCCAGGGCTGAACCCACACGGTTGGGTCGTCAATAGTGACCTCATAAGCCAGTGAGTCCGGACCTGTTCGCGTCCAGCGTTCCACTAAATGCAGGTTTTCACGAGATCCCATGAGATCTTGTTTGGGGCTGAAATTGGTGACGTCGATCACCAACGTATCACCCTCCCAGTGAGCCCTCGAGTCCCCGAACCACTGGCGAATCGTATCGGGAAGGTGGGGACTACCATCCATGACGATGGTTCGCTGAAACCCTTGGCCTTGGCCTTGGTCGTAGTACATCGTGATACCACCTTGCGTCTGGATGATACGGCGGAAGCTTCCACCAACCACCGACCCGAAATCCACCGGGTGACCAAGCAGGCAACGGTCCCCGAACGCTCCATCTTCGGGGTCGTCGTGACGGTTCATCCGATTGGTGTTGTATCGCGGAGCAGACTCACTCCGGCGAGGTGAGGGAGTCGGGTTGTATTCCTGGCCCGAGCACGCGGGTAATTCAAGCTCACAGGTCTCGGTCGAACGCAGAAGGTCACGTCGCCATGCGCGCTCCGTGTCGGCTAACGCCTGAGCCTCAGGGGTCAGCGGAGGTACTTTCCCATTCGGAGGATCGACAACCTGAGAAGTTCGGCGGCCAAGGTGTTTATACGTCACGTGCGCGTTGCTATACGCGCCGGCGACGTCATTCTGACTACCTGGCGCTGAACGCCTGTCTCCTTCGCCGGACGTCTGTGCCGCAAGTAGCCGTGCTCGTTCGTTGTCCGCCTCGGCATACTCTTCGTCGGTGTAGAACTCACGATTTGCATAACCGTCCGGCCGCTCCAGGGGTGTGTCGAACTCTTCCGTCCAAATCCCTTGAAGATCGGGCTCACCCCACGGTGTTCTCAGTGACGTATCCGCCTGCGCCCCTGCCGTCTGCCCCATCAGGCCAACCTGGGTAGAACCCATCAGCCCCACAACGACGACCAGGCCCGCACCGACAAGTATGAGTATTCGTGCACGCATTCGACCCTCCCGTGACATGAGCCCGATCCTCCTCAATTGAGTTCTTGAGACCGCCAGCGTAGCATCAGACGGCTAGCTCTTCAACGGGCCTTAGGCCAACGGCCATCAAATTTACTTGGGTGCGCGGCGTCGATGATGTCTCAGACCAAAAGTTGGCGGGTATAAATATCGGTCAGCTATATAGATATTCTGAGCCCCGTCCCGGTTTTTCGATCGGCACAAATCGGCCCACGGAAAAGGAACGACTGGGAATATCCGACCCCATTCTCGCTGATAGCCACACGGATGAACAGATTTGGGTGGATGAGGTCTCGTTAGACGGGGGTCGTCATGTTACCCAACAGGACATCACGGGACAACAGGATATGGACGTGTGACCTCAGAACAAAACTAATGGTGCACAGTTCGATTCTACTCCTCGGCACCACTTCTTTTTTCTCGTAACGTTCTCCCGATCGGTCGGTTCGGAAGTTCGGTTGTACGACCCTGATCTGGCTCAGGAACGCGAGACGACATGGAACGAACCCCAGTCGTCGGGTCGCGGGCTGTCGAGCGAGGGAGGCTCTCCGCCACCACCAGGCTGTCTGGCCTGCACCGCCGGCTTCTGCAGCTTCTGTATCCTGGCCGCCCAGATCCGATCGAGAGTGCTCTGGCCCATCTCCCGATTGAGAAGAACGGGATAGACCACCCCGTCGAGACGCAGACGGCCAGGCTGGTCCTCTCCGACGCGCGGACACCAGTACTTGTTGTCAAAGGTGGAACAGCTTATATAGAGTTCGCCCTCCGGCGTTGCCATGCAGTTCACGTTCACCGAATGGGGCCGCAACGCAAAACTGACCTGGATCTGACACAGCGAGACATCGTTCGCGAAGCTCCAATCGGTGACCGGGTCGACGGGCGACTCACCCAGTAGTACGAAGCCCGGCATGGTCTCGCAGGGGCAGGTCGTGGTCCAGGCGACGCCGCCACCCAGGACCAGCGTGACAGCAACACCTAGGAGGATCTTCTTGACGGTCTTCGAACAACATATGCCGGCGGTCTCTTGCACTGCGCTCATTGCCACTCTCCTCGTTCTTCCTCGCCGACCGGGTTTGACCCCTGACCGTCGTTACCTGCCAAGGTTACCGCAATATCAGCTCAACAGACGGACAACCCCTGCAACAATTTCTAATAATGTCGGAGAAAGTCGGCGAAAGTTCGACACACTCAATTACCCCCTTCCCCCTAACTCCGAGCATCCAACAGGTAGCCTGAGGAAAACCACGAGCCACCATCCTACAAATAACACCTGCCGGAACTCGACGTAAGATAACCGACGGTCCGGACGTTTCGTTCTCTATTTCGAAGTAACGGTGCCTGAGCCTGGCTTCTCAGTTTGACCAAGCGTGTACCCCTTTGCCTTCCAATCATTAAGGCCGCAGAATTCAACCGTTTCATAACCATTTTCACTGAAGAGCTCCGCGGCACGGGAGGCTCGGCCACCGCCGTTTCAAAAAAAGACCAGTCGCACGTCTTTGGGGATATCAGGCATCCGGTCTTCGAGTTCACCGAGTGGAATATGAATCGAACCTGGCATCGATCCCGATTCGACTTCGTAGTCTTCTCGTACATCGATCAGCAACATCGTCGTGCCGGCGTCGATAGCTTCCTTCAGTTCGTCAATGTCGATCCGCTGGCCTTGTGGAGCTTGAGTGCCGGCGGCTGCTGCCGCGAGGCATACCCACACTCCTAACCCAACCAACGAGCGGAACATGGTTTCTCTTGAACCCATCCTTGACCTCCAATTTGTCGTCCTCATGCGGCGTGAAGCTATATCGCAAGATCGGAACTATGAAGAACAGAAGCCTCACTAGTCTTACTCCTGCCGCCAAGAACTCTCTACAAGCTCAGTAGTCTCCAGCGAGAACCAGCGTAGCATCAGGCGGCTAGCTCTTCAACAGACCTTAAGCCAAAGACCATCAAACTGGGTACGGCCGATGGGGATATGTTGACCCCACCCTCGGTAACAGCTCCAGGAATGGACGCCACTGGACGGAGACAACCACGTTAGCCAACAGGAAACCACGGAACGGCAGCCTTCGGACGGACAACGCTAGAACCGAAAATCATGGTACCGGCAGTTCGATTCTGCCCCTCGACACCACTTCTTTTTTTCCGTAACGTTCTCCCGCTCAGTCGGTTGAAAAGTTCGGTCGTGTGACCGTGATCCGGCTCAGGATCGCCGTCGAGGGCTACCCACGTCTAATTCGTCCCTAGAGCGGCGTCAAGTGGGATAGGCTGCGCGTGGAGGATGTATGACAACGACGTACACAAAGCGGATACTGCCATGGCTGTGCTTCATTGGTCTCGCCACACCAGCCACGGCTCAGACCGGGGTTGAGGTGGCGCGGGGTTACCGGGAGGCGAACGAGGCCGCAATCGTGCGGAACTTCGCCGAGATGCTGACCTACCCCAACCGAGCGCGGAACCTAGCCGACATCACGCGAGCCGCAGAGCACATCCGAGACCGGATGCGCGGCGTGGGCGTCAACGCCCGACTTCTTTCGATCGAGGGCGTGGCGCCACTTGTCTTTGGCGAGGTGCGCGTGGCAGGGGCAACCCGAACGCTTGGACTGTATGCGCACTATGACGGGCAGGCGGTCGACCCATCAAACTGGACCAATCCGCCGTTCGAGCCAACGCTCTATACCGACGCGCTGGAAGCGGGAGGCACACCGCGGCCATTACCTGAACGTGATGAACCAGTCGACCCGGCGTGGCGGATCTATGCGCGCTCTGCGGGCGACGACAAGGCCCCCATCGAGGCGTTTCTCACCGTGCTCGAAGCGTTCCGCCAAAGCGACGTGACGCCGACCTCAAACCTCGTGTTCTTGTTCGATGGGCAAGAAGAGGCCGGATCCCGCCAGCTCGGAGATTACATGGAGCTCATCCGCGAGACAGTCGACGAAGTCGATATCTGGCTGTTCTGCGATGGGCCGGCACACCAAAGCGGACGCCCGCTGCTCGCCTTCGGCGCCCGCGGCTCGGCGGGGCTGGAAGTCACCGTCTATGGAGCCACTCGCAATCTTCATTCGGGCCATTACGGTAACTGGGCACCGGACACTGGCTTGATCTTGGCGCGCCTCTTAGCGTCCATGAAGGACGACGCAGGACGGGTTCTCGTTGACGGTTGGTATGACACGGTGGAACCGCTAGGTCCCGAAGCGGCGGCGGCACTCCGAGCCATGCCCAACTGGGATGCCCAACTCAAGTACGAGCTCGGCCTGGTGCAAACCGAAGGGGAACCCCAGACGCTTCCAGAACGTCTCATGGTGCCCGCTCTGAATGTGCGGGGATTGACCAGTGGGAACACCGGCGCGCTCGCTCGCAACATTATCCCGAACCGTGCCGTGGCGGCTCTGGGTATACGACTGGTGCAGGGAAACGAACCGGCGCAGCTGCGCGGGCTCATCGTCGAACACATTGCCCGGCAAGGTTTCCACGTGGTGACGGAAGACCCCGACATGGAGACGCGGCGTCGCTATCCCCGTATCGCCAAGGTGACGGGAGGAGGAGGATCGGTGGCCGCTCGGACGTCCATGTCGGATCCGTTTGTTCAACAGATCATTGCGGCCGCGACCGAGGCGGCCGACCGCTCGTTCGCAGAAGGCGCGTTGGTGTTGTCACCAGGATTGGGCGGAACGCTGCCGATCGCCCTCTTTACCGACGTCTGGCAGAAGCCGGCGATCGTCGTGCCTATTGCCAATCATGACAACAACCAGCATGCACCCGACGAGAACCTGCGACTGGCAAATCTCTGGTACGGGATCGAGCTATTTGCAGAGGTCCTCACCATGCGCTAGGGCGAGTTGAGTAACCTCACAGTGACGATATACACATACAAAGCCTTGCACCACACTCGAGAGGTTGGAAGGTTAAACCGACAATTGGCAGCTATCTGTGTCGACCGGTAAACAGATATACCGACCCTCTTCGCGGTTTTTAGATCTGAAAAACTCGCGTCAGAAAAACGACCGATGGGGGATATGTTGACCCCACCTTCGCTAATGGCCACACGTGATGGATATATCTGGACAAATAAGACCTAACTAAACAGGGACCGTCGCGTTATTCAACAAGAAACCACAGGACATCACGAGGCGACAGCCTACGAGCGTTCGCCGCTAGAACTGAAAATCATGGTGTCGGGAGTTCGGTCGTACGAGTGCGATCTTAATGGAAGACGTCGAATACCTGGCTGTACTTCAGGGTGAGCGTTCGACCAGCCCCGGTTGGTATCGCACGTCGAGGGTCGAGGTTGTCATGAAAGAACTTGATGTCGTTGTAGACGATGAAGAGACCAGTGTTCGCATCTGACAATAGCCCGAAGCGAATGTTCGAGGACCACAACTCAGAGCGGTCGTTGTACTGCACCAGCGCTTGGAGAAACATCCGAGTCGTGAACGAGTAGTTCAGTCGAACGCGGCCCAAGTTCGTAACGAAGGAGCCACCCGGCAGGGTGACATCGTTCCGGTCTAATGCGACTTCCGCGTTAAACGTCTCGCCGACGCGCATGTTCAGTTGCGGCCGCAGCTGCACTCGGTCGCCCCCGAAGAACCCACCCGAAACAACCTGGACCTCCCAGCTAAGCGGAGCCCCTCGATTGGTGTAGTACCTGATCTGCGCCTCGGAGTGGTCGTAGGCACCGACTGCCACGTTCACACCAGAAGCGATCTCGAACGGTTCAACCACTCCCTCCTTCCTCAAGTTTAAGGCAGTGCTTAACCGCGAGCCGTTTTGCCACTCCATAGTACTGTCGAGGTGGGAGTACTGCGTCTCCTGTTGGCCCGTATCGAAGTTTAGGATCGTGTAGTGCGTGACGTGCGGGTTTAGCTCGTGTATCCCCCACGAATTGTCAGGACGGAACCTTGCGCGAACAGTTCCATCGACTTGTCGATAGCCCCGCCGGGTATAGAAACCGACCTCAGGATTGAAATTAGGAGCGACCGCGCTAACTCCACCGGCAACCCGGTAGTGCTCGGAGTCGTAACTCAACGAGCTAGCGTACGCGTGCGTGTCGGTCGTCACACCCGGAGTTTCAGTCTCCACCGCGAAGCCGGAGAGCGTGAAGGTCTGGCCAAGCCCAAACCGGCCATCGACAGCGTAACTCCGATTGTAGTCTTTCTCAGCGGCCAAACCGCCGGTTGCCGACCGGTTCACGATCATGGCACCAACGTTCGATCGGTTGGCAAAGTCCTGGCGGACACGAGCCACCGTGAAGTTATTCGACGGCGCCGCGCCTGCGCTCACCGACTCCGTCTGCATGTTCAAAAAGCCAATATTGGTATTGTTGCCCACGTTACCTGAGAGTCGCCCACCTCCGAGAATCGGGATCTGACTACCGTTGCCACTGATCCCGATCCGTCGGCTGAAAAATACCTCGATCTGACCCGGTTGCCCCACCGAAAAGAGTCCGGCGTTCTCTAGAAAGAACGGTCGCTTCTCCGGGAAGAACAGGTTGAACCGATCCAGATTGATCTGCTGATCATCAACCTCCACTTGGGCAAAGTCGGTGTTATAGCTCAGGTCGAGTGTCATACTAGGCGTGACGCTATATTTGAGGTCCGCGCCGAAATCGCCGAGCGCAGTAGTTTTCGTATCCGTCTTACGCTGGATTGTCTTACCCAGCAGGTACGGCGCCAGCTTGAGATTCCGCTGCGCCGGCACGTCGATCCCCTGAAGTTCTCCAGCGAGAGAGAGTCGGTTCAGATTGAACTGACGTGGCAACGGCGCCCAGTACGACTGCTCGTTCCGAGCTCGAATGTTACGCTGAAAGTTGATTCCCCAAGTCTGAGCCTCCCCCGAGGGAAAACGTATCGTCCGGAACGGAATCGCGATCTCCGCGGTCCACCCGATCTCTGAGATCCGTGCATTCACCTGCCACACACCGTCCCAGTTCAAGTTGAATCCGCCACCTGAACCTCCCTGCTGCTGACTTCCGGCGAATCCACGGCCACTGCCTTGTCCTTCATTTATTACCTGGCCATCGTATTCGACCCCCGCTGGGTTCGTGCCAAACACGAACCCGTTTTGCTTGTCGAGATATGTGTCCAGGATGAGTTGAAAACTATCTGTTTCTTGAAGTGACGAATCCCGACGACTGTCCGAGACGATGATGGTACTAGGATCGCGGACATAACAGACGATCCCGAAGAATATCGTGTCGTCGTTGTAGACGACGAAGACCTCGGTGCGCTCGGAGGCAGGCTGCCCATCGTCTGGCGTGTTCTGACGAAACCCTGTGCCTGGCGTCGCGTCGGCCCAAGCGGAATCGTTCAGAACATCCCCATCCAGAGTAGGGATCCTCTCGACCCGCGTCGCGCGGGCGACTGGAAATCCGGTAGTGGTCAACTCGCGCTCCACCACGTTGTTATCAATCAACGACTGGGCGAGCCCCACGGCAGAGTCAGTTAACCACACCACTGCGACGCAGAAAATAATGATGGACCTGGACAATCCATTCATTCTAGCGTTCCTAATCGTCTCCTGTCCGCTTGGTCATAAACTTCAACACCTGAACGTGAGCATCAGCAGGGTCGCCTCACCGTAATAGGTAGCGCCACTTCGACGCGATCGGTGGCTTTGAGCCCCCTGCGATCCAATGCGTCCTTCGCCGCGCCTAGACGGGGTAAAACGGACTCTGAACTACGAGATGGATAACGCGCACCCGTATGAGTACCCCCATCCCCGTTGAACCGCGCAGTCACTCTGAGTAGGCTAGGGGTTTCGTCGTTCGTTAGGAGCGTCGGCGTATTGCGTTTCGTCCGGCAAACTATGGATTCGCCCTCGATCATCTGCATAGCGGTTGGATTTCTCAATATTGTCGTTCGTGGGCCGCTGATATTTTCGCCAAGGGCGACATTGCGTTTCTACGATAGATGGTTGCTCTCGACCAATGCCCGATTTCGAGTAATCGGTGTCGTGTGCACAATATTGGCGATGGCACTCCTCTTCTCCGACTTTGGGGAGGGGGTGCTGGCCGGATTGCTCCACACCTTCGGATGGTTCGTGGCGACCGTAGCTCTATTATTTTTGGTGTTACCGTTGGTGTTACCGAATGTCCTCCGGGATTTCATTCAGACCATATTCATCTACATCGAAAAGTCAGTAGACGAGAGAATCGTGCGCATCGTCGGTTTTTTACATGTGCTGTTTGGGCTTGCGCTGATCTACGTGGGGGTCTACGTTGTCTGAACGGACAGCGTAATTCGCCGTGCACCCGCCTAAGTAGTGCCCGCTGCAGCACCGCGTCGAAGGACGATCGCGTCTAGGGAATGACCGGCAGTATCACATGCGACGGTCGGTCAGCCGAATGATGAATCGTCTGCTCGGCGACCGTCATCGCGTCGCTCGTCCCGAATGGCTCGCCGGTGTTCAAGTTCCGGGTGAACTGCGGGAAGTGACTGCTGGTCACATGCACGCGAATGCGGTGTCCCTCACGGAAGAGGTTTGCCGTGCCGATGAGGTCGACCTCCATTTTGTAGATCTCGCCCTGCTCCATCATCTCAGGCTGACTGAGACTGTTGCGGTAGCGGGCCCGTAGAATCCCCTCGGCCACGTTGAACGCGCGGCCGTCCGGATAGACGTCGATCAGTTTAGCCACGAAATCTGTGTCGACAGCGCTGGAAGCCGCGTGCAGCACGAGCTTGACCGGACCGATGACTTCGAGGTCCTCCGTGAGCGCCTCGGTCGTGTACACGAGCACGTCGGACCGCTGCTCGATCGGACGCTGGTCGCGCACACCGGAAGAGGTCGCCACACCGCAGCAGTTTGCGCCACCGAGGCTGGGCACAGGATCCCGTGGATCGTAGCGATAGTGGTCGGTCTCGGCGCCGTCTGTGGGCGGTGTCCACGACAGTCGACCGTCGCCGTTCGAACCGTTCGCCGCACCCTCGCTGTGCAGGTATAGCGGGCGATATTGGGCGCGCGCCGGTGGGTACTCGTTCTCGTACCGCCACTCGTTGCGGCCCATCACGAACACTTTTACTGGCGGCTCGCGGTCCAAGCCGT
>Ga0315338_1003544_pt1 | contig 13461 bp, 18 predicted proteins | sample ASW8metaG_FD_204518 | JGI IMG/M metagenome (GOLD analysis project Ga0315338, IMG submission 204518) | Ammonia-oxidizing marine archaeal communities from Monterey Bay, California, United States - ASW #8 | ecosystem: Environmental > Aquatic > Marine > Coastal | place: USA: California | collected... | reverse complement strand
TGATGGAATCTATTTAATTGCCAATCAGCAGAAGAGCTTCCATATAACATGTAAGTATCATTCCTGGTGAATATTGACATCACCTCTTTGACCTCCATAGAGAACCCTGAAACCTCATCTCCTAGGGCTATCTCTGCAGCTCCAGTTATAGGACTCCACTGCAGTGGCGCTCTAATACTTGAGTGTTGTACAGAACCACCAGGGAAAGAGAAGAACAAATGATTCTTATGCGCTATTATATGCTCAGGAACGTCAGTAATCATACCTGTATTGATTTTAATAAAAGCGGTTCCATCGTAAGAAAACCCTTTACCGACTTTATTAACACCATACATAGCAATCCCACCAGAAGTGCCAGTAAAATTATAAGTTACAAACTCATACTTTCCACCAGGTTCTAATGTTTGAGCATACTGCGTACCATCAGCCTTAGCTAGAGTTCTAGAGGAAGGTTGTGAAGCGCCGTTTACATCTGCCCTATCCGAGCTAGAAACCTGTATCTTTTCTCCATCTGTCCAGGTGCCGGTATTTCCTGTTATAGAAAAATAACCAGCGGCATCACCATCAGCCCAAGCTCCAGAAGCTACTGTAACTTGCTTTACTGTTGCTGTTTTCCCAGAGGTTGCTCCGGTTATTACATCATCCTTTTTTATCTCTGTTGCACCAGCGTCAAAAGCTAAGGTAGGAGATGATAGGTTCTCATCATCTACAAAAGTGCCGGTTATTCCAGTAAGAACAACAGCTCCCTTAGCGCCTGTCTCCCAAAGACCAGAATAAGAAACTGCAGCTACTGTGCCTGTAGCTCCTGCTGCTCCAGTTACAACAGAACCAACCACAAACTCTCCATTAGTTGTTGTACCATCAAAATTTAAAGCTGTACCTAAGTCTACTTCACTCCACCCTGTAGATGTAGATTTATACATCCCAGCAGTAGCGCTACCTGATTTATTTCTAAAGGCATAAACATCACCACTAAATACCCATACACCTAAAACACTTCCCTCTCCAGGAACTATAGTAATATTACTTCTTTGGTCCTCTATTGCTGACTGTAACTCAGAAACAAGCGATGCATCAGCATCAGCATCTCTTAATACAGGCGGACCATATGAAAGAGAGGTAGCATAAAGACCCATTACCCAACCCTAAAGACTGATAACTGACCATAATGCATTTGGAAATTCTCAGAGTTACTTGCATGACCGTTCTTAACTTGGGCAAGAACATCTGTATAAGTTGTATGACCCGTAGTATCAATTATTCCAGAAGCGGATACCATATTGTCTAAGGTTGCCGCCACCCTTTGAACGGCGCAATCATAACCGGGGTACACCACAGAGCCGCCAGTATCTTGTGTTGCAATCCTGAATGTCCATACTACGGTATCTGTTCCAGTCTGAGCAAAACTAACGCCTAGATTTACCATAAAGAACCCTTTATCGTATATCCTAATCATATCACTATCTTCGTCAGACTTAGATCCTACGGTCGTTGAAGACACTGTTCCTGTATCATCAGGGCCATCAAAACCAGAACCGTTTTTATTCCATTCTATTGTTGCTGTTGCTGTTGATGCTACCGCCTGACTTGCTGGTGTTCCAGATTTAGCGCAAATGGTTGCATAACCGCCCATTCCTGATTCTGTAAATTGCCTAACCATCTGAGCAGTAATTGCCCCAGTAGTATTATCAGCAAAGCTGGTTCCAGTTAGTACTGATCTTTCTTTTCTTAAAGCTGTTGGTGTTCCCATTAGCCAAACTCCACATTGAATGCAGCGCTAAAAGCGCTATCTTTATTTAAAAATAACAAGGTCTCTCCGTCTTGAAGAGTCCCGCTGACCACTATAAAGTAAACATACCCTTCTGCATCATCACCAGCAAATGAACCAGCTGATGAATCTCCAGTAACATCTTCTATACTTACTTGCAATATAGAGCCTATAGCTCCGCTAGTTTCCCCCTTAATCGTATCACCTGTTGCAGGAATTTGCATATCAAAGGCAGTACTAAAGGCGCTATCAAAAACAGAATCTTTTGATTTACCTAATGTAAAAGGTATTCTATAAAAAGTTATAGCAGAAGGAAGAGTTTGTCCGTCAAACCTTTCATAACCATCTAACCTTCTGTACCGTCCTCTTACATCTACTTCAAAATTATCAGAAGCAACTAACTCACCAGCCCTCATTGACAATGCTGGTTCTACTAAGTTCACACCACCTTCAAATGGAAAATAACTTGACTGAAGCCCTGATGGTTTAAGAGATCGTCTAGTTAATTTTGTCATTGTGGGACTACTGTAAAGTTATCTATATTCTGCGCCCTTGAGAACCTTCTGTTCTTTTGTCCTGGTAATTGATCAGCTTCTAGTTTATCTAGAAGATCTTCAAATTCAGCTAAAGCGCCAGATAAAATCTCAGGAGCATCCGCATTTTCAGCATAATATATTTTTGCTCTTGACGTTATTATCTTATGCAGTCTTGGCGGTATAGCAGATATATCTGAATCAGCTGCCAGTTCAGTAGGAGTTGCCCAATACGCAACAGAAATAGCAGTAGTTGCATCTGGAGTTGGATACACATCTATAACACTATCAGGCTTTATTGAAAATACTTCTGGAGTACCAGATTCAATAACCCCCATCTTATACTCTATATTGTAATCATCCCAATCCATATACTCCAACTCTTGGTAAGAGTCTGTGTCTTTGGAAAATACAATAGAATCTAATTTCCAATTACCTACATCACTTGGAGATGTTAATGTAGATGTTCCTATAGATGGTGTAATAGTAGCTTCCTTCCATAAGAAGTTCCAATTAAACCACCTGCTCTGTATATCTAGATCAGCCTGTTTCACATAGCGCACAACTGCATTCTCTTCTTCTGAGAGAGTTGTTGATGTAACATCGTCTGGCCCTGTTCCTGGGATACCAATATCCCTCGCCATATTTTGACACAAAACTAGATAAGTGCTCATTTCAAATTCTTCATTATATCCTTACAAACATCGTTGGGTTTTATATTAGCAGCGCACATCGCACCACCAGTATGTTCATCTCTGCTACACGTGTTAAATCCATAATGCATTTTATGACAAGGAAAACAAAAGTTATCATAATAGTCTGGACCAAGAGAAGTAGTATTTTTCCAATGCTTTGATAAATTCTCTTCAGAAGAATGCGAAAGCATTACAATCTTATGGTTATCTAAAGTAGATGCCGCGTTCAATACACCAGTTTCCGGTCCAATTACTATAGAGCATCTATCTATAAAAGAAAGAGTTTTTCTTATGGACCACTTACCTGACTTTGTTATAACCCTCTTTTCTTTTTCCCATCCCTGCTCTAAAAGCTGACATAGATCATCACCAACAGTAACAAAAGAAACATCTTTTCTTCTAGACAACACGCTAGCTATCACACTATCAGTCCACGGATATACCTTATGAACAGAAGAGCCAGACAAAGACCACAATATTACGTGCTTAGACTTTATCTTCTTTCTTTCTTTTTTAGCCCATTCTCTTTCTTGTCTAGTAGGATAAAATTTAGGATTAAATATATGAGGCACCCCAGATAAGTCATGGGTTCTTTCCATATAATTAACATTACATTCATTATGCAATTTTTCCTTATCCCAAAAGAAACGCTCGTCAGCCTTTGCTAAAACCGTTCCCCCACCCCTAAGTGTTGATGGTCTATCTGGAACAACTAATAAAGACGCTTCTATAGATTCAGAAAGCTGTATTACCTTATCAAATAAAGGTGGTAAGTTTTCCCAATACTCTGTAAGTTCACCTTCTGGAATCATGTTAGTTTTTTGAACCAGGAGCTCATCTACATAAGGATTACTTTTTAATATATCTTCTCCAATAGGAGATACATTAACACAAACTTTGTACCCTTGTTCCTTTAATAGTGGCAATATCGAACTAACTTGCAACATGTCTCCAAAAGCGCCGTACCTAATAACACATACAGTCTTCTCTTCTCGAATACCCCCAAAATCAGCAGGGGTATATTCGCTCAGTTCCCTTTCGGGAATATTTATTATTTTCACTATTTCTTTAGAACGCCCATCCTGCTATGACGCCACTTCCTCTCACCATTTGTCCGTTAACTCTTCCTTCGTTATTTGTTCTTCGTTGGTCATGCCTAAAATCCATGGCTCTCTCATCAAATAATTGAGAGCCACTTGTATATCCTTTAAGAACAGCTTCAGTATGACCATACCCCATCTCTGGAGTTTCAACTCTACCGCCAATGAATGCTTCAATTGTATTCATTCTTTTAGCCATTTTAATATCCTCTTATGGATTAGGGGCGGTTTCCCGCCCCATCACCAATTAACTTAGCAAAATTCAAACTTACCACGATCAGTAGAAATATTTGACTTTGCGATACCCTGCGGCATCTGACCCTTACCAACACTGTCCATACCTAGAGATTTTAAAGTTTCTCCAGATACGTCCTTCTTTTCGATAAGTCCATTCTGATTAACCGTTGGGTGTTTGCTTGCAGTATCTTTAGCCATAATTGACCTCCTTAATACCATTCAACAACAACATACGGATAACCCATACCGGCTTCAGTACCGGAATCTACCCCAACAACTGGAGTGCATTCGATCTGAGTATCAGCTGGAATAGCCTCTGAAATAATAGCATTCGTATCATCTTGGACATTGAATGTATCTGTCAAAGTAGTGCCGTCCGTAATGTTTAGTTTGCAATAAGCATCTGCATCCCCAGTCGTTCCGACCTGAAATGACGCCTCTGTACTATCACACGCGAAAGTCTCCGTAACCTCAATACCAACATCAATAATGGTTCCTTGCATGCCCTTTGGTCCCTTAAAAGAGAAAACAGTAGGCGTGCCATTACCCATATCTTGACTAGCACCAGATTGAATTCGCGTACTTATAGGATTTGAATAACTCATAATAATGTCTCCTTAAGCTGCGCTGTCCCACATCACGATACGTGACTGGGCCTGTTGCGTGTGTGTTATGCCAAATCCGCCAAGGTAGTACCATGCTACGCCACGATCCCTTCCGTAATCCCCAGGAATTTTCCCACGAATTTCTTCTGGAACCGCAATAGCTTCAGCAACGGTATCCTCGCCAAAGAACAAAGCCCAATTTGACTTGTCATTAGTCCAAGCTGCAGCAGCGGTAGACATACCACCCTTAGCAATATTGGTTTGTTCTACGAATCTAACGCCTTCGTAACGACCTATTTCGCCATTCATAATCATCTGAAAACCAGCATCAATATACTGCTTGATTGATTCTAGATCATCTTTCAGAGTACGCCATGTCGTCGGCCATGCCAAAGCGTAATAATCATCGTCAGCATAAGCTGGGATGTTACGTTCTTTCATGGTATCAACAATTAACTTAACATGTTCTTTCTGAAAAGCAACATTATTAGTTAGCGTACATGCCGTGTTAGTCGTCAACGTGAGAGCTGTCGTGCTTGTTCCAGCAGTAGGAACTACACGCAAAGCACACGCATTAAACTGAGCAGCAGCAAGAGTATCAAATGCCTTCTTGGCATCGTTCTTCAATACTTTCCTTACCACCTCAGACACAGGCTGCTCAGAGAGATCGTCTAACTTGCCCGTCCACGGTACAGAGTTACCTGCTTCCGTGATCGTCATTGTTCCCTGAGAGATAGTGAATGAGGTTTCGGGGACTGTATTGGTTTCAACTAGTGTGCTGCCTGCTGTGGCAACATCACTAAACACGTTCCAATGGAATGTATCACCTCGGTGAAGTCCCTGGTGCGCTGCGTCTTTTACGTCGCAGAACTGACGGAACTTTACCATCGGCTGAACTGCCATCCTAAGAAGGCGGCTCAGATTTAAGGCATACATATAACCACCGGAGGTGCTAACTGACCATACTTGTCCAGCCATAATTACCTCCTATAGAAGTTATAAAATTTGGCCTCTAGCCTTTCTCATCTCCTGAACTATTTCAGAAGCTGTCATTGGAGCTTCATCAGAACCAATGTTGGCAGAAGCCCTTGCAGATCTCGGCTGTTGCACAATTTTTTTCTTGCGCTCCAACCTACCATTTTGATTAGGCATTGATCCAGCCCAATCGCGAGTATACTCAGCAGCTGCTTCTATAATTTGATTAGGTGTCCAATCAGGATTATCCTGAGTTAGGGTGACCGTCTTATTATCAGCAATTGTTCTAAGCTCTGGAGATTCTGCTATATCAGGATATTTATCTTCAAAAGACTTTACAGCCTCCTGAAGACTTTTATGATAAACAGCTTCTCTTTGCTTTTTTACTGCTCTTTGTCTACTCTGGTCATAGGACACAATTGCCCTATTTACAACCTCTTCTACATTCTGGGTAGCGTTACCGCGCCCACTATTCGACAAGGTTTTTAATAAACGAGCTGCCTCAGCAGCATCATCTTCAAACAAAGCGGCGTGATATTTTTCAACTATGTCGTCAACATCACTGGCTTCGCTTTCTTGAGGAGCGTCCTTTTGGGGTGGCTGCCTCTTTAGGTTTTCCGCATACTGGCGTAATTGCTGTTCTCTAGCCATTAACTGCCTTTCTTTTGCGGAAGCTTGCTCAAATTTCATTTGAGAAGCTTTATCTTTTTGGTGTGATGATTTTAAAGAATCAAAAGAAACATCCACTTCTTCTCCATTAACTTTAATCTTAGTCTTCCATTCTTCTCCATCATGCCATATTGGGGTTTCTGGAGCTTCATCTTCTTCTAAAGAATCCTCCTCCATTACATCCCTAGTTCTTCGCTCGTAAATTTCTTCTAAAGCTTTTTGTCTACTAGAAGGGGTTAAACTAACCTCCTCTACAGGTGCGTCTTCAGAAGTCTCAACAACCTCTTCTAACGCATCCGTCTGGGTAGCGTTATCATTTTCCATTTTATTTACCTATGGTTCTAGTTTACCGGATGTTTTATATCTTGATATAGTCTCTGCGTTTTCTCCGGTAGTAATCACAGAAGCTAACCATTTTAATATATTAATAGGACAAGATAGTTTATCGCTAATATCTCTATATACTTGAAGTTCTTTTTCTGGAGAAAAACTCCACCGAGACTCAGACATTTTTTGTAACTCTTTAATGCCGTCCTTATACTCATTAGTGGCTCGTTCTACTATAGCTTGACCAATGGATGTATTTAAGAACTCTCTTGTATCCTTTCCTACTCTTATTCTTTTTACTAAGTCATCTATCCCCTCTTCAAAGGGATCATAATAGTCCATATTATCCTACCGCATAGGGTATCTTGTTATAGTCATTTCTTGCCATAACCCCTACGGGTCCTTCGTCTAACATTTCTTCTTGCCTATTAATCTCTTCGTCAGCTATCTGATTAATAAGAGCCTCTCTCTGCAACATAAGCTCAGCGCGTCTAGTAGCTACGTCTTCTTGCTTAAGCTGTAAGTCTATATACTGAAGCTGTGCATCTATTTCTTTCTTGCGAATTTCTGCACCAGTCTTCATGTTCATCGCTTCTAGATTGCCCTGCTGCTTCATTTGTTCAATCTGAATTCTATTATCTAACTTCATCTGCTCTCCCTCAATCATTCCCTGCATCTCTTCTAACTGAGCCTGCATTTCAGCAAGTCTAGGATCACCCTCAAAAGATATAAATCTATCACCATCCTTATATCCTAATTGACCAAAGACTTCCTTGGTGAGCTCCTGCATATTTATTCTTTCTGCTACACCTGGGAATGCTGCAAGAGTTTGCAATCCCATCATTAGGTTTTGCACTTTCTTTAGTGGGTCAGTAGCATTTATTCCGACATTAACTTTTAACAAAACCTCATACTTAAGAAGATCATCTACTGATACATCTTTCATGGCTTGGTTAATGGCTACCGCAGCTTCTCCAGCTAACCCTAGTATAACCTCATCTGTTTCATAGTATTGCTCTAACCTTAGCATCTGCTTAAGAACTTTCTCTACCCATGTCTCAGAAAAAGTTCTTAGAACATATTCCACTACACTACCCGTACTATTGGCAAGTAACGACATTCCTCCAACAGTCTCATTTAATGATCTAGAGGCTTGGATTGTTGATGTAGAGAAGTTACCTTGTAACTCGTCAAAGTCCATGTTAATTCTATCTTGCTCAGCATAAGCAGACCCAGTCACGTCTCTAGTTTCAATAATTCTTACGTCAGAATCAGGATCATCCATCTCAACTGCGCCGCCAGGAACAGATCTAAATAAAGCGTCTAAGTCTATATTCCTATCTCTGCGAATATGGTAGCGCTTGTTAAGTGCTAACTTAACATTATCAAATCTTTGGTTCCATATGTCGTTAGCAGCTGCTTGCAATTCTTGCGTTAGCTCAACGGTCCCTGCCGGATAAACCTTATGCGCCTCTATATTAGCATATCCCATTACATAGGGCCTTTCCCCACTTCTTAACCAAGGATACATTTCCTGTAATGGAACTGGGTCAGTTAACATGTAACTTACACCAGCTGTAAAGTAACACCAATCCTCACCATCTCTCTTTATTATATTCTTATGAACCCAAACGATTTTATAGTCTTCTACTTCACCATAACCAGCATCATTGTCTAATGGGTCTTCTCTTGGTTCATCTCTTACTAACCTTGTGGTGTTATCATCTTCGTCGCTCGTGGTTGTTAGTAGCTCCCCAGTTGAGACTTCATTCCACTCGCCGCTATCCATTTTAGTAACTATATCCTGTAAATACATTGGTATTAAATGTATTATATATGGGCTACTTTCCAGTGGGTCTGCCCAATCTGAAGCTGGATCTATTCTTAAATTCTCGGGCGAGATAACTTCTATAATAGGTTTATCTCTTATGGATGTTACTTGCGTTCTTGTCTTTTGATTTCCCTCATAATCCATAACTGGCTTGTTGTCTCTGCCCATTTCTACATATGTTTCATCTCTCTCTTCATAGTCCCAGTATTGATGACTAACACATACACCTTGAACAGCTGCATCTTGCAATGCTGCAGACATTGTCTGAAACCAAGGAACTGTATTTGTCAGTCTATACTGTAACACTGATTGAGAAACTACTGCTGCAGCTGCTTGATTAGGATCATTTGGATTTCTAGGCTTTACACTAACGACATCTTCATTTGTAAAAAACGCCACATTCATGGCTGACTGTAAATTCCTTACAGCAGTTCTAGTCTTAGGTCTAAAAAACCTAGACCTTTTATCATAAGCATTAGTATTATACTTAGATCCAGGAGGATGATTGCTATTAAATAAAGATAAGCTCTTCTCCCACTGCTCTCTTAAGTTAGCGTCAACCCATTCAGAAGAATCATCATATGCTTGCCTAGCTAATCTCAGCCAAGAGTCCTCACGAAGGGACTCATCATCATCTATATTTAAAGTTTCTGAGCCTTCTGTTGGCGGCTGTGGATTAATTAAGCTCATGAAGCATAGTCCCCATTAAGTTGACCTTTAGTATTCATGTTCAAATCATTATACAAAGTATTATTAAACTTGCCCCTCTTTTGTTTAAACCTTTCTAATATCTCCCCTCCAGCCATAACAACGCTTCTGTAGTCATTATCTATTTTATCAGCATGCATTACAAAACCCCAGTTACCAGAAAGCCTTAAAGACTTTACTGTAACAACTCCGTCCATAACATTAACAGCCCAGAACCATCCAGGATATTTCTTTTCTAGGGTTTCTGCAACATTTTTTGCTAACGTATGATCGTTCAAAGAAAATATATTAGCTTTTTCTATATCAAAAGACATCTCATCTTTTCCTCTTGTTTTTTAATTCTGGAGTATAAAATACTCTTTGCCCATTTCTAAAAATATACGTAGGCCTCGGGCTTCTTAATTCAGGATCAGCAGTATAACAAAGGTTTGACCAACTCTGTGTATTATCTTTCTTTTTCATGAGAGTATTATCTCTGGGATATATTTAGGATCTTTAATTAAAGGCCATCCTGGTTCATACGGAGTAAATACAAGATTTCCTGCGGCATCTATAGAAAATGTATAAGTAACTCCAACAGTTGGAAGCAAGGTTCCTGTTCCCCACGTAGCTGAACTACTAGCCCAATCTCCAGAGGTATCTGCCCATGATGTAGTCCCAAATCCAGAAAGATTTGCAGTATCTGGAATAAACACATGCCCCGTTGTAGATACTGGAAGGAAACCAGTGAGGGATAAACTTCCTACAGGAACATACCACAACCTCTGTATAGTTCTATCGGGTGCTATGCCAGTTAAAGTTAATGAGCCAGCATCTGGTTGATTCTGCCCTGTCTCCACAGCGGATGGTACAAACGGAGTAATATCCCAATCATCAGAAGAAGCCGCCCATGTACCACCATAATTATCCCATGTATATGTTTGTAGAATAGTGAGTGTGGTATTATCGGGACTAATTACAAACCCATCTCCAGTTATCGGCAATTGCCCCGTTAAGGTAAGTGTAGATGCAGAGACCTGAAAATCATACATAATCCCACTTACGGGAGAATATACGGTAAATGTTAAATCAGCTTTATCTGGAGATATTCCTGATCCAACAGCAGCTTGCGGAATTGGGCCAGAACTCCAATCACCAACAGTATTGACCCATGAAGTGGTTAATTGATCCCACTCATAAGATTGTAACAGTTCAAGATTAGCAACACCGGGACTGCTATTAAGCCCAAAGACTTGAGAAGGTTCTAACCCCTGCTCCCAATCTTCTGTTTCAGCGGCCCAAGTATTAGAGTTTGATGCCCAACTTGGAGCAAGCGACAACACGGCAGAAGCAGGAGACATACCCGGACCAGCCCATCCCCGAGAAAACTCACTATCGTTCCAATTTCCTGTTGTAGCCGCCCATGTTGTTATTGCCATATCGTGATAACCCGGATAAACAAACTAACTTTATTTAGGAAATCTTGCTTTGATTTCGGCAACCCTGTCTTTCCAATCTTTCAAACTATTTTCTGTTATGTACTCTATCTGCTCTCTAGGTGTCCCGTACATTAACATTCTTGCTTTAATACCAGTTGCAGGATTATTAACCCACGTTTCTTTCCAGCCTTCACCCTCTACGAATTCTATAGGTCCATTTACTGCCTCATGAGCCTCCGGCGGATTCTTGTCTACCCTAATTATCTCATAATCCTCAACCTCGTCTATCGTCTTAGGAATCAAGTCCCATGTTTCAACTTTCTTTCCGTCAACAATACCCACTTCCCCTTGAACAGCTTTATATCCATTCTTTTGAGGAACGGCAGTCTCTTCAACTTCTTCAATCCCAAATGACTCCCTTATAGATGCGTTTGATAACGGATCAGGTGGAAAAGAAGTATTAGGATTATCCGCTTTAAGCTGTTTGCCTGTATAAGGGAATACATCTCCTTTAATATATTTCATATCTGTTTCCTAAATAGCGAATGTTCCCATTCATTAATAAAAATTAACAACCATAACAATCCTGCGTTTGTTCCCACTTGGCGGTGAAAAAGAGTGCTTCAAAGAACCGTCGAACAATAATATATCATCCTCTTCTGGAAGAACTACTTTCTCTTCCCCATCTTCTATTACATAAGTTTCTCCACCATCAAAATCGCTCATGTAAATTATAAAAACATTATGCGGTACTTCTAAGTCTACATGATATGATGATTTCTTGGTAGAGCAAGGCGAAGTAACATTCAGGTTTATCCTATATATAACATTAGGACTCATACCATTATGCTGAAATATTTGATTCAACATAACCTGGACTTCCGAAAAAAGTTCTGATGTTATTTTCGATACCAGTGTCCCCGTATTTCTGCTAGGTCTTTCCACAATCTTGTGACTGTAAAAAGAAAGATCATCGGGATTTCCGCCATGATCTGGATCAAAAACGTTTCCACTTTTTGATGGTTGATAAAACCAAGGAAACTCGTTACTATGGATTATCTCCTTTACCCTAAAATACTCATTAGTAAGTGGGTTAATTATTTTTTTGATGATCATCCCGCCAAAAAGTTAATTTACTAAATTCGGAAAATTGATCCTTAGTTAGTATATCAGTAGCTCTAGTCGAACTTTTCACTACACCAGGCTTTGTATCATGCAGACCAACTAGCCCATATTTCTCAGCCACCTTGTTATATGACTTATTTATTTTTATCGTATTAACATCATGATTATATCTTGGCTCTTCAATGAAGCTATAGATATTATCTAACGATAAATCTAAATTATTTACTAAGTCTTCATACTCCACCAGAAGCAAAGACTTTCTGTGTGTAGAATTATAAGACTCCTTTAATTGTGTATAAGAATCTTCAAATATATTTCCTTTCATGCTTGTATGATAATTCCACTCTAGATTATTTCTTTCAAACATTTTAATATACGAGGAAATAATATCTTCTACATTTCTAACTGGACATATTATCTTTGGAGTCACACCAAAGACTTGTGTAAACATCTCTATATTTGTAGCAGACTGCCACGCTCTTCTGTTGTCTATAATAATATTACAGTTTGTTAGATGGTTGTAATATAAGTTAGTAAGTTTTCTTAGATAGGGAATCCTCATATCCCCTAAATCATCAGCCTGTAAGTCAGAAATATATGCAGGGTCATCCCATAAAGCATAATTTCTCCACAGTAGCTCTACAAACGGAGATGGACCTGTAACATAAAATCTAGGATTTTGATTTAAAATAGTTCCCAGCCAAGTAGTCCCGCTTCTTGGAAGGCCACCAATACATACAAGTTTATTCAAGGCTTGGTAGTAAATCAAAAGATATGACCACCCTTGGTTTGCTTGCTTCATTCGGATGAACAAAGTGATGAAGGAAGGAAGGAGTTATTAAAACAGTTCCTTCCTCCACTTTTGGAAACGTAAGGAGAGTGGTGTCATTTCTTGGATCATTCCACGGAGCCATAAAACAGGTAGGGCTATGAACATTAGGATCAAACTCTACATACAGGATGCCAGAGAATCCCCATCCTCTATGATTATGAATGGATTGTAGATCGCCCTTATCGTACTTAACACACCATGCCTCTGTCATTGAGCAACTCACCTTCTCTTCCTGACAAAACTCAGAGATAACAGGAGTTAAAAATTCAGCAATAGAGTTTGTGTACTCTGTATCCTTCTTATCGGGAATCCTGCTTGTTTTAAAATAACTAATGGGGCTTTTAATAAAGGTTTGCCCGCTTATTAAATCTGTAATTTCCTTTTTTCTTAATTCCCAATTGGCAACTTTGTATTTATAAGAAGGAAATTCAAACAACTGTTCTTTCATTTCAAGAGTATCTGTTAAGGTATAATCGGCGCATATCGTAAGAATCCAATAAACCCTCTACAAAACAGTCAAATGATAAGGACCATCTTGTCTTGCCTGAGGAATTTACAGCCACAGAATGTCTTAGGTGTGATGGGAATAACAAAAGATCTCCATCTTCTGGAACAATAGTCCAAGTATCACTATTTTG
>Ga0315338_1003542_pt1 | contig 13469 bp, 11 predicted proteins | sample ASW8metaG_FD_204518 | JGI IMG/M metagenome (GOLD analysis project Ga0315338, IMG submission 204518) | Ammonia-oxidizing marine archaeal communities from Monterey Bay, California, United States - ASW #8 | ecosystem: Environmental > Aquatic > Marine > Coastal | place: USA: California | collected... | reverse complement strand
TCTATACGAGCTGGATGATGGTAGTAATTGGATTGGCGTTTCGGAAAGTCCATCAACTGCAGATTGGGAGAGGCTTTCGTGGTTTGCGATTTTGATCAACAGTCTCGTCGTGTTGTTGCCGGCGATGGTCTTGGATCGGATGGTGAGGTGGATGCGTACACGTCGGTTGGGCGTGCCATTTTTTGAAGCCTTTTATCTACTTATTTTCTTTGTAGGGGTGGTGGTTTGGGCTTTCTGATGTGTTGTGGCTTTTCTTGGTACTCTTGCCGGAACTGCGTGGGGCTTGTTCCGGCCTACGGTTTGCTGTGACATGCTAGGGTGGGCTGATGATGCAATCTTCTCGTAAGGATTCTCGGCTTTACCGTGACGATTTGGCGCATGTCCATGTGGAGGGGTATGGGTTTCATTGGACTGGGGCTGCGGAGGCGATCTTGGGTTGGTTTGATGAGTTCGGCATTGCTGGTGGTAAGGTGGTCGATCTGGGTTGCGGTGGTGGGCAGTGGCTTGCTCGGCTGACTAAGGAGGGCTACGAGACCTGTGGGATTGATGTTTCAGACAGCATGATTCGAATGGCCAAACGCAATGCGCCTGCGGCTCAGACTATGTGCGGGTCGTTTGCGGATGTTGCAATTCCTGAGTGCGCCGCGGTGACCTCGTTGGGCGAGCCGCTGAATTATTTGAACAGCGGGCCGGCGATGCGGCGAACTATGCGCAACGTATATTCGGCATTGCAACCTGGCGGTGTGTTTGTGTTTGACGTGCGTCACCCGGCCAGTCGGGATATTGCCCCGCGAGATCACCTGAAGATTGCGGAGGATTGGTATTGTTGTGCGCGGATTGAAGAGGATTTTCGCAAGAACCAATTGACGCGAAACATTACGACTTTTCGGCGGATGAAAAACGGCAGCTACAGACGCGATGAGGAAGTGCATCGGTTGAAGATATTTTCGCGGGCGGAGGTTGCCAGCTGGTTGCGGAAGATTGGTTTTCGTGTGCGAACATGTCGTGGCTACGGGGAGTACCAGTTGGGGGCTCGGCAGTCGGTGTTTATTTGCCGTAAGCCCAGGTCGTAGAGTGAAGGCAACTATTCTGGATTGTCTGTGATGTAAATCGGATTGCTGAGCACCCAGGGATAGCGTTGTCCTGCTAGATGCTGGAAGGCTTCGAGGCGGTAGATGCCGTCGGATAGGGCGTTGATTTCTAGTTGGCTAGCGGTTGTGGTGCGGTAGGGGTTGCCGTTGCGGATGATGCGAATTTCGGCTTCGAGGGGGAGTTTTACATGAAGTGAGAGATTGTCTTGCCAGGGGATGGTGTCGCCCACAGTGCCGATAGGCTTGCCCTGGTGGTTGATCCAGAAGCCGACGGACGGTAGTGGGGCGATGAGTTCGAAGCCGAGTATCACGCGGCCATTGCGGAGTGCTTGGCGGACGGAGTGCTCGTTGATCTCTTGTTGATCTTTTAGTTGTAAAAAAGTACCAACATGGCGCATGCTGATTTTGTAGGGGTCGAGTTGAATATCGGCCAACGTTTTTTCTTTGCTAGGAAGTTTGGTTTGACCGAGCGCAGCCATAACGAGTCCCGCTTTTAGGCCTTTGTCTTGCCAGACTTGCTCTTCTGATGCGTCGAAGGCTTGGACTGTACCATCGGGTTGAGCGACGAGCTTGAGGCGTTGGTTTTGATGGCTATCGTTGCCAGCGATGCCTGGAAGGTGAGTCAGTCGGGTGAGGCGATCGTAACGAGCCAAGAAATTTTCGGGATAGTCGAGAAACGAGCAGAAGGCCGCTTCGGGATGTTTTTGTACTGCTGAGAGATTAAATAACATGGCCGTGAGTAGTGCACTCATGGGTTCGTCGATGACATCGGAATGGGTGTTGTAGATCTCCATGCCCTGGTAGAGGGTAAGGTCGAATGTGGGGATATCTTCGGGGTGGCAGAGAAAACGCAATTCGGGTTCTTGCTGGTGGGCTGGCCAGTGGAGTTGGTTGTTGGATTCGGTACCTGCTAAAAAGTAGATGTCTTGATGCCAACCTTTGACATTCTCGGCAACGACGTCGACGGCACGACTGGGGTGTTCGGTAAAGCCGATTATTTTTGTATTGGTCGCTTTGGCAGCGGCAACGATTTCGTTGAGGGTGCCGACACTATCATGCGAAAAATGGCTGTGGAAGTGAAAGGTGCCGCGGTGCAACGGAAAAGGGGACTCGAAGGGCTGAACTTTTGCCGCGAGTGTTTTCCGGTCGGCATCAAGTCGGGTCATGAACTTTTCTGAAAGACGCTGGGTGAGGCTAAGCCGTTTTGGGGTTAGTGGGTTGGATGCTGATTGATCTCCTTGTGGTTCGGTGGCTTGGCAGAAAGCTGTGAGTAGGATGCAGGCGGTTATGTAGGCGCAGGATTTCATGCTAAGGTTCCACGTTGACAGACCTAATTATCTTTTGTTGTTAGAGGAAGGGGCTGTCAATCTTTGGTGGGAATTTTCGATGGGTCCCAAACTGTGGCAGCGATGTAGCGTTCGGGACCAGTCTGCTTGTCCCAGAAGTAGTAGGTTGTTACGACATTGCCGTTGGCGCATTGTTTGGAGTAAGGGTACCCCATGTCGCGACCACCGCCGTTGGTGCGGAGGACAATTTCGTCGCTCCAGCTTTTTCCGCCGTCGCTAGAGAGCTTGGCGCACATCTTGTAAGGTGTTGCCCGGTAACCATAGGTGAGGCAGATGCGACCGTCTTTGAGCTTGAGCATACTGGGAGGGTTTCCTTCGCCAGTATCGGGCACAGGACGGCCAAGATACTCCCAGGATTCTCCGTTGTCGTGCGAGGCGTACGCATCGATCCAGCTAGGGCCATAGTCGGGTTCGCGAACACGGGTGGTGGTAAGCAATTCGGTGGGAGAGAGACGAACTGTGGAAGGCATTATTTCGTAGCCGGTGATTTCTTCGCCAATCCAAGAGACAAAATTGAAGGTTTTGCAGCCATCGTCTGTACGAGCGCAGAAGACCCGTCCTTCGAGTCCATCGGTCTTCGCGGCGGTGAGAAAGAACATGGCACTGTCTTTGCTATCGACAATGTAGTCGGTACGAGCAGACACACCTGGTGTACCCATGTCGGAAAGTTCGAAGGGACCTTCCCAGTTTTTGCCACGATCGTAGGAGTAGGAAAAACGAGATTGGCCGCCGTCTTTGTTGTCGAGACGTAAGGTCATGGCAAAATCGGGATGCTTGAGGTTAAGGCTCTCTTCACATTTTTGGAGGGGTGGAATGGGGACACCAGGGAGTTCGGTGCCGTGTAAAAAATCACCTCTGGGAATGAGATCACCGTTTTCGAGGGGATACTCCGTCGACCACGACATCCCTCCATCAAGGCTGCGCGCGAGAAGAAACTCTTCAGGTTTTTCGCGGTGGATGTTATGAAACTCTTCGCCAAGGTTTTGATGGTAGCCACGACTGAAACCGACTAGGAGTTCGTTGCCCCAGACCCACATGCCGTGATTGGCAGGCCATGCGGCAAAGCGGCCAGGTTCGTAGTAAACGGTGACTTGTTTGACGATGTGCTTGTTGGATTCTTTTGCAAGCGACTGGGAGTTGTGGGATGTGAAAACCAAATTGATGGCAGCGATTACCAAAGCAATGGATAGGTATCTCAAGGTAGAACCTCTTATTTAGCGGATTGAGGACGCAAATGCGCCGCGGTGAGATTTTCGCTAATTGTAATGCAAGAGTAGTCGCCGGTCTAATTCGTGGTTTGTGTAGCTTGCAAGCTATAGACTGATAAGGACTTGCGTGAATTAGAATGCGCATGCAAAGAAGCCCGCTGAGGAGTGCAAGACAAGCGCGGGTGGGTTGGGTATGATAGAGCGTTTCGTAGTGAGAGGGCGTGGCCTTCAGATGAGAGTTTAATTTGTATCCTGATTATTTGAGACCTTGAAATGACTTTGAAAAATATTGCCTTGGTTGTTGTGTGTGTATGTCTGCTGGCCGGTCGTGGGCTGGCTGAAGATATTGTTATTGATACCAGCATGAATGTGGATACTTATCGGGTATTCGGGTCGGAGCATCCGGGGATTTATAAGCATCCAGCTTCGATTGAAGAACTGGATAATGGTGATTTGTACATTGCCTATTATGGCGGTGCGGGGGAATATGATTCGCAGACAGCCGTCTATGGTTCGCGGAAGAAAAAAGGGGAGACAACTTGGTCGGCACCGGAGGTGATTGCGGACACGCCGTTTCGGGGGGATGGGAATCCTGTCGTCTGGCAAGCGCCGGACGGGGTGGTGTGGTTGTTTTATGTGAATCTGTACGGCAAAACGTGGTCGGAAGCGCGGGTGAAGGCAAAGATTTCGGAGGATGGAGCGAAAACGTGGTCGGATTCGTTCATGCTGACGATGGAAATCGGCACCATGGCACGGGGCAAGCCGATCGTGCTGATGAATGGCGATTACTTGCTGCCGATGTATTTTGAAACAGGGGAAGACCGCGAAAGTACAGCCTCGGATACGGCGAGTTTTTTCTTGCGATTCAACCCGAAGACGAAGGTTTGGACCGAGACGAATCGGATTCGGTCTGCGAATGGGAATTTGCAGCCACAGGTGGTGCAGTTGGACGAGAAGAATCTGGTGTGCTTTATGCGACGGGGCGGCGGGTTTGGACCGGGCACCACGGGATATGTGATGCGATCGGATTCGCATGACGGGGGTTACACGTGGAGCGATGCGAAGGACACCGAGTTTTTGAACCCGAATTCGGCGGTTGATGTCGTGAAGATGAAGAATGGGCATATCGCGTTGGTTTACAACGATCATGCTTATAACCGAACGCCGCTGAGTATTGCGATTTCGACCGACGGGGCGAAGACGTTTCCGTATCGGCGAAATATTGGCGGCGGGGACAATACGTTTGCCTATCCGTATATGATTCAGAAAAGCGATGGCAAGCTGTTGGTGCTGTACACCACGAATAGTCGAGCGACGATCATGGTGTCGGAGTTTGAAGAGGCGGCGATTATTAATTACGAACATGAATAAGCCTGATGGTTTGATGGCTTAGTTACGAATAGGACGCGGATGAACGCGGATAAGGCTGATTTTCGCGGATTTTTTGTTGTTTGCTAAATAGTAAGTTTTTAGGCAGTTAGTTGCACGGAGAATAGAGATGAATGGACGCGAGCTTCGAGAGGCTTTGCATGCTGGGGATCGGGTGTATGGGACTTGTGTGCTGTCGCCGGCTCCGCAGTGGCCTGCGATGATTGCTGGGACGGGGCTGGATTTTGTCTTTCTTGATACCGAGCATGTGGTGCTGGATCGGAATGAGCTGTCTTGGATGTGTCAGGCGTACTCGGGGCTTGGGTTGGCACCGGTGATTCGAATCCCTTCGCCTGATCCTTATCGGGCGTGTCAGATGATTGACGGTGGAGCGGCGGGGGTGATTGCTCCGTATTTGGAGTCGGTGGATCAGGTGCAACAGCATCGGGGGGCGGTGAAGTTGCGGCCACTCAAGGGTCAGCGTTTGCAGCGTGTGCTTGCTGGTGAGGAAGTGCTGGACGATGAGCTGCAAGCCTACTTGGACAATTACAATAAGAATAATGTCTGTATTATCAATATCGAGAGCGTGCCGGCGCTAGAGACGTTGGACGATATTGTGGCTGTGCCGGGTGTGGATGCTTTGTTGGTGGGGCCGCATGATTTGTCGATCAATCTCGGCATCCCCGAGCAGTATGGGCATCCGCGATTTGAAGAGGCGATCCAGACGATTATTAAAAAGGGTCGCGGCGCGGGGTTAGGCGTGGGGATTCATTTTTCGGACGGGATGGAACCGATGATTGGTTGGGCCAAGTCGGGGATGAATCTCATTCTGCACTCAAGCGACAAGCAAGTGGTGAATGAGTATATGACGAGTGATATCGCTCATTTGCGGGAGGAGTTGGGGGATCAGCGCGAGGGGCGGACCGATGTTGGTGGGTTGGACGTTTAGTCGAGCCGGATTAAACGGTTTGTGCGATGCCGGCGGTTAGGTTTTGGCCGTAGAAGGTTGCGGAGCGGGGGTCGCCTTGCTCGTTGGGCTCGAAGAGGTGGATATCTGCGGGGGCAACCTGCGCGGTTACCGCCCTGCCCTCTTCAAGTATTCCTGCACTGGTGCGGCAGACAAGTTTTTCACCGGAGGGGCGTTGCAGGTAGACGTCCATCGTGCTGCCGAGGGGCTCGACGACTTGAACCGTTGCAGGAATGCCGGGGTGGCTGTTTGCGTCTTCGTTCAGCACAATTGCTTCGGGGCGAATTCCTGCGACGATGGGTCGGCGTGGTTCTCCTTGGAGCCACTCGGGCTGGGAGTTTTGGAGAGGCAAGCGGACATCGTCTCTGATAAAGCAGAGTCCTTGTTCAGCTGGCTCCAGGTAGCCTTCAAGAAAATTCATCGGAGGCATGCCGAGGAAACCGGCGACAAAACGGTCGGCCGGTTTTTGGTAGATGTTGAGTGGGGTGTCGGCTTGGCGTTTCCAACCGTCGCACATTACCACGACGCGGTCGCCGAGGGTCATGGCTTCTTCTTGATCGTGGGTGACATAGATGGTGGTGGTTTTTAGTTCGCGGTGCAGGCGTTTGATTTCGGCGCGGGTTTCGACGCGGAGCTTGGCGTCGAGATTGGAGAGCGGCTCGTCGAATAAATAGACGGCTGGCTTGCGAACCATGGCTCGTCCGAGGGCGACCCGTTGGCGCTGGCCACCGGAGAGGGCTTTGGGTTTGCGTTCTAAAAGCGACTCGATGCCGAGCATGGCGGCGGCTTCGTGCACACGCTGTTTGATTTCGGGTTTGGGGACTTTGCGCATTTTTAAGGCAAAGGCCATGTTTTGGAAGACCGACATGTGCGGGTAGAGCGCGTAGTTTTGGAAGACCATCGCGATGTCGCGGTCGCGGGGGTGGACGTCGTTGACTGTGCGGTCGCCAATGCGGAGCGTGCCGGAGGAGATGGTTTCGAGGCCGGCTACCATGCGGAGTGTTGTACTTTTACCGCAACCTGAGGGGCCGACAAGTACGAGGAATTCACCTTCGTTGATTTCGAGATTGAGGTCGCGGACGGCATAGACATCGCCGGGGTAAACTTTAGATATATTTTCTAAGGAAACCGATGCCATAAGGTCTTACTCACTCCATCCCCGGTGGATTGCGTTGGTTACTTGCGATGCCGCCATTCTAGCTTGAACAAACTATGGCTTGCAACTGTGACGATTTTGCCTGGAACGTTAGAAATTGCACTCCACGGTTGCAGCGAAATCGCGAGAATAGGGGAAGAGTCGAACGAGCTGGGTCGAAATGCATATAGAAACTAAGGGAATCCTGATGTACGACGATGAGAGTTCACCTACGGATGCTGAGCTGGTAGAGGACCGTTCCGGTAGTAGATCTAAAAATCCGGTGCTAAAGCTTTTTTTGTTTTTCATAGCGTTAGTGGCTTTGTTTTTGGCTTTTAAATTATTGCCATTGGAGAACTATCTGACGAGTTTTTTTGAAACGATCAAGTCGCTGGGTATTTGGGGGCCGGTGTTGCTGACGGTTGTTTATATATTTGCAACGATTCTGATGGTGCCGGGGACCATTTTGACATTAGGGGCAGGGTTTACGTTTGGGTTGGTGGTGGGAACGATTGCTGTTTCGGTGGGGAGTATCGTGGGGGCACTGGCTGCGTTTGTGGTGGGGCGGACAATGGCGCGAGATTTTGTGACTCAAAAAGCTGCGCTGTACCCCAAGTTTGCGGCGGTCGATCAGGCGGTGGGACAAGCGGGGTTTAAGATAGTAATGCTAACTCGGCTATCGCCTTTGTTTCCGTTTAATGTGTTGAATTATCTGTTTAGCATCACCAAGGTTAGTACTCGCGATTACTTTATGGCTAGTTGGATTGGCATGTTGCCGGGGACGATTCTGTACGTTTATTTTGGTACGGCAATTAAGAGCCTGGCTGATTTGGCGAGCGGGAATTTTGAGGGGGGTATGGGGCAAAAGGTGCTGTTGGGAGTTGGGCTGGTGGCGACAGTCGCGGTGACGGTTTATGTTACGCGTGTTGCGCGGGGGGCAATTCTTGAGTATGTGCCAGATGAGCGGTCGGCGGCCAGCGGTCAGCTTTCAGCTGATAAGTGAACCTTTTGCCTGTTATGGACAGTAAAATTTTAGAAGCCTCAGACCAATTTGAAATATAGAGTTTTAGCATGTCGGATCTAATTCAGTTACAACCTTTTGATGAGCATAACCGCAAGTTGGAGGCGAATGTTCACCCGCCCGATTGGGTCAATCCAGAACCTGCGGGGCGTTATAACCTTGTGGTGGTGGGAGCAGGGACGGCTGGGCTGGTGACGGCAGCGGGAGCGGCTGGGTTGGGGGCGAAGGTGGCCTTGGTTGAGCGGGAGTTGATGGGGGGCGACTGTTTGAATGTGGGTTGCGTGCCTTCTAAGGGACTGATTAGCGCGGCGCGTGCAGCGCGTGCTGTTCGCTACGCGGGCGAGTTTGGTGTTGAGGTACCGGAGGGGGTAGAAGTTGATTTCGCAAAGGTGATGGAGCGGATGCGCAAATTGCGTGCGGATATTAGTCCGCTGGACTCAGCGGCTCGGTTTCGTGAGTTGGGGATCGATGTATTTTTAGGGCTGGGAGAATTTACCGGCTCGAACACGGTACGAGTTGGAGATAGGGATCTACGGTTTAAGCGTGCTGTGATTGCTACGGGGGCGCGAGCTTCGGCCCCGCCGATCCCGGGGTTAGATCAGGTTGAGTATTTGACGAATGAATCGATATTCTCGCTGACCGAGCGGCCGGCGCGGCTGGGAATTATCGGTGCGGGGCCGATTGGGTGCGAACTTGCGCAGGGGTTTTCGTTGCTGGGTTCGGAGGTTTTTCTGATCGAGGCAACGCATGGTATTTTGCCGCGTGAAGATACGGATGCAGCTGAAGTTGTTAAGGAGTCGCTGATTCGTGATGGGGTGCGGTTGTTGTGTTGCGGGAAAAATCTGGAGGTGAAGCCGGTTGAGGGTGGTCGGGTGCGGCTGACGGTGGAATCGCACGATACGCAATACGATGAGACGGTTGACAAGTTATTGGTAGCCGTGGGGCGAGCACCGAATGTGGAGGGTTTGGGGCTTGAGGCCGTGAATGTTGAATATAATTTGCAGACCGGGGTGCAGGTGAATGATCGGTTGCAGACAACCAATCCAACCATTTATGCTGCTGGCGATATTTGTTCGCCGTATAAGTTTACCCATGCGGCTGATTTTATGGCTCGGGCAGTCATTCAGAACACGTTGTTTAAGGGGCGAGCCAAGGCGAGTGCGTTGACGATTCCTTGGTCGACGTACACTTCGCCCGAGATAGCGCATGTGGGGCTGTATCCTAGCGAGGCTGAGGCTAGAGGAATTGCGATTCAGACTTTTACACAAGAGTTTCGCGAAGTCGATCGGGCGATTTTAGAAGGCGAGACCGAGGGGTTTGTGAAGGTGCACGTGAAGGCGGGGACGGATGAGATTGTGGGGGCGACGATTGTTGCCCCGAGTGCGGGCGACTTGATTTCGGAGATCACTCTGGCGATGACCCACGGGCTAGGCTTGAAGAAGATAGCCGGTACGATTCATCCCTACCCAACCCATGCGGATGCGATCCGTAAGGTGGGAGATCTGTTTAACCGAACGCGATTAACGCCGTTTGTGAAAAGTGCGTTTGAGAAGTGGCTTGCTTGGACGCGGTAATTTGGAGCACGACCAGGATGACGGGGCTTCGGGTGTGCGGCGCTACTATGGCACACTCTCTCGGGATTGATTACTTGCAGCCGCAGTCTGGGCAGCAGCCGGCCGCAGAGTCGCAGGAGCCATTGGATGAGCAGACGCGTTTGATGGACCATTCGTAGCCGCATTGTTTGCAGGTGTATTCGTGTTTTTCGAGCACGTTGATGCAGCGGACGCGGCCACAGCTAGGTTGGCAGGATTGGCAGCCACCGTCGCAGCCATCGCCACAACTAGGTGATTTTGCAGAACTTTGTTGCCAGGGCCAGCGGAATTTTGGGATGCAGACGAGCTCGGGGGTGACCTTCCAACAGTGCTTTTTAATTTCTTTTTCAACAACCTTGGGGCAACAGACCGACTGGCTGCAACAGCAGGAATCTTTTGGGCACGTGCAGTCGCACCCGGCGGGTGTTACTTGTGTGTCGACCACATTGGTGGCAAGCGAGACGGGTTGTCGGAGCGATTGAGGTTCGGCAACCGCATTGAACATCATTCCTACAGCTAGGCCAGCGGCTGCAAATAAAATTACAAAGTATTTATAAGGATGTTTCGTGTTAGCCATGATGGGGTCACCATTGATTGATCGTGCTTGTATGATTCGTGATACTGTGTGTGTTCTAGTAGGATTAAAAATCGACCATGAAGCGGGTACCTAGAACAGCAAAATTGCCGGAGAGTACCGGGCCGACCTGCTCGCCGTCGTCGTTGATGTCTCGGTGGTCGTCGATTTCGCCGTAGATGGCATTGAATTGCATACGGGCGTAGGCGTTCCAGTACCAGTTGAGGCCGAGTGTGTGCGTTTTGCCAACGCCGCCGTAGATGTTGTCGTCTGTGAAGTCGCCATAAGAGTAGCGGTAAGCGATTTGCCAGGCACCCCAGCCGCCGCGGACGCCATCATTGCAGGTGTCGACTAAGAAGAAGTTTTCGAGAGGTTTCACACGCCCAAGAGTACCCTTCGATCGGCTCCAGGTCATGTGCTCACCGGTAAGGAAGTAAGAGATGTAGCCATAGGCCCCGTAGAAGTGCACATCGGGGTCACTGCTACGTCCGAGCCAGAGGTTTTGGTATTCACCGACCATTTGGACGGGGCCAAAATTCCAGACGTTTTCTAGTCCAAGCATTCCGTAAGTGGTGGCGCCTTCGATGATGCCGGTATCGATCCAACGGCTACGAGAGCGAGCTTCGCCCCGATGTCGGAACCGTGCTTCGTTGGTTGCCCGGCCTTCGGTGCCGCCATTTTCGTCGGGGTTTGCTATTGTGCCGGAGACGGCAAGGTGTCCGTAGCCGCGACCGTCGGAAGCTTCGTCGTACCAGAAGGTGTTGGCGAGTCGACCAGCGAGTTCTGGTTGGTAATGATCGCTGATGTAGAAGCCTTCATCCTGGATCAGGCGTTGATTGTAAACGCCGTAGCGCCAGTTCCAAGCTTCATCTTCGGAGACGCCGTAGGCTGCAATGCCGAGACGTCGAGCATCTTGATTGATTGCTTCGATGACGAAAGGACGTTCCAGGAAGACGTTGTAGCGGCTGCTATTGAGGTGATCTAAGCCATAGGGTCGTTTTTGGTTGCCTACCAGCAGCGTTTGTAGAACGGGAACTTCCTTCCAGCCTAAATAGTTGTCGCGGAATTCGAATTTGTTGCCACCGGCGAACTCCATTTCGATTTTGTAGAGCATGGTGTGCCAAAGATCGCCTTGCACACCGAAGCGTATGCGACGGAAGCCGAAGCGATCTTGTGGTGAGATCGTTGGGTCGCCACTTTCGAAGATGTTGATTGCAGGTGAGGAGTTGGGAATCGCCCAATGATCGGCATGTAGTCGTCCAGTGAGCTTGGTTTTGGTTTGATCGTGTCCCGGGGTGACCGACAACTTCATTTTCTTTTTGAGGTCGTCGTAGTCTTCGCTGAGCGCGTCGTAATTGGTTTGTAGGTCGGAATAACCGGCTTCGAGTATATCGAGTCGGTCGGTGGTGCTAGGCTGCGGATCGTTGTTGGACAGGTAGCTGTCGAAAACGATGGGGTCGGCAGTGATGGTTTCTTCGACGGCGGGTAGAGCGCGGATGCTAGCGTCTGGGGCTTGGGGCTCGCTGGCTTGTGTCGGTACTGTTGCAAATGCCAAGCAGATAGCAAGAATGCCGAAGGGCATCGTCAGAGCATTATATCTTTGGTTGATACTAATTCGCAGCATCATGGCTTGCGTTATCTCGCTGGAGCAAACAGTTGTCGGAAACGCGAATGATTCTCGCCTGGATTCATTGGCCAGTAAAAAATAAGGGCCTGCAAAAAGCCAGTAAAACTGTGCCGATTTCGGCGTGTATTACGGTTAAGGGATAAGGCTACGACACTTTTTTCGACGCCCTAAAGTGCCATGCTCCAGAAAAATCGGAATAAGCGTTAAATCTTAACAATTGGCCGGTGGTAGAAGTGCTAGCGTCAGCCTTGGGGAGTGCGAATGACAAGGTGGCGTAGCTCGGTCATGTCTTCGATGGCAAAGCGAACGCCTTCGCGTCCTAGTCCGCTATCTTTGACGCCGCCGTAGGGCATGTTGTCGACGCGCCAAGAGGGGACTTCGCTGATCATGACGCCGCCGACGTGGAGCTGGTCCCAGGCTTTTTGGATTTTGTAGATGTCGCGAGTGAAAATGCCTGCCTGGAGCCCAAAGGTGCTATCGTTGACATCGGCGAGGGCTTGGTCGAAATCGGAAAAGGGGCTGAGGACTGCCACGGGACCGAAGGCTTCGTGTGTGCAAAGGGTTTGGTCCTTGGGTACTGCTTCGAGCAAGGTTGCGTCAAGCATGGCACCCTGACGGTTGCCGCCGCAGAGGAGTTTTCCTCCAGCACTGATGGCATCTGCGATCCAGGTTTCGAGTCGCTGTGCTTCGCACACGTCGATCATGGGGCCGATGAAGGTCTCTTCTAGCTTGGGGTCGCCGACGATGAGTTTTTGCGTTGCGGTTACGAGCTTTTCTTTTAATTGGTCGTAGATTTTTTCGTGGGCGATAATTCGTTGAACGCCGATGCAGCTTTGGCCGGATTGGTAGTATGCGCCGATGACGAGACGGCTGACGGCATCGTCGAGATCGGCGTCGTGGTCGACCACGCAAGCGGCGTTGCCGCCGAGTTCGAGGACGACTTTCTTTTTTCCGGCCCGGGATTTTAGCTCCCAGCCGACGTCGGGCGAACCGGTAAAGCTGAGCAGTTTTAGTCGGTCGTCGGTGGTGAAGAGATCGGCCCCTTCGCGGCGGCAGGGTAGGATTGAAAACGCGCCTGTGGGTAAATCTGTTTCGGCTAGTACTTCGCCTATCATGAGCGCGCCGATCGGAGTACGGCTGGCGGGCTTTAGAACGAAAGGACAACCGGCTGCGATGGCAGGTGCAATTTTGTGGGCCGCCAAATTGAGTGGGAAATTGAATGGTGAAATAAACGAGCAAGGGCCGACAGGTACCCGTTGGTACATACCACGGTAACCGTGTGCGCGTGGCGAGATTTCTAGATTCATGACTTCGCCGGTGATGCGGACCGATTCTTCGGCAGCGATGCGGAATGTGTCGATTAAACGCGAGACTTCGCCGCGGCTGTCTCTGATGGGTTTGCCGGCTTCGATGCAGAGGGAGTCGGCGAGTTCGGCGGCGCGGGCGGTGAATTGTTCGACGCAATGATTGAGGATTTCTTGCCGCTGGTAGGGCGGTAATCGGCGCATGGGTTCTGCGGCTGCGACGGTGGCTGCGATAG
>Ga0315338_1003539_pt1 | contig 13479 bp, 17 predicted proteins | sample ASW8metaG_FD_204518 | JGI IMG/M metagenome (GOLD analysis project Ga0315338, IMG submission 204518) | Ammonia-oxidizing marine archaeal communities from Monterey Bay, California, United States - ASW #8 | ecosystem: Environmental > Aquatic > Marine > Coastal | place: USA: California | collected... | reverse complement strand
GACTTACTTTTGGAAACTTTTCAGACGAGTTTGGTTCTAATTGATGAACAGAGATTAGTTAATGGTGAGGAGGGATGTCTTTGTAATATTGATTTAGAGTATATCGAAAATAATTCAAAACAGGGCCTCTTTGATCTTGATCTACTTGATGATAAATCACAAGAAAAAATTGAGGCTAGAATAAATCAGATTTTTGGTGCTTTAGATGCCTAAGACACGATTTTTCAAATACATTTAAAACAGAAATAAAATTTGACACATTTTATGACCATATCATATGTAGATATAGAAAAAGCTGCGAATGCACAAAGTGATGTTATTAGAAAAACATCACTTACATTTTCACAAACATTCAGTAATATGACAGGTTCTCACGTTTATCTAAAAAATGAATATGAACAAAAGACTGGTTCGTTTAAGATTCGTGGTGCATATTACAAAATTAGATCATTAAGTGATGATGAAAAGCGGCGTGGTGTTGTTGCAGCATCAGCAGGAAATCATTCACAAGGAGTTGCATTTGCATCATCATTAGAAAACATTTCATGTACAATTGTAATGCCAAAAAATGCATCACCTGCAAAAATTTCAGCTACACGTGGATATGGTGCAAATGTAGTTTTGGATGGATTAACATATGATGAATCATGGGCTAAAGCACAAAAAATTTCAGAAGAAACAGGAGCCATAATTATTCATGCATTTGATGATCCGGATATAATATGTGGACAAGGTGTAATAGGACTAGAAATTTTAGAACAACTTCCCGATGTAGATGAAATTTATGTTCCAATTGGTGGTGGGGGACTTGCAGCCGGCATAATTACAGCAATAAAAACAAAAAAACCAAATGTACGAATTATTGGAGTTGAATCAAAAGCTTTTCCAGCTATGAAACGGTCAGTTGAATCTGGTCATGTAGAGACAATAGATGGCGGATTAACGATTGCTGATGGTATATCAGTTAAAACGCCAGGAAAAATAACTTTTGATATAATCAATAAAGGGATTGATGAAATTGTCACAGTAGAAGATTCTGATATTATTAAAACAATGTTTCTTTTAATGGAACGAACAAAAGCAGTGGTAGAACCTGCGGGTGTAGTAGGATTGGCATATCTTTTAAGCAAAAAACCTGCAAAAGGCAAAAAAGTGGTTCCTATTTTATGCGGTGGAAATATTGACATGTATCTTTTAGGTCAGATCGTTGCTAAAGGATTAACAAATATGGGAAGAATGGTAAGAATCTTAATTACATTAAAAGATAAACCTGGAGCATTAAAAGAAATTGTAGATGAAATTTCATCATTGAGTGTAAACATAGTTGAAGTGATTCATGATAGACTAAGTTCAGGTATTAATGCAGGAACCGTAGGCGTAACATTAAGTCTAGAAACTGAAAACCAAGAACAGGCTGACAGATTGATTTTGCATCTAAACGAAAAAAACATACAATTCAAACTACTTGCATAGGTTATTTGAATTTCTTTTTTACAAATTTTGCTAGACCGAGTTTTTTTAATTCATCAGATTCTTTAAGCACTGAAGAATGTTGATCAAATTTATGTTTCTTTAGTTTACGTTTTATTGTAGAATTATCATTTGCTATAATTTTTAATGCATATATTGCAGCATTTGCTGCTTTGTTGATTCCTACTGTAACAACTGGTGAACCAGTAGGCATTTCTGATATAGATAATAATGAATCTAATCCACCAAATGCTGAAAATTTACTTGTATCTGATTTTCTTACATGTTTATCATTGTAAACTAATATTGGAACACCGATTACAGGAATCACTGTATGTGATGCAATCATTCCTGGTAAATGGGCTGCACCACCTGCACCTGCTATAATTACTTTAAATCCAGAATCTTCTGCATGTTTGGCATATGTATCAAGCCTTGATGGAGTTCTATGTGCAGAGATTATTTGATCTTCATGTGGGATGTTAAACTGATCCAATATTTCTGCTGCACTATGCATAATTCTACTATCCGAACTTGAGCCCATTATAATCCCAACACTGCTTTTTTTAGCCATATATTTTGAATACAAATGGCATTTTTAATAGTTTCAATTTTTCCGAAACTATTTGTAATTGATGTGTTTTTTTTCATTATGGGTAAAATACTTGGAATAATTGGTGGGGGTCAATTAGGCATGATGCTAACAGAGGCTGCTAATAATATAAAATCAGAAATTTCAAATGTGATAGTTCTGGATCCAACAAAAAATTGTCCTGCATCAAAAGTTGGTGCTCAACAAATAGTTGCTGATTTTAAAGATGCATCTGCCATCAAGGAACTTGCAGAGAAATGTGATATAATTACATATGAGATTGAATCTGGTGATAGTCAAGTATTAAAAAGTTTAGAAAAAACATGCGAGATTAATCCATCACCAGAAACACTTGAAACAATTCAAGATAAATTAGTTCAAAAAAAATTTCTTGCCAAAAATGATATTCCAGTAGCAGAATTTAGGGAAATTACATCAAAAGAGGAATTAGAATCAAACATTAATGAATTCGGTCTTCCGGTTTTACTAAAAACAAGAACTGGGGCATATGATGGTAGAGGAAATTTCAAGATAAGCTCTTTAGATCAAATACCTGAGGCATTAGAATTATTTGAGGGTCAATCACTTATGATTGAAAAATTTATTGATTTCAAAATGGAAGTATCTGTAATTGCATCAAGAAACACTACAGGAGAAATCAGAACATACCCACTTGTTGAAAATATTCATAAGGATAATATTCTTAATATGACAATTGCACCAGCACGAGTTAATGAAACAATTTCTAAAAATGCCGAAGAGATAGCTCATAAAACAATGGAGGTTTTACGTGGTGCAGGTGTTTTTGGAATTGAAATGTTTGTTACAAACGATAATCAGGTGCTAATCAATGAAATTGCACCAAGAGTTCATAATTCAGGTCATCACACATTACAGTCTAGTGAAACTTCACAATTTGAGCAGCATCTTAGAGCAATTCTAGGATTAGAATTAGGAAGTACTGAATTGGTCCATAATACCATAATGTACAATATTCTTGGTCCAAAAGATTTTACTGGTCTATACAAATCTCCATCAATAGATTTGGAAAATACATTTTTGAAGATGTATGGTAAATTGGAATCAAAGCCACAAAGGAAGATTGGTCATGTTAATTTGGTTGATAAAAATAATTTAGGAATGGAAAAACTACTAGAATATGTAAATATTCTATCTGATTCAATTAAAATTATACCTGCATAATTAATTCTATAAAATCCATCTAATGCTTTATTAATACTTGACTTCTCATTTCAAACATGGCACTAAAAGCAGCATTAATTATAACAGGAATTGCAATAGCATTGTTAGTTGCTTATGGTGCTGATGTTGCAGTATCAATGAGTAATGAGGCAAAAGAAGGATTCTTACCATTAAATGATATGCAAAGAGGAATTGGATTAGGTGCACCAGCATTAATTCTTCCAATTATTGCATTTTTCATTTCATTAAAGGAGCCATCAAAAGGATTAGGAATTATGATAGTAATTGCTGGAATTTTAATTATAATTGGAGGAATTGCCGTAGTTGCAAATCCATCTCCAGAAAGTGTAGATAGAGACCCTGTAGGTTCAGTTGTCATGCTTTTTGCACCAGCATTAATTCAACTAGCATTAGGTGCCATTAAGATTAAAAAATCATAGATTCAATTCAATTATGACTATTTGCAAGAAATGTAAGATGACTGTTCAAAGCGGTTATGATTGTGAACATACAAACTTTGAAGAATATTGCAAAGAGTGCTATACTGAATTACACTACTATATGACAGAGAAGGAACAAGTTGAGTGAATTACAAGTCATAATACAATGGATTTCTGAATTATTATCAGATTATCTTTACCTAGGTGTATTTTTGGCGGCATTAATTGAAACAATTATTCCACCAATTCCAACAATGGCAGTATTTCCTACTGCAGGTTATATAGCATCACAGAATGGTTTAGGTCTTGGAGAAGTTATTTTACTTGGAATTGTAGGTGGTATTGGTGCTTCAATAGGTTCTAGCGTGATATACTTTATTGCATTGAAACTTGGTAGAACTGCATTACTAAAATATCTAAAAAGAGTCAAAGTGTCAGAAAAAAAACTTGAGCGTGTTGAAAAATGGTTTCAAAAATATGGTGACAAGGCAGTGCTTTTTGGAAGAATGGTACCAGTGTTTAGGGAGATGATCTCAGTTCCAGCTGGCTTGCTAAAGATGAGAATTCAAAAATTTCTAATTTATACACTTTTAGGCTCATGTGGGTGGAGTATTACAATGATCATGGTTGGATATTACTTTGGGATAGCAACATTTGAGATAATATGAAATGATCAAATAAGTTTTAAACAGAAACGGAAATTGACAGATATGAAAGCATTGATTTTAGCAGGTGGAAGAGGTAAAAGATTACGCCCTATAACAGACAAAGTTCCGAAACCATTGATTTTGATTAATAATGTACCATTGATTGAACATAGTATCAAATATCTCAAGAAATTTGGAATTGATGACATAATAATTTGTAGTGGTTATAAATCAAAACAAATAGAAAACTTTCTTAAAAAAAAGAATAATTTTAACTGTAAAATAGAATTTTCGATAGAAAAATCACCATTAGGAACAGGCGGTGCAATTAGAAAAGCAACTGACAAAATATCAGATAATTCATTTGTTGTAATAAATGGAGATATTATAACAGACATAAGTTTAAGAAAAATTCTAAAAAAACCAAATACAATTGCATCCAATGAACTAAAAACAAAATTTGGAACTATGGAAATTAGAAATTCAAAAATAATTGCATTTAATGAGAAAACTGATATTAAAAATATCTGGATGAATCCAGGTATTTATCATCTTAGTTCAGACATTCGAAAAATGCTACCTAAAAAAGGTAGTTTAGAAAGTATTGTTTTTCCTAAACTTGCAAAAAATAAATTGTTACGTACAGTAAAATTTAAGAATGCACTTTGGCATTCAATTGATTCACATAAAGATATTGAATTGTGTTCAAATGATATTAAATCAAAAAAATATTCAAAGTTTTTTAAATATTGATTATGATGAGATTATCATACAGTTTAGGTTCACTTTTAACAGTTGATCAGGTTTTACATTGTGCTAAAAAATTAAATCAAGTTAAACCTGAAGTGATATGGATTCCTGAAACTTGGGGTATGGAAAATTTCTCTATGTTATCTGCAACTAGCTCAGCAAATAATTTCTCTAGAATTGGTTCATCAATAATTAATATCTATTCTAGAAGCCCTACTCAAATTGCAATGGGTGCGGCAACAGTTGATAAAATATCGAATGAAAGATTAATTCTAGGATTAGGAACTAGTAGTAAACCAATTGTAGAAAAATTTCATGGTAAACAATTTGTTAATCCTATACAAAGAATGAGGGAGTATGTAGAAATAATTAGATTATGCCTATCTGGGGAAAAAATTAATTATTCTGGGGAGTTATTCTCACTTGAAAATTTTTCACTGTTAATAAAACCACCTAGAAAAAACATTCCGATTTATTTAGCAGCAGTAAATCAAAAAATGATTGAATTAACATGGGAGGTTGGAGATGGTGTAATTTTCTATTTACGCCCAAAAAATGAGATTAAAATGACACTAGAGAAAATGCAGAAACTAAGGAAAATTGATTCCACATTACAAATAGTCACATGTGTGAGTAAAGATTCTGATAAAGCAATTGAGCGTGCAAAGAAAACAATTGCTTTCTATATTTCAGTAGGAAATATTTATCGAAACTTTCTTTCTAATAATGGTTACAAGAATGATATAGAAAATATTTATGATGAATACATAAAATCAGGATTAAAAAATAATTTTAAATTTGTAACTGATAGAATGATAAAAGATTTGTGTATTTGTGGTACTCCAAATGAGGCATTACATCAATTAAAAGAATTTCAAGAAATAGGAATAGATTTACCAATTATACAGTTTAATCCAATAGATGAAGTTGAACCATCATTTGATTTGTTAATAGACACATTTGGTGATAATAATTGAAAAAAATTGGAATTGCAGGATATGGTAGTACAAAATTTTCAAAGAATGAAATTCCTATTGAAGAATTACTAGTAGAATCTACAAAACAAATATTTCAAACAACACCTAATTTATCACAGAATTTAATTGATGGCGTAATAATTTCTACTAATGATAATTCAAAGTATCTCGGTGCAATTATTTCAGAACGTACTGGAATAAGACCTAAAATTTCTCATACTATAGAGCATCTTTGTAGTTCTGGAACAAATGCAATAATCTCTGCATTTTCATATATTGCGGCAGGTCTTGCTGATGTTATTTTAGTTAGTGGTGGAGATGTAATTGGGAATCCTGGTCAAGTTCTAGAATGGGATCAATCTCGTGGTGACTTAAATCATCCAATCTACTGGGGATCAATGTTTACTAAAGCACATAAAAGAAAATTTAACACTACAGAAGAAGAGTTAGCAATAGTATCAGCAAAAAATCATAAACAGGCTATGGATAACCCCAATTCATATTCACATGAGCCATATACAATTTCCCAAATCATGAATTCAAAAATAATCACCGATGATTTACGTATCTTAGATTGTTCATATCCATGTTCAGGAAGTGCATCAGTTTTATTAGCATCTGAAGATATGATTAAAAAATTTACTGACACCCCAATATGGATTTCAGGAATTGGTCAAAAAACAACTTCTGCAAGTTTTACAAAAAATGATCTCACAAATCTATCTAGTACAATTAGCGCATCTAAGGATGCATATGCAATGTCAAATACTAGTTCTGCTGAAATAGATGTTGCAGAAGTTCATGATGCATTTTCTGTATGTGAATTAATGGCAGTTACAGATTTAGGTTTAACAGAAGAATCCAGTTCAACAGAATTTATTAGAAATCTGTTTAACACTGGAGATAGGAAAATCAATCCTAGAGGAGGGTTAATTGGCTCCGGTCATCCTTTAGGTGCCACAGGAATATCACAGATTATTGAAATTACACAACAATTACAGAATAATGCAGAACGACGACAGATACCAAATGTGAAAAAAGGATTGGTTCATAATATGTCTGCAGCTGCAACGTCTAGTACAGTATTAATTTTAGAATCATGAACAAATTTGAAAGTGAGTTAAAAAATGGTAATTTTGTTGTAAGCGAATGTATAACCTGTAAACAAATTGTTTGGCCAACATCAGATTTTTGTAATACCTGTTACAACACCACAAAATGGCGTAATGCAAATAATATTGGTAGAATTATTGAATTTTCCAAAAAAAATAACAGTTTTTTTGGATTAATCGAGGTTGAACAAAATCTTAGAGTTATGGGGAAAATAAGCACAGACAAAATACCAGAGATTAATCAAAAAGTTAAACTAAAAGAATGTTCATTCAACAAGACACCAAAGTTCATTTTTGAAGTAATTCCTAATTAAACTAAACACATGGTCATTTGATTATAACCTTCTCTTCTATATCATTAAAAAATAATTGATACTATGCGATCAGGAATTATTCTAAAAAAGAAGACGTTTCAAAAACATAGTTTATTGAATGCATCTTTAGAAAATCGTAAAATTGCAAGAACACGTAGACAACGTGGATATAATTGGGAAGATACTTTAGTAAAAAGATTCAATAAATTAGACTCGTGGAAAGCATTTAGACTTGGATCCCCAAGTGTTGCATTACCAGACATATTATGTGTGAACAATCATGAAAGCAAAATCTTTACAATTGAGGCAAAATCTGGAACTGGAACATCTCTAACTGTTCCATTTGACCAAATTATACGTTGTATGAGTTGGACTGATAATTTTACAGTTTATAAAACTAGGAAAGTGATCTTCGCATTCAAATTTTTATCTAAAAAACGAATTGGTAAGGGGGAATATGAGCAGAGAGAACTAAGGGAATTTTATAAAATATGGAATGCCGAAAGGCCACCGATAAATATAGTATGTAAATATGATGGAAGTGTATATGGATTAAATGAAGGGAGTAAAATAGAATTGAAATTAAAAGATTACCAAATGCCATTTAATTCAAGACATCAAAAATTTTTAGAACTATGAAATACTTTACACATGCTTTATTACTGATTAATTATTAAAAATTGTTATGAGCTTTGAAAATTTTATAGATGAACGAATGTTAGTTAGCCGTGATGCATTAGGTAAAAAAGAAATGAAAATTAAAGTCCTTGAAGTATCTGATGAAACCGCTCCATCACAATGGAAATTTGGTGATAGAGTTAAAATAAATAAAATTCTTATTACCATAAAGCATCTTGAGACACAAAAAGTAGAGGAAGGTGAATTAGACATAGAAAGTGTTGAAAATGAATTAATTGAAAAAAGACATTATACATCGACTAACCGTTGGGTTCCTACAAAAGATGTTAAGAATGGATATGTGATTAATACAAGGCATACTATGTTGATTAGTGATGCAGCTGCATTAGATCTAATTGTTTTTTAATCAAAAATAAAATTTAACAAACTTATAAGTTCCAAATCTTGATAACTCAATAATGATAACAAAAGACATTGTTGTAAATGACACTACGTTTAAAGTAACATTAACCGATCAAGTCATTAATCAAGTTGATAATCTAAAATCACTGTATGCAACAGTTTCTGATGATCCAGAGAATTTTGAACAAGTGAGTTCTCAGATATCATCTGTAATTAATGATATTGCAACTGCAGTGCAGCCTGAAGTTTCTGATTCTTATTTGGATGGAGTAATTCAGGAAGTCTTCAAAGCAGTTGAAGATAAAAAATCTGAAGTTGATAAGCAAATAAAACAAAAAGATGCCAAAATTTTGAAGAAAAAAAAGAAATAGCGAAAATTAAAGTTTTTTTGACATATTGTAAATTTTTTCAATAAGTTCTTTATCATTCAGTGACTTTGAAATTGATATTCTGATATTTTTCACTCTAGACTGATCTTCTGAAAATGTTTTTAAAAGTAAATCAATTTCTCTAGTGAAATCATAGTTTTCCAAATATTCCCCAATAATCTTATGTAGTTTAGAAAATTCTTGCGGCAGATCATTATTTTTACTGAGCTTTCTAGAAATAATCTTAAACAGGCCCATTACTTTAGACAGCTCAATTTGTAATACATACAGATCATTTGGACTATTATCTAAATTCTCAATAATTGCATAAGAATCAAGAACCTGATTTAGAATTCCTTTAAAATATTCATTTGTTTCACGCATATTTTGCTCAAGACATTTTTCAGTTGTAAATCTTTGGTTAAGATGATATTTATAATAAAAAGTGAAGTTATCGGTAATCTAAGTTAACTTAATTTCAGATTTTTTTGATAATCATTGCTTTAAATTACTTGCGACTATAAAAAATCTAAATGAAACAAAGTGCACATCTGCTATGCATTAATCCAAAATGTGGAGAGATGTTCCCTATCATTTCTACACGAATTCGATGTGAAAAATGTGGACATCTTTTAGATGTTGAGTACAAAGAAAAACCCCCAACAAAACTAAAAGAAATTTTTTATCAAAGACGATCCAGAGACAACATCTATAACGAAAGTGGTGTATGGAGATTTAGAGAATTACTAAATTTTGCCCAAATTGAAACTGAAGAACTAGACCAATGCTCAAAATTTTTAGTTTCATTAGATGGTGCAGAAGGGAGACAGTCAAAACCATATCATATGTCAAAGGTATCAAATTTTGTTGGAATCAACAATGACAGTCTTATGCTACAGCCAGAAGGTTACAATCCTAGTGGATCATTCAAAGATAATGGAATGGCTTCAGCAGTAACTCACGCTAAAATGACTGGTGCAAAAAAAATTATCTGTGCATCTACCGGAAATACTTCTGCATCTGCAGGTATGTTTGCTGCTAATGAAAATATGGAATGTGATGTCTATATCCCAGATGGTCAAATAGCTCCAGGCAAATTAAGTCAGGCATATCAATTTGGAACACAGATGATCAAGGTCAATGGAAACTTTGATGACGCATTTACAAAGTCACTTGATGCAGCTAATGAAGAAGGAAGTTATACTGTTAATTCTGTTAATCCATTTAGAATTGAAGGTCAAAAAACAATTCCATTCAGAGCTCTTGAATTTTTAAAATGGGAAGTTCCAGATTGGATAGTTTATCCTGGTGGTGCACTAGGTAATACTTCAAGCTGTGGTAAATGCTTAATTGAATTATATAATTGGGGATGGATAAAAAAAATTCCAAAAATTGCAGTAGTCAATGCAGAAGGTGCAAACACATTATACACTTTGTATAATGGTGAATTTGAAAATGAAGAATTACGTTGGAATAATGGCTCCCCAAATTTAGATTTAGTAGACAAATATTATGATTATATGAATAAAAACAATAAAGGACCAAAAACTAAGGCTACTGCAATACAAATAGGAAAACCAGCAAATATGGCTAAAGGTTTACGTGCATTAGAATTTACTAAAGGGTGTGTAATTCAAGTATCAGATAAAGAGATGCTTGATGGAATGTCAGTCGTTGGTTTGAATGGGTTTGATTGTGAAATGGCATCAGGTGCAACAGTTGCAGGTATAAAAAAATTAGTTGATGATGAAATTATAAAAAGTGATGATATAGTTGTAGGCATATTGACAGGTAGGCAAAAAGAACCATTACTTCCAATTGATTATCATAATGATCCTACTAACAAATTTGCCAAACCTCCACGAATCTAAGATTACGCACAAAATTGATAAACTCAATTTTTATGAATCTTAAACCTTAATAGACTCCATACTTTGTTGTTGATATACAGAAATGAGGTTGTTTCTATTCTAAATGAAGACGTTTAGCAAATTCATAAATTTAATTTTAAGAGGTACTAAAAATTGCAATTAGAATATGAAATTGCAGCACTAATTGCAATGATAGGTCTTTCTGGATATTTTAGTGGTTTAGAAGTTGCTTTAGTTAGTATTAGACGCTCAAAAATTGAGCAGATGCTAAAGGACAAAGTAAGAGGCGCATCATCGCTTCATAAACTAAAATCTAATCCAAGCCGAATGATGTCCAGTGTTAATTTAGGAAATAATTTGGCTAGTATAGCGGCAACTGCTTTAGCAACTGATATTTCACTAAAATTCTTTGGTGATGATGGATTAGCAATTGCAATAGGGATTATGACATTTTTAATTCTAATATTTGGTGAAATTACTCCAAAAACATACTGTAATGCCAATGCAACAAAAGTTGCAATCAAAAACAGTAGAATTTTATTGATTTTTGGTTATGTATTTTTTCCAATTGTATGGATTTTTGAAATAATCACAAAAGGAATGATAAAACTAACTGGTAGTAGCGATATGCCACCTGGATTAACAGAGGATGAAATTAAAGAGGTTGTTGAACAAGGTTACAAAGACAAAGCTATAGAAAAACAAGAAAGTGAATTAGTTCATGGTGCATTGAATTTTGATGATATAGTAATTAGAACAGTTATGACACCAAGGACAAAAATGTTTAAACTTAATTCAAAAATGATGCTTTTTGAAGCATTACCAGAAATTAACAAAAGTGGTTTTTCACGAATACCAGTTTTTGCAGATAATACAGATCAAATAGTTGGAATAGTTCATGTCAGAGATGTTCTAAAAAAACTTGAAGGTGATGAAAAAGTGATTTCTCTAGAACAAATTATGCGAGAGCCAGTATTTGTATCGCAAGAAAAAAGGGTAAGTGATTTATTAAAAGAAATGCAGGGTAGAAGAACCCATATGGCAATTGTTTTAGATGAATTTGGTGGGGTAGAAGGCTGTGTTACATTAGAAGACCTTCTGGAAGAAATTGTGGGTGAAATACAAGATGAAACAGACACTGAGAAACCCAGTTTCCAAAGAGATGGTCAAAATGCAATTGTGACTGACGGTGATATAGAAATTGATGTAATTAATGACATTTTCCAATCAGACATACCACCTGGAGACGATTATTCAACATTAAATGGATTATTACATGAACAGTTACATGATATGCCAAAAGAAGATGATAAAATTGAGATTAGCTCATTGAGAATTATTATAGAAAAAGTTTCAAAAAATAAACCTGAGAGAATTAGAATAGAAAAAATAAATTAATTTTGTTTCTTTGCAAAATATTCTTCTAACAACTGTTTTTTTTCTTTCATATTAAATAATTTTTCAGTGTGATTAAATGCATCCTCATATGATTTTTCAAACAACATTGCTTGCATCAACATATGATTTTCTGGGATTACAATTCCAGTTTGATCATCAGAATACATAATTTGTACAGTGTCGCTAATTGATGTTGTCATGTTTGCATGAATATGTATCATATTTGTATCCTTGAAACTAAAATTCATAGTATTTGCATAATCTCGTACATCCTTTGTTCCTTTTGCTGTCCATAGAACGGCAACACCAAATTCATTTCTGAATAGATCGTGTATCTCATCAGATGATGGTGATTTTCCATCAAATCTAATATCCATAATATGCAAATGCATTTGTCTTGTTGGAACTTTGATTGCACGAACAAAAAGTGGTGATTCTTTACCAAAATATGACTTAACATCTTCACCATGATGTGGATTTTGTGTAAGTTCTATGGTATCAGGTACAGATTTTTCAGTTTGTTCAACATCTGCCCATCTTCTAATTAATGTTACATCAAATCGCTTTATAGAACTTCCAAAATTTTTTCGTAGTGGTTCAAGAATTCGTCCCATTCCAGTAACATTACAACTACCTTGCATGACATGTTTTTTCCCAACTGCATCATTGTAATTTACACGTGAATTAAACAATAAATCTGAAACTGACTTCTCACCATCAATCGTTTCTCCACCCTGATAAATTGACAGAATGTTTCGTGGCTCATAAAATAATTTCTTATTTTTGAATCCATGACCGCCAGGAGAAGCGTCAATTACTAAATCAGCCTCATCTAAGGCAGATTCTATATTACCAGATATCTTGAAATCAGAAAAGGCATTTTGGTTCTTTTCAGGAACAAATACCTTAAGGCCATTTTCTATTGCTTCATTAATTTTTGAATCTGGAGAATATTTCCCTATACCAACTACCTCTATTTCTGGGTCATCTTTGATAAATTGGACAATTCTACTTCCTATAGAACCATAACCATTGACAAAGACTTTCTTCATAATATGTCTAACAAATCCAGACTTTTATAATTAACCAAAGGACTATAACAAGTCAAAAATTCAAAAGTCCATGATAAAGGAAAATTCTAATGAAGATTTTTCTTTTCAAATAGAAGGTAAAGATTACATAATTTCTGAAAAAAGTGAATTGCAGAAAAAAGACAATGAGAAAAAAATTCATGCACCATCATTAGCAATTGGAGCCATTATATCAGGAATTTGTATTGCTGTTATAATTTTTGGA
>Ga0315338_1003538_pt1 | contig 13479 bp, 9 predicted proteins | sample ASW8metaG_FD_204518 | JGI IMG/M metagenome (GOLD analysis project Ga0315338, IMG submission 204518) | Ammonia-oxidizing marine archaeal communities from Monterey Bay, California, United States - ASW #8 | ecosystem: Environmental > Aquatic > Marine > Coastal | place: USA: California | collected... | reverse complement strand
TTATTGATTTGGATAAACAAAAATATGAAAATGTTATGGAACCACCACTTAGTCGTAATATGTATATGCAATCATCTGGAAAAGTTCTAGTCAATCAGACAGAAACTGTTGGAAAATTACCCATCAATATAAAAACTCAGGGCGGTGGAGGTGATTACCAGCAACTTGGGATATTATATAAAGAAGATATTCAGGATAGTAATAAACCGCCTGGTAATAACACAGATAGTCCAATATTACCTTTATTTGGAAAACAAACATATGGAAGTTCCTCTCAATGGAATTATTATACAGCAAGTGATTCAAATCATCAAATTAAAATTCCACTTGAAATAAGTGGTAAAAATTGCACTGATGATTTAGGATGTGCTGAAATATATGATGGTGATACTATTACTATACCTTCTTATAATGGAACATTTAAGGCCACCATTTATAAATTGGATAAACCACAATATATACCTTATATTGTTTAGATGTGTAGATAAACGAATAAAAAATATTTATTTATAATTTACAGATGAATATGTTGATTTCCTTTTTCTAAAAGGAATATTAATCAACCTCTTCAACTGTTGGCTCTGTTCTGGCCTCTGAACCAGCAAAAGGATTTTCACCTCCCATATTTGCTGCTTCAGGCGCTCCTCCTGCTTCATATAATTTTTTCATAATAGGAGAGCAAACACCTTCCAATTCTTTCTGTTGATATTCAAATTCATCTTTTTCGGCAGTTTGATTATCATCTAACCAAGCAACAGCTTCATCACATTTATCTAAAATTAATTTTTTATCCACAGATGAAATTTTATCCTTGATTTTTTCATCTTCAACAGTTTGTTTTATATTATAAATATAACCTTCAAATGCATTTTTTGCTCCAACTTTATCACGCATTTTGTTATCTTCATCTTTATATTTCTCTGCCTCTTCAACCATTCGTGTAATATCTTCTTCAGATAAACGTCCCTTATCATTTGTAATTGTGATTTTATTATTCTTTCCACTTGCCTTATCAGATGCACTTACATTCAAAATACCATTTGCGTTCATATCAAAGGTGACTTCAATCTGTGGGGTTCCGCGTGGAGCAGGTACAATTCCAGCCAATTCAAATTTCCCAAGCATATTATTATCTTTTGTCATTGTTCGTTCGCCTTCATAAACCTTAATTAATACACCGGGTTGATTATCTGAATATGTAGTGAAAGTTTGTGTTTGTTTGCTAGGAATTGTTGTATTTCTTTTAATTAATGGTGTCATGACACCTCCTGCAGTTTCTAAACCAAGAGACAAAGGAGCAACATCAAGAACCAATAAATCTTTGACAGAATCATGAGTTTCTCCACCTAAAATAGCACCTTGAACAGCAGCACCATAAGCAACTGCTTCATCCGGATTAATTGACTTATTCAATTCTTTTCCATTAAAGAAATCACTTAACATCTTTTGTACTTTTGGAATACGTGTTGAACCTCCAACAAGAACAACTTCATCAATATTATTTTTATCCATTTTTGCATCTCTTAGTGCTTTTTCAACTGGCACAAGAGTGCCTCTAAATAAATCAGCACAAAGTTCCTCGAATCGTGCTCGCGAAATATTCGTATAAAAATCAATACCCTCGAACAAAGATTCAATTTCAATATTAGCTTGTGTGCTAGCCGAAAGTGTGCGTTTTGCTCTTTCACATGCTGTCCTTAAACGTCTCATCGAACGTTTGTTACTTGTGATATCTTTTTTATGTTTTCGTTTAAATTCTTTAACAAAATGTTCAACCAAACGATTATCAAAATCCTCACCACCAAGATGGGTATCACCTCCAGTAGATTTAACTTCAAAAATCCCTTCATCAATGGATAAAACAGATACATCAAAGGTCCCGCCACCCAAATCAAATATCATAACCTGTTTTTCTGTTGTGTTTTCATTTTTTTTATCTAATCCATAAGCAATTGCCGCTGCTGTCGGTTCATTAATAATTCTCAAAATATTTAATCCAGAAATAGTTCCAGCATCTTTGGTTGCTTGTCGCTGACTATCATTGAAATAAGCAGGAACAGTTACCACAGCATCCTTTATTTCACAACCTAAATATGCTTCAGCAATTTCTTTCATTTTAGTTAAAACCATAGAACTTATTTCCTCTGGGAAAAATTGGACGTTTTCTCCTTTATATTCCAATTCAATTTTAGGTTTTTGTTCTACATCAACAACTTTAAATGGCCAATGTTTCATATCACTTTGAACAATTGTATCATCGAATTTACGCCCAATCAAACGTTTTGCATCAAAAACAGTATTTGTTGGATTCATAGCCGCCTGATTTTTCGCCGAATCACCTACAAGACGTTCCACATCATTGAAAGCAACATAACTAGGAGTTGTTCGATTTCCTTGGTCATTTGCTATAATTTCAATTTTCCCATTTTGAAAAACTGCAACACAACTGTAGGTAGTTCCCAAATCAATGCCAATAGTTGGAGACATATTTACTTGATTATTCTTTTATATTATACACGACACGGATAAAAAATAATTGATTTTTTTACGAATCAATTTTTTTTCAGGTTAAAAATAAAAATAAAAATAAAAATATAGATACTATCTTTTATTTAAAAAACATATTGATATCATCATCAGTTAAATATCATCGTTATCATCATCGGAAAAAGGATTCAAATCAAGCCATTCTTTCTTTGTATATATTCTTTCTGTTTCCTCAGTCTTTCTTTGTATTTATATATTCCTCCTTCAGGTCCAGGATTCCTTCTGGATTATCGCATTTTCGAAGAAATCACTTACATCTACGAGTGGCCCAGCATCAGCCATTTCACGGCACCGTTGTCGCTGTTCCTCTTTAATAAGCAAGCGTTCATATTTGTTACGAGACCCAGTTGTGTTGACCATTTTTGCAAGTTCTATGATTTTTCCCATGTTGTTGTGTTATTTGTGTTATTGTGTCATCGTTCCTTTAAGTTCTAAGAATCAAATTTTATAATAGAAAAAAGTATATGCTTAGGAAAAATAAATAAGCGAAGCAACAATCAAATATATTTATTTTTTTTATTCATTTTCATATTATATTTAATGCACCATTCAATGGATTTGCTTCTTTGATTTTTTAATTTATCATTTACAAGGCATTTATTGTTGTTTTTTATACTTTCTAGGGTGTCATTAATATGATAAATCTGTTGTTTTGTATTTATTATATTGAATTCCTGTATTTCTTTTAATAATTTCTCTTCAAGCTGTGTTTCATCAAAAATACGATTAATATGTTTGTTATCTGTGTTATATATATTTTCCCATATGTGTATCACAACAAAACATTTTTCCAGAAATAATAAATCAACTCCTAGGAATTCCTCACATATAATATATTTTTCGGAATTACAAGGACGACTTGTATTTGGTTTAAAAATATTCACAATTTTAAAGCAACTTTTTAACATTTGTATAATAGATATTGTCGTTTTTGTGAAAATATCAAAAAATTTACATACATACATTCCTCCTTTTTTTAATGTGGCCATTGCAATAACTGATTCACAAAATAAAATTCGATATGAATTTTGTTCCTGCGAATTAAAATCCTCCGAAAAATCAAATCCACCATCAGCAGTTACAATATCAAACGAGTTATTATATTTTTTAAATAAAAATTTTACATTTAATATATGATAAATATTCCCTGTTTCATCAGTCCCATATTCAATTTTAATGTTTCGATTTTCATTTAAATAACGATGTGTTTTTTTCCATCCAGGTATATCCTTATTTGTTGATTTCAATGTTATTCCAATAAGTGTATCTCTAATATAGGGTGTGTATTTTTTCCTCCATTCATTCATTGCCTCAATAAATCCACCAGGACCTTCCGCCAATCCCAGGATATTCAACGATGTATTTTTGTTTTTTTCCAAAGGATTTGTTTTAAAGATATGGAGAATTTCCCACATTTTAAAAAAAGCACGTGACAATGCTTCATAATCAGCAATCGATACAGAACGATATTTTTTGTTCGGTAAATAAATTAATTCATACTCATTATTTATTTTTTTTGCTTTATCCCATAAATCATCTTCATCTAATAATTCTATTTTATTTTTACATTCTATTAATTCTTTGTATATTTCATTATTTTCCTCTGATAATGAATTCCATTCTATTTTATTATTAAATTTAATGGAATGTTTTGGTAATTTACAAGGGAAATCTAATTTTAATATATATCCCATTTTATATTATTCCATTATTCTACTTATATTATAACGTGTTTGTTTAAGTTATCTTTTGAAAAACAAATTTTCTGTTATATAACGAAAATTCTAATAATGATTTAAATTTATCTAAATTTTTGGCTTTCCCCCAAGTCTGTTTTGATTTGTTTAATTCATCCATATCCTCTTTAAATGTATTAGAACTGAGTAATTGCAAACCAAATGTTTTCGCAATATTTTCAAAATATCCAAAATTAACTAAATATTCTGTTGTTGTAGAACCAATTGATTCAAAATAAACATCGATTGCTTTTCCTAATGATTTATCCGTATCAGGAAATGTATTTGTATTTTCATATTTTTTTGATATTTTATAATATATTTTTTGTCCTTCTTCGCCGATAATATCACCATCTTTAAGATGCTTGTAAATTTCCGCTCCATCCAAACATGTTCCAAAAAAATATCCGTTTGTTTTTAAGGATGATGATACATTACGTAACATATTCTCTAATTTTGTTTTATTCTCAAAAAAATAATGAACTGAAAATTGACAACTTATTAAATCAAATCCAATTTCATTAACATTTGCTAAATTATAAAATCTCCGCAAACGACTGGATGTAATTTTCGTTTCTTCGATATTTCCATATAAGATATCTAAATAATATTTGTGTAATTCATCATATGCTCCTTTCCCATTTTTATAATTTATGGATGAATCGGCACAAATTAAAAGAATATTATCTAAAAGAGGATTATGTTCTGTAAATTTATCGTGAGTTGCATATTCATTAAGAATTCGATTGGCAGCACCATTTTCACTATTATTTAAATTATCAAAATTGATATCTATACCTACACACATACTTAATCCAGAACCTAACCATTTATTTAAATCACCACCCTTTCCTACCGAAATATCTAATAATATATTCCCTTTTTCTGTTAATCCATATAATTGAGTTCGTTTAACAAAAGAATGAAAATCTGTTAACGCTTTTAAACTATCATCCTTTCCCCCTAAATTTTTATAATAAATTGTTTCTTTAAATTCATCTAATTTTTCTTCACCTGTTATCATTTTTGCTGTTATTGGATTATGAATCGAATTCCATACATTAATAGCGGTTGTAAAATCATTGGGTCTAACATTATCTCTTTTTCTCATAGGAACCCAATGGTCCGACACCCACTTACATTCAATAAACATTCCATTGTCAATAATATCCCTATTTTCACAACGTATATTTCCAAAACCATCATCTTCCACATACATTTTATTTGCATTGTCTTTTAAAAACGGTTTAGTAGGTTCAAATAATATATTTGAATATTCTTCGTCATATTGAAGTCCCTCGTTTAAAACACGAAGAGCATTGTGTTTGGTATGAATATCTGGTTTATATCCAACTAAAAGTTGGAAACAATACATTTTTTTAATTTGTTCATCTTTTCTCCTATGAAATATTTTTTTCTGCCCATCATCATCAGTTATAATTGAAACTTGAAAATCAATTGAATTTTCCTCTGGTGGTTTCCATTTAAATGATTTATCCCATCTACCACTTGGAATATTCTTTTTTCGTAGTGGATTTTCTCCAACACCTAGATGAATTGGTGTGAATATAAGTCCATCAATATGATAATTATGTTCTCTATTTAAAATCATACGACATTTATCAAAAATAGAAGTGTCTTCCTTTTTTTCTTTAATTTTGTCTGCAAGAGCCGCTTTCTTATCTTTATCTTTCTCATTATTATATTCTGTTTTCAATTTTTCGATTAATTGTATTCTTTTTGCCTTTTTTTCCAAATTTTGTATATTTCCATTATAGAATTGTTTGGTGTAAAATTGAGGTTTAATTTTTAATTGTCTATTTATTAATTTAAAATTTGTTTTTGATTCAATGCCATTTTGGATGCGTTTTAAATATTCCAGTCTGCTTGTATCATTCCCCGAAAAAGGATGTGTTCTGATATCTTTACCTTTATGAAAATAACAATCAAAAGCCATAAAAAGAGCCATCTTTTTATTTTGTTTATCTTTAATAATAAACTCACCATCAATAACGGTATCATCCAAACCAATCATCTTCATTCCAAAGGATTTAATTTTACCACGACGATTCATCATATATACAAATCCATCTTTTCCAACAATAAGGAGATTTCGTTCACCGTCCGCTTTATCAGTGACATTATAATTTTTTCTTATGGATGTTGTTGTTCCATATTCCTCATATTCCCTTTCTACAATTTGTTCCATTTCAAGTGTAATAGATTGTGGACCTCCAAATTTTGTTGTTTTCATAATTGATTTATAATGTTTATATGCTTTATCAACATCGCTTTGAGGCATCAAAAAAGGATGATTTTGTAAAATTTGAAGCATATATCCAGCATATCTAAGAAAATTATTAAATGTTGGTTTTAAAGCCATTTGTTTTTCTTTTTTATTACCAATATATTCCAATTCAATTTCAAATGTTACATCACTATCAAATACTTTCGATGATTTTACTGTTTTTTTAGGCATTGGTTTATAAGTTGTCCGTCCTCTCATATTTACCGCCTTTTCTTCACTAAGCGAATTCCACCAATTCTCAAAATCCATTGTAATTTCATCTGGTTTAATAACAAACCTCTTTTGATTTTCCCTCACATGTTTCTTTTTAACACGTCTCGAATCTTCTCTGCTTTCTTTTTTTAATGATGTTTTAACAACTGTTAAATCATATTGAAATTCTTCATCTTTTGTAAGAAAAGAATAACGTTTTTTATAACGGAAAGTTTTTTCAATATCCTTCCAGTCAGTTAATAATTCACGAACATTTCTATTTGTTTTTTCATATTCAACTTCTGTTTTTAAATTACATCTACAACGATAATCATTAATAAATAGAGTATCTTTTTGTTTTTTTTTTAATATCGTGAGTAATGGTATTAGATTTTCAGTCATTTTTTCATTTATACAATATTCTTTAATAGCAGCATTTCCTTCCAGGGAAAATCTAAATCCTCTCACATTTATATCCAACGTTTCCGTAATCGTTATATTATCAAATAAAGAGCGTAATGTTTGTATTATTCTTTTAAATTCCGTTGGTGTTATAGTTTCCTCTCCTTTGAAAATACATTCTAATTCCATGGTCTCATCCTCTTTGGCTTTATTTATTAAAAATTCAAGATTTTCGTTGTCAGATTTATTTAAATTCATTTTTGATATATAATATTATATAATAGATTTAAAGTAAAAAAAAATATCAATTTTAATTATATTTTTATGTTTATTCCTTTTAGAAAAAGGAACGCAAAATTAAAGCAAAACTAAGGCAATAATTAAAGCAAAACTAAGGCATAATTAAAGTAAATAACTCAAACATTCCAGATTATAGCATTATTTTTTTCTTTTAAATAACAAGTTGTAAAGTAATCATCATCATTAATTTGTTTATTATCTCTTACAACATCTATCATCACTTTCATCATACCCACTGTCGATTCATATATCATTTCTTCACTATCTTCATTATTGTCATGTCCAGTCCAATAACATTTAAGTTCATATTCTGCATATCCATCAATATTTCGCAAAATATGAATGTAAAAGTAAAGTTTAGATGTAATTTTAAAAACAATTTCATCATCATCATTAGATGTATGTATAGTGGCAAATTTTCTATTTATTTTATTATCTTTGACGACAATACATAATGAACATTTAATATCATCATAATTGTATCTCGGATCACATGGTTTTTCGAGATATAATGTGTACACATCTGGTTCACATGTTGTTAAAAGTCGTATTTGATGTCTTGAACTCATTATCTTCATTTCTTCACTATCATCTTCTATATATGATTCCATATTTTCTATACTACTTTTTGTAATAGAATGAAAAAAATTTCCTTTGTAGGGCATTAAAGTTACTATATCATGACTGGGTTGCGGAATCGTAAATTTTACAGGTGATTTCGGATGAGCACCGAAACATACATTTCGTGAAACACATAAAGAAGTATCCTTCCCAAGATAAGTTCGTTCCATTTTTACGTGTCCATATAAATCAATATTTTATGATATGATATGATATGATATGATATGATATGATGAATCAATTTTTATGAACTCACCAAAATTTAAAATATTGTTTTACATTTATCATATAATTCCGTGCCATGTTTGACACCATACATATGGATTAAAGGGAAATTATGATGGTCACAATAAAATATAATAACATATCTATCATTATCATTCTCTTCTTTATTGTACATAAATTCTATTTTTTTTTCATTCAAATTAAGAATAACAATATGACATGAACATATTTTACAGACAACTTCAATAAGTTCATGATTCCACAGATTATCACATAAATATTTTTGATTTCGTTTTGTTGCCACACCTTTTGTTACATTAATAATCTTATCTAATATATCATTTTTCCATGTATTATAATATTTGTTTTTATCAGTTTCATTCATAAACTTAAATTCATCGTAAATTTGATACAAAATTGAATAAGGTATACTATAATCATCTAAAAGTCCATAACTATAATATAAATTTAAATCTATAGCTGAAGATAGAAATTTCGGAATAGATATTATATCATTATATTCATATGTCATTATATTGTTTTTATTTTTTTTATATATATGTGCTTCCATATCTTTTTCCGGATAAAATGTCTGCTCATTAACCACTTTTTTAGGAATATCCATACCTTGTTCAAATTTAGAAACAATATTTAATTCACATACAATATCTGATTTATTATATTTAATAAAATCATTAACATCATTCAGAGTGACAGGTGTTTGGTCATTATTATTTTGCACACCTCTACCTCTACTTACACCTCTACCTCTACCTCTACCTCTACCTCTGCCTCCATTTTGCTGTTGATTATTCGAATACATTTTATATTTTATATTTTGTTTACTTTACCGCTATTAATTATGATTATTTTATCCTTAAATCAATTTTTAAATGGTTTCTTCTAACAAAGTATTTTTTATATTTTCCTGGACCTGTAGTATTTCACTATTGTTGTCGGAAAATTCTATGAAATTCATTGTTCTATTTTTTAAGTCTTGATTCCATGTGCTCATATTAAAAAATATTCCATTTTTATTTTGTGTATATTTCGCTTTTTCTTTAACAATCTTAAACAACTCCTTTTTCTCATCAAGACTTAATTTATCTATTTTATTTCTTAAATCTTTAAGGTTCCATTCATTGTTTTCAACCATTAGTTTTTCTTTAGCTACTTTGGTTGTCTTTACTTTGGGGGTCTTTGCTTTGGTTGCTTTAGTTGCTTTAGTTACTTTGGTTACTTTGGTTGCTTTGGTTGCTTTGGTTGCTTTGGTTGCTTTGGTTTCTTTGCAATTCATTGTTATTTATTTATATATATATGTTTCCTTTCTTTATATATAATTATTTTCATATTTATTTTTAAATATTTGAATAGATATTTTAGTTTTATCAGAAACAGAATATATATCTTTTTTTTCAAATACACTATATTCCATAACCCATCCAAGTAGTTTATGTTTAACCATATTATGTTTGACAAAATATACTATATTTTCTATATTAAATGAAATATTCCATAAATGAAAAGGTGTAAGAAGTGTATAATAAATGGAATATATAAAATCCATTATTTCCATATTAATTAAACGACTTACATATTTTTGTGTTGTGTTTTTATGAGCTTCTTTAATTTGATTTTCTGTGAAATATATACCTTTTTTGGAAGATTCGATAATATAATAACTTGGGCTATTTTGAATATCTTTTTTTATACAATTACCAAGAATACTAATGCTTGTACCTATAATTCCTAAAATCCAAAAAATATTTCTGTCCCCAATAAAATAAACATGAAACAAAAAAGCAGGATTAATAATGGATAATATAACTAATAAACAAAATATATTACTAAGAATATGTTTGAGTAACCCAAATAAATTAATTAAAACTGGATTTACAAATGATTTAATATAATTATTTAAATAAGGCAGTGAATATCTTTGTCTTTGTTTATAATCGTTTTCCAATTCATTATAAGCCATTGTATTCCATTTAGAATATTTTGTCCAGGTATATTCAAATAATGACCCAGGTTTTTGATAAATTTTCTGGGTTATAAATGTTATTTTTGTGAAAATGAGATGTATTATTAAAACAGGCATAGCTATGAAATTTATGATAGATATAACTCTAAATTTTCGTTTAATAGTTGAAGATGATAACTCTGTATTTGTAATAAATTCATGATTTAATTTCATTCCTCGTTTAAATAAAGAGTTTAACAGACAATATTTTATATTCCATTCTAATAAAGTACAAATATACATATAATCAAAATATCCTTTATCAAATAATCCAAGCAATATATTTTCACCTATTTGTATTCGTGATGCTATTGTATATGGATTTATATTGTCATTATTATAAACTAATTGTAATTTATTTAATAATTCATCCCACGATAAATTACATATTTCACTTTCATTATCATCTAATTTCCTTTTTAAAAAGTATTTAATTTTATGATTTAATAAAATAACATCAAGAGCATGAACACATTTTATTATAAAATGGATGGCATAAATGACACATAAGATAACAAATATTCCTAATCCATCATATATTTTTGATGTATTAAACATCTCCCACATATTGATTTTTTCTCCATTTTTCACATCCAAAATAAATTGATAATCAATACAAAATATCAATAACATTAAACTTAAAAATGTTGCTAATGAAAAAAATAATTCTGTGAAATATTGTGTGCAAATAGATGCCAATCCCCTTTTTTTATGATAATGATATAAATGATTAATAAAATCACTTCGTAAATAAAAATTGTTTTCTTTATCAAAATCCTTTGAAAATAACACTGAACTCCCTCGCAATCCTTCTAATATATTCATTGTAATTATAATTGTATAATACCAATATTTTAGTCTTTATATACTTTAAAAAAGTATAACAAATAAAAATATAAAAATATAAAAAGTAATTTAACTATTAACAATGGGTGTATTTTTAGATAAAATATAAATAGTGTTTTCTGTTACAACCAAATAAGAAGTATCCACTTGGTAGGTATTTTTAATAGGTGAGGTATGTTCTTCATTATTTTTAAACAATATTTTGTCTCCTTGATATGTTACTATACTAACTCCACCTCCACAAGATTCCTCGTAAAAATATGAATCTAATTCTTTTCCAGTTTTGAGTGATAATTTAAAAGCTTGTTGTAATGCTTTGTCAGTTGGTAATTGAAATTTACGTTCGGTTTGCTGGGCTGTCATTATTATATTTTTTAGTAATGTTTTTTAAATTCAATTTAAACACAGCAAAGTATATGCGAAATAAGTGAAACAATTAAAGAAAAATAAAACAAAAGTAAATATATAATAAACTTAAAGATATAATTATTTTAAATATATTAGAATGAATATTATACGGACATATCGTAATAAACGGAAATACCCATGGTTATATAGAAGGGAGGATTTATATAGTGATATTACATTCGAAGAGCTCCATGGTGAGCAAGATAAACAATATGCGGAAACATTGATTGGAACCTGGTTAAATGATGATTACTTTATCATTGATTTTATTGGAAGAGGTACATTTTCGTTTGTATATTTAACCTATAATTATCTACACCTTGTGTTTCAGGTTGTAAAAATGATACTTCCTTGTTATTTTAAAGAAGGAAAATATGAGGAAAAAATAAATAAAATCCTTTGTGAATCTAATCCAAAACATTTTAATTATATAACAAACACATTTATATGGAAAAAAAATCCTAAAATTAGATGTTTTTCTTTTAATACTCTTGGCATATCGCTGGAAGAATTACATAATAGAGCACATTATAAACGACTTACAGATAAACATATTATTAAAATATTTAGAGATATCTTAATAAATATGAAATATATTCATCAATGTCATTTAATACATACTGATTTAAAACTTGATAATATCTTGACAACAATATATACAAAAAAACATACTCATTTAATCACATTCTTTAAGAACCTGAATTGTCATGCATGGATAAATGAATTATCCACATCTATATATAATAGTTATAACCATAATTCATTTTTTACACGAAATACAATAGAAAAATGTATATATGCTTCTAAATTACAATTTTCAAGTTATTATTTAAGACAACGTAAAATTTTCGATGAAAAATTAAATAATGAAAAACTAACAATATTAGAAACTATACCAGAGATTGATGAATTTGATAATATTCGTGCCGAAGACCTAGAAGATATCAATCCAGGAAACAATATTCAAATTCCGGAGCCAAGTAATATGAATGCATATGTTATTGATTTCGGTAATTGCGTTAAAGAATCATCAAATGAAAAAAATGATATTACATTCGAAAATTATAGAGCACCTGAAAATATTATAAATTATGATGTGACACAAAAAGGAGATGTATGGACTTTGGGTTGTATATTTTATGAATTGTTATGTGGAAAAATGTTATTTACAGGAACATTTGAGGATATATCATTAAAGACATTAGAAATTATTGATGAAAATCTAATATTAACAGACATTAAACAAACATGTCATAGTAATCAAAATAAACAAATAGAACATTTTTTATTAAAACTGAAAAAACAAACATGTATAAAAATGGATGAACAATTAACAAAAAATATGGCATATTTACTTTCTAATATGTTGTGTATTGATGTAGGGAAACGATGGGATATTAAACAATGTCTTGAATATTCAATATTTAAAACCTAATTATATTTTAATAAAGAACACATAATATGGTTAAAACTAAACGAACTTTAAAAATACAATCTAAGAAAGGGAGAAAGAACCTATCAAAAAAAATTTGTGCTCCACATCGCCAAGAAGAATCCGTGACCTGTTTTTCCAAAGATAATCTCCTCAAACTTATTTTTGCAATTGATAAACAAAAAACCGAAAATAAAATATTTCCAAATACAACTAAACGTGTAATTAAAAAAATGAGTCGTCAGGAATTATGGAAAGCACTTCGCTCGAATTTAAAGGGAAATTGTAGCAATGAAAGATGTTGGAAAGATACATATTTATCAAAAGATAAACAACTTGAAGCAGAATTAAAACCAGTTTATCCAGCAGAATGGCACGAAAATTCAACTGAATGGTTAACAACATCAAATATAGAGAATATTGTGAATCAATTTGAATT
>Ga0315338_1003536_pt1 | contig 13480 bp, 21 predicted proteins | sample ASW8metaG_FD_204518 | JGI IMG/M metagenome (GOLD analysis project Ga0315338, IMG submission 204518) | Ammonia-oxidizing marine archaeal communities from Monterey Bay, California, United States - ASW #8 | ecosystem: Environmental > Aquatic > Marine > Coastal | place: USA: California | collected... | reverse complement strand
AAAACTGACCATGCCACCAAGTATCATTATCAGCACTCCCAATTATTATTACATCTGGTGCTCCAGTTTGAGAACTATTTGTTTGAGTTGAAGAATGTCTATAACCGAGCATACCACCACCCATATTAGCTCCAGCATCACTACCAGAACTTCCACCAGTTCTTAATCCTAATGTAATTTCTGAATCATTGCCATTAATAAATCTATCCATAAAAACTAAATACTTATCGTAAGTATCGGTAAAACAATCATCTATTACAAAAGTTGCTCCTTCTGAGCCTATTGTAGTTGATGTAACTAGATTAAATATACCTGCTGTGTCTGTTGGTGTTACCCAAGTTCCATCTCCACGCCAGAACGTACTCGAACTAGCCGATGTGCCGCTGTTAAGGTTCGCTACTGGTAAATTTCCTGTAACTCCACCCGCACCTGAAGCCGCTAAATTAGCCGCTGATGGTGTGATTGTTCCTGCACCTGAAAGCGTCACCCCTGAAGGTATGCTTATCGTATCACCTGATGCCCCCAACGTTATGTCGGTTCCTGTGCTAGGCTCTATTGTATTTACATTTACTTTACTCATTTATACTATCACCAAAGTTGATCCCGCAGGAATTGTCACCGTCCCCGTAAAGCTTACAGGACCTGCAATCAAGCCGTTCTTGCTGGCGTTCATCGTGAGCGTGCTGTAAGTTGTTGGGTTTTCACTATAATATGTTGCGGACAATTTGTCCACCGTAATGGTCCCATCCGAGGGGGTTCCAACATCAACATTTTCCCCCATCGCCACGATGAAGTCAATGTCACCTGATGCAACGGAAACTCCGCCGAAATCCAGCGTCGCTCCTGAAACTGTGTACGCCGTTCCTGGTGCTTGAATAACTCCTGCAACTGATACAATTAAATTCTGCGCCGCTGAAGGCGAGTAGTTAACTGAATCATACTGAAGTGTATAAGTTGTTGCAGGTGTTGATCCACTCACTGAGAGGATCTTTCTGCTTCCTATATCTAAATCTCTTCCTATGTATGGCATGTTTTAACTCTTTGGGTTATCCGATTTTATTTGATTAACTCTTGCCTGTTCAACTTCAAGTCCATTCTCAATAATATTTTCAATTTGTTCTTCTAATGTTCCGTATAAACCTTTTCTTGTTTGAATAACTTGATTGTTTGATTCCAAAGTTGTTGCTTCTGATTCCAATGCGTTAAGTTGCTCAACAGTTGGTTGTGATTTTTCATTAGATATGTTCCATTCTGCAATGGAATAATTTGTAGTATTAGGTTCTTTTACTATCCTTACTTCTTCCATTGTAAAATCCCTACCTAAATATGCCTTTACATTATAATATATTCCCTTTGCCATTATGCTACTCCTGCTATTCTAAATCCACCAAAATATGACAATTCAAATTCAGTTGATATAGCAACATCACCACCAGTATTTTGAAAACCAACAACATCAACATAATCGCCACTACCATTTAAACTAATAACCCCACTACAACATACAGTAGAATAATCACTATTATTATTCCTTCCACCTAAACCCTCTCCACCATTCTTGTTAATAGCAATATTTAATCGTGTTGCTGTAGTAGTTGATGTTTGCCATCTTAAACTAGCATAAAAAAAATATTTTCCCGCTACTGTTGGTGTAAATCTATAAGTACTGGTGTCATAAAAACTACCTGAATCATACATTTCTGATCCAAATTCTATTACTTCATCTACACCTGTGCCCATAGTTCCGTTGCCAGGAGTTTTTACATGAAAAGCAGGTGTATTTTCAAGACCAGCCAAAGTAGTAGTTGCCGTACCACCGTTGGCAACTGGTAAAATTCCTGAAACGTTGGCCGTTAAACTTGCGTAAGTTGTAGAAGTTGATCCCGTTCCTCCGTTCGCTATTGGCATAGTTCCAGATAGTTTAGATACCGCGATCGCCGCCGACGAGTTTATGTCAGCGTTCTTGATTGTGTCATCCGTTATGGATAAATTTGTTATCTTGCTAAGTGCCATTATTTATTATCCTCCAGCTTGTTTAGCTACCCAAGAATCTTTGACTGCTTGAGTCCAAATTCCACTATTGGCTATTTGCTGAACATCAGCATGTTCTTTTGCTAAATCTTCAGCAGAAATATCACATTGGATTACATGTCTATGAGGAGTACGAGATAGTTCAACACCATCTTCCTTTATCACAGTATCCATTCTTACTTGAATATGCTTATGCTCTCCAACAACTTCAATTTTGCCAATTTCAGCTTCTTTAGTTATTGCCATTTTTTTCTCCTTTTAAATTTATGTTATTCATTATTAACTTCCTGTGGCATCTTCATAACACCCACCAAAAGTAAAATATCTGCCAGTATCAATATCAGCCCAATCAACTCCTCCATCTCGCCAGTCTCCAGCCATAAGATTAATTGCAGTTCCTTGATAAGGAATTTGTGCACCATAACCTTTAGGCTCGCCACTTATGTCATTATTCCATGGTGCCATTGACACAGCTACAGAGCTTGGAGTATCATTACCAGTGAAAGGCATACCAGATATTTTTGCAGTTCCTGAATAACTTCCTTTATTTGTAACATACCCACTTCCATGAACAAAAATCATTCTTCCTACCTTTGTATATCTTGATACTCCTCCAGTATAAGCATAAGTACCAGCAGAGCCAGTCGATCCAATTATTGTAGCAGTAAAACCACCTTCTTCGTAATCATCACATACATTTTCAGCTGTATTTGCTATTCCTGCTCCAAGAGCAATACCATCTGCTGCGGCTATTACTCCATTACTAAAGATTCTTACTTGTTCACCACCATTCACACTAACTCTTAGTGAATCATCAGTATTGACATAATTAATTGAACCTATTCCACTATCTCCACTATCTCCAAATTGGATTCCACAAGTAGAACTTGTTCCGGCTAAAAATTGAAGGGAACTATCAGCTGTAGAATTAATTTTCATTACTGGAGCAGAGCCAGTTATTTCAGCAGTAGTTCCATTATAAGTAAATGTAGCTTCGCCTGCTATTGCATTTGCGCCTGTAACTGTTACAACTGTATTATCTGTTGATCCTGTAAGGGCAACTCCTCCTGGATCTGTCCAAGAATTATCACCCCTAAGGAACGTGCTTGAACTTGCCGTGCCTGTTGCTGAAAGTTCGGCCACTCCAATTGCATCGTCAGCCATTTTCGCGTTTGTAATATTAGAGTCTGTTATTTTAACCGTCGTCACCGCATCCGTTGCGAGTTGAGCACTATCTACTGATCCTACGGGTGGGTTAACGGTTTGAACCGCCTTACCAATGAAGACGCAGTACATTGTATCTGAACCTGTGGTTGCCGCTGAAAGTGTGAGAGTTGTTCCTGACGCTGTATATGCATACGAACCGCCAGGTTGTTGAACGACATTGTTAATTACAAGACGTATATCATTTTCATTAGTGACAGCGTTGTCAAGCGTGTAACCTGTAGTCGCACTTGTTGTGAAATGCTGAACCGCGAAGCTAGCGTATTTTAAAGCTGGGGAATTGCCAATATAAGACATCTCACCCTCCTTACGTGCTTATCGCATCAACGGCTGAAACCCAGACATCTGCTGAGGAAGCCGTGTCTGATACGACATACATCCGATCACCGGATTGAACCACTACCTTGGCACCCCCGTCCAATAACTGGAGGGCACCTCCACTAGGGATTGGCGCTGTTTTCACGAGATAGATATTATTACTTCCGTCATTAATGTAGACATCCACGTTGATTGTTGACCCAACGATGTTAGCGACTGAAATTCCTATAATTGTATCATAGGTGTCAAAATCGGATCCATTAGGTATATCAACTGGTGTAGCACCTACTGCATTTTCCGTATATCGTCTAAAATTCTGGGCCATATATTATCCTTGTTTCCTTATATCAGAGCGCAATCGACATAGCAATGCAAAAGCCTGCTGTAACGCCTCCTGACGCCGCCCACGAAGGGATTCCTGACGCCAGTGTTAATACTTCGTCATCGCTTCCTTTCGCCAGTTTCGCCAGTGTGTTAGCTCCAGAAGCATATAAAATATCTCCTGTCGCCGTCATAATTGATTGAGGAGACGCGGCCCATTCGGGTGCCGTCGCTCCTGAATTAGTTTGTAAAGTATAGCGTGCTGTTCCGACTGCCAACCGCGCAGGTGTGTTAGCGGAGGACGCATATAAAGTATCCCCTGCGGTTGTCAAAGTCATGTCCATCGTCTTGCTTGCTGGGAACGTACAGAATACATCCTTCGTCCCTGCGGCAAAATCAACGGCGGAATCACTGTTGGAACTTGAAATAACGCTCGTACGAGTGATAGTTGAACTATCACCTGCTAGAGTTCCTAGCCCCACTTCCCATTCGTTTGCACTAGTATGCGCAATTGCATAGTAAGTAGTATTGGAATTTCCAATGCCAGCTGCAAAAGTTTCAAAACCTGAAACTGCTCCGGCGAAAGTTAATGCTCCCGTACCAGTTGTAGTAGTCGTCTCCTTGACGCGGTCATTTAAGACTAAAGCCATTAATGCTCCTACGCGTTAGCTAATCTTAAAATAGCGGCTGCAGCTGTAAAGTCTGGGAACTGAATAGTGAATGTTCCTGCACTTGCAGTCTTATCACCACCAAAGTTCAACACACAAACTGCTTTGTTTGAATCAGTGCTATTATAAATAAGAGCGCCATATGCTGTAAACGAAGCTGTAGTCCATGTGAGATCAGAAAAATCACAACATGCTGTTGCTGTTGATTTAAGAGCCGGTTCTACGTTTGTTAAGTTTTCTCCACCTGCTGAATAAGCTGATCCTGTCGTATTAGTTGTTTCACCAGTTGCTGTATAAGCAGTGCTAGCGTTACTAATAGTGGCAGAATTGGTATATAAAGCAAGTTTAAATTGGTCTCCACCCGACGCACTAAAATTATGAGTGGCGACGAGAAGTTCCTGCATAAAACTATAGCAAACTGAAGATGATCCTATTGCCATTTTATTGTCCTCCTTCTATTGGCCCTGATGGGCCTGGTTCTGGATGTCCAGGTAAGAATGATGGTCGTGGCACCCTAATAACGCCACTTTGATGTTCATCACGTCTTCCTCGACCTTGTTGTTGCGCAGCAACCTCCTGTAAGGCGGTTTCATACGATTGAGTATAAATTTGCAGCATTTCTGCTGATCCTTTCAAAAATTTGAAAGCTTCAACAAGGCATCCATACAATAAAAATGCGGGTGCGTTGTTGCTTATCCAAGTGGTAGCATTGGAAGAAGAAAGACGAGTTGGTAATTTAGTCAATCCTACTTCACAATAAAAAGCTGCACTTGGTGTTGGGACTACGTATATAGTATTATCATCCCATTGTGAATAATATTTTGGTGTTCCTTCGGTGGCTCTATCAGGCCAGTATTCATTCATGAAGGTCACATCTCTTTGTTGCAGATATGTTCTATCACCTGTTCCGGCTGCGGGATAAATCATAACACTTCTTATAATTGAAAACTCCGTAGGTGTAATGCTTGTTCCACCTGGCAATGTTAAAAATCCATTGCTTGCTGTAAAATTAGCATATTGGTAAGAACGAAAAACAGGAAGATCCAAATCCCGTAAAATTTTATTTTCCGTGTGTTCTATAAAATCATTAATAATAGTGTCAGATAAAACATTACTGTCTGTCTCGGTGTATTCTCTTATTTGTGCTACTAATTCAGTATATGTTGTCATGCGCTTATAGTTACAGGTCCTGCTGAAACAGGATAACTTCCTCCACTAATTCCACCAGTTGTGGCTGTGGAAGAGCCAGTTGAAAAATAATACCAATCTTCAGAATCATCACTAGATCCCGATACGTATTTTCCAGTTGTAATTGTATAGCCAGCCGCGGCACAAAGGATTGCTCCTGTGATTCCATCCACTGCTGGGCAATCAGAAAAACCTGCGACCGGATTTGTTACAGTTCCAGTTCCAGGAGAAACTGTGGGTGACCCTCTAAATCTTATAGTATCGCCTGTAGATCTTCCGTGACTTGGTGAATGAACATTCACTACCTGTGACGCTGAAGCATATGTTTCAAAAGGATTAATTGGTAATGAAATTAACGCTGCCGGTGCAATTCGTGCTGGTCTAGGACGTTCCAATGCTTGAGGATCAGGTGAATGCTCATGGGGCATTAACTGTGGTGCCTTTGGCTCATACTCACTTGTGTGTACCCATGCACCATTCCATTCCTTTGTCATTTCATTGTAAGGAAACTGTAGTCCACTTCGATCAGAAATCGCTATTGCATATTTTCCTTTAGCGTAGACCATTCATTATATCCAAGTGTATTTTTGTTTCTTTGCTGCTCCTACACCTTGTGTAGATCCAGTAACTTTGCCTTTTGAAATTTTAAATGATGTTCCCCCTGATTCCTTTCCTTCACTTGTAGGTGCATTACCTTTATCAGTTGCTGCGCCTGCATGTACAGGTTTAGGGGCATCATGCTGTCCTCTACCATAATGTCCTATTTTTTTAGTAGATGCATCACGCGTAGGGGCTGTTTGTTTATTCCAATGTGGATTACTCATTATTCCTCCTTTTTACATTCGCAGTCTGTGCATTGACAATTGTCTCCACAATCACATTCACGACCACATTTTTTACAAATTGCCATATATCCTCCTATGGTATATATGCCTGTGCCGGTTTAACACGGTAAGAGACTCTTTCCCTATTCGCGTCAGCCGTTCGTTTAAACTCTTCTTCATAAATCATCTTTAAACCGGATGTCATACGAGGAGCTCTTTTTAAGCTTATATAATAAGCTAATCCTGCTATTAAACAAGGAAGAAAATAATACGGAACATCCGCATAATTACTGTAAGCCCCTGCGTCTTGAATTCTATTTATATAAAAATATTTAAGAATATAAGCTTTATCCGGACTAGGATATAAAAATAAAGTCATATCATTTTCCGGACGTCCATAATCACTTCCATCAGCAGTGGTAACTTGTCCATTAATTAAAGTAAATTGAGTAGGACGAGCGTCTCCACCAGTGGAACTTTGTTCTTTTCTGCTTAAATTAAGATATTCTGTTCTAGAAATTTTGGTAATAGTTACATCAGTAGTATCACTATTTCCTTCCAGATTGGCAGTTGCCCCCGCAGTTGTAGTAATAACAGAATCAATGATATCAAATACCTTCTGATCTATAGTATAAAAATTCTTCCCTGCGGTTAATACTTGCGTTGCATAATCAATGGTCCATAAATTAAGACCACGATTAGCCCATTCCGAAAACATTAAGTTCAAGGAACGCCGTGCTGTTTTTAAATCATAACCTGCACGAACCTCAAGGCCGCATCTTTCAAATGCTTCCTCGATGATTTCCTCTATCGTTAGATTGAAGGTTCTACTGCCTGAATAAGCCATTTAACCTCCTCAGTCGTAACGTTTCAAAAGCTCTAACATTAGCGAACAAGTATCATCATTGGTCACTGAATTAAATAGAATTTTAATTCCCCCATTCCAATCAGTAGGCTTTGCATTAATCAAACCACCAACACTGCTAAAATCATAGTCTCCTGAATAAATAGCTGTAAGGGCTAATTCATTAGTACCGGATGAATCCCATTCGATTGTAGCAGCTTTCGCCGGTGCAGTCGCGGAAACATTAAACCATACACGATTAATATCTAATCGTGTAACAGCCTGATTATTTAACGAACTTGCACTAAAATCTGTTTTTGCAAAGGTATAATTCTCAGCCGTTGTTGATGCGATTGTCGCTGTATAAGTAACGATGGCTTTTCGATCGCCATCAAATTGTATTGTCGCGTTTTCCGTCATTTTAATTCCCCTTGTAAAAGAGTGGGGTCATTACACCCCACTCACGGTTATATTAGTTAGTGTTGTTTATTTTTTGTAGCCACTCTAGATATAAATATCCTTGACCAGCAGTTATAGCATCATCAGTGTTAACTGTTATTGCCACCGCTTTATCAATTTCATATCCACTTGCATCATCATCAGATACATTCAAACAATTAGTTGCCTGAGCTTGAGTCTGATCGAAGTAAGCCGGAATATGCCAGTTACCAACAGCTGCTGTGTCATTAGCAGTATCACCAGCAAAATAATCCTGGTCGAAACTATTTAAAGTAGCACCCGCTGCTTGCGCAACATTTGCTCCAATCTGCATATCAAGACCACCAGTATCAAATGCTGTAGATGTTAGAAAGAACAAATTTGTAATTCTTGAAAATGGTGGAATTACAATATTGTTAGCTAAGTTCTTGTTGGTTGTAGAAGATGTTTGACCCAACGGTGTTACGTTGAATAATGATCTACAAGGAAACGTTACTTGAGCTGTTAATAAAACACCCACTTCTAACGTACCTACTGTGCCTGCTCCTGAAACATCAATTGCTGTAACAGTCTTAAAGCTTTTAGCTGAAGTTGCAACACCAGCATTAGCCATTGTTAGATCTTCAGTTTGTGCATTCCCGAAAACATCTGTTCCAGTAATGGTCGCCGTAAGGGCTGAGTCATTACCACCCGATGTTAACGTAATCGCAGATGCTGCTTCAAAACCACCCACGGACGTAATGCCTGGGACGTTTGCTGTAGTATCCACGAATGTAACAGAAGTTGTTGCCGCTCCGTTAGAGCCAGTAACAGCTAATCTGTTGGCATCAGTTGTAACAGCGAAATTAGCAAAGGTAACTGGAAAAGTGCCAACATTGGTTACCCACGATGCATCTCTCACATTGCTACCTATAGTAGTTCCTGTTGTATTTTGTATCGGTCCTGTCGTAATAGGTCCCGAAAAATTTGTTTTACCCATAGTTTTCCCCTATAAGGTTGCGGATCATGTAGTCTTTATAGGTGTCTGCTAGGGCAGTCGACACAATCCAGTTATTAGTCCTAGAAAGAAGGGCGAAATAATTTCGCCCTTCCTTAATTAGTTTTAGGCTCCTGGTGAAGCAAATATTCCACGCCAGTCAGACCAACCGAAGCTGTATCTTTCTCTTGCTTTATATCTAACATTACCAGTATCGAAGTCGCCTTCCATTGCTGTTCGAATAGGTGCTCTAGTGAAGTGTTTAAGTCCATTAGGAGCATCTGTTTTAATGAACCAAGCATCAGTATCAGTTAGGAAGTTGTTTACAACGTACCCTTCAGGTACCATTCCCATTGATTTTAATGCATTGATATCATTATCAGCAGTGCCTACTCTACCTGCAGATTTCATTAACCTTTCAGCAACAAATTGTAGATTGACAGGAATAAGCATTTTCATTCCTCTAAGAGCGATTTTTAATCCTCTTTCGTCTTTCATATCAGCAATATCGATAAGTGCTTGCTCGAGCGAAGTTTCGTTCAAGTCAGCAGCAGTTGACAATTCGTTTTTTTGGTCTCCACTAAGAGTTGGGTGGTCAGTAGCGCAAAGCTCCTTTGCATCCCCACCTAAGTAAGAAGAATTGAATGCTCTATTAAGAATATTCGCTCCTTTTACTTGTTTAGTGTTAGCCATTGAACGTGCCAATGCTTTTGTATATCGAGTGCTTAATTTATCGTAAAGGTTGTCCTCTACAGCTTCTTCAGTTAATGAAAAAGCCAAAGCAATAGTCTCGTTGGTATACCTAGCAGTGTAAGTTTCTTGAGCATCGTCGTAGCTTACGCCTTGACCCTCAGGTTTTACAGCTGCATTGGCAAAACCACCAAGCATCACTTCTTCTTCGAATGCACGGTCAGAACTTTCAGTATTGAAAATTTCTGCCGCTTGATTTTCGTATCGGTCATACTCTAACCCGAACAGTGCGTTTAACCCTGGTTCGAGTTCTTTGACCAATTGCATTCTTGAAATTACCATTGTTCAATTCCTCCTATAGGTTAAACTCCCAGACCATTATTGTAATATTGGTGCTCATTAATACGAACTACCCAGTTCGCATCTGTAGTCGCAATATCACTGTTGTCTGGGTCTTCACAAATTCTGATAATCCTTAACTGACCTGTTACTCCAGCACTTTCAGTAGTGGAGTTCATTTCAGTTTTAGATTGTCCGTTAATGGTACTGCCAGCTGCATAAACAATATTGGAATTTCTTCCAACGCTGCTTTGAGCGATAATACCATTCCCTTGAATTAAGAAGAGTTTATTCGGATCATCATAGACGAACGCTTCAATCTCACCCACGGTAGGCGTAATGCTACCAGGGTAGTAATTTTTCCACGTTGGTTTTTGAGTAGTAGGATCGTTGTAAAAGCAACCATTGAATACACCAATTGAAGCAACAGCATCACTGTTGTCCGTTTTAGTAATATATCCAGTTGATTCTAGCTTAACCAAGTCACCTTTATAGATAGCTTGGGTATCATTAGAAGTAATTAGGTACTTTGAAGTACCTCCATTTTGGATTTCACTTCCCAATTCCCCTACAGGTCTTAAACCAAATGGCGCGTCTTTATTAGCCATGATTTTTCCTCATAGTAAATGTTATCACACACCCCTTATGGGTGTGTAAAAATTGTGTAACTTATGTGCGAGGAAACTTAATTAGGTTTCTTGCCACCAAATGTTACGCGAGATGCCCGACTTTCATTTTGTACGGGCATGCTAGGATGTTGGTCCTTCAAAGGATCGTTGGCGATTGCATCATCTTTATCTTGCGTTAATTGTGCAAAATGAGCTGAGCGTTCTTTAACGGTTTCCTGAGGAATTCGCGCTAGCATTAATCCTCCAACAGCTATAACACCATTATATTTACCTGAATCAATTTGAGGCCATTCAGTATTAGGATATTCATCCCCTCGGACAAATTCCCAACCTTCGCGTAGTCTAGCGGATACATTTTTTTGATCCATCTGTCCTACAGATTCGGCCCTTATCCAGCGATGGACAAAGCCAGCTGGCGCAGGTGGTGCGTCTAGTTGTGATGGTGGAGTCCATGGTTTCCTTCGAGAAACTTTCTCTCTGGTTTCAGACTCGCGTGACGGTAGTTTATTATTCGTTTGTGTTTTCATAATCATATGCCTACTCCTTCACGTACTTCGCATATTCGCTTAGTGGCACACCTAATTTTTTTGATATAGCTACTTGTGAGGGTGTGAGTCTCACAGTGCCACGGCGCCCTTTAATGGGTCCACCTCTGTTAGCAGAGGCAACCATTTGAGTAGGCGAAACTTGTTCAAACTTATGAGGAAATGTATCCTTCATCCGTTTGTCTATTTCATTATAGTACATATCGGACGTGGGGTCAAATCCTTCTTCCATCAGTTTACGATGAATTGAGAAAGATGTCAAGGTCATTGGTTCATCTTCACCAAACCACTTGTTTTTGTCAGCCCACGACTCTGCCTTTGGATCAGGCGGTGGTGGCGGTGGTGGTGCTTGCTGGTACTGGGGTTGACTAGGCATTTGGGGCTGATTTGGGTTAACTCCTCGTGCCTCCATTTCCTTTTTCAACCTTTCACGTTGTGCTTGTGTTGACTTGACACGCTCGGACTCAATGGCCAAACGGGCCAGTTTTTGTTGCGCTTCAACCTGTGCATCACTGTCTGCCAGTTCAACGGCGGCTTTCAAGGCTTTTTTAGCCTCGGCAGTCTCCGCTTCAACACGTCCAGCGAATTCATTAATATAACCAGTGTCTAAACTTTTTGCCTTGTAGCGCATTTTCTGTGCGTCAGTTTGTACACCTTGGGCATATTCAATGGCAGCTTGTTCTCGTCTTTCTGATTCTCGTAATTTCTTTGTTAACTTGTCAATACGGGATTGAACCTTTTTCCCGTAGTCCTCCATTTCCTCAGTAGAAGCTGTTTGAGAGTCTATTACAACTTCCGTCTCAACTGCCTCCGTCTCCGAATCAGGATTAATTCTTTTTTCCGTTTGTTTGGGAAGCTCCACGTCAACGTGGTCCCCTTCCGATGGAAGGTCAACCATCTTTGCATCTGCTTCTGATTGTGGCTCTACTTTCATTTGAGTTTCTGCAGGCATATATCCTCCTGTTATTTATACTGCAAGATATCCTCTGGGTCTTTTACCACAGCGATTATCTCGTCATCATTAAGTATTCTCACTTCACCACCCTCTATTCCAAATCTTGAACCGGCGTAACGACCGAATATAATCCAGTCATTTTTCTTGCACCAGGGTCCAGCTGGAAATCTCTTTTCATCTTTATAGGCATCGGGTCCAACTTTCAGGACTAAACCAGTAACGGTTGTATATCCCCTCTCCTCTATTGTCTCATCAGACAGTATTATTCCACCCTTTGTTTTTCCTTGGCCTTTGTATGGGAGAATAAGAAGCCGCCATCCAGTTGGTTCAGGTAAACGTTCTAATACCTTATCGGTAGGAAGGTGCTTTATCTTGTCTGTTGCTTCTGCTTGAATTTTTTTAAGAAAGCGGTTTTCTTTGTCTTCCGCTACTTTGTTATTTTCGTTCGCCTCTTCTGATAAATCTTTTTCTTCGAGGGCAAATCTACGTGCTGGTATCTCCGTCATAATCTTTCTGCAGGTCTTGTATTTCCTGTTCCATAATTGCGTAGGCTTTAAATTCCCCTACGGTTTTGTTGTACTCATCCCAGTTAGGTAACCCAGCTGCAATGACTTCTTTCAATTCTTCACGTCGTCCACGAATCTTTTTCAAGATCCGATAGATGGCTTTGGTTTCTTCCACTATTTTTTCTTTCTTGTGTGTACCTTACCGCCGTGCATTTTTTTACTAATTTTGCCACCTTTTTTAGCCATTGTAGCAGCTCCTGAATAAGCACCGTGCCCCATCGCTGTTTCCATGCCTTTACTTTCGGCACGTCTTCCAGCCATAGAACCTCTCGCTCCTGGATGTCTCGCTCCTAATGACTCATCGAGTCTGGCGTTATAGCCTTGTTTCATTGGTCCACCGGCCATCATTTTTTTAATTTTTCCACCCGTAGCTTTTTTTGTTACTCCACCTTTTTTATAGGTAGTAGTTCCAAATTTTTTACCTGGTGTTTTACGTGCTTCCGGTCTTGAGTGTATTTTTCCAACCATTTTTTTCTCCTTAAGGGTGTTTACTTTAAAGCTTTCCCTTTGTCAACATTAATACCTTTTTGCTTTTCATAAGTACGTAATGCACCCATGCCCAAAAGAGCCATGACAAGCGGCATCAATGTTCCCATGTCCAATTCAGGAAGAGGCATTGTTTCCACTTTAAATGTCGCCAAAAAGAACATTAGAAATTGTTTCAGGACGTACTCCCAAAAAATTGCCAATGCACAGGAGAATCCAATCAAGGGCCTCCAAATCCGTTGTATCATGCCTGAAACGCCGCCAGCTTTTGACTGCGAATCCGCTAGGTTGATATCCATCTGCCGCTTTTTCAGTTCGGCTTCAATTTTCATTATGGTGTTGCGTGCGTTGAGACGCTCTTCATCACTTGTGTGAATTTCGTCGATCACCTTGGTGACAGCCTTTATAGCTCCACCTGCACCTCCGCCAAATAAAGTA
>Ga0315338_1003535_pt1 | contig 13481 bp, 26 predicted proteins | sample ASW8metaG_FD_204518 | JGI IMG/M metagenome (GOLD analysis project Ga0315338, IMG submission 204518) | Ammonia-oxidizing marine archaeal communities from Monterey Bay, California, United States - ASW #8 | ecosystem: Environmental > Aquatic > Marine > Coastal | place: USA: California | collected... | reverse complement strand
AACTTTCGTCCGCGAAGCCGATGGCGCATGAGACCTCTCCCTCCGCCGTTGCCGCCGCTAGAAGGGCTCCTCGGCGTGCTTGGCCATCTCCTCGATGTTCTCGGGTGGCCAGTCGAGAACTTCCATACCGAGGTGAAGGCCCATCTGCGCTAGCACCTCCTTGATCTCGTTCAGCGATTTGCGCCCGAAATTCGGTGTCCGCAGCATTTCGCCTTCGGTCTTCTGGATGAGGTCGCCGATGTAGACGATATTGTCGTTCTTGAGGCAGTTCGCCGAGCGCACTGAGAGTTCGAGCTCGTCCACCTTGCGCAGCAGGTTTCGGTTGAACATCGGCGCCAAGTCGACCTCTTCGCGCACCTCCGCCTGGGGCTCGTGGAAGTTGATGAAGAGCTGCAACTGGTCTTGCAGGATGCGGGCGGCGTAGGCCACCGCGTCTTCGGGCCGTGTCGTGCCGTTGGTCTCGAGCTGAAGGGTAAGTTTGTCGTAGTCGAGCTTCTGCCCCTCGCGGGTGTTCTCGACCCGGTACGTCACCTTCTTGACGGGACCGTAGAGAGCGTCCACCGGGATCAACCCGATCGGCGCGTCCTCTGGCCTGTTTTGATCAGCTGGAACGTAGCCTTTGCCGGCGTTGACGGTCATCGTGATGCGGATGCTGGCGCCCTCGTCCAACGTACAAATAGCGAGTTGAGGATTGAGGATCTCAATGCCATGCCCAGTATCGATCCGCGCCGCCGTGACCTCGCCGGGGCCTTCAGCGCTCAAGGTCATGCGACTCGGTCCATCGCCATGCATGCGCACGCTCAACGCCTTCAGGTTGAGGATGACGTCCGTGACGTCCTCGCGAACACCGGGAATCGACGAAAATTCGTGCAAGACACCGTCGATCTGGACCGAGGTCACCGCCGCACCCTGCAGCGACGACAACAGGACTCGACGCAGTGCGTTGCCAAGTGTCAGACCGAAACCGCGCTCCAGCGGCTCGGCGACCACGGTCGCGAAACGCTGGGGGTCATCGCCCCCTTCAATCAGCAGTTTGTTGGGCTTGATGAGTTCGTGCCAGTTCTTTTGGATCACATCCACCTCACAATTGCGCGGCTATGAGCCGCAGCGTCTTATTGGTGACGGCCCCTGCCCAAGCGAACGCCTGGCACCGGGGCCACTTTGGCGCCGCGACTAGACGCGGCGCCGTTTAGGCGGTCTGCAGCCGTTGTGGGGAATAGAGGACACGTCGCGGATAGAGGTCACCGTAAGGCCCGCCGCCTGCAGCGCCCTGAGCGCCGACTCGCGCCCGGAGCCCGGCCCCTTTACCTGGACCTCGAGGGTCTTCACGCCGTGCTCCTGGGCCTTGCGCGCCGCCGTCTCGGCCGCCATTTGAGCGGCATAGGGCGTCGACTTACGCGAGCCGCGAAAGCCCTGAGCGCCGGCCGACGACCAGGCGATGACGTTGCCCTGCACGTCGGAAATGGTGACAACGGTGTTGTTAAAGGTCGCGCTCACGTGGGCCACGCCCGACGTAATGTTCTTACGCTCGCGGCGGCGGACTCGCGCGGTTGCTTCGCGTGCCATGGCCGTCCCCTACTTCTTCTTGCCGGTGACGGGCCGAGATGGCCCTTTTCGCGTACGGGCGTTCGTGTGGGTGCGCTGACCGTGCACCGGCAGGCCACGGCGATGCCGCAACCCACGATAGCAGCCAAGGTCCATCAGCCGCTTGATGTTCATGGCCGTCTCACGCCGCAGGTCGCCCTCGACAACGAAATCCGCGTCGATCAGATCGCGAATTTGCATGACCTCCACTTCTGTGAGGTCACTTACCCGGCGCTCGGGCGGTAATGCGAGCCGTTCGCGTACCTGTCGGGCGCGCGTGCGACCGATGCCATGGATGTACGTAAGCGCGATTTCGACGCGCTTGTTCGTCGGTATGTTGACGCCAGCTATGCGCGCCACACTACTCTCCACATCGGATTACAGAAAAAAACCCCGGCGCACCCCATGGCCGCCGACGAGTTCGTGATTATTATGAAAAACGCTCGCGCCGTCAATCATTGGTGGTGTCGAGGGCTGAGTCGATCTGGCGCGTGACCTCGTCGATCGGCGCCATGCCGTCGACCGCGCGGACAAGCTCCTTCTGGCCATAGTAATCGAGCAGCGGCACGGTCTGAAGATGATAGGCATCGAGTCTCGCCTTCACCGTCTCGGCCTTGTCGTCCGCGCGGCGTGCGAATTCCGATGAGCCGCAAGCATCACAGATCTCCGGCGCCGCCGTCGGCTTGAGCGTATCGTGATAGCCCGCGCCGCATTTGCCACAGGTAAAGCGACCGGTCACGCGCTCCACCATCAATCGATCATCTACCTTGATCTCGATCACCGCCGAAAGCGCGCAACCCTTTTCGGCCAGCATGGCGTCCAGCGCCTCGGCCTGGGCGGTCGTGCGTGGAAAGCCGTCAAGGATAAAGCCAACACGACAGTCCGGTTCGTCGGTCCGTTCGGCGATCATCCGCACCATAATCTGGTCAGGCACCAACCGACCGGCCTCCATGATAGCCTTGGCCTCACGGCCGACCGCGCTATCGGCAGCCACGGCCGCCCGCAACATGTCCCCGGTCGAGAGTTGGGGGGCACCCCGCCGTTCCTGCAGCCGCCGAGCCTGAGTCCCCTTACCAGCGCCGGGAGGGCCCAACAAAATGAGAATCACCTATTGCGGCCCCGGAGACGTGATTTCTTGATCAGCCCTTCATATTGGTGGGCTAATAGGTGGGATTGGACCTGGGCGATCGTATCCATCGTCACGGTGACGACGATCAGAAGCGACGTCCCACCGAAATAGAATGGCACCGCCCATTGCGAGAGCATGACCTCGGGTAGCAGGCACACGGCCGTGAGGTACATGGCGCCGACCGTGGTCAGCCGCGTTAGGACGAAGTCCAGGTACTCAGCCGTATTCTTACCCGGTCGCACCCCCGGGATGAAACCGCCGTACTTCTTCAGATTATCAGCAGTGTCGCTCGGATTGAATACAACGGCCGTGTAGAAGAAACAGAAGAACACAATGCCGGCCGTGTAGAGCAATAGATAGAGCGGCTGGCCGCGCCCGAGCAGCGCCGTGACCGTGGTCAACCAGCCCGGCCCGCCAGCGACGCCGAAGTTTGCCACCGTCATTGGCAACAACAACAGCGAGGACGCGAAGATCGGCGGAATAACGCCAGCGGTATTGAGCTTGAGCGGCAGATGCGAGCTCTCACCGCCAAACATACGGGTACCCATCTGGCGCTTCGGATATTGCACCACGATGCGCCGTTGCGCCCGCTCGATGAACACGATGAACGTGATCACCCCCACCACCAGCACCATCAGGAACAGAATGATGAAGATCGAAAGCGCCCCGGTGCGGCCGAGTTCAAGGGTACTAGCCAGCGCCCGCGGCAGTTCGGCAACGATACCCGCGAAAATGATTAACGAGATACCGTTGCCCACACCACGGGCCGTGATCTGCTCGCCCAACCACATCAAGAAGATGGTGCCGCCGACCAATGTGATGACGGTGGTGGCCCGGAAGAAGAGGCCGGGATCGATAACGACCGCTCCCGACGGCCCCGTCATACCCTCCAATCCAGAGGCGATCCCGTAGCCCTGCAGGGTCGCCAGCAACACCGTGCCATAGCGGGTATACTGGTTCATCTTCTTACGGCCGGACTCGCCCTCTTTCTTGAGCTGCTCGAGGTGGGGCGAGACAGTCGTCATCAGCTGCATGATGATCGCCGCTGAGATGTAGGGCATGATGTTGAGGGCGAAGATGGTCATCCGCCCCAGCGCGCCACCCGCGAACATGTCGAACATGCCGAGAATGCCGCCCTGATTCTGGCGGAAAACTTCGCCCAGGATCTCGGCGTCGATGCCGGGAACAGGGATGTAGGTGCCGAGCCGGTATATAATCAGCGCGCCCAGCGTAAACCAGATGCGCCGCTTGAGCTCGGTGGCCTTGGCGAAGGCCCCGAAGTTGATGTTGGCGGCGAGTTGTTCGGCGGCGGACGCCATGACGGTGAGCTAGCTCTCCTTGGGCGGCGACTCCGACGGCATCGCCCCGCCATCTTGTTCGGGCGCGTTGTCCGCCTCTACCGCATGCCTCGGTTCCGTTACCGCGACGCGACCACCGGCCTTTTCGACAGCGCGTACGGCGGCCGCAGAGGCACCGTTGACCTCGATGGTCAGGGCAGTCGACAGCTCGCCTTCGCCCAGCAACCGCACACCGTGCCGATGACCACTGACCAAACCAGCAGCCCGTAATGTGGCTACGGTGATCGGACTTTGCGAGTCCAACTTACCAGCGTCGATGGCGATTTGCAGCCGACCAACATTCACTATCTCGTAGCGCTTCTTGAAGATATTATTGAAACCGCGCTTGGGCAGCCGCCGATAAATCGGCATCTGCCCGCCCTCGAAGCCCTTGATGCTGACGCCAGCGCGCGATTTCTGTCCCTTGTGGCCGCGACCCGCGGTCTTGCCTTTTCCGGAACCAATGCCACGTCCGACCCGCGTGCGAGGCGCGCGCGCCCCCGCCCGATCGCTCAGTTCGTTCAGTCTCATCCCTCTTCTCCGGCGCGGACTTCGTCATCGACGCACACGAGATGCGCAACCTTAGCGATCATCCCGCGAACCGCCGGCGTATCCTCCAACTCGGAGGTGCGGTGCATCTTGCCGAGGCCGAGACCACGCAGTGTCGCACGCTGGTCCTTAGGCCGGCCGATCGGACTGCCGGTCTGGGTGACGCGTACTTTGGCCCGGTTGCCTATCGCCTGGTCACTCATCGGTCATATCCGCCCCGGCGCCCGCCTCGCGGCGACCCACGAGCTCACTTACCTTCTTGCCGCGCCGAGCCGCCGTCGAGCGCGGCGACATGATATTGCTCAGCGCATGGAAAGTCGCACGTACCATGTTGTAGGGATTGGGGGACCCTATTGATTTGGTCACCACGTCTTGCACCCCGAGCGCCTCAAACACCGCCCGCATGGGCCCGCCGGCGATGATCCCCGTTCCCGGCGGCGCGGAGCGCAATACGACATGGCCAGCCCCGAACCGGCCTTCGACATCGTGATGCAGCGTACGGCCCTCGCGCAAGGGAACCCGGATCATCCCGCGCTTTGCAGTCTCGGTCGCCTTGCGGATCGCCTCCGGCACCTCGCGCGCCTTGCCGTTACCGAATCCGACTCGCCCCTTCTGATCGCCGACAATCACCAGCGCTGCAAATGCAAAACGCCGACCGCCCTTGACGACCTTGGCTACCCGGTTAATGCCGACCAGCTTGTCGAGCAGGTCGCCATCTCCGCGGTCGAACTCGGCCGGATTGCGTGCCATGCTTCAGGCGTCTCCCGTTTGCTTAATCATCAGAAGCTGAGCCCGCCCTCGCGGGCGGCTTCGGCGAGCGCCTTGACTCGGCCGTGGTAGAGGTAGCCGCCGCGGTCGAACACCACTGTCGCCGCACCGGCCGCCGTCGCCCGCTGCGCAATCAGCTCGCCCACCCTGCGGGCGGCTTCAACGTCACAGCCCTTCTCCAGCGTGCCACGCAGCTCTTTGTCCAAGGTGGACGCCGCCGCGACGGTCACGCCACGGGCATCGTCGATGACCTGGGCATAGATATTCTTGCTCGACCGAAACACCGACAGACGCGGCCGCGCCGTGGCGAGCTCGCGCAATTTGATGCGCGTGCGCCGCTTGCGACGTTCGAATAATTCGCTTCGGGTTGCCATGATCGGGCCTACTGTTTCTTGCCTTCTTTGCGCTCAACGTACTCATCGAGGTAGCGCACGCCTTTGCCCTTGTAGGGCTCAGGCGGACGAAACCCACGGATCTCAGCCGCGACCTGACCGACCCTTTGCCGGTCCGCGCCTGAAATCTTGATCGCTGTCGGGCGAGCGCATTCAGCACTTATCCCGTCGGGCAGTGGATAGACAATCGGGTGCGAATAACCCAGCTGCAAGGTGAGCACACCCGCCTCCACGGCCGCGCGATAGCCGACCCCGTTGATGGCCAGCTCAACCGAATAGCCTGTCGCCACGCCGTTGACGAGATTGTTAACGAGCATGCGCTGCATACCCCACATCGCACGCGCCCGCTTGGACTCGTCGCGCGGTGAAATGCTGATCTTGTCACCATCGAGCGCCGCCACAACATCGTCGACAAGGCACAGACTCAGCTCACCCTTCGGGCCCTTCGCGACGATCTCCTGGCCGCTCAGCTCGACGCTCACCCCTTGGGGAACCTCGACCGCCTTTTGTCCAACCCGCGACATGCGCCTAGATCACGTTGCACAGCACTTCGCCGCCAACATTGGCGACGCGTGCTTCGTTATCGGAAAGAACACCCTGGGGGGTTGATAGGATTGAGATGCCGAGGCCATCGCGAACCCGCGGCAACTCGCGGATCGAGGAATAGACTCGCCGGCCCGGCCGTGAAACCCGCCAGATTCGTTTGATGACCGGCTCGCCCTCATAGTATTTCAGTTCGATTCGCAGTTCAGGCATCTCAGCCTCGAGCTCTTCGCGCTCGTAACCGCGGATGTAGCCCTCGCGCTGCAGTACTTCGAGCACGCTCACGCGAAACCGCGACGCAGGGCTCCGCACCACGGCGAATCCGTTGCGCTGGCCGTTGCGGATCCGCGTCAACATGTCGCTCAGGGGATCGCTTATCGACATCGAATAGCTCCCGCTACCAGCTCGACTTGACCATGCCGGGAATCTGCCCACTGGACGCCAGATCGCGCACCGCAATGCGCGACATCTTCAGTTTCCGGTAGTAGCTCCGCGGCCGCCCTGTCACCAAACAACGGTTGCGCGATCGGGTCGCCGAGCTATCGCGCGGCATTCGCGCGAGTTTGAGGCGAGCGGCGAACCGCTCCTCCGGAGGTAGTAATTGATCGCGCGCCGCGTCCTTGAGTCGTTGTCTCTTGGCCGCGAACCGAACCACCAGACGACGCCGTCTGAGGTCCTTTTCCGTGGAGCTCTTCTTGGCCATTCATAGCCTCCGTGATGGGTTAGCTCGTGAACGGCATGCCAAAGGCGGCGAGCAATTCCTTCGCCTCCTCGTCGGTGCCAGCGGTGGTGACGATCACGACATCCATGCCGCGAACTTTGTCAATCTTGTCGTACTCGATCTCCGGGAAAACAATCTGCTCCTTAAGACCGAGGGTGAAATTACCGCGCCCATCGAAACTCCGCGCCGACAGGCCGCGAAAGTCCCTGACACTCGGCAACGCGATGGTAATCAGGCGGTCGAGGAACTCGTACATGCGGGTACGCCGCAGCGTCACCTTGCAGCCGACCTCCATGCCCTCTCGCAGCTTAAAGTTCGAGATCGATTTCTTGGCCTTCGTTATGATCGGCTTCTGACCCGTGATGGCGGCCAGTTCTTCAGCGGCGATGACGATCTGCTTGCCGTCGCGCGAGCCCTCACCGACGCCCATGTTCACGACGATCTTCTCGAGCCTCGGGACCCGCATGGCGTTAGGATAACCAAAGCGCTCCCGCAGCGCCGGACGCACGGTGCTCTCGTATTGTTCGTGAAATCGGGAGGCCATGGCGGATCCTAGGCGTCGATGACTTCGCCGGAGGCTTTGGCGAAACGGACCTTGCGGCCATCCTCGAGGAACTTGTAGCCGATTCGTGACGCCTCGCCGGTCTTGGGATCGACCAGAGCAACGTTGGAAATATGTAGCGCGGCTTCCTTCTCGACGATGCCGCCCGGCTGACCGGCCGACGGCCGCGTGTGCCGCTTGACCATGTTCGCGCCTTGGACAATCACCCGCTCGCGATCGCGCTGCATCCGCACGATCCGACCCTTGCGGCCTTTGTCACGGCCGCTGACGACGATAACCTCGTCGCCTCTTCTCAGCCGGAGCTTGTGCGCCATCACAGCACCTCCGGCGCCAGCGAGACGATCCGCATATGCTGCTTGGCCCTGAGTTCGCGCGTCACCGGGCCGAAGATACGGGTTCCGATCGGCTCACCCTGCGGCGTGATCAACACCGCAGCATTGCGATCGAAGCGAATCGCACTGCCATCGGCACGGCGAATTTCCTTAGCGGTGCGAACGATCACGGCGCGATGGATATCGCCCTTTTTGACGCGACCGCGCGGGATCGCCTCCTTGACCGTCACCACGATCGTGTCGCCGATAGAGGCGCTCCGGCGACGCGTCCCGCCCAGCACCTTGATGCACTGCACGCGTCGGGCACCCGAGTTGTCCGCGACTTCAAGATTGGTTTCCGCCTGAATCATTGTGTTCCGCCGACCCCAGGCGCGTTGCCGACTGCATCAGACACGACCTCCCAGGTCTTGGTCTTCGACTTGGGCGCGCACTCCTGGATGCGAACGACGTCGCCCACACCGCACCGGTTTTGCTCGTCGTGCACATGCACCTTCTTGGAGCGGCGGATGAACTTGCCGTACAGCGGGTGGCGCACGCGCCGCTCGACTTGCACGACGACGGTCTTGTCGACCTTGTCGCCAACCACTGTGCCCAGAAGTGTACGCCTTGCCATGTCCTGTCCCGCGCTCCCTCAGCTCGCGCGCGCGTGAGCGCCAAGGGCGGTCTTGATCCGGGCGATGTCTCGCCTGACCTGGCCGACCCGCGCGGTGTTTTCCAACTGCCCGCTGGCCCGCTGAAACCGCAGGTTGAAGGCTTCTTTTTTCAGTCCCAAGAGTTGGTCCTGAAGTTCATTGTCGGACTTGCCGCGGAGCTGTTCGGCCTTCATGCCTCAAGCGCCTCGCCAAGTCGGGCCACGAAACGCGAGCGTAGCGGCAGCTTGGCCGCGCCCAGCTCGAACGCCTCGCGCGCGACTGCGGCGGAAACCCCGTCGACCTCGAACATGATCCGGCCCGGCTTGACCCGGGCGGCCCAGAACTCGACAGCGCCCTTGCCTTTGCCCATCCGCACTTCGGTCGGCTTCTTGGTCACTGGCACGTCCGGAAAAATGCGTATCCAAACCCGGCCCGAGCGTTTCATGTGGCGGGTTATCGCGCGCCGACAGGCCTCTATCTGGCGCGACGTCAGCCGGCCAGGCGCCATCGCCTTAAGCCCGTAGGCGCCGAAGTTGAGCTCGGTGCCACCCTTAGCCCGGCCATGGATACGACCCTTGTGGGCCTTGCGATACTTTGTTCGCTTCGGTTGAAGCATGTTCCGATCGCCTAGCGCGGCGCTCCTTGCTCGGTCATTTTCTTTTCGTGAGCCATCGGGTCATGCTCCAGGATCTCGCCCTTGAACACCCACACCTTGACGCCACAGGTACCGTACGCCGTCTTCGCGGTCTTCTCGCCATAGTCGATGTCGGCCCTGAGGGTGTGAAGCGGCACCCGCCCCTCGCGATACCACTCCGTGCGCGCGATCTCGTTGCCGCCCAGACGCCCGCCGCAGTTGATGCGAATCCCCTGGGCGCCGAGCCGCATCGCCGACTGGACCGCCCGTTTCATCGCTCGACGAAACGCGACTCGCCGCTCCAACTGCTGACCGATGTTCTCGGCAATCAACTGCGCATCCACCTCTGGCTTGCGGATCTCGACGATGTTGAGGTGCACCTCACTGTCGGTGATCTTCGCGAGTGCTCGCCGCAACCGTTCGATATCGGCACCCTTCTTGCCGATGACGACACCCGGGCGCGCGGTGTGGATGGTGACACGTGCCTTTTTGGTTGGCCGTTCAATGACCACCCGGCTGACCCCAGCCTGACTCAGTCGGCTCATCAGGTAGCGGCGGATCCGTAGATCTTCGTGCAGCAGGTCACCATACGCCTGGCCGTCGGCGTACCAACGCGAATCCCACGTCCGGTTGATGCCAAGACGCAACCCGATCGGATTAACTTTTTGACCCATCAGGCGGTTTCCTCGCGCTCGCGGACGATGATCCGCAGATTACTGAACGGCTTTTCGATCGCCGCGACACGGCCCCGCGCACGCGGACGCCAACGTTTCATCACCAGCGCCCGGCCCACCGTCGCCTCGGCGACATACAACCGGTCAACGTCGAGCTGGTGATTGTTCTCGGCGTTGGCGATCACCGACTGCAATACCTTGCGCACCTCTCCCGCTATTCGCCGGCGCGAGAAGACCAATTCCGAGAGCGCCTTTTCGACCGGTTTGCCGCGGATCGACTGGGCAACGATGTTGAGCTTGCGCGGGCCAGTCCGCAGACTCCGCGTGATCGCCATCGCCTCATTTTCCGCGAGCCTTCGCGCCGCCGCCGGCTTGCCCATGGTCAGACTCTCCTGGCCCGCTTGTTGCCGGAATGTCCAAAGAATGTGCGGGTCGGCGCGAATTCGCCCAACTTATGCCCGACCATCGTTTCGGTCACCAATACCGAGATAAACTTGCGCCCGTTATGGACACCAAAGGTCAAGCCCACGAACTGCGGCAGAACGGTTGAACGTCGCGACCACGTGCGAATTACGGACTTGTGGCCCGATAGTGCGGCCTCCTCGGCTTTCTTGAGGAGGTAGCCATCAACGAACGGGCCTTTCCAAATCGAACGCGCCATCTCTGTCCTCTACTTCGCGCGACGGTCTCGAAGGATGAAGCGATTCGTCGACTTGTTGCGACGGGTCCGCTTACCCTTGGTCGGTTGGCCCCACGGCGTCACCGGATGCCGACCGCCCGAACTGCGCCCCTCGCCGCCGCCGTGCGGATGATCAATCGGATTCATCGCGACGCCGCGCACCGTCGGGCGCCGCCCGCGCCACCGCGAGCGCCCAGCCTTGCCGAGCTTGATATTCTTGTTGTCGGCATTCGATACCGCGCCGATCGTCGCCATCCCGTCCGCCAGCACCATGCGCTGCTCGCCCGACGTCAGCCGCAGAAGCGCGTAGCCCGAATCCTTGCCGACCAATTGCGCATACGTGCCTGCCGCGCGTGCAATCTGTCCGCCCTTGCCCGGCTTCATCTCGACGTTGTGGATGATCGTGCCGACCGGGATGTTTCTCATCGGCATCGCGTTACCAGGCTTGATATCGACGCGCTCGCCAGCCACCACCACATCGCCCTCGCCGACGCGCTGGGGGGCGAGAATGTACGACAGCGCGTCGTCCTGATAGCGCAGCAAGGCGATGAACGCTGACCGGTTAGGATCGTATTCGAGCCGCTCCACCGTCGCCGTCACATCATGCTTCCGGCGCTTGAAGTCGATCACGCGATAGCTGCGTTTGTGGCCACCGCCACGATGCCAGATCGTGATGCGGCCCTGATTGTTGCGACCCGCCGTGTCGACCCCGCCCTCGGTCAGCGTTTTGACCGGCTTACCCTTCCACAGCCGCGACCTGTCAACTAGAACCAGCTGGCGGCGCGACGGAGTGGTCGGCTTGTAGTTCTTCAGCGCCATGCTATATGCCAGTCGTGATGTCGAGGGTTTCGCCCTCGGCGAGGGTAACGATAGCCTTCTTGTACGCGACGCGCCGCCCCCAGCGCCCCCGGAAACGCTTCTTCTTGCCCTGCATTCGGATCGTGTTGACGCCGTTCACCTTGACGGAAAACAGCTCTTCGACCGCGCGCCGTATTTGTGGCTTGGTTGCATCAATCGCAACGCGGAAGGTCACCTGGTTATGCTCCGAGCCGCGGGTGGACTTCTCGGTGATAACCGGGCCACGCACCACATCGTAAGAGCGCTCGCTGATCATCGCAACCGCTCCTGCAGCCGTTCGGCCGCGGCCTGCGTCAACACCAATGTGTCGCGGCGAAGGACATCGAAGACGTTGACGCCGACCTCCGGCAATACGTCGACGCCGACCACATTGGCGGCGGCCTTGGAGAAGTTCCCGTCAACCTCGGGGGCGTCAACGATCAACGCCGAACTCCACCCCAGGGCAGAGAACTTCCTGGCCAGCGTCGCGGTCTTTGCCTCATCCAGCCGCGCCTCATCAACGATCGTGAGCTTGCCTTCGGCGAGCTTAACCGAAAGCGCGGTCTTCAACGCCAAGCGGCGCACTTTCTTGGGCAAATCGTGAGCATGGGAGCGAACGACAGGGCCAAAAATCACAGCGCCGCCGCGCATCTGCGGCGCCCGCCGCGTTCCGGCGCGGGCCCGGCCGGTGCCCTTTTGCTTGTGGGGCTTGGCGGTGCTGCCACGAATCTCGCTGACGCCCTTGGTCTTGTGGGTTCCCGCGCGCCGTTTGGCGAGTTGCCAACCGACCATGCGGTGCAAGATGTCGGGGCGACTGGGTAGACCGAATACCGTCTCGTCCAGCTCGATACTGCCGGCCTTGGTCTTCTCCAACGTGGTGACATCGACCTGCATGAGCGCTCAGTCCTCGCTCGCCGCCGACGGTCCGGCCACGCCCTCAAGCATCGGTGTCTCGTCGCTCATCTCGGTAGCCTCTTGAGGGCTTGCGCCGCTCACGAGACCGGCGGGGAACGGCGCCTCCGGCGCCTGGGGCCGTTTACACGCATCGCTAATACGCACCCACGAGCCAGGAGCGCCGGGCACCGCGCCCTTGACCAGGACGAGGCCGCGCTCGACGTCAGTGGAAACCACGGTCAAGTTCTGAATCGTCGCCCGCTTGCCGCCGAGGCGACCGGCCATCTTCTTGCCCTTGAAGACTCGTCCCGGTTCCTGGCTGTGGCCGGTAGAGCCGTGCGAGCGGTGCGAGACCGAGACGCCATGGGAGGCTTCGAGACCGGCGAAGCCGTGGCGCTTCATGGCCCCGGCGAAGCCCTTGCCAATCGAGGTTCCGGTCACATCGACGCGTTGGCCGGCCACGAAATGAGCAGCCGAGAGTTCGGCGCCAACATCGAGGATCGCGTCCTCGGAAATGAGGAACTCGGCCAACTTGGCCTTCGGCTCGACCTCGGCCTTGGCGAAGTGACCGCGCAGCGGCTTGCCGATATTCTTGGCCTTGGCCCGACCGGCGCCGAGTTGCACGGCGTCGTATCCATCGCTCTCACGGGTTCGCCGGGCCACGACCTGGCACGCTTCGAGGTGCAGCACGGTGACTGGAATATGAGAACCGGTATCATCGAAGATCCGGGTCATCCCGAGTTTGCGCGCAATGAGCCCCGTCCGCATCTCGGCCCTCTAGAGTTTGATCTCGACGTCGACGCCGGCCGCTAGGTCGAGTTTCATCAAGGCATCGACGGTCTGCGGAGTCGGGTCGATGATGTCGAGCAGGCGGCGGTGGGTACGAATTTCAAACTGCTCGCGCGATTTCTTATCGATGTGCGGCGAGCGCAGTACCGTGAACTTCTCGATCTTGGTGGGCAGCGGCACCGGACCACGGATCTCAGCGCCCGTGCGTTTGGCGGTATTGACGATCTCACCAGTCGACTGATCGAGCACGCGATGATCAAACGCCTTGAGGCGGATACGAATGTTCTGGCTTTTGGCGGCCATTGTGATGGCCTACTCGACGACTTCGGCGACGACGCCGGCGCCGACCGTGCGGCCGCCCTCGCGGATCGCGAAGCGCAGGCCCTGCTCCATCGCGATCGGCGCGATCAGCTCGATGTCCATCG
>Ga0315338_1003534_pt1 | contig 13483 bp, 11 predicted proteins | sample ASW8metaG_FD_204518 | JGI IMG/M metagenome (GOLD analysis project Ga0315338, IMG submission 204518) | Ammonia-oxidizing marine archaeal communities from Monterey Bay, California, United States - ASW #8 | ecosystem: Environmental > Aquatic > Marine > Coastal | place: USA: California | collected... | reverse complement strand
CGACGGGGTAGTGGCGTTGACGCATCCGGACATGTTCTTTGCCGGCAAGACGGTGATGATCGACCACGGCCACGGGCTGTTGTCGGTCTATGTGCACATGGACGATATCCTGATCGCCGACGGCCAGCGGGTAAAAAAGGGAACGCCTATTGGCATTGTCGGCAAGACCGGGCGCGTGACCGGCCCCCACCTGCATTGGGGAGTGAGCCTATTCGGCACCCACCTGGACCCGGCGCTACTGGCCGCGCCGATGGAAGGCGTCCGTTGAAGGAAACGGGAGTCCCGGCTGTTTCCCTTGCCGTCAGTCCGGCCACCGGTTATGTAGCCACAGCCATTGTTCGGGCGTATCCCGGATCCATTGTTCGAGTATGGCATTGACCTGGGCCATGTTGGCGGCGACGTCGGCCTGACGGTCACCGGTCTTGACCAGTTCCAGCGGCGGATAAACCAATAACCTGAAATGCGCGCCCTTGAGGCGTTCGACCCGCGCCGGCACCACCGGGCAGTCATAGCGCAACGCCAGTTCGGCCAGCGCCGGCGCCGTCATCACGTCGCGGCCGAAAAACGGCACCGGGATGCCGTCGTTCATCTTCTGGTCGACCATCATGGCAATGTGCCTGTTGTCCTCGAGGGACCTCAGCAACACCCGGGCGCCAGCCGGCCCCTTGGGGATCAAGGCGCCTTCGACGGCGGCGCGGCCGTGTTGATAGAGCCATTCCACCAGCCGGTTGTTGGCTTCCCGGTAGACCCGATCCAACGGCACGCCGCGCTGGGTAGCGCCAAGCGACACGATTTCCCAGTTGCCGATATGGCCGGAAAAGAAAATGCCGCCACGGCCGTCATCCCTGAGCAGGTCCGCGTATTCGATGCCGGAGACCTCGATCCGCCCCTCCGGGTCATAGACGTTTATCTCGCCCAAATGGGGATATTCCGCCGCCATCCGGCCCAGGTTGTCCCACATGGCGCGGACGATGGTGGCGATCTCGGCCGGCGATTTTTCCGGAAAGGCGGCGCTCAGGTTCTTCACCGCCCGGGCCGATATCGGAATGTAGGGGCCCACGGTGCGGCCCAGCCAGCCCCCCAAGGCCGAGGCCATGTCGATCGACAGAACCCGCATCAGGCTATAGACCACCAACGCCGCCGCCGCCTCAAGGGGGTGAAAGAGGTAACGGTTAAGGGGTTTCGGTAGTTTGGGCATAGCGGGCGTCAATCCTCAAAAAGCGGCCGCAAAACCGCGTCCAGGGACGCTTCGTCCGCCCATTGCAGTGTGATTGTCAAGACCCGGATGCTATCACGTTCGTTTTCGGGCAACCGTTGAAAGTCCTTCTCGGTGGTCACCAGGGCAGCCTTCTTTTCCTCCGCTTCGGTCTTGAGACCCCGGATGTCGCCCGCCGAATAGAGGCCATGGTCACGAAAGGCGTACTCGGCAACGACGTTGCAACCGATTCTCCTGAGGGTGTCGAAAAACTTCTCCGGCGACCCGATGCCAGCGAAGGCAATCACGGGGTTGCCCTTCAAGCCCTTGGCCTCGGGCCCCGGTTCGACGCCGGCTTTGAGGACCGGAAGGCCGGCGGTCAAAACATCGGGCCGGTTGGCGATGCCCCCCTCGTCTTCTCCGATCACCACCAGGGCACCGGCGCGGCCCAAAGCCGGGGCCACCGGTTCGCGCAAAGGGCCAGCCGGGATCATGCGGCCGTTGCCGAAACCGAAACCGCTATCGACGACCAACAGCGATAGGTCCTTTACCACCGAGGGGTTCTGAAACCCATCGTCCATGATGATGAGGTCGGTGCCTTCTGCGGCGGCGCGGACGCCCAAGGCCCGGTCACGGGAAATCCAAGTCGGCGCGGCGGCAGCCAATAGCAGGGCTTCATCGCCGACGTCAACCGCCCGGTGAGAATCTGGATCGACCCGAAGTGGTCCGGTTTGGGAACCGCCGTAGCCGCGGCTGAGGAAATGCACCTTTCGTCCCTGGTCCATCAATCGCTTACCCAGGCTCAACGTCACCGGTGTCTTGCCGGCCCCACCGGCGACCAGGTTGCCAACGCAAAGTATCGGAACCGCCGCCTTGAAGGGATTTGCCAAGGTCAACCTGAGACGGGTCACCAAGCCGTAACCCCAACCCAACGGCGTCAGAAACCCGCCCAAGGGGCTGCCCTTCCGGCGCCAGAATTCAGGCGCCCGCACGGGAGGCATCCTTCCGGGACAAGGGCTCAAGAAACGGTTGCAATTCGGCAAAGACCGCGTCCAGCACACCGGCTTCGGTGGCGGCGAAAGCGTCCGCGGCGGCGGCAATGCGATCGCGTTCCGACGGGTCGGCCAGCAACCGAGCAACTGCGGCTTCCAGAGCTTCTTCATTGGCGACCTCGATGGAGGCGCCGGCCGCCTTCAAGCGTTCCGTGATGTCCTCGAAATTCATCATATGAGGCCCGTGGACGATGGCGCAATCGAGCCGCGCCGCCTCCAATGGGTTCTGACCGCCCAGGGGTACCAGGGACTTGCCCATGAAGGCGGTCCCCGCCAAACGATAGAAAAGCCCCAGTTCGCCCAGAGTGTCGGCCACATAAACGTCTGTATCGGGACCGATAGCGTCACCGGCCGAGCGGCGGCTGACGGTCAGGCCCAGTGTGTTAATCCGGGTGGCGATTTCCGAACCCCGGTCCGGATGGCGCGGGACAATGACGGTCAACAACCCCGAAAGCGCATCCTTGAGCCGCCGGTGCACGCGCGCCGCCATTTCTTCTTCGCCGGGGTGGGTGCTGGCCGCCAACCACAGTGGCCGGTCGCCGAGGCCTTTCTTTAATTTCGCCAGAATCTCTCCATCGGCGGGCAGGGGCGGAACGGCGAACTTCAGGTTGCCGACGTATTTTGCGTCGCCGGCACCGAGACGACGGAGGCGTTCGGCGTCCGTTTCGGTCTGTCCCAGACACAGGTCGAACTCTTCGAGCAGCCTTTTAATCAAGCCGCCTAACCGCTGCCAGCCCGAGAACGACCGCGGCGATATTCTGCCGTTGATCAGGACCATCGGTATTTTCCGGTCCACCGATTCGATGATCAGATTGGGCCAGAATTCCGATTCCGCCCACAGCGCCAAGTCCGGACGCCAGTGATCGAGAAACCGCCTGACGTAAGGAATGCGGTCGACCGGAACATACTGGTGGAAAGCACCCTCAGGCAACCGCTCCGCCATCAGCCGGGCCGACGTAACGGTGCCGGTGGTCACCAGGACGCTAACGCCGGATATTTCCGTGACCAGACGTCTGATTAACGGTAGCAGGGAAATCGATTCGCCGATGCTGGCGGCGTGGGTCCAGATCAAAGGGCCCGAAGGGCGGTCCCGTCCGGGGCGGCCCAGGCGTTCGGTGAACCGGTCTGGGTCCTCCTTACCACGCGCCTTGCGGATTGCCAGATAAAGATCGATCGCCGGCGCACCGATACCCGAAACAAGACGGTAAAGAGGAAGCATCATGACGCACCCCCTTCATCGCCGGGCCGGGGCTCCCGTTCCGGGGCCGGCTTGACGGGGGGCCGGCCTGAAAGCTGGTCGGCTTCAGCGGTGACGGCGTTGAGCCCGTCTTCGACCTGACGCCGGGCCGTCTTCAAGGCCTTGGACCCGGCCTTGCGGTCAACACTAATGGGATCGCCCCAGACGATGATTCCGCGGCCGAAAGGCCAAGCCAGGAGGAACCGGTCCCAGGTCGAAAGGCAGCGGCCCCGGGTAGTACCGAAGGCGACGGGAATGACTGGAACGCCGGAAAGCCGGGCCACGTTGACGGCCCCGTCGCTGGCCCGCATGCGTGGACCGCCCGGCCCGTCGGGGGTGATGCCGACGTAATCGCCTTGCTTCAACGCCTTGACCATGGTGCGAAGCGCCTGAGCGCCGCCGCGGGTGGAAGACCCTGCCGCCCATCTGATCCCGAAATGACCGACTGTATGGGCAATGAGCTGGCCATCCCGGTGCTCGGAAATAAGCATGTGGATGATTTTCCGATGGTCCCAACAATACGGCATCAGCAGCAGCCTGCCGTGCCAGAACCCGAGGATAAAGGGCTTTCCCTCATCCCAGAATCGCTTTGGGATATCGCTGCCGACAACCGTCCAACGGCCGGTATGATAGACAAGACGAATATAGAGAGACGCCAACCAACAGAAAAACCGGCGCACGATTTCAGACTGGAGGACGCGCTTCAATGGCCTCACGTTGAGGGAACCCCTGTTTTAAGTTCAGGCTTCCGCAGACCGGACCGCATCCGAAGTCTCGGCCTCTTCGGCGAATTGAAGGTTGTACAGCCGCTGGTAATTGCCGCCCCGGGTTATCAGGTCCACGTGAGACCCCTGTTCGATAACGCGCCCCTCGTTAATCACGTATATCAGGTCGGCGCCGGTCACCGTGGACAACCGGTGCGCGATCACCAGGGTCGTCCGCCCCTGCATCAGTTTGTCCATGGCGGCTTGAATTTGACGTTCGGATTCCGTATCCAGCGCCGAGGTCGCCTCATCCAAAAGAAGAACCGGCGCGTTTTTCAACATCGCCCGGGCAATGACAAGACGCTGGCGCTGCCCTCCCGAAAGCTTGATCCCCTGTTCGCCGACCATGGTGTCGTAGCCGTCGGGCAGATCGACAATAAAATCGTGGGCGGCGGCGTTTTTTGCCGCCTCGATAATTTCTTCCTCTTCGGCCCCTGCCCGGCCGTAGGCAATATTGGCGCGGACGGTGTCGTCGAACAGGGTGATTTCCTGGCTGACCAGTGCGAAGCCGCCAAAAAGCGAAGCGAAGGTAACGTCGCGGACATCGGTACCGTCGACGATGACGCGGCCTTCATCGACATCGTAGAAACGGGGGATCAGGTTGAGGATGGTCGATTTTCCGGCCCCCGAGGCGCCGACCAACGCCACTCTCTTCCCGGCCGGCACCTCCAGAGTGATCCGATTCAGGGCCGCCTTTCCGGGCACATAGGAAAAACGGACATCTTCGAGACGGATATGACCTTTAACGGAACCCAGATCCATCGCCCCGGTTTTTCGAGGATTTTCGGTTCCATGTCCAGAAGTTGGAACAGGCGCTGCGCCCCAGCCAGCCCTTCCTGAAGACTGGCGTTTAGATTAGCCAGCCGCTTCATCGGCTCATAAGCCAGCAGCAGCGCCATGATGAATGAGAAAAACGCGCCCGACGTGGTGGCGCCGTCAATCACCCGGTAGCCGCCGTAAATGATAACGATGCAAACCGCCACCCCGCCCAGGGTCTCCATGATCGGGCTAGACAACGCCCGGGTCCGCGCCGATTTGAAATTGAGGCTGAAGATTCTTTCCACGATACCGGCGATTCTGCTTTTTTCGTACCCTTCCATACCATAGGCCTTGACCACTCGGATGCCCTGGAAGGTTTGTTCCAGCAACGTAGTGAACAGGCCCATTTCCTCCTGGGTGTTGGCCGTGACTTTCCGCATCCGCCGCCCGAGGCGCAGGATCGGCAACGCCGACATGGGGAAAATAAAAATACAGATCGCCGCCAGTTGCCAATCCTTGGCAAACATCACCGCTATCAGGCCGACAAGTGACAGCAGGTCCTTGCCGAACCCGGTCAGCACATTCGACACCGCCATTCGCATCTGATTTATATCCACGGTGAAGCGGGAAATCAGGCCTCCCGTCGCGTGGTTGTAGAAAAAACTCAGGTCCATGCGCGCCAAGTGGGCGAACAGGCGATTCTGGTTATCCGCGATGATGCGAAAGCCGACAATGCTCATCAATACCGACTGGCCGTAATTGGCCAGGCCTTTGATAACAAACGTCGCGAACACGACCAAGCCCAGCGGCCACAGCATGGCCCGATTTTCGCCAATGAACACCTCGTTGACCACAGGCTCCATCAGCCAGGCGCTGAACGCGGTGGCGGCGGCCATAACTGCCATGCAGACGACTGCAAGCACGATCCAACCTAAATAATGACGAATGCATTCCCGCCAAAGCCGACGCATCAACACATAAGTGGAATCATGCCGTGGCGGTTTTTTTCGGTTATGTCGTTCAAGGTTTGGCAACCCGTGCTTGACGAAGCGAAGATTAACACGCGGCAGACCCCGGGGCCAACGTTTGCCCATTTTATCAGCTCCCGGCAACGGTCATTCCCTCAATCCTGATCGTCGGCGCGTTGGTTCCATACCGGAAAACCAAGTCGTCGGCGACGGTCAAATTCTGGAACATATCCACCAAGTTCCCGGCAATGGTCACTTCAGTGACCGGATAGGCCAATTCACCGTTTTCAATCCAGAACCCGCTGGCGCCCCGACTGTAATCGCCGGTAATGCCGTTAACCCCGAATCCCATGAGTTCGGTGATATAGAACCCTTCCTTGATGTCGGCCATCAAGGCTTTCGGGGTTACGTCACCGGCTTCGAGGTAAAGGTTCGTCGTTGACGGCGACGGCGGGGACGACGTTCCCCGGGCGGCGTGGCCCGTTGTCTTCAATCCTAGTTGCCGGGCCGAGCGCAGATCAAGGATCCACGTATTCAGGACGCCGTTCTCAATAATGTCCATGCGCTTTGTGCCGACGCCTTCTCCGTCGAAGCATTTCGACCGAAGACCGCGACGGCGAAGCGGATCGTCAACAACAGTGACTGAATCGGGAAATATTTTCTCTTCCATTTTGTCTTTCAGGAAGGTGGTGCCGCGGGTCACGGAATTACCGTTGATGGCGTCGGCCAAATGACCAAGCAGCGAGTTGGCGACCCTTGGATCGTAAACGACGTGGACTTCAGCCGACTGGGCCTTTTGGGAATTCAAACGGCCGACGGCTTTTTTCCCGGCGCTGAGGCCTATTTCTTCCGGAGAAGGAAGATCTTCCCCGTAGATGGCGGTGGCATAATCGTAATCACGCTCCATGCCGGCATTCTCGCCGGCGACAACCGAAACGCTGATCAAATGGCTGGACCCGGAACGGGTCTGGGCGAAACCGTTGCTGCTAACCATGGCGATATTGTTCCGGCCCCAACCGGCTTCGGCACCCTCGGAATTGGTGACGCCGGAAACGCCCAGTGCCGCTTCTTCCGCCCTGGCGGCGCGTTCGGTCAACATGTCGCTGTCGGGCTCGGCGTCGTCACAGACTTCCAGATCGGGAAAGTAGTCGGCCAACTGTTCCGGATCGGCCAGTCCGCAATAGGAATCTTCGGGCACCGATCGGGCCATGGCCACAGCGCGATCCACCAGTTCCTCCAGGGCCGTCTCGGACGTGTCCGATGACGAAACGATGGCCTGGCGGGAGCCGACGAAAACGCGAAGACCCAGATCGGCCCCTTCCGAGCGTTCCAGGTGTTCCATTTCGCCCAACCTTTGCATCAATGAGAGCGACACTCTTTCGACGAAGACGGCATCGGCGCCATCGGCGCCAGCTTTCGCGGCCTTATCGATAAGGTCGTGAAGCAGCGTCAGTGTTCCGTTTTTTTTATTCATGCGTTTTTTGCCGTTTAGTTATGCGAATTGGGGGAACCTAAATATAGCCCGACGGAGTTATCATGCCGGATAGTGTCTCCCTAAAAAGTCGAACCGCTTCGTTTTGTTTCGTATGTAACACCTAAAAAAAACATTCAATTTCCTGTAAATAAAGAGTTGTGGTGTTGGCGTAATGGGAGATAAATATCATTTAAATATAAGTTATCTGGTTATGATGCGCTGGCACCCTGAACGCAAGCATCGTCCAGGGTGCATCCGCGGTAAATTGACTTCCTGACGGGAAGACCATGCCAAGGGTAACAGCTTTAAAAGAAGACTCGCCTGAATCCCTTCAACGTCAAGAATTGGGGTCCGCTGTTGTTCGCTTTGCCGGCGATTCCGGCGACGGCATGCAGTTCATCGGCAATCAGTTCACCCAATCGACGGCGCTTTGCAGCAACGATCTCGCCACCTTCCCGGATTTCCCGGCTGAAATTCGCGCCCCCGCCGGCACCACGTTCGGGGTATCCGCGTTTCAAATCAATTTCGGCGCCACCGTGATCAAGACCTCCGGCGATGACTGCGATATGGTGGTCGCTATGAACCCGGCAGCATTGAAGGTTGTGCTGCCAGAACTGAAACTGAGCGGTCTGATTCTCGTCGATAGCGGCACCTTCACCGAAAGAAACCTGCACAAGGCGCATTACGACACCAATCCCCTCGAAGACGGAAGCCTGACCCCCTACCGCCTTATCGAACTCGACATATCCGCAATGACCTTGGAGGCGGTAAAGGAATTCGGCCTCGGCAAAAAAGAAGCGCTTCGCTGCAAGAATATGTGGACGTTGGGGCTAGTCTACTGGATGTACGATCGCGACCGGCAGGTGACCATCGACTGGCTGAACGTGAAGTTCACCAACCTGCTCGACCTAGCGGCGGCCAATATCGCGGCGTTGAACGCTGGTCACGCGTTTGGCGAGACGGCTGAAATTCCGGACGGCGTGCACGGGTTTTCAATCGGCAAGGCGGATATCGCCCCGGGCGAATACCGGACAGTCACAGGCGCAGAGGCACTGTCCTGGGGACTGGTTGCCGGGGCCAAGCTGGCGGGTTTGAAGGTGACGTTCTGTTCATACCCCATTACCCCGGCGTCCTCTTTGCTGCACACCCTTTGCAATCTTATGGATTACGATGTTGTCACGTTCCAGGCCGAAGACGAAATCGCCGCCGTTTGCACGGCCATCGGCGCGTCTTATGCCGGCTCTTTGGGGATCACATCCAGCTCCGGCCCCGGGATCGCGCTAAAAGCCGAAGCTATAGGTCTTGCCATCAGCGCCGAATTGCCCCTAATCGTAGTCAATTCGCAACGCGCAGGTCCCTCGACCGGGATGCCGACGAAGACCGAACAATCAGACCTTCACCAGGCGGTGTTCGGACGCAACGCCGACAGCCCTTTGGTGGTGATCGCCTCTCGATCGCCGTCTGATTGTTTTGACGTCGCCATCGAGGCCGTCCGTCTTTCGGTCAAGTACATGACCCCGGCGATCCTGCTGACCGATGGCTATATCGGCAATGCCGCGGAACCCTGGCTGATTCCCGATTTCGAATCTTTCGAATCATTCCCGGTTGAATTTCGCACCGACCCGGAAGGATACCAGCCCTTTCTGAGGGATGAAAAAACACTGGCCCGGCCCTGGGCAACCCCCGGAACGCCGGGGCTGGAGCACCGAATCGGCGGCCTGGAAAAGGATTTCGATACCGGTCATATCTCCTATGATTCGGCCAACCACCAGCGCATGACCGAAATCCGCACCGCTAAGATCAACGGCATCGCCGACGATATCCCCTTGCAAACGGCCGAAGAAGGAGACGACAAAGGCGAAATGGCCGTCGTTGGTTGGGGATCGACTTTTGGCCCCATCAATCGCGCCGTCAACGCCCTCAGGGACGAGGGGGGGAAAGTCTCGCACATTCACATCCGCCACATATGGCCATTGCCGAAGAACCTGGGCGATTTGTTGGAAGGCTTCGATCAGGTTCTGGTGCCGGAGTTGAACAAGGGCCAATTGTCGACCGTGCTCAGGAGCCAATACCTGACGGATGCCCAGACCTTGTCCAAGGTTAGCGGCCAGCCATTTAAGATTTCCGAGATCGAAACCGCGATCCGTGACAGGCTGGAGAAATGACATGAATGTCGTAACGCCGCTCAAAAAACTCACACCGGCAGATTTCGCCACCGATCAGGAAGTCCGCTGGTGCCCCGGCTGTGGCGATTACGCGATCCTGAAGGCTATGCAACGGACCCTTGTCGACATCGGGGCCACCAAGGAAAACACGGTGTTCATTTCCGGCATCGGCTGTGCCGCTAGGTTCCCTTATTACATGGCCACTTATGGTTTTCACACCATTCACGGGCGGGCGCCGTCAGTTGGCACCGGCATCAAGCTGGCCAATCCGGATTTGGATGTCTGGGTGATTACAGGCGACGGCGATGCATTGTCCATCGGCGGCAACCATCTTCTGCACGTGCTTCGCCGCAACATGAATTTGCAGGTTTTGTTGTTCAATAACGAAATTTACGGCCTCACCAAGGGTCAATATTCCCCGACCTCCCGTGCCGGGACCCGTTCACCTTCGACGCCTTTGGGGTCGATTGAAAACCCAGTTTCCGCCGCCGCCCTGGCGCTTGGAGCCGGCGCCCGGTTTGTCGCCCGCTCCGTGGATACCATGCAAAAGCATTTGCCTGTTATCTTCAAACGCGCCCACGATCACAACGGCACGTCGTTCGTCGAGATTTTCCAGAACTGCATCGTCTACAACGACGAGGTGTTCGCGAAATTTACCGCCAAGAACGTCGCCGACGATGCAGAAATCATCCTTGAACACGGCCAGCCCTTGATTTTCGGAAAGCAGAAAAACCGGGGCCTCAGGGTCAGGTCCGGTTTCATCGAACTGGAAGCCGTGACCATTGGCGAGGACGGAATGACCGAAGAGGATATTTTGATCCATGACGAAACCAATCGGGCGCTGGCCGGCATGCTGGCGCTGTTGGAGCCGCCTTCCATGCCAGTCGCCATCGGTGTCCTCTATTGCGACCCCGGGTCCAGCTATGAAGACGGCGTCAAGGACCATATGGACGAAGCCCTGAAACATTCTTCAGGCCATGACATCAACGCCCTCTTGAGGCGCGGCCATACCTGGACCATAACCGGCTGACGGGGATTAGGCTTCTAAGGAAATACCATGCCGGTCAGCGTTGCAATCATCGGCTCTGGCCCGGCCGGGTTTTATACCGCGGAGGCGCTTGTTAATTCCGTCGTTGATCTGAGCATCGACTTTATCGAACGGCTGCCGACACCGTTCGGCCTCATCCGGGGCGGAGTCGCCCCTGATCACCAAACGACCAAGAACGTCGCTAAAAAGTACGAAAAAACGGCGTTGATGGATCAGGTGTGCTTCTACGGCAACGTCGATGTCGGACGGGACGTAAGCTTGGCGGAGCTTCGGGGAATTTATGACGCCGTGGTCCTCGCCATCGGCGCCCCCCGGGACCGGAAAATGAATATCCCCGGCGAGGACAAAGCCGGGATCTTCGGTTCCGCTGATTTTGTCGGTTGGTACAACGGCCATCCCGATTTTCGTGACCTCGATCCGGATTTAAACCTATCCGCGGCTGCCGTCATCGGCGTCGGCAATGTCGCCATCGACGTCGCTAGACTTCTCGTCCGCACCAGAAATGAGTTGGCCCGCGGCGATATTCCCGATTACGCGGAAAAGGCCATCCTCGATTCGTCCATCGATGATGTTTATATCTTCGGCCGTCGCGGCCCGGTGGAAGCCAAGTTTACCAATGTCGAACTGCGCGAAATGGGTAAGCTCGAACAATCGGTTCCCCAGGTTAAGGCCGGGGTCCTCCCGGACGGAGTCGGCAATCTGGAGGACAGGGAAAAACGGCTGAAGGAACGCAATCTAGCGACGCTCCGGGAATTCGCCGGGCGCCAGCCTGATGAACTGCCGAAGCGGGTCCATTTCGAATTCTATGCGTCGCCGGCGGAAATCCTGGGCGGGGATCGGGTCGAGGGGTTGAGGTTGGAACGCACCCGGGTCGAGGACGGCCGCGCTATCGGAACAGGGGAATTTTTCGACATCGAATGCGGTTTGGTCGTTGCCGCCATCGGCTACCGATCCGACCCCTTGGAAGGCGCGCCCTTCGATGAAAAAAAGGGAATTGTCCCCAATGACGACGGCCGCGTCGATGACGGGCTTTACGCCGTCGGTTGGATCAAACGCGGCCCTACCGGGGTGATTTCAACAAACCGGCCGGACGGTGTTGCCGTTGCCGGGCATATCATCGATGATTGTTGCGAGGGCGGCAAAACGGGACGCGAAGCGTTCGAAAAGATCCTGAAGGAACGCAACGTTCGATTCGTCAGCTATGATGATTGGAAGAAGATTGAGGCTGCGGAAATCGAAAATGCCAAGGGCGAACATCCGAGAAAGAAATTCGTCACCGTAAAAGAGATGCTGGACGTTCTTGACCGTCAATAAATCAATAAAAACAGAATAGGGAAAGATCGACCATGTCCGACAATACCTATGCTGGCGATCTCGCGCCAAAGCAGACGTGGGAGATGCTGGCCGAAAACCCGAAGGCCCGACTGGTGGATGTGCGCACCGACGCGGAGTTCGCCTATGTCGGAAACCCCGATCTTTCCGGCCTAGGCAAGGAAGTGATTCGCGTTTACTGGCAGGTTTTCCCGGATATGGACGTCAACCCGGATTTCGTGGACCAAGTCACCGCTGGCGGCATCGGCAAGGATACGCCGTTATTGTTCATATGCCGGTCGGGCGTGCGTTCCCGTTACGCCGCCGAGGCGATGACCGCCGCCGGATTCCAGGAATGCTACAACGTCGCAGGCGGCTTCGAAGGCGATCCGGACGATCAAGGCCACCGCGGCACCGTCAATGGCTGGAAGGTGGACGGCCTGCCCTGGCGGCAGAGATAAGCCGACCGTATTACTTTCCCGAAGCCGTTAAGGCCCGATCCAGATCTTCCTTAATGTCTTCGGCGTCTTCCAGGCCCACCGACAAGCGGACAAGTCCTTCGGTGATGTTCAGGTCCGCCCTTTCCTCCGAGCTTAGGCGCTGATGGGTCGTCGTCGCCGGATGGGTGGCCAGGCTTTTGGCGTCGCCCAGGTTATTGGCAATATCGATCAGCCCCAACGCATTCAGGAAGCGGAAGGCCGCTTCCTTGCCGCCGTCGATGTCGAACGAAACCATGGTTCCGCCGTCGCCCATTTGCGCCATGGCGAGGTCATGCTGCGGGTGGTCCTTGTTCCCGGGGTAGTTTACCCGGGTGATTTCCTTCCGATTACTCAAAAAACCGGCCACGGCGTGGGCGTTTTCACAATGGCGCTGAACCCGGATATCCAAGGTCTCCAGCCCCTTCAACATGACCCAGGCATTGAACGGGCTTAAACTCGGCCCGGTGTGACGAAAGAACGGGGTTAAGTCGTTTTCGATGAAGTCGATGTCGTTGGTGAGGATCGCGCCGCCGAGGGTGCGGCCCTGCCCGTCGATGTGCTTGGTGGCCGAATACATGACGATATCGGCGCCCAATTCCAACGGCCTTTGCAGTATCGGCGTCGCGAACACATTATCGACGATAATCTTGGCTCCCGCTTCGTGGGCCAAATCGCTGACCGCTCGAATGTCGATGATTTCAAGGACCGGGTTGGACGGCGTCTCCAAAAACACGCACTGGGTTTCGGTCGACAGCGCGGCCTTCCATTCTTCTAGGTCAATGCCGTCGACGAGGACGGTTTCGATACCGAATTTAGGAAGCTGTTCGGCAATGATGTAAAGGCACGACCCGAACAGCGCCCTGGAAGAGACAACCCGGTCCCCGGCCTTGAGCTGGCTCGCCAGCGTGGAAAAAACCGCCGCCATGCCGGTCGCCGTCGAAACGCAGGTCTCCGCTCCCTCCAGGAGCGCCAGGCGCTTTTCGAACATCGTCACGGTCGGGTTGGCGTAGCGCGAATACATGTAGCGCTGG
>Ga0315338_1003533_pt1 | contig 13487 bp, 14 predicted proteins | sample ASW8metaG_FD_204518 | JGI IMG/M metagenome (GOLD analysis project Ga0315338, IMG submission 204518) | Ammonia-oxidizing marine archaeal communities from Monterey Bay, California, United States - ASW #8 | ecosystem: Environmental > Aquatic > Marine > Coastal | place: USA: California | collected... | reverse complement strand
GGCTCCGTTGTCTCCGAGACCGTCATCATCACCGCCGCCCACTGCGTCGAAGGCATGTTCGCATCACAGATTCGCGTCGTTGCTGGCGTGTCGAACCTGAACGACAGCGGCCAAGTGCGTGCAGTGGCCTCGATTGTCGAGCATCCCGACTACGCATCGAGCGGAGTCGCAGACATCGCAGTGATCAACCTGGCTCAGCCGTTGTCGCTGGGCGGAACGGTGCAGCCCATTGCGCTCGCAACCACGACTGATCTGAGCTCGGCCAACCACGCACTCGTGTCCGGCTGGGGAGCAACGTCGGAGAACGACGAAGCCGGCAGCTCTGCTCTGCTGACCGCGTCAGTGCCTCTCGTCAGCGACGCAGCCTGCAACCTGGCCCTCGGACAGGACGGCATTTCGCCGGCCGTTGAGACGTGTGCCGGCGGCACGGGCACCGACTCGTGTTACGGCGACTCTGGAGGACCCCTGACCGTCATCGATGCCAACGGTGCCCCAAAGCTCGCTGGTGTCGTGAGCTGGGGCATCGAGTGTGGCGCCGACACGCCTGGCGTCTACGCCGAGGTACCTGCACTGGCCGACTTCATCGCCACTGCCTCTGGGCAGCCCGCACCGCCAGCGACGGGCGAGCCAACAACTCCGGGCACGCCGAGCGACCCAAGCGAGCCCGAACTCTCCGACGTCGACGACGAGTTGTTGGACGACGAGTTGTTGGACGACATTGGCTTCGATGAGCCAGCGTTCGATGACCCAGCGTTCGATGACCCAGCGTTCGATGACCCAGCGTTCGATGACCCAGCATTCGATGAGCCAGCGTTCGATGATGAGCTGGTCGACTACTTCGACGACGCTGACTGGGACGACATCGAGTTCGGCGACATCGAGTGGGACGAAGCCGACTGGGAAGACGCAGCCTGGGATCTGAGCGGTTGGCACGACGCTGACCTGGGTGCTGAGTTCTGCGAGGATGTCTTCGCCGAGTGATCGACGTTGACCAAGGGGCCACGCCGAGTCGGCGCGGCCCCTTGTTCGCGTACGAAAGTTGACTGATGGACCTGAAAAGCTGGATGGCCGATGAGATGAGCGACATGCGCTCTCGGTTGCGTTCGTCGGTGCTCGACGTGATCCCACTCGAACGCCACAAAGAGCAGGTTGACGGCGGAGGAAGCACCGTCACGTCGCTGCTGTGGCACATCGGCCGACACCAGGACATCGCCACCAACGCAGTACTTCTCGGAGAGCCGCAAGTTCTTGGCGGCTACGCCGATCGTTGCAACTCGGGCCAGCTCGACGCCGCTGACGGACTGGCCGAGGCGGAGTCGCAGGAGATCACCGCTGTGCTCGATTCGGCCGGCGTGGTCGCGTACTACGAAGCAGTGTGCGAGTCGACGAGCCGGCATCTCGCGGCCGGTTCGTTCGGCGAGCTGGACCGAGTCCCTGACTCGCACGCGGCCCTCGAGGCCGCCGGGGTCAAGAGGGACACCGTTCCCTGGCTGTTCAACATGTGGGAAGCCAAGCCGGCTTCGTTCCACGTTCGATGGGAAGCAATCTCACACGGCGTCACCCACACCGGTGAGATGGTTTCGATGCGGAACCGAATGGGTCTGTCACCATTCTGACCTCTACGGTCGGATGCAACGAGGGGGAAAACATGACAAAGGTCCTGATCACGGGTTGCAGCAGCGGTTTCGGACTGGAGGCAGCGCTCGCATTCGCCAGGCGCGGCGACACGGTCATCGCAACCATGCGAAACCTTGCCAAGGCTGAAACGCTTCAGCGGCGAGCCGAGTCCGAAGGTCTCACCATCGACCTACAGGAACTCGACGTGACCGACGATGCTTCGATACGCAACGCGTGCGCGGCAATTGATGAACAACACGGTGCGGTCGACGTCCTCGTCAACAACGCTGGTGTTGGCTACGCGGGTCCGATCGAGACGATCGCTCTCGAACGAGCGCGAGCGCTCATGGAGACCAACTTCTGGGGCGCCATGAACATGGCGAGAGCACTGCTACCGGGAATGCGCGACCAACGGTCGGGCGCGATCATCAACGTGAGCTCACTCCAAGGTTTGATCCCTGGGACAATGTACGCCGGCATGTACTCGGCGTCGAAGCACGCCTTGAACGCCCTCAGCGAGGCTCTCTCCGGTGAACTCGAGCCCTATGGCGTTCGGGTCGTGTGCATCGAGCCCGGCTTCTTCGCGACCGAGATCTCGAACAACGGACTGGTCGACGATCAGGAACCACATCCTGCCTACGCAGCCGACCAGGAGTGGCTCAGGAAGTTCATGGAGGGCGGCGTCAACAACGGAGCCGACCCAGCAGTCGTCGCTGACGCCATCGTGGACGCGGCGCACAACCCAGAGACGCCACTTCACGTGCCAGTCGGCGATGACGCACAGATGTATCTGGCCCTTCTCGACTCGGTCGAAGGATTCGAGGGCTGGAGCGAGGCTGTCATACCTGTCGTGGAGAGCGCTGTTGGTCCCCGACCAACAATCGACTGATTCACTAATGCATCGTTCCGCTGCTGAGTGAGGCACGATGGTCCGATGCGGCGACCGAGAATCTTTCGTGGATGGAAGGTCGTCAGCGCAGGCGGGTTGATACAAGCGCTCCAAAGCGCTGTGCTCATGCAGGGGTTTCAACACTTCGCGGTGCTGATCGAGCAGGATTTCGGCTGGTCGAAGACACGTATTTCGAGCGTCTTTGCGCTCAATCGCGTTGAGTCAGGACTACTCGGACCGCTCCACGGATGGGCTCTCGACCGGTGGGGTCCGAAGCTTGTGATGCGCACGGGTGGCGTCGTCATGGGCATTGGCTTCTTCCTGTTCAGCAGGATGGACACGCTCTTCGAGTTCTTCGCGTACTTCGTCATCATCGCTGTCGGAGCCAGCCTCAGCGGGTTCCTCACGGTCACCACTGCAACGGTGAAGTGGTTCGAGCGTCGAAGAGCTCGTGCGCTCGCTGTCTCGGCGACCGGTTTTGCCATCGGCGGGGCGTGCGCGCCGATTCTCGTGTGGATCCTTCGAACGTTCGGGTGGCGGGATACTGCTGCCGGCATCGCCGTTGTTCTCGTCGTCGTGATTTGGGCGCTCGCCTCATACTTCGATGGGGCTCCGCACGACTACGGCCTTCCCGTCGACGGAATCAATCCTGAAGACCTCCCCGTGGCTGAATCGCGACCTGAGGGCGTCAGCGACATCAGCTTCACCGCGAAGGAGGCGATGAGGACCCGAGCCTTCTGGTTGATTTCTCTTGGTCACACCAGCGCGCTCTTCACAGTCAGCGCCGTCCTTGCACACTTGTCGTTGGCGTTGACCTCCGAGCACGGGTACTCGTTCCAGCAAGCGAGCTTCGTCGCTGGAGCCGTCCCGACAATTCAGCTGTTCGGAATCGGGCTGGGCGGCTGGCTCGGCGACAAGATCAACAAGAGACTGATCGCCAGCGTCGCGATGCTCTTCCACTGCGTCGGGCTGCTCATGCTTGCCTACGCAACGGGTCCGCTCATGATCTGGATGTTCGTCGTTGCACACGGACTTGCCTGGGGAGCGAGAGGACCCTTGATGCAGGCGCTCAGGGCTGACTACTTCGGAACCGCAAACTTCGGGCAGATCATGGGCTTCAGTTCGCTCATCGTGATGATCGGCATGGCGTCAGGCGCAGTGATCGTCGGCAGCCTCACCGACGCAACCGGTAGCTACCGCCTCGGATTCACCGTCGTTGCGCTGCTCGCCGGGCTCGGCACCGTGTTCTTTGTGTTCGCGTCGCCGCCGAAACCACCGGTGCGCGACGGTCAGGTGGCGGCGAGCGCGGCGACCTGAGTCACGCCGACTTGGGAGCAACGATGGTGCAGGTTCCCTGCGCGACACACACAAGTCGTCCCTCGTTCTCGACGTCGATCCGCACAACCGCGAGCCGCCGGGTCATCGACACGATCTCGCCGCGGGCAACGCATGTGCCGCCAGAGACTGGCGCGAGGTAGTTGATCTTGAACTCTGTTGTCGCTGCCCAGTAGCCATCGGGCATGACCGGGTACATGATGACGCCGAGCACGTGGTCGCAGAACGCAGCGAGACATCCCCCGTGCATCGATCCCATCATCGTGATCTTCTCGTCCGTCACCTCGAACTCGGCGTCGATCGTGCCGGCGGTCATCGCTGTCACCGTTGCGCCGAGAAAGCCATCGATGCCCTTGGTTGGCGTGTGGCCGACCACTCGTTTCACGAACTTCTCGTTGAACACGTCGAAGGTCGGTCGCTGGCTCATGAGGCCCTCTTCACAGATCGGGAACGAACACGCTGTGCACCGGCGGATCGGCGTCAGACGACGACAGTCCGGCGAGCACTTGGAGCAATGGTTCCAGATCGTTCATGCCAACACTCACTCGGTGAAGCTCGGCGAACGGATACCGACCCGAGATGAGCAACGCGAGCGCAGCCTCATAAGCAGCGAGGTCGACTCCGAGTGCGCCGAGAATGCGGAGTTCCTTGTAGACGACATGGTCGGGATCGAAGCCAGGAGTCTCCGCGATCCCTCGAGTTCCCGCCACGACGACGGTGCCACCACTTGCTGCGAGCGATACGGCCTGGGCAAAGGCAGCCGGCGCCTTCGCAGTGACGTCGACCACGACGTCGGCGAGCACGCCGAGCTCCTGGCGCAGGCGTTTGGCAGGATCTTCGATCGACACGTCGATGGTGAGATCGACACCGAAGCGCTCTGCGACGGCGAGCCGGGGCAGGTCGCGTGGGCCGAGCCCCGTCATGGCGACAAAGCTGGCTCCTGCTTCCTTGGCGGCCGCTGCAGCAGCAAGCCCCCGAATGCCAGGACCGAGAACGGCGACAACGTCGCCAGGGCCAGTCTCAGGCAGCGTCGCACCCCACCGGATACCCGCTCCAATCGGATTGAAGGCTGTCGCGAGCACGGGGTCGAGACCCGCCGGCACCGGCAACAACATGGCGTCGCGGTCGAGCACCAGATGCGTCGAGTACCCGCCCCACAGTCCGTGCTCGAAGTCGACATCGACGAATCCGAACATGGTTCTCATACCGTTGCGCACGCACCGCCGATAGAGCCCCGACAGGCAGGCATCGCATTCACGACAGGACTTGAACACTTCGACTGCGACTCTGTCGCCGACGGACACGCCCCACCGCTGTGCCGCCTCACCGCCAATGTCTTCGATGACACCAACAATCTCGTGGCCGGGCACGAACGAGAACCGCGACCGTATGTGGCCGCTGTACTGCTCATGGTCCGTCCCACACAGACCACAGGCTTCGATCTTGAGCAGAGCCCCATCATCGGCCGTGGCCGGAATGTCGATCCAGCGCCGTTCGAATGATTCAGGACCATGCAGAACGAGTGCCTCGGCCCTGGCACTCACCGCGACAGCCAGGACAGGGTCAACGGAGAGGGCGCCTCGCGCTGGCCACTGACTCCGAAATGCTCGCAACGGCAAGCCCGAAGAACGAACTGCGTAGCTTCGAACTCGGCCGGCTGTGCTGGCCGCGAGGCACCGCAGGCTGACCGACCATCGTGAGGACCGATCCGACGACGATGAGCAAGAGGCCCGCCGGAGTCAAAATGCGATCCCACGATCCGGTCGCGGCGAGTTCATCGGAGGCTCCGTCGTTCTCGGCTGCCGCTGCATCGTCGGCACCGTCGGGGTCGGCAGTATCAGTGCCGGTGTCAGCGTCTGGGTCGGCGCCGATCACTGGTGCGCCGTCGTTCGACTCCTCGGCCATGACCGGGGGACCAACCAACCCGAAGCCGCCGAGGGACAACCCGACAGCCAAGAGAAGCAACCCCAATCGGGGATGTCGCGTCCGCATGTTCGCCTGCTCCATGTTTCGACCACTCAAAGTGAGATCGAAGCGTTCAGTCAAATGGTAAATGGTCGCTCGTGTCAATGGTGTGACCGCGAAACGTACACACAGCACCACTTGCTGGAGCCAGATCGACGTTATGTACCGATGGCTATGAGGTGTTCTTCTACGATCTCGATGAGCGATGAATCGAAGGGAAGTCCCAGGTCACGGCCTCGCGAGTCGTCCCATTGCGTCGGCCACCCAGAGACGACTGACTCGATGACCTCATCAGTTTCGAAGTCCAACAGCGAAACAGCTTCTTCGCCACCGACGTGGCGAAGCGCCTCGATCATCTCGGCCACAGTCACCGACAATCCCGGCAGCGGCACTGCCCGGTCGTGGCCGAGGGTCCCGGTCGGCACGTCATGAAGCGCCATCAAAGCGTCGGTGGCTGTCGCCGGGCCGATCATGACCACGCCGACGTCTTGTGAGACAGGGACGTTGCATCGTTGCCCGTTCAGCGGCTCTCTGAACATTCCGCTGAAGAAGCTCGACGCAGCTGCGTTCGGCCGGCCAGGACGAACGACCACGGTTGGCAGTCTCGCGCTCCGGCCGTCGATGAAGCCCTGACGAGTTGCGTCATTGACCAGCATCTCACCCATCGCTTTGGTCATCCCGTAGGTCGATTGGGGCATCTGCTTCGTCAGAACACCAACCGGATCGGAAATGACCTGTCCGCCGAACACGGCGACGCTGCTCGCAAAGACCAGCCGGGTCGAGCCGCTTCGGTCGCGGGCCGCTTCAACCAGTCCGACAAGACCTCCGACGTTGATGGCGACCGCACGCGACCATGCCACCTCCGACTCCGCGCTCACCATCGAAGCGAGATGAAAGACCGACACGTCATCGTCGCCGTCGAGGATCGCGCCCACTGACTCCCGGTCGCTCAAGTCGAGCTGGACGCAGCGAACGCGGCCATCGGCACTCGAGCCGGCCACAACGTCGACGAGAACGAGTTCGTCAACTGGCTCGCGCTCGCCAGCCGGCCCGACGAGCCCGCGCTCGAGCACGGCTCGTGCCAGTCGCTGTCCGAGAAACCCCTGTCCGCCCGTGATGACCGCACGCATGCCGGTGAGCCTATTCACCTGACTGCCCGTCGCCTGGTTGACTGGCGGGGTCGCGCTGGACGCCAAGCCACACGGAGGCATGCATGACAACCAGAACCGCACTCATCACAGGAGCCGGAACGGGCGTCGGTCGCGCGGCAGCCATCGCGCTTGGCGAGGATGGCTGGCAGATCCGGGCGGTCGGTCGCCGACGGGAGCCACTCGACGAGACTGTTGACCTCGTTGTCCGAGCCGGCGGAACATGCACGCCAACCACATGCGATGTGACGAATGCCGATGAGGTCGCCGACGTGTTCGGTGACATCGGGGCCAACGGACGGCTCGACCTGTTGTTCAACAACGCAGGCACTGGCGCTCCGCCAGTCCCGATGGAAGAGCTCTCGCTCGAACAGTGGGCCACCGTCGTCAACGTCAATCTCACCGCTTCTTTCGTCTGTGCCCAACACGCGGTACGGCTCATGAAGGCGCAGAACCCGAGGGGCGGACGCATCATCAACAACGGCTCGGTGAGTTCCCAGACCCCTCGCCCGAACAGCGCTCCCTACACCGCGACGAAACACGCCATCACCGGGCTCACGAAGTCGATCTCGCTCGATGGCCGCGAGTTCGACATCACCTGCGGGCAGATCGACATCGGTAACGCATCGAGCCCCATGACGGCGCGCATGTCAGACGGAATGCCTCAGGCGGACGGTTCGACGAAGCCAGAGCCGACCATGGACGCATCAGCAGTCGGCCGAGCGGTTGCCTACATGGCGTCGCTCCCGCCAGATGCCAACGTGCTCACGATGACGGTGATGGCCAACGGGATGCCGTTCGTCGGCCGAGGCTGACTCAGGTCGGACGCTCGCCCTCGACCTGAAGGCGATGAATTGTTCGAGGGTCGTCCTCGTGATCGTGCACCGCGAAGTGCAGCAAGCAACGGTTGTCCCACATCACGAGATCACCGACTGACCAGCTGTGTCGCGCCTGGTACTCGGGTCGCACAGAGTGCGCGAACAGCTGCTCCATCAGGGGACGACTCTCTTCTTTGGTCCAGCCGACGAACTGCTCGGTGAAGGCACGACACAGATACAGCGAACGACGTCCTGACTGATCGTGGGTTCTCACGAGCGGGTGGTCGGCGCGTGGCGCCTGAGACGGGTCTTCGCGATACAACTGTGCCAAGCCAGCAGCGCTGTGATGCGCATCGAGCGAGTCGACCATGGCTCGGAGGCCATCCGACAGCCCTTCGTACGCGATCTCTTGGTTGGCGAACGCGGTGTCGCCACCGAACTCTGGAACATCGAGCGCATAGAGCATCGTCAGCTTCGGTGGCCGGACTTCATACGTCATGTCGGAGTGCCAGTGCTGGTTCACGTCGCGACGACGGCCGGTGTTTCGAAGCTCGATGATTTCTGGATGCTCCTTCGTGCCGGCATACGGATGGCGAACGAGTGAGCCCCATCGCGAGGCGAAAGCGATCTGGTCAGCTGGCGAGAGGTCCTGATCGGGGAACACGAGGACGTGATGTTCGGTGAACAGCGTGTCGAGTTTGCTCCAGATCTCGTCGTCGATGGCTCGCACGTCGAGACCAGAGACAACAGCGCCGAGCGGCGCGGCCATCTTCCGCCACGACAACGACGTTGACACCTCGGTCACTGCAATGCGGCGTTCGCGCCACCGTCAACGGGGACAGCTGTGCCCGTGATGAACTTCGCTTGTTGTGAGCACAGAAATGCGACGACGGCTCCGAAGTCCTCGGCGTCGCCGATGAATCCGGCAGGAATCCCGGTCGCCGGAGGCACGAAGTTCGGATCGCCTCCGGTCAGCCGGTCGGTGAGGTGCGAGCCGGGCTGAACAGTGTTCACCGTGACGCCGTCGCCTGCGATCTCCCGAGCCACAGTCTTGAGAAATGACGTGGCTCCTGCGCGAGCCGTGTTCGACAAGATCAGCTGCGCCATTGGCTGGCGCACACTGAGCGACGTGATAGCGACGATTCGGCCCCAGCCTCTCTCCTGCATCGCAGGAGCTGCGGCCTTCGTCATGGCAATGACTGACATGAGGTTGAGATTGACCGCGTCGAGATATTGATCGACCTCGATGGATGCAAAGTTGCCAAGTGGCGGCCCGCCTGCATTAGTGACGAGAATGTCGAGCTGACCAAGCGCCGATGTTGCCTTGTCGATGAATTCACCGGCACCAGCTGCGTCCGACACATCGCCGGCGATGGGAATCGATCCAGGGAGAGCAGCCGCAGTTGCCGCGAGACGGTCAGGGTCTCGTCCGTTGATGACGACGGTGCACCCTGCGTCGAGCAACGCCTTCGCGCTCCCGCGTCCGAGTCCTGCTGACGATGCGGCAACCGCCGCGCACTTTCCTGCGATTCCCAAGTCCATCCGGCCAACGTAACTGACCACGACGGGTCCTACTCAGCCAGAGGATTCACGATGCGTTTCACCGCGGTGCCTTCGATGTGACTCTTCATGAACTCAAAGGAGAACACCAGTTCCTCGAGTGGAACCTCCGGGTGAAGGCCTGGGTTCGCGTGGAGCCGTTTGTCGTCAGATGCCAGAGCATCGAACAATTCGAGATAGCCGTCACGAGGAAACAATTCGTCTTCGAGCTGCATGATGCAGAAGATGGGATGCGTGAGCTTCGAAGCGGCATCCATCAACGTGCCGCGCAGGTTGGCGGTGGCGCCCGTCGTTCCGATCAGGCCGATGGTCGACACAATCACGTCATCGCGTTCGGCCAGCATCGGAATGCCAAACGCGGAACCCATGGAGAGACCAAAATACGACAGTGGTCGTTTGCCGATGTCGTCACGGTTGAACGCAACGTCGATTCCGAAGTGCCATTCCTCGACCATGTCGGCAACCGCTTCAGCCCGTCGGAGCTCGGCAAACAGTGCCTCCCTGCCGCCAGGCTCAACCGCGCGAAGTCCGTGCACTGGCCCGTCCAGCGACAACGCAGGACATCGAAGATCTTCGACGAAACGCTGCGCGAGCTCAGGAATCGGCGTCTGATAGCGATCGCCAGATGCTCCATGGCCGAACAACATCAGCGGCGCGCCAGGGTTCGGATCGTCGGGGATCCAGACCGCTCCAGTGACGTTCCTCTTGCCGGCGCGCTCTGCAACGAAGTCGACTGTCGCCATGCCCTTCGTGTCGTGCGATTCCGTCCAACTGACGCCGTTGCTCATGTGGTCTTCCTCACCGGGTCTGGCAGATTCTGTGAGCTCGGAAGTGCTGCTGCATCCGGCGTGAGCATGACCGGCAACTCGGGCACCGCAGCCTCGTTCGTGACAGCGAGCCGGCGCAATTTCCGCCTCGCCATTGGCAATCGAGCGAGACCCCACACCGCAGACAACGCATCACGAAGTCCCGGTCGCTGGCCGTTCTTGAGACGCCACCATGTTCGCCGTGCTCGATACTCGAGGTGCAGCCGATGGTGCAGGAAGCGATAGAACTCCGTTGAATACGGACCCTCGAAAAGCATCGCCAAATCGTCGCTGTCGCGCCAATTGCGCGTTTCGCCCAGCTGTTCGACAACCCGTTCATGGAACGGCGTTCCCGGCAGCGGGTACGACACCGACACACCGACGTCGTCTGGCTTCGCACGCCAAATGAGCTGCAGAGTCTGCTCGATCTGTTCGAGAGCCTCACCCGGATAACCGAACTGGATGAAGAAGGCGATCTTGTAGCCGGCAGCGTGCACGCGATCGGCAGCCTCGATGATCTGCTCGACCTGTGTGCCCTTCTCCATCGCGTCGAGCACAGTCTGCGAACCAGATTCGGCGCCGATCCAAACGAACTCGGCTCCAGCGCGACCGAACTGCTCGGCCGTATCGCCCTTGACCATCAGGTCGGGTCTGCTGAGCGCGTTGAACGGCCTCACAACGTCGTTGGCTTGCATCAGGTCGGCAAACTCGGCAATCCAGCCCGGCTTCAGACCGACGATGTCATCTGCGAACCACAGATGGTCTGGCGAGTACAGCTCGTCGAGCATCACGATCTCATCGACGACGTCCTTCGGTGATCGTGCGTTGTACCGCTGGCCCCAGATCGGTTTTGCGCACCAGTTGCAGTGATATGGACACCCCCGCGTCGTGACGAGATTGACAGAGAAGTGACCGTGTCGATCCGTCCACACCCTGCGGTAGTGGTCCATGTCGATGAGGTCTCTGGCAGGGAACGGCAGGTCGTCGAGGCCCTTCATGTTCCGACGGTCCTCGGTCGCCTCGATCGCTTGGTCGCCTGCGTAGGAGATGCCAGCAACATCAGTGAACGAGGCTCCTGCCTGCCACCGATCGAGCAGCTCGAGCAGGGTGGCGTCGCCCTCTCCGCGGATGACCACCTCAGCGCCTGCGTCGAGAAACGAAGCGACGTTGTCGGTCGCATCAGAACCGCAGACAGCCGTCCGACATCCAGTTGCTCGCGCGGCGCCGAGCATTTCGAAAGCAGCGTCGCGCATGTTCAGCAGACACATCTTCGAGAGATAGTTGAAGTTGTCCTCGAAGATCACCGCAGCATCTGGTCGATGCTCGGCAAGCATGTCCGCCCACTCCCCTGTCGAGTCGGCGAGCATCGCATCGAACAGCACCACATCGTGTCCGGCGTCCCTGGCCTGAGCTGCTGCCAGCATCGTGCCAAGCGGCGGATACGGCCGCATGGCCTCGTGGAGCTTCGGGTCGAACTTCAGAAAGTACGAGTGACCAATCAGCAACTTCATGCGTCTTGCCTCATGTCTGCGTGGTGACCGATCGCTGCGATGAGCAGCGGCAGCGTCGCGAGTTCTCTGCCAGCGCGGTAGCCGGCGAGCTTTCGTTTGATCGTACGGAAGCCAGTGCCGTCGAGCTCAGTGCGGTGCCACGAAAGCCCAGACTCAGCGAGATCGCGATCAGTGAGAAATCCGTTCCCCTCGTGCTCCGCAGGCTGAACTCCGAGACCGGCGATGTATTCGTGCATCGAGGCAACCATCGCAACACCGGCCCGCTCGGCGGCATACACCGGACTGTCGGCGATCACGATGCGGCCGCCACCCCTCAGCACGCGGCTCGCCTCGGCAATGGCCCGATCGAGCGGGAAGTAGTGAGCTGCGGCGTTGAACACGACCATGTCGGCAGTTGCGCCGGCCAGCGGAATCGAAAGGCCATGCGCTCTGGCGACTCGAAACTCCTCTGGATAATGCTGACGCGCGGCGAGACCATCGTGCTCGTCGTCGTTGACGTCGATCGCGAGCAAATTGTGGCCGAGACCAGCGAGGCGGGCGCTCAGCCAGCAGTTCCCTGCGCCAATATCGACGATGTCGAGGCAGCCGCTGTCGATGTGGTCGACGAGAGCTTCGAAGGTTTTTGCCCGCCGAGACCACTGATCGGTGAATTGACCGGTGAGATCCTCGTACGGCAGTGCCCGGTAGTACTCGGGAGTCGCGCTGGTTCTGCCCTCGGCGATCCGCACCGCTGCATAGGTGGACGAGAACTTGGCGACCTCAGCCAGCATCGTTGCTTCGACGAGCTGCGGAACCCCGTTGACGATCGGGTACGTCTCGCCGGAGCTGGTCGAGTACTGGCCATCGACGTAGGACAAGGGCTCGTGTGACCGTGGCGAGACAAAGGCGAATGCCATCAGATGCGCTCCAGAACAGCGATGTGATGATCACCCATCGACACTTTGGCCGCGACTCGTTCGCCGGCAACATCGGCCGATGCAAGCGCGTTGGCGATGCGTGGCGCTTTGGCGACGACTCCTCGTTGCGCGTACGTCGGAAGTGCCCAGCCGAGCGCCGCAGCATGACGGAGCCGCCAGCGCGGTCCGACGCTGCGCCCGAGTTGACGCGCCGACATGTAACGAACTCGAACGCCCGGATATTCGCTGTCGATGAGTGGCTGTCGTGAGAAACGCCGCCGAACTCTCGACAGATCACCTCGGAGCAGCGCTGCCATCTGTTCCCATGGCACGACGCGGCTCATTGGCACCAGCACTGCCACCCCACCCACGTCGACGTGATCTGCGAGCTCCTCGCCGAAGCCAGCGAGATCGTCAATGCAGTTGACGACACCAAAGTTGGCAATGGCGACGTCGAACTCGCCCAGATTGGCACCCCACGAGCTCTGGTTGAGATCGCGGACCACGAAGCGAGCACGCTGCCCGACGCGGTTCTCGGCGATCTCGATCATGCGCGGCGAAGCGTCTATGGCGGTAGCAGCGCCGCCACGGCCGACGATCCAAGCGCTGTCGATACCGGTGCCGCAGCCGACATCGAGCACCCGCGTGCCACAGGACACGAGTGGTTCGAGCACGCTGTGGACGCGGCCACGTAACAACGTCCCGAGCCGTGAAAGCGCGACCTCGTCATAGGTCGCAGCAACTCGGTCGAAGGCCGCATCGCCGAGCGACGACGAGCTCACAGCGCGCCGTTCCTCCGGAGCCGGTCGCGCCAGGCCACCTCGATGCCAGCAGCGTTGCCGACCATGTGGCCTTTGCACACGCTCTTGGAGAACGAAGACTCATCAGGCTTCGCGACCTCTTCCCTGCGCGATGCAACGCCTTTGAGCTTGTCGATCTTGC
>Ga0315338_1003530_pt1 | contig 13491 bp, 13 predicted proteins | sample ASW8metaG_FD_204518 | JGI IMG/M metagenome (GOLD analysis project Ga0315338, IMG submission 204518) | Ammonia-oxidizing marine archaeal communities from Monterey Bay, California, United States - ASW #8 | ecosystem: Environmental > Aquatic > Marine > Coastal | place: USA: California | collected... | reverse complement strand
CCAGTCAAAAATGGCGACGAGGCTTTGAAAGAGATTTTGGAAAAAGATTCTGACGCGAACGTCGTCATGCTTACCGGGGAGCGTGACATGACAGTTGCGGATGCCTGCATTGAAATTGGTGCAAGAAGTTTCATTAGAAAACACGCGGCCTCTAACCTCCTAAGAGCCATGGTGAAGATGCAATTAGATGCAATTTCACCGCATGATAACGAAATTCAGAATTAATGAATTTGCCGCCGTAAATGTCAGCTTGCCCCCCCCCCTAGCGGACGTAATGCGCGGACCGTCTGAAGGTCTCTCCATAGCCACAAGCCGTCATTCGCTGTTCTGTCGGTAATTGTCGGCTTACTGATCAGAAACCGGGGGTGAGTTTGGGGCCTTCGCATGGACCGGAGACGACCTCGAGCGGAATCGACACTTCTTGGGCGAAACGCCCGATACACCGTCGCTGATTCTGACCTGTTCGGTAATGCAAGAAATTCCATCACATTCTAACGTCTAAAGCATCGGCGAATTAAGGTACGTGTTAAGATTGTTGGCCGCTCAGCAGATTATAAGAAACGACGTGGATTTCGTGCTGCAGGTCCGGAACCTCCTGATCCTTTTTAATGTATCCCTTCGCGCCGATATTGATGCAATCGTCATAGGTTAAATCGCTTCCCATCGATGTCAGCATGACGACCACGGCATTGGGATCGATCGCGATGAGTTTTTGCAGGGTCTGCACGCCGTCCAAACCGCCCGGCATGTGAATATCCAACAAAACGAAGTGCGGCCAGGTTTGCTGGTACAACTCCAATGCCTCATCGCCGTTCGCCGCCTTAGCGACAACATTAAATCCAATGGACGTCAACATCGTCGTTACCAGCATCCGGAACGATTGGGTGTCATCGACGATCATTGCGGTGGGTTTGGCGTTTTCGCTCATGACCAATTTCCCCTCGACTAAGATATCCGCATCATTGGATATTAACACTTATTTCAAATTTTTCGCCGACAAGGTAAAGAAATGAAAAGTAACCTGGGGATCGTGAATTGCATTCAGGCATCCGGAATATCGACGGTGAAAAGCTTGCCAAGATACTGGCGTACGTCGGATCCGAGCACGATGGCGAAGCCTTGGCAGCCCTTCACGCGGCGCGGCGGCTTATGCTATCTGGCGGCGTGGAAACACCCAATATACAGCCCCGCAAGCACCATCCGATACCCGAAAATGCTGGTCCGAAAGTTTCCGCCAAAGATGCGATCGAATTAAAGGAAACCATCAAACGGTTGCACACCCAGCTTGCTTCGAAATCCCGCGAAGCCACCAAACTTACGGAGTTGGTTTACGATCTGCAATCGCAAGTTGATACACTCGACATGGCACTGGAAAACAAGACCCGCGAGGCCACCGGTTGGCAGCGAAGGGCATGGCGTAATTATTGGGCCGCAGGCCAGCGTTAAACGTCCTCCGGGTGTCGATCTGAGCCCCCACCCGACAGTCGCGACCGATTGCAATTCCCAACGAATCCCATTGTGTCTATACATCTTTTGAAATATCGTTCCCCTCTACGGAGGCGAAGCTCATAGGGCTAAAGGAGTGGCGCTATTCGAAGCAGCCAGGAGTGCGCTTTGGGGCGGAGAATATTAATCGTGGATGATTCGGCCACAATGCGAGACATGTTGACGTTTACGTTAGCAAACGCAGGTTTCACCGTCATTGAAGCCGATGATGGTGACAATGCGCTCAGCATCCTCGAAAACACCACCGTCGATCTAATCATCACAGACATCAACATGCCGCGTGTCAACGGTATCGAGTTGACCCGGATCGTCCGGCGGACATCCGACCATGCCTTCGTGCCGATCCTCTGTCTGACCACGGAAACAAGTGACGAAATGAAATCCGAGGCCAAGTCGGCGGGGGCCACGGGTTGGCTAAGAAAACCTTTCGATCCCGATACGCTCGTGCAGACGGCAATTAAAGTTTGCCTATAGAATTTTGATGATTTGATGGCCAAGCAAAAAGGACCATTGAGTCAAATCGAGAAATTTCGCGCCACCTTTTTTGACGAGTGCGCTGAGCGGCTGACCGAGATCGAGGACATTCTAGAAACCCTGCCCGAAGCCGACGAAGAAACGCGGTCCGAACGGTTGAATGAATTGTTCCGAGCCGTACATTCGATCAAAGGCGGTGCAGGTGCCTTCAATTTCGAAGACATTGTTAAAGTCAGCCACGCACTGGAAGCGGCGCTTGATCATATGCGGTCGCGGCAAATTACCACCAGTGAGGATGCCATTGAGAAACTGATTGATGGTCGGGATTTGCTGGCCGATATAGTCGATAGGGTCAAAGCGGGTAAAAAAGCGATTGCCAAGCGGGTAAAGGAAACGGTTCGTTCGTTAGAAGCGCTTTTCGCGGATGTCGAATTGGCGGGGGCCGAAAGCGCCGAGGCGCCTTCCACGGAGGACATTTTAGAGACTGCCCCGAAAGCTGACTCGAAACGTTTTGCCATCAAGTTCAAACCGACGGCACGCTTGTTCGAGACGGCCAACGACCCCTTATTGATCGTTCGGGAATTGAAGGCGCTGGGTGATCTAAAGACTTCGCTAGATGCGAACCTTCTGCTGCCGCTCGAAAAGCTAAACCCCCTCGAATCTTATCTCATGTGGAGTTTCGATCTGACCACCGATGCGTCTCGCGATGCTGTCGAGGAAATATTCGAGTTCGTTGCCGATGCCTGTGCGCTGCGAATCGAGGAAGTCTCGATCGAGGAACCGGAGACCGCCAGCGAAGCAGAGGTAGTGGCTTCCACTGGGCCGACCCCACGAGTTCCTCCGCCGCCGCCGTCGTCACCGCCGCCCACACCGTCACCCCAAAATACGCCAACCGCCGTCGGCAGCGAGCCGCCACCGCCAGCAAAGGTATCATCGGCCCGGAAGATCACCTCAGTGCGGGTCGATTTGGACCGAATTGACACTCTGGTCAATATGGTTGGCGAACTGGTCATCACCCAGGCGATGTTGGAGCAATACGGCGAGGCGGTGGCCCTTCACGGCGGTGAGAATTTCCACCGAGGCCTCGAAACCATGAGTTCCCACATGCGGGACTTGCAGGACGGCGTCATGGCGGTGCGCATGCAGCCGGTCAAAACCGTGTTCGCGCGAATGCCCCGTCTGATCCGCGAGCTGTCCAGAAAACTCGGAAAGAAGGTTCGGTTGACGCTTCGTGGCGAGGATACGGAAGTCGACAAGACCATCATTGAGCTGCTTTCGGACCCGTTAACACACATGATCCGGAATTCCCTGGATCATGGCCTTGAAATGCCGGCCGACAGATTGGCCGCTGGCAAAACGGAAGAGGCTGAAATCATTCTTTCCGCCGATCAGCGCAGCGGCAGGATTATCATCGAGGTGATCGACGACGGTGCCGGGATCAATCGTGAGAGGGTTCTGGGGATAGCGGTCGAACGAGGATTGGTTGACGCCGGGGCCGAGTTGCAGCCTGAAGAAATCGACGATCTCATTTTCGCACCCGGATTCTCTACCGCGGAAGAAGTCACCGATGTATCTGGCCGCGGCGTGGGCATGGATGTGGTCCGCCGCAGTGTCCAGGAATTGGGTGGCCGCGTCACGGTCCTGTCGACCCCGGGAACGGGCGCGCGCTTCATCATGGCCCTGCCGCTCACCCTAGCCGTCATGGACGGCATGATCGTTCGTGTTGGCGACGAGAAATACATTCTGCCGTTGGCCTGTATCATTGAAAGCTTGCAGCTGGCGCCGGAGGACGTGCAGACGGTCATGGACCAGGCCCAAGTCGTGCGGCATCGCGACGAATACATTCCGCTTGTTTCCTTAGCATCCCTGTTCAACGTTGGCGGCGGGCTTCTCAACGTCAGTGACCGGTTAGTCGTATTCGTCGAAACCGGCATGGGTAAAACCTTGGGACTGGTTGTCGATGACCTACTTGGCCAGCGACAAGTCGTCATCAAGAGCCTGGAAGAAAATTATTTGCATGTCGAAGGGGTGTCGGCGGCAACCATTCTCGGAGATGGCCGCGTCGCCCTCATATTGGACGTCGATGGGCTTGAAGGCATGATCGTCCCCATGCATGGATTCCAGTCCCGGGCAGCCATCAACATATTGCCGGAAAATGAGGTATCGCCGTGACCACAGCATCCAATCAGAGCAACGGCGCCCCTGTCCTGCCGGCCACCTTGACCGATGCCGAGGGTCCCAAATCCGATGACGTCGAATCACAATTTATCACTTTTAGTATCGGTAGCGAGGAATATGGCGTCGACATTCTCGTCGTTAGGGAGATCATCGCCTGGACCGAGGTGACGCAATTGCCGAATACACGTGAATTCGTGCGCGGCGTCATGAACCTGCGCGGCAGCATCCTGCCGGTTTTTGACCTGCGCTGTCGTTTCGGCATGGGTCTGACGGAGGTCGCAAAGACCCACGTCATCATTATTGTCTATGTCCAGGATAAGCTCATTGGAATCTTGGCCGATTCCGTCTCACAAATTCTCGTCGTCAAGAACTCAGAGATTCGCCCTGTGCCCGACGTAGATTTGGTTGTCGATCAGGAATTCTTGGCGGGACTTGCCAACTCGGAAGACAGGATGGTCGCGGTTCTTGATGTCGAGCATCTTTTCGATCCGGAAATGTTACGTGACAGTGTGGATAAAGCCCGGTCCATGGTGGCCAAGGGCGAATCAAATGGAGACTGACGACGGTGCGCGTTCCCACCGTTTGGAGATTTTCACGAGGAACAAGAGAAACGTCGACTTTTGGCGGCAGGAATCTCGGTAGAAACGGAAAGCAGTCGTTCCCAAAGAGGTCCTCAATTGAGCCAGATGAACTTGAAGAGATGCGCGCCGACTAATGAAGGAGAAACCAATGACTGGACGAAGCCTAATGTTTTTCGACCTGAGCACGAAGCAAAAGATATTGGTCGGAATTTTCGCGCCTATCGTCGTGTTGGCCGTTCTCGGGGCGGTCTCCTTCGCAACTCTCCGCACTGTCACAATTACGGCAATGTGGGTCACACATACCCAGGAAGTTATTTCCTCAACCGGGCATGTGCTCCTCTCTGCCGTAAATATGGAAACCGGTGTTCGCGGCTATCTGCTGGCTGGCAAGGAAAAATTTCTCGAACCTTATGACAACGGGACGAAAGAGGCCTTCGAGACAATCCAAAAGTTACAAGAAAAAGTCAGTGACAACCCGAAGCAAGTTCAACGTTTGGGGGAGATTGAGCGGCAGCTGCGCAAATGGCAGACGGTCGCCGTCAAGCCTGCAATAGCTCTTCGCAGGCAAACAGGCATAACCATATCCACGGACGCTGTGTCCAAGTTTGTTAGAGATGCGCAGGGCAAGCAGCTCTTCGACGAGTTTCGTGCGCTTGTCCGCGAGTTTCAAGAAGAAGAACAAAAACTGATGGTCTCGCGTCGGGCCGAAAACGACAGTACGATCAACAACGCCAATATTCTTATCCTCATCATCTCCGTCTTTGGCTTGGTCGTCGCTTGGTTCTTCGGGCGTATGGCCGTACGTGAAGCGATCCAACGCACGGCGGCACTCGATAGCGCGAGTGTGAATGTGATGATTGCCGATGACGATTACAACATCATCCACCTGAACGAAAGCATGGTCGCGGCCTTCCGCGAAGCGGAATCAGAAATTCGCAAGGTGTACCCCAGTTTCGCCGTCGATCAGTTAATCGGCGTCAACATGGACGAGTTCCACAAGGATCAAAATCATCAGCGCGGGCTGATGCACAATCTTCGCTCGCCGTATAAAACGGAAATCCAAATTGGCACGAGGATATTCAGTTTGATTGCGTCCCCGGTCATGGATGGGAAAAAGCGTTTGGGTACGGTCGTCGAATGGAGCGATTTGACAAACTTGCGGATTGCCGAAGAACGGGAATACCGGACCACGCGCGAGGCCCTTATCGTGCGTGCCGCCCTGGATGTCGCGACGACGAATATGATGGTTGCCGACGCGGACTACAACATCACTTATATGAACGGCCCAATGGTGAACATGTTCCGCAACGCCGAAACGGATATTCGCAAACAGCTGCCGAGTTTCCAGGTCGACCGTCTAATTGGCGCGAACATGGACGAATTCCATGTCGATCTAAAAAAGCAACGCAGCCAAATGGATAACCTGATCGGCACGCGCCACAGTTTTCTGGAGATCGGCGGGCGGAAATTCGGCCATACCGCGAATGCCATCGTCGACGAGGCGGGAAGTCGGATCGGGACGGTCATCGAGTGGGAGGATCGTACCGAGGAAGTCACCATGGAGTCCGCGTTGTCGTCGATGGTCGGCGCCGTGGCTGCCGGCAATCTCGAGCGACGCTTGGATCAGGACATAGGAAACGAATTTTTGCGCGGACTGGCGGGCTCCATGAATGACTTGTCGGATACCATCGGCAGCGTCATGAACGATATAGCGAGGTCGGCTCAGTCCATGGCGGACGGTGACTTGTCGGTCGAAACCGACAACACATATCAAGGTATTTTCGGCGAAATCACGGAGAATACCAACGCCGCCATCGAACGCCTCCGTACGACGGTGGCGACCATCACCAACGCCGCTATGGAGGTCGGCAACGCATCCAATGAGATGCACACCGGTAGTCAGGATCTATCCCATCGGACCGAACAGCAGGCCGCCAACATCGAGGAAACGGCGGCATCGATGGAAGAGGTCGCGACGACGGTGACGCAAAACGCTCAGAACGCCGAAGAAGCAAATCGAATTGCGGCGACAGCCCGCGAGCGGGCAAATGCCGGCGGCGAGGTTGTCGGCGGTGCCGTCGAAGCCATGGTGAGGATCGAGGAATCGTCACAGAAAATCTCCGACATTCTCGGCGTCATCGACGAGATCGCCTTCCAAACCAATCTTCTCGCCCTGAATGCCGCCGTCGAGGCGGCGCGTGCCGGCGATGCGGGTAAGGGATTCGCGGTCGTCGCTTCGGAGGTCGGCAAGCTGGCGCTTCGTTCATCCGACGCGGCCAAGGAAATAAAGGACCTCATTGCGAGCAGTGAGATCGAGGTCCGAAACGGCGTTAAACTGGTTAGTGATGCCGGCGAGTCGCTATCGGAGATTGTCGAGTCTGTCGGCAGTGCGGCAGAAATCATCGCGGAAATATCTACCGCCAGCCGCGAGCAGGCAAACAGCGTCCAAGAGGTTAACGCGTCGATCGCCAGAATGGATGAAATGACTCAGCAGAACTCGGCCCTGGTCGAACAGTATGCGGCCTCCACACGGGCTCTCGAGGACCAATCGCAGTTTTTGATGGAATCGGTTTCCTTTTTTTCGCTGGAAGAAGCGGCGGCCGACGAGAAACCGCAGGCTAGAAAGGCGAAACAAAAACCGAAGCCGCATGCCACAAGCAGAAAGAAGAGGTCCGGCCCCGCCGACGACTTCGAAAGCGAAGAAGGCTGGGAAGAGTTCTAATTCCTGCGAATAGAGGATTATGGATTGGTTGGGATGAAGGCCAACGGGCGAACCGATAAGATAATTGCCGCAGACCGGTTCAAAGCAGATCGGGAATTCCGACTGACGCCCGCGGATTTTAAGTTCATTGTCGAATTGGCGACGAAACGGACAGGAATCGTTTTCGGAGATCACAAGGTCGATCTCATATACTCGCGGTTGAGCCGCCGACTGCGGCAGCTTGGTCTCGGGTCCTTCAAGGAATACGTCCGAATTCTAGAAGACGACAGAAATGGTGACGAGACCGCAGTTTTCGTCAACGCGCTGACCACGAATTTGACCAAGTTCTTCCGATCCCAGGATCATTTCGACCATCTCAGGGAAATCACCCTACCCGATAGCCTCGCGCGCGTTCGCGCGCGGGAAGCCGACAGGATCCGAATTTGGTCGGCCGGATGTTCGACCGGCGAAGAGCCGTATTCAATCGCCATCACGGCTTTGCAGGCGCTCGGCAGCGGGTTGCCTGGCGTCAATTTTCGAGTGCTCGCGACGGATATCGATACCAACATTCTAGAACACGCACACGCCGGCGTTTACGGCGAGCATGCATTGGCCGAGACGGCGGCGGATGACAGGCGGCGATACTTCAAGGCGCTTCAGCCGGACCGCGACAGACAGTGGAGGATCAAAGACAACGTCCGCGCCCTGGTCACGTTCAAGAAGCTCAATCTCCTCGATGCCTGGCCCATAAAGGGCCAGTTCGACGCCGTCATGTGCCGGAACGTGATGATCTACTTCGATCCCGACACCAAGCAGCATCTGGTCAACCGGATTACCGAGGTCCTGCGGCCAGGTGGTCGGCTTTATCTGGGCAGTTCCGAGTCCATGACCTTCTCTTGTCCGGGTCTTTCACGGGAGGAGAACACGATATACAGGTGGGACAATTGAGCTGCCGAAAAACCCTCGCATCGCAGCGAACCGGCGGTGATTACCGCGTCCAACCCGGCACGCGGCACTATGTCGATCCGAAAAACAAACGCAAGATGGTGCGCATCGGACCGGGCGCGTATTTCGTTACTTCCGGCGATGACGAGGTTTTGGCCGCGGTGTTGGGATCGTGCATTGCGCTCTGTGTGCGTGACCCGAAAACCGGAATTGGCGGCATGAACCATTTCATGCTACCGGTGGAGTCGGCTGGCAAGGCGCGGCCCGACAACGTCGATCTGCGCTACGGTGCGCATGCGATGGAAGCCCTGATTAACGAAGTCCTGGCCACGGGCTGTCCCAGGAGCCGCATGGAAGTGAAGGTTTTCGGCGGCGCTGATCTGTTAGGTGCGAGCCAGCCCGTGGGAACGTTGAACGCCCAGTTCGCTATGGATTATCTTGATCGCGAGCGAATGCCGGTGGCAGCCCAGGACATCGGCGGAAAAGAGCCGAGACGCGTGGAATTCTCACCCGCTTCCGGGAGGGCACGGGTCAAACTGATCAAGGACGATGCCATGCACGAGATCAGGGACGTCGAGGAGAGGTTCCAGAGGCAGCTGCGGCGCGCGAATGCCGACACTGGCGTGGAACTGTTTTAATTTTGACTGGAGCGGACGGACATTGAAATCAACAAAAGTTCTCATTGTCGAAGATTCGTCGATTATGCGCGAAATCCTCAGCGATATCCTGTCTGCAGATCCCGATATCGAAGTCCTGGGCACGGCCCCCGACGTACAGATTGCCCGGCGCAAGATCAAGGAACTCAATCCAGACGTCGTCACCTTGGACGTCGAGTTGCCGGGCATGGACGGCATATCGTTTCTTGAGAAAATCATGCGGCTTCGGCCGACGCCCGTCGTCATGATTTCGGGATATACCCAGGACAACTCGGAGGCGGCCTTCCGGGCGCTGGAAATTGGCGCCGTCGACGTGGTTGGGAAATCGACGGTCAATCTTGACACGTCTTTGACTGAGAAATCCGAAGAAATCTGCCAAAAGGTCAAGGGCGCGGCGCTCGCCAACTTTGCAGGATATCGCCCGAACCTGGATCGTCCCGCGCCGGCGCGCGCGGCTACAGCAAAACCGAAGATCATGCTTGCCAACAAGTTGGTATGCATTGGTGCGTCCGCTGGCGGTGTTGAAGCCATGCGACACGTCATCGAAAGACTGCCTGGCGGTTGTCCACCCATTCTTTATGCCCAGCACATGCCGCAAGAATTTACCCAGCGGTTTGCCGAAAGGCTGAACGAAATCGGCGAGCTCCGGGTTCAGGAGGCTGCAGACCAGATGGAGGTGTTGCCGGGTCACGTCTACCTGGCACCCGGAGGTTCACACCTGAAGCTGAAATCCCTGAAGGGACGTTATGTGTGCCATGTGGACACCAGTTCACAGCTCAATGGTTACCGGCCTTCCATCGATGTTTTGTTCGGATCGGTGGCGCGTGTTGCCGGCGCTAACGCGGTCGGCGCCATCTTGACGGGAATGGGTAAGGACGGCGCCGAAGGCCTATTGGCCATGCGCCAGGCCGGCGCCATTACCCTAGGACAGGATGAAGCTACGTCGCTGATTTACGGAATGCCCAGAGTAGCAGCGGAAATGGGCGCAGTTGAAACGCAGGTACCGCTTCGGAATATGGCCGATAAAATCGTCGAGGCATGTTCGCGACGCGAACCGCGAAAGTCAACATAACCAGAGAGGAACGTCGGCGTACAAGATTGCGTGCAGGAGCCCAAAATCAGAGGAGGAGGACAACCGGATGCCTGACAGTTCCGATATCGACTCAATCGTCGAGGGACTCAAAGAGAGTTTCATCGAGTCTGCGACTGAAAAATTGAACAATCTCGATACGATGATCGAGACGCTTCAGAACATCTCCGTCGAGGGTGACGACGTCATCACGGACTTCCGCGGACAAGTGCACAGCCTGAAAGGCATCGGCGGAACCTTCGGGTTTCCGTTGGTCAGCGTGATTTGTCATCGTCTGGAGGAGTACATCGAGACGGAGAGGACATTTTCGGCGGAGGAATTTGACCAAATTCAAATGTTCATCGACCAGATCAGGGTGATCATAGAAGCCGGCGACAATCCCGGCGACGCCGAGTCAAAGATAATCCTCGCCGACCTGCCGACACCACCGGAACTAACCCCGGTGACGCGTCCTGCGGTAGACGTAAAAATCGTCCTGGCCAGCCCCATGGCAGCATTGCGGGAATTGGCGGAGTTCTTCCTAGTCGAGCAGGGCTGCCGAGTGTTCTCCACCGATTCGTCGGTGGAGGCATTTCAGTTGGCCGTGGAGAACCGTCCCGACCTCGTCATTACATCAGTCCAGATGGAAGCCATGGGCGGTATCGACCTGGGCCGCGCCGTTGCCGCTGTGTCTGTCCTGAAGGGAACCCGCGTATCCTTGATGACGAGTTCGGCGGACGTTGGTGACCTCAGCGTGGGGATTCCAAAGGAATTCTCGTGCATTCGAACCGATCACATGGAAAATGATATTTCGGAGCTTCTAAATGCAGTCACACATTGATCAAATCGCGAAAATATCCGGTGGACATGACCATAAAATTGAGAAATTGAGTTGAGCACAGAATTGGATCCCGCCCTCGCCGAAGCGCGAAAAATGTATTTCGAGGAATGCGCTGAATTACTCAGCGAGGCCGCCGAACGGCTGACCAATCTGGCCGATACCCTGGAAGCGACGGAGCCCGAAGAGGTGAACGCCATATTCCGCGCGGTCCATTCAGCGAAGGGTGGGGGCGGCGCCTGGGGTCTGACCGACTTGGCCTCGTTCGCCCATACCTATGAGGCCCTCTTGGGTGCGGTTCGCGACGGTTCCGTCGGGATAACCAGAGAAATCGCCGACATGCTAATTGAAGCCAACGACGTCTTGACGACCCTGCTGCAGAACGCGGAACAAGGCGCGGCAACCGATCCTTCGGAATGGTCCGGTCTCGCTGACCGCCTGAAGGTGGCCACCATCGCCACCTCGGCGTCGCCCTCGCTGGACGAACCGGGGCCCGTTCCAGAACCAAGCACCGGCATTTTTCGATTGGCGCCAATTCTGGACAATGCAACGGCAGCGGAAGTGCGGACGGCACTTTTGAATTCGATGATCGGGGTCGATCAGATTGAGGTTTTTGGTGACCAGGTCGAACGGGTAACGACGCTTGGCGTTCAGGTTCTATTGTCGGCGTCGCGGGAAATGGATGACCGTGGCGGGGCCTTTTCTCTCAAAGATTCGTCACCTATTCTTGAAGAAAGCCTCGTGGCACTGGGCATGAGCGAACTCGTCGATAATTAAGTTGCGTATCGGTAGGAGGAGTTAACGGATGCCAAATGACAATAAACCAAGAGTCCTCATCGTTGACGACATGCAGGCGATGCGGGCCATGGCCAAGTCGCTCGCAACATCTTTGGGCGCGGAGGTCATCGGTGAAGCGGAAAACGGCCAGGTCGGGCTTGAGCTGTTTCTGAGCGAAAAACCGGACCTGGTGCTGCTCGATATTGAGATGCCGGTGAAGGACGGAATTTCCACGCTGAAAGCCATTTTGGCTGAGGATTCCAGCGCCAATGTCGTGATGCTGACATCGGTGGACAACATGGCTGTTGTCGAGGATTGCATCTTTTCAGGCGCCCGAGACTACATCCGGAAGGATGTTGTCCCCGATGTCATGAAAGTACGCCTGCAGAAAGAATTGGACAAGCTGACGTAGCGTTGCGAATTGCCAATGATCCGCCGCGGCCGAGAGGTCGGTAAGCGATTGGCGGTTTCAAGATCACGATCAAAGGTGAATGACATCACCCTATTCAATAAGCTGTGAAATGGTAGTTCGGAACGGAACGGCTCGGGCTTGAATTTCACCAAACCCAAAGGGACGAGAAACTTTATTGATCTGTTTTTCACATATTATCGGCGCGAGAAAATTGGCGCGCTAATCTCAGAGTGATGTTGAATTGAAACTTCCGGAATTCAAGGAGAGCCGACGCAGCAAGTGTATTTTCGCCGCCGACGACCAAAGGTCGGTTCGAAAGATACTTGAGGCCGTCTTTGACCGAGCCGGGTTTAACGTCGAGTTCTTCGAAGACGGGGCGGACCTGATCGAATATCTCAGCATCAATCGTGGAAAGGTAAAGCCGGACGCCATTTTGCTGGATATCGAAATGCCCAGGATGAATGGTTACGAGACGTGCTGGGCAATAAAACACGACTATCCGGAGATCCGCGCCCCGATTCTTTTTTTTACGTCTGTGGATACGGCGGACAGCCACAATCAGGCCATTCAAGTTGGCGCCGACGAATACATCGTCAAGCCATTCGAGCCCGACAAACTTGTCAGTGTACTCGATGAATGGACTGCGAAAACGACGCGTTGGGATAGTAGCCAAGTCGCCCATGATGCGAGCCGTCAAGATCGATTGATAATGACCGCCTACGACAACCCAGCGGCACGCAAGATGGTAACGCTGGCATTGGAGAAATCAGGATTTGTCGTCAATGCCTATGAGAACGGAATTGGCATTCTCATAGCACTCCAGGAGGCTCAGCCAAGCGTCATTTTGCTTGATGTCGAAATGCCAGACATGAACGGATTTGAGACTTGCGACAAAATACGCAAGGAATTCGCCTATCTTACCGCCCCCGTACTGTTCGCGACCGAGAAGAAGACGGAAGATAGTTTGACGCGTTGCGAAATCGTCGGTGGCAACGGATTTTTTCCTAAATTCCTTAGTCCGGAAAAGTTAGTGGATCGTGTGGAGAAATGGTCAAAGGTTCAGATCGATAAATAGATGGACATGGCCATGAGGTTGACGATCGCTACAAATATCGTGCGCAATATGTCTGCTCATGGCACGTTCCGCCAGTACTGGCCTAAACAGTCGAATGTCTGGAAACTGATCGACGAGCGGACATGCAGGCGTCGGGATCAGAATGACCGCAATGGGTCAAAACCCGACGTTTTTACAAACCGATTTTGGTGTCCGCTTCACGCCCGAAAACGGAAGTCAAAGTGGGGAATTTCCGGTTTCCTATACGATCATCGAAAATGGAAACTTTCGGTGGTTGCG
>Ga0315338_1003529_pt1 | contig 13494 bp, 7 predicted proteins | sample ASW8metaG_FD_204518 | JGI IMG/M metagenome (GOLD analysis project Ga0315338, IMG submission 204518) | Ammonia-oxidizing marine archaeal communities from Monterey Bay, California, United States - ASW #8 | ecosystem: Environmental > Aquatic > Marine > Coastal | place: USA: California | collected... | reverse complement strand
TTTCTGCAGCAGGGTGCGTGATCTCCGCCCTAAGGTGCCTTCAGATCTTGAATTCAGTATGAAAAGCGTTTCGTAATCAATCCTCTTATAGCGCACCATTTTTATCGACACCACGCACCCTACTTCCTGCTGACATATCTATTAACGAGCGTATGTTGAATTTCGATCTCGGTTTAGCGCCAATGGAAGCTGAGTGTAGGGCTCGATCGACAATTATCCTTCTTTCAAACCCAGGGCTGCGGCAAGCCTTGCCCTGGGCTATCTTACTTTGCCCCTTCAGGGCATTTTCCCTGCGGGATAAAGATACTTCGCAAACGCAATGGCAATTTCACCCAATAAGATCCCTGAAGAATTATTTTTATAGGCTAAGTCACTGCTGACAAATTCCCCAATTATGTACTGACTTGGAAGATGGGTGCGAGCACCGCATCCTACGAGACTTTGTTAGCGAGTCGTGGTAGCAGCGCTGGGGTTGCTGGCGGCGTTGAGCTCGCGGAGGCGGAGGACTTGGTTGAGGACGTCGTCGGGGATGTTGATGCCGAGGGTGATCCATTCGTTTTCGGCTTTTACCCCGTCGGATTGGAGGCCGCGGAGGGCTCCGAGGGTGCCACCGTCGGGGATAACGACGCCGCCGCCGCTGAAGGCGGGTGCGAAGAAGGCGGCGACTTTTTCGTAGAGGAACATCCGCGATTCGGTATCAAAGGCGGTCTCGACTTCAACATCGCCTTGGCGGATGAGTTCGATTTCGTTGAAGCCGTTGTCTTGCATCGAGTAGGTGAATTTGGCGGTGAGCGGGCCGGTGTATTTGAGGCCGTCGAGTTCCATCTCGGTGGCGCGGAAGATGAATTGAAAATGGTTGGGCTTGGGGATCACCAGTTCCAAGGGGCGATGCTTGGCCATCGTGACGGTCCAGCGTCGGCTGCGGGAGTGCACCATCAGCGGCAGAGGCAACTGGGCATGCAGCACTTTGGCGTAACGCATGAAGAAGGTATCGGTAATGGTTTTGCCGCCGAGGATGGTTTCGGCCAGGTTATTGATGAACGAAACGTGCACCTGGGCTTGGAGGTCGACGCCCGAGGGATCGACGGGGCACGGGAAGGCCGCGCCGAATTGTTCGCGGCGGCCGCTGTAGCCGTTGAGCACGACGCCGTGCGAGTTGCTGCGGGTGCTATGGAAGGAGGGGGCGGCCCCTTCGCGGTATAGCGGGGCGGTGATTTGGCTGAACTGGCCTAGCGACTTTTGTGAGCCAGCAACCTCTGCTTTGATCTCGGCGAGGGCCGTGTCGACACGCTTGTCGAGTTCGGTTTTCAGCAGTTCGACGGCTTTGGCTCTGGCACGCATATCTTTGTGCGCTTTTGCCTCGGGCTTATTGGCCCGTCGCTCGCCGATGCGGCGGAGCATGGCTCGGTCGCTGGTGACGTTGTCGATGGTGTTTTTGATGTTGGGAGTCACTTGAGTTTGATCGGTCGCCAGGCCTGTCAGGCCGAAGAAGATGGGCTTAACAGCTGAGGCGGTGCCGAAGGTATGCATGTGCAAGGTAACGGGCCCCACGATACCCCGGCATATAGATTCTACTTCTCCCCTGTACACCAAGTTGATTTCTGCGATCTCGTCGTTGGGGGCCACTTCGAGGGTAACGCTGCCTGAGGTGTGAGCGGTGCCTCGGATTTTTATTTGCCTAGAACGACGTCGACGGCCTGACGATGGGAGGGATTCTTGATCGGAGATGGTTACTGATTCTTCGACATCGGTGGTCATCGTTTCGAGAACGCGTTGTAGTAGTGTGTGCGAAACGATCATCTGGGCATTGGGCAAGGACATTGCCTTACGTACGGCAGCCGTTTCCTCGGGTAATTGGCGTGTGGTTTCGAACCAGCCGAGCACGCGGCCTAGATCGGCTGCGTTGGCGTCGGTGGGATTGTCGGCCAGCTTTTGGCAAAGTTTTCTAGCCAGTTGGACCTGCTTAACGAAAGTATGCTGCAGGTCGTGATGGGAAAATGCTATAGCGGCGTCGAGGTGCTGGTCTATTGCTTGGCGAATGTCGGCAAAGTAGTTGGTTTCGAGCCCGGTGCGATTGGAGTAGAACCAACGTCGCACAGTGCGGAGTTCGTCGACATTGACGGTTGGGATGGCTCCCAAATTTTTCTCAAGTAGGGGCCAATGCAGGTGTGCCTTCCAGGCGGCTGCGTATTCGGGGCCTTGGAGATCGAGTTTGTCGCTGAGGAGAATTGCTTCTTCGCGCAGCGTCTGCTGGGTTTCGTAGAACCAGGAATCTGCGGGTGGCCGAAAACGGTGCTCTGCGTCAGCAAAGACCTGCCAGACGGGTTTTTGCTGGTCTGCAACAGCGGGGCTGGCAATGGCAATCATTATTACCGTCAGAACACCCAGGGTAGCCAATCTACGGAGCATATTTACCGACCTAAACTAAATCGCCGAGTACGATTTCTTCGACCTACTATTTATTAGCGGATGCGCCCAAGTTGTTTCTGCGGCTAAAAGCCTAGCTACAGAGCTGAGCACCCGTAGGGAGTTTCGGCAGATTGGTTGCTGAAGTAGCAACCGAAGTGTCGCTATTTCAATTGTTGTTTATAGAGCCCCTAAAAGTCTAGTTTTTTGCTCGAAGATTGTGTGATTTCGAGGTAAAATTTAATACATAGGCAGGCAATTGTAGTTATGTATAGCAGCTACAAATATACGCATGTAACGATAGTTCTATTGGTATCGGTTATGTTTGCTGAGGTGGTCGCAGGGGCGACACCCGTGCTAACCGGCCGTTGGGGCGATACCCGTCTACCTCAGCAATTGGCCTACGACTATCCGTCGAAGAAGAACCAAGCCTTAGTGGTGGTGACGTTCTCGACGATTTGCCCACTGGCGCAGCGGTTAGTTCCGACTCTGAACGCGTTGCAGCAGAAGTATGATGAGCAGGGTATTCAGTTCATCGCGATTTTTCCCAACGGGATGGACGATCTGGGCGCCATCGCCGAGTACGCGGTGGATACCGAAATGGCGTTTCCTGTTTTTAAGGACGACCCGGACAATCCTTGGCACGAACGGCTGGGGCTTAGCACCACGCCTGGTGTGGCTGTGCTTGATACGCGTGACGGGTTCGACGACTCGATGGTGTATTATCGTGGGCAAGTCGATGGGATGTGGTTTGGTGGCGGCACGGCCGATGGTAAGCAAAGTTATTTATCGGATGCGTTGGAGAGTTTTCTAGCAGGCGAAAAACCGGCGGTTGAGGAGACCGCGGCCTCGGGTTGTGATATTGCTAAGCAGGCGTTTCGTGACGACTCGGCTTTTGCCGACGCGACTTACCATAGGGATATTGTTCCTTTGTTACAAAAGCGATGCATTAGCTGTCATCGCGAGGGCGAACCAGGGTCGACGCTGTTTGCTGCCTTCGATAGCTACGAAATTGTTGCTTCGATGAGCCAAGTGATGTTGAGCCGTGTTGAGAACCGCTTGATGCCGCCTTGGCATGCGTCGACGGAGGCGGCTAACGGGCTGGGTGGTTTCAAGAACGATCATCGCTTGACGGACGAGGAAATTAATCTGTTTCGCGCCTGGGTGAACAACGGTTGCCCCGCGGGTGATCGGGCCGATGCTCCGCCGTTGCAGACTTGGCACAATCCGGAAGACTGGCAGATCGGTAAACCTGACTTAGTGTTTGAAATGCCTGAGCCCTACATCGTGCCGAAGTTTCGCTTGGACGAGTATCAGTATTACCGTATCCCGGCAAACTTTTCGGAAGATCGCTACATCCAAGCGATTGAAGTAAAGCCTGGGAACAAAGCGGTGGTGCATCACATCGGGGTGATTTTGGGACGAGCTACGGACAAGTCGTTGAAGGCGACCCAGGCGATGCTGGCGCTGTACGGTATCACTGGCGACAAGGTGAAAAAGGTGGGCGACTATGTGGCCGGCGATCCGTTTAACGTGCGTACTTACGACGACGACTACGCGGTCAAACTCCCAGCCGGGCATGATATCTTTTTCGAAATGCACTACACCCCCACGGGGAAGGATGAAAAGCCGGACGTTTCGAAGGTGGGAATCATCTGGGCTCAACAGCGCCCGGAGCATGTACTGGAAACGAAAGTGTTCAATCGCAAAGACATCAAGTTGCGACCGCATGATATGCATTACGAGAAGAAAGGGTACTTCCAGTTCTCGACCGATGTGATCATCTATGCTCTGGCTCCGCATATGCATTATCGAGGGAAAGATTTTACTCTTTATAAGGCTGAAAACCCTGGAACGGACTCGGAGAAGTTGGAGCAGGTATTGAAGGTTTCGGCTTATGACATCAATTGGCAACGGACGTATGAGTATCAGAAGCCGTTGCGTTTGAAGGCGGGCGATGCGCTTTACTTTGTTACGCATTTCGACAATTCGCATTACAACCCCAACGCGCCTGACCCGGAGGCAACGGTCCGGTATGGATTGAAGTCGGAGCAGGAGATGCTAAATTTGCGGGTGAAGTTTGAGCGGGTTGATTTTGGGGAGAGTTTTTAAAGTCTACTGCCCGCGAATGAATTCGAATCTTGGAAGTTTGATTTTAGTTGGGTATCGCTCTTGGTAAACTCTTTACCTTTGCCAATATCTTGGCTGGCATTGTTGGGCTGTTATTCGTAAGTTAGAGGGCTGTGATAGTCGTGTTGTTTCGGCTGTCGCGGCTTTTTTTGTCACTATTGGAAGTTGCCTCAATGTATCGACTGTTTTTTGTTGCTCTGGTTCTCTCAGCATCTCTTACTTCAGGTTTGTTGGTAGCTGAGGAATCGGGGCAGCCTGTGCCGTTGATTTTTGATACGGATATTGGGAACGACGTCGACGATGTGTTGGCGTTGGGGATGATTCATGCACTCGAATCGCGCGGCGAATGCGAACTGTTGGCGGTGACGATTACCAAAGACAATCCGCTGGCAGGTAAGTTTGTAGATTGCGTGAATACTTTTTATGGGCGAGGCAACGTGCCAATTGGGTTGACCGACAGCGGCGTGACGCCTGCGGATGGCAAGTTTATTGGCCTGGCAAACGCACGTGATGGCGACCAACTGCGTTATCCGCATGACTACGATATGCAAACGGCCGAGAGTGCCGTTGCGGTGCTGCGGCGGGCTTTGGCGAATGCGGAAGATGGGTCGGTGGTGATCGCTCAGGTAGGTTTTTCGACAAATCTGGCGAATTTGCTTGGCTCGGCAGCAGACGATGTCAGCCCGCTGAGTGGGAAGGATTTGGTCAGGAAAAAAGTCAAGCTAATTTCGATCATGGCGGGTGCATTTGAGTTGATCCCCGATGCAAAGGGCAAGAAAAAGCCGCATGGTGAATACAACATCGCCAAGGATATTGAGGCGTGCAAAAAACTTGCCACGGAGTGGCCGACGCAGATTGTTTGGAGTGGTTATGAGGTGGGGCGAGCCGTTCGCTACCCGGCAACCAGTATCGAGCAAGACTATGGCTATGTAACGCATCATCCACTATCAGAAGCGTATTACTTGTACAGCCCCCCACCGCATAACCGACCGTCGTGGGATCTGACCAGCGTGTTGTATGCCGTTTATCCCGAGCGTGGTTTTTTTGATTTGTCGCCACCGGGTACAGTTACGGTAGCAGACAATGCATTGACCACTTTTGATGCACAAGATGATGGGCTACACCGTTACCTGCTTCTTTCACCTGAGCAACAGATTCGTGTGACGGAAGCTTTGGTTCAGCTTTCTAGCCAACCGCCGCATGGGCAGGAGTGAGTGGTGACTAGCGAAGCAAATTCTGCGCGGCCCAAGATTGTGGTGGTGGGCTCGATCAATATGGATTTGGTGGTGGCTTGCCGGCAATTGCCGCGACCTGGGGAAACGATTCACGGCCACTCGATTCAAGAGTTGCCGGGCGGGAAAGGTGCCAATCAGGCGGTGGCTGCGGCTCGGCTAGGGGCAGAGGTTACTCTAATTAGTCGTGTGGGCGACGATACGTTTGCACCGCAATTGCTTGAAAATCTTGCTCAAGAGCAAGTCGATATCGGACATGTGCGGCAGACCTCGGAGTGCTCAAGCGGCATTGCGATTGTGGCGGTGGAGGAGTCGGGTGAGAACGCGATAACGATTATAGGTGGTGCGAATCAGTTTGTATCGGCTGCGGATGTTCGCGATGACGCAAGCGTGATTGCGGAGGCGGATATGGTGTTGTTGCAGTTGGAAACCCCGGTGGAAACTGCGATTGAGGCAATTGCCGTGGCGCGCGAGCATGGGAAGCAGGTGATGCTGGATCCGGCTCCTGCGCCGAAAAATTTTCCGCCAGCGTTGTTGGAAGTCGATTTTATTTGCCCTAACGAAACCGAGACGGCGGCGCTTACGGGTTTGCCTGTGGAGACGAACGAACAAGCCCTCGTGGCGGCAACTGCGTTGTGTGATTTGGGAGCTCGCTGCGCGATTATTACCCGTGGGTCGCGAGGGGCATTGGTTTATCCTGCTGGCGGTAAGGCGTCTTTTGTGAAGAGCGTTGTGGTCGATGTGGTCGACACGACAGCTGCAGGTGATGCGTTTGCGGCAGCGTTTGCCGTGGAGTTGAGCGGGGGTGCATCGGCTGTGGAAGCGGCTCAATTTGCATGTCGAGCGGGAGCAGCGGCGGCTAGTCGGTTGGGGGCTCAGATTGCGATGCCGACTCGGGATGAGTTGTAATTATTGATGTCTCTCGCAGAGTCGCAAAGACTCAGAGGATTTAGCTCTTGTACTTTGCAAACTGGGGACAGTTGCCGGTTGTGTTTTATTGATGTCTCTGAGGCTGCTCCGGCAACAGACCCCAACCACCCAAATTTCGGCAATCTCTTTGAACTATGCAGCACGGCGTTGTTGAGAAGCGGCGGGGATTGGATCGCCAGATTTTTGGACAGGGATGACTTGGCGGAGGGCTGTGCGGATGGATTCGTTGGGGGCGTTTGCGAGTTCGGTTAGATTGTTGATGTCGTTGATTACTTCGAGAAGGTTTCTGGGGGTGCCGAGGGCGGTCATGATTTTTTCGTGACTGGTGGGCAGATGCTGCTCGTGGTCGCTGTAGAGTTCTTCATAAAGTTTTTCGCCGGGACGGAGGCCAGTGACTTCGATTTCGATGTCGTCGCCCACCCGCAAACCGGAGAGGCGGATCATGTCTTTGGCGAGGTCTATGATGCGGACGGGTTCGCCCATGTCGAGGACGAAGATCTCGCCCCCCTGCCCCATCGCACCGGCTTGGATGACCAGTTGCGCGGCTTCGGGAATAAGCATGAAGTAGCGAATCATATCGGGATGGGTGACCGAGATGGGACCCCCACGGGCGATTTGATCGCGGAAAATCGGCACGACGCTGCCAGCGGAATCGAGCACGTTGCCAAACCGCACGGTGACGAGTCGGCATTTTGAAGTACTGGCTTTGGATTGAACATATTGTTCGGCCAGACGTTTGCAGGAGCCCATCACGCTGGTTGGGTTGACGGCTTTGTCGGTTGAGATCATCACAAAGCCTTCGGCTTGATGCTCTTCGGCCAAGTCGACAATGTTTCGGGTCGCTAGCACGATATTTTTGACGGCTTCGCCAACGTGCTGTTCCATGAGGGGAACATGCTTGTAAGCAGCGGCGTGGAAGATGATGTCTGGTTTATGCTGCTGGAAAACAGCATCCATGCGGTCGCGGTCGGTCAAGTCGGCGAGGACGACTTCGATCTCGGCCTCAGGGGCAAGGCGGCGCATTTCTCGTTCGATAAAGAATTGGCCTGTCTCGGTACGGTCGACGAGGATGAGTTTGGTGATGGATAGTTTTAAGAGCTGGCGGCAGATTTCGGAACCGATGCTGCCGGCGCTGCCGGTCACTAGCACAGTGCGGCCAGATATCCAGTGACTGATGCTTTCGGTGTCGAGCGTAACCGAAGGCCTGCGTAGCAGATCGGCAATTGCGACTTCACGCGGATTGACGGCGACGTGCTCGTGTAGGAGCTGTTCGTAGCTGGGAAGTACTTTGACGCGGAAATTGTGCTGGCCTGCTAACTCGACCAAGGCACGCACTTCTTTGCCGGGTAACGAGCCAGCAGTGATGAGCACTTCGGCGATCTCATGTTTTTCTGCTAAGGCGGCGATGTCGGCATGTTTGCCAAGGACTGGGACGCCTGCGATGCGGCGTCCTTGGATGCCGGCACGCTGGTCGACAAAGCCGACGGGATGGTAATTGAGGTCGGTACTTCCACGAATGCTGCGCAGCAGCGCTTCGCCAGCATCGTTGGCACCGACAATAAGAGCTGTGGTACCGCGTGGTGAAAGGGTCATTCGCCATCCGCAGTCGCGAATAAATCGAGGTAGAAAACGGACGGCGGCAAGCATCAATAGCGAAGCACCCCAATCCAGAAAGAAGATGCTACGTGGAATTGTAACAGATGTAAGCATCAGTGTATCGACCAGCATGATGCCGACCGAACTGATAGTGACCGTTCGCAAAATGACCATGACATCGCGGAAGGTGGCGTATCGAGAAAACTCGAGGTGCAAACGTGAATGCATAAAGGCAGCCAGCTTGATAATGAGCACCCATGCGAGTGTCGACCAAAAGTTCAGCGATTGTTGGTCGTCGAGGAGACCATCGAAGCGTACTAAGTAAGCGACATAGTACGAGACAGCCCCCAATGGCAGTAGAGTGGCAAGTCCAGTCGCGAAGTGATTTAGTTTAGGTAATTGCATTTTTAAAAAAATTAAACACTTGTTACAGAATAGCTTACTTGTGAAGAGATCTATCTGAATTGGCGGTTTGGGTATTGCTGAGCTTATGAGCTTTGAGTAATTCGTTTTTGAGAGCCGTATCGTTGGGACGTCGACCATAGCACCAACGCAAGTGTGTGGCTGCTTGGTTATATTGCTCGGTCTGGAGCAATGTTTTCCCGAGCTCTCTACGCGCCCAATAGTGACTGGGAGAGATTTTGTGGGCACGGTGGAGGCTTACGAGTGCCTGGCTGTATTGTTCTAGCTCTTTTTGCATCACAGCCAACCGGCACCAGTTATTAGCGGCAACATCAGGCCTGCTGCTTTCTGTTTCTTTTTCTGCCGCTGCAACGCCACATTTCAGGACGTGTAGCCAGTCCTCTTCGCTACCTGTCTGTCGATAGCGATGCCATATGGAACGAATGGTTTTCCAATCGGGCTGAAATGTTTCGATAAATAAAGCTGCGGGAATACGACCGGCTAGCAATTGCACGATCTGCAGTTGATGGACGCCTGAATCGTTGAAGATTTTTTGCCAGTGGGCGATCGCTTCTTCGCCTCGCCCTTGCAACAGTTTCTGTTTGCCGACTTCAAAGAGTACTCCTCCATCATGAGGACGGACTTGCAGGCCTTGGCTTAGATAGGCATCGATCGATTCTGCAGGGCGGCCTTCTAAGAAGCAAAGGTTCGCCAAGAATAAATACCCTTCCCCCTGGAGTGGGCAGAGTTTAAGAGCACGACGAGTGTGATAATAAGCTTTGTAGAGTAGCGTACTGTTCTCGCCGAAAGCTGTGCTAAGCCACTCTTTTAGGGACTCGGCAGAGGCAAATTGCGAGGACATGGCTGCGTCGCGGATTTGGTCGACCGACATGGCGTTATTGGAATTGCGCTGGCGGAAGTCGAATAGCTGAAGATATTTGCGAGCAAGGCGCAGATTTGCCCGTGGCGAGTCTGGATTTTTGGCTAGCACCTGTTGGAGTTGAATAATGCAATCTTGAATAATTACGAGTTGTTGTTCTTCGTTATCTGCGGGCTTGTGAATCAGACTGAGACTTCTCGCGGTTTGCTTTTTTAGTTCGGAAGCGGATATCAGATAGCGGTCCCACTGGGTTGAAGCCCAAGCCGGTTTCAGTACGACAGAGAAGGCCCAAACAGCAGCGAGCGAAGCCAACACGGCTGTTGAACCCCAACGGAATCTTGAATGTGAAGTGTGACAGGTTGTTGAAGATTCGTTGCCGGTTGATATCTGCGCGAGTCGAAGAGCGCAGGCTGCTAACAAGATGGTGATGGACATGCAGGCGGGGATAAACCAGACGAAGTCAACAAGCGAATGCACAAGGCTTGCCAGCAAACTTGCGGTGACGGCCCCGGCAAGTATTAGGCTGTTGGTTGATGCAGCATTTCGTACCGCTCTCCAACACCATCCGAGTACCATCAGTATTGTAAAGCCAAGCAAAGTCGCACCTATTGCGCCATTTTCGGTGGCTATCTGTAGGTAACCACACTCGGCGTGTGTGTACTCAACCTCCAGAGACTCGGGTAAGTAGACCGGATAAATCTCGCGATGCGACCCGGCCCCTGAGCCGAGGAGGCCCCCTTCGCTAATGGCAGCGAGATTCGCATTCCAGATTTTTCGACGGCCTGCATTGTTATCGATTTTCTCAACGGAGCCGGAAGTCAAACTTTGAAGACGATTGGATATCTGCTCTGTGCCGTAAATTGAAAGCCCACCCATGATGAGTAAAACCAGAACTCCCAAACCATAGAGATAGGTACCAGAGATCAAGCCGCGTCGATAGTAGATCGCAATAGTTGTTGTACTGACCACAGCTAGAGCAATAGCCCCGCCACGAGACATGGACATGAAGACGGCAATAGCGACTAGAAATAAGCCCGCGTACAATGCCAACATTACTTTGTTGTCTGAGGAATTTATACGATTGGTCGGCGAATTATGTTTCTGCAACAAAGTCACAGTCCACGCTAATAGCGGGGCAAATCCTAAAGCGAGAAAATCAGCGAAGTGATTTCGGCAAGAAAAGCTGCCTTTTGCCACACCTTTGGTTGAGGTGTAGGGATACTCGTAAAACCAGAAAAATCGTCCGTTGGAAGTGAATAACTGGATTAGCCCAAAGCCGCTCATCAGGATAGCTGCGATTGCAAGTAGTCGCAGCAGGCGTTGGATATCTGCCTCGGTTTGCAATCGACCGACTACCGTGACAAACAATAGCACGTAGGCGACCAGTGTTGCTAAAGCCATGCTAGTAGCGTTGGGTGTTAGCGAAATGGTTTGCCATGTACCGAGCGATAAACTTGACTCTCCACTCCATAGTGGTATGAGCTCGCTATTGCGTGGTGCGAGTTGCTGAATCCAACTGCTGGGGAGGGGGATGATCTGAATTGCGACTAGTGCGATTGCCGCGGAAGCAATTAGATAAGCCCAGGTACGAGGCAGGGCAGCCTGTCGAATTGTGGCCTGTCTTATAAACCAAGCGATGGCTGTAATTGTTACGAGGCCAATAAATACCGCGCGTCCCAGGGTGTGTCGACCACCGAAGAACAACGGGGCGACGAAGATAATGCTAATAAGTCCAAAGTCAACAATCTGCAGGCACAAGGCGGCTAGCGGAGATTCTCCGCCTTCGCTTCTATTAAGCGAGCGAGAGGGCCGATCATTTGAAAATTGCCAGCTTTGCATCGAACCTGGGCCTTATCATGACGCTACGCGGCTCGGCGTGGACGGATTGTTGGATGGGATTGGGTTTGATCGTTTTGGATCGTAACGGGTATTGATGCTACTGGGGCTTCTTCATAATACTCTGTTGTTTCGTTCATGGAATCGGCATTGGCATCTTCTGGTTGCTCGTGACCATAGCCATCGCCGTAACCATAGCCGTAGCCATAACCGTAACCGTAGCCTTGAGAGTCTTCGGAGAGGCCGTTCGCAACAACGCCGAGCATGTGGCAGCCGGTCGTCTGGAAGCTTTCAACAGCTCGCATCACCGAGCGACGGTGATTCTTTTCGGGGCGAACCACCAAGATGGCTCCATCAACCAGTTGCCCTACAATCTGAGCATCGCTAACAGCCAAGACAGGAGGACAATCGATAATGACACGATCGTAAATCGAGTCTGCCCAGGCAACGAGTTCGACAAAGGCGTTGCTACTTAGTAATTCAGAAGGATTCGGTCGCCGTAAGCCAACGGGTAAGACATCAAGGCCATCGACTTGTGTGGAATGTATTAGAGGTGGTGCAGATACGGATGGTGCTTGATCAGAAACCAGTATGTCGGCAACGCCGGGTTGTCCCTTGAGATTGACCAAAGTCGTAAAACCGGGACGACGTAAATCGGCATCGATCACCAGTGTTCGTTTGCCAGCTTGAGCTAAGGCGACGGACAGGTTTGCCGAGATTGTCGTTTTGCCGTCCCCAGGTTCCGAGCTGGAAATGAGAATACGATCGCACTCTTCGCCACTAAGTGCCAGGGCGGTTCGTAGGGTGCGAAACGCTTCAGTTTCAGTTGCATTGGGCATGACATGCGTATGAACCCCTTCGAGCCCTTCGCCCGCCAAGGGGTCTAGCTTACGTACCATAGCGAGGATGGGCACGCCAAGCTGCGACGACATTTCTTCTGGTGAATTGAAGCGATCGTCAAGGATGTCTTGTACGTAGACAATCAGACATCCGAGGAGAGTTCCGCCAAACAGACACATGGCCGCCAATGTGCGGAGATGGGGAGAAACGGGATTTTCGTTTGGTAGCGGCTCTCGTACGACTGTCGCTTTGATAGGAGCTTGTACCTGACTAATATCAAAATTTGCGATTTTATCAGAAAGTGAATCGTAGAGAGCTTCTTTGCGAGCGACGTCGCGTTCGAGTGTTCTGAGCTGGACTAACACATCACTATGCTTGGCTGCTTCGGCACGAGCTTCGTTGAATGACTTTAGAAGCTGCGTTTCTTTCTGCACTGCTTGCTGCAAGGATTGACGCAACATGCCGAGCACGACTTCGCTGGGAACTGCTTTGCCCATGGAATCGAAACGTTTCCCAGCTCCGGAGTGATAAGAACTTAAGTACTGCTCAAGAGTATTCTTTTCTTCTCGAAGTTGTGTGATGCGAGGGTGATTTGGTCCTAAATCGGCTGCAAGGCTCTGTAGCTCTTGTTGTACAGCGAGGAGCTTTTTTTGTTGGTCGCTCAAAACTTGCAAATCTTGGGGGCTCAGCCCCATGGACGCCAACAGCATCTGTCGTCCGAGTGTTGCTTCGATGCCAATCATTTGTTGGCTGATGTCTTCACCGCGAGCAAGCGAATCTTCTAGCGAAGTTAAGGTGGCTTGGAGTTCGAGACGTTTTTCTTGCGCGTCGAGCATCGCTTCATTCAGCCGGATCGCCCGTTGAATCATGGGCTCGACAATCCCGTCCTCGGATGATAGAGCCAAGTGCCCTGCTTTTTGCCGAAAATCCTGCAAATCCGACTGTTTGGTATTTAATTGCAACTGAAGTTGCTCACGTTCTTCGGTTAGTACTGTGATGATTTCACCGGCAGTGCCCTGATGATTTTTAGCGACAAAGTCTAAATAGGATTGTATAACCGCTCGAACCACAGCTGCGGCTGCCTCGGGATCTCGAGAATGGTAGCTTACTTCGATAAAATTTGTTTTTCTGGTATTCCTTGCAATTAGATTGTTGGAAATAGTTTCGACCCAAGCCTTGGGAAGTTTTCCCTGCAAATCGATACGATGTTGCGGTGCTAGCTGGGTAATGGCATGCTGAATC
>Ga0315338_1003528_pt1 | contig 13494 bp, 9 predicted proteins | sample ASW8metaG_FD_204518 | JGI IMG/M metagenome (GOLD analysis project Ga0315338, IMG submission 204518) | Ammonia-oxidizing marine archaeal communities from Monterey Bay, California, United States - ASW #8 | ecosystem: Environmental > Aquatic > Marine > Coastal | place: USA: California | collected... | reverse complement strand
CGCTGGCTCTGGCACTACAATCACGAACGACCCAATATGGGACTCGGAGGGATTACCCCTCAACAGAAGTTGGCCATGATGGCCTAAGGTCTACTTTTGAACCCCGCTAAAAATGGGGGGATTACCAGCGGAAGCCTCACTGTTGTGGGCGAGGGATCGTCGATGTAATGCAGGCTCTGTTCGGAATCGAAGAATTTTCCGCCTGACGGCCGATTGGATAGATAACGAACGTTTTCTGGACGCCTTTTTCGGTCCGCAAAAAGGCTTCAATTTCCTGTTGTTTTCTGTCTAGAAATCACGTACAAAAAACTATGATTATAAAAGGTGCGTTTAATGATCATAGGCTATGCCCGTGTCAGTACCCAGGATCAAAACCCTGAATTCCAGGTGGATGCTTTGGAGAGGGCTGGGTGCGAGCAGATCTTCCAGGAAAAACTTACAGGCAGACTCCGAGAGCGCCCCGAATTGTCGCAGTGCCTACGCACACTTCGAAAGGGGGACGTTTTGGTTGTATGGAAATTGGACCGACTGGCCCGTTCACTGAAAGATCTAGTTGAGATCGTTCAGGAGCTGAATGACCGGGAGATTGGCTTCAAATCGCTTACAGAAGCGATCGATACCACCAGCTCCGGTGGACGCTTGGTATTTCATATCTTTGGTGCGCTAGCAGAGTTTGAGCATGATCTGATTCGTGAGCGCACGATTGCAGGTCTTCAGGCAGCCAGAGCGAGAGGACGAAAGGGTGGTCGAAGACCCGCTATGTCTGATTCTGATATTCGCAAAGCGGCCGCTATGCTGTCTGACCCCCAGATCACGAAAACAGAGGTTGCCTCCCACTTCGGAGTAACCCGAACAACACTGAATGCATCTCTTAAAAGAATAGGGTTGGCAGCCTGAGTTAGACGCTGTGCAACAAAATGCTGTAATGGAGCATGACAGATGACAGGTGATCAAACCAACCACTACCAGCCTGCAGTTCCCGTCTGTTGGTCGTTTATGATACCTAGCCATAATCGGCCCAGCTACGCAGAACAGGAGGCGCGTAGCTACTTGGCTATGAGCGAGTGGCTCAAAAAACTTAGAGAGGATGGCCTTTTGCCGCGGTTGTCCAAATCTTCTCAACCAATACTCGGCAAGGAGGCGTCCTGATGTTAAAAACCGTCAAGCAAGCGTGTGAGTTCGATCCTCAAGTCATGGACTACCAGATGTCTCAGGGGGTTGAGCACCTATCGGACGTGATAACGGACGAAGGTGACGGGACGGCCTTTTTCGCTCGCAACTACGTCACACAGGGCATGGAGCAGCTCTTCAATGAAGGGCTTTTGCGTTTGTCTGGCAAGTCCGATCAGGCCGTATTCGAGTTAAGCCAAGCGATGGGTGGTGGTAAGACTCACCTGATGATTGCCTTGGGGTTGATGGCTAAGCATAAGAAGCTGCGTCAAACTTATCTGCCTGACTCTTTGCAGTCCCAGATCGAGATCCCTGCGGTTAAATTGGCCGCGTTTAATGGTCGTAATAACCCCGATCACTATGTTTGGGGCGAGATTGCTACCCAGCTTGGCAAGGCAGCCGAAATTCGCGATTACTGGGCTAATGGTCCTCGCGCCGTTGATGAAAGGACCTGGATGGAGCTGATCGGTGATGAGCCAACACTCATCATGCTCGATGAGCTTCCACCGTATCTGAGCATGGCAGCCACACAAAAAGTAGGTGATGGTACGTTAGCTAGCCTTACTACCTATACTCTTGGCTGCCTTATGAGCGCTGCACTCAAGTTACCGCGTTGCGCTGTGGTCATCGCGAACCTGTCAGGCTCCTACGAAAAACAGACCGAAGCAATCCGTGAAGCCATCACAGACCTCCAGAATGAAGCCAGCCGCCAGGCGAAAAGTATCACGCCCGTTTCCCTGGAGGGCAGCGAGATTTACCAGATTCTTCGCAAGCGTTTGATCAGCGAAATGCCTGATGAAGACGTAATCAGTGAAGTAGCGAATGCCTACGCGAGTCGGGTCAAAGCTGCAAAAGATGGGGGACACATTGATGCTACGTATATCGGAAACGTGGTGGAAGAAGTTGAGGAAACGTACCCGTTCCATCCCTCATTCAAACACATCGTGGCGCTCTTCAAAGATAATGAGACATTTCGCCAGACACGAGGGTTGATGCAGTTTGCAGCTCGTTTGGCGAAAAGTGTACTGACACGTGAGCAGGACGACGTCTATCTGATTGGTGCTCAGCACTTTAATCTAAACGATCCGGCAGTACGTTCTGAGTTCACCCGCATTGCTAACCAGCTTAATCCGGCGCTAACACGGGATATTGCCGACGGAGGTAATGCAATAGCCGAGGAAATTGATGCGGAGATCGATCCCGACGCTGCCAGCGCTCAGCAGGTCAGCACCTTGTTGTTGGCGACCTCTCTTTCGCGAACAGGGGGGCGCATTGGCTTGACCGAAAGCGAGATCATTGAGTTTTTGGCGGCTCCTAATCGTAAACCGAGCGAGTACAAGATCGCGCTTGGAAAGCTTCAGGAGAGGGCTTGGTATCTCCATCGCGAAGAAGAGCGCTATTACTTCAAAGAGACCGAGAACCTTACGCGCCAGATTGAGCGAATGGCAAAGGACGTAGCGCCTAATCGAGTGGACAAGGAGCTGATTCGACGTATCACCTCGATTTTGACACCCTCAGACAAAAGGGCGTATCAAAGTGTCCTTGTGATGCCCGAGCTGGATAACATCAAGCTTGGGGGCGGACGAGTATTGATCGTAGTGCGCCCTGATGGTCGCACGCCACCTGAAAAGTTGAACTGGTTCTTCGAATACGTTGAAGAAAAGAACAGCCTCATGTTCCTAACTGGTATGGATAGCCACTTAGCTGATGCGGTTGAGAATAGGCAGCGAGAGGCTTATGCGATAGAGCAGGTCTGTGCGCAGCTGAAAACCGGAGATACGCTCTATCAAGAAGCCCAGGAGCGTCGCGAAGATATTCAGATGCGCCTCGACCAAGCTATTTCGGCGGCCTACAACCGTTTATATTTTCCCTCGGCGGGGTTTGACGGCTCCGGTGAATTGGGCCGGGCTACCATTCAGAATAACCTCAGTATTCAAAATGCCGAAAAGCAGCTTGAGACCTTGCTCGCCAGTGCAGGTTGTGAAGAAAAGCTCGCGCTGGACATGCGGGACAACATAGAAGCTTTCTGGGCGGAGTTGGAAGAGTACGTATGGCCCAGTAGTAGCCGTCGTGTGCGTTGGCAAGATGTCATGAGCAAGATGAAGACCGATCCCACCCTTCCGTGGTTGCCTGGTAATAACGGTCTCGACACGCTCAAGCAAGAAGCGCTGCGCCAAGGGCGCTGGCGCGATAATGATGATGGCTACATAGAGAAAGGGCCGTTCCCCACTGAAAAAACGACGGCCAGTATTACCGTTAACAAAATTTCAGCTGATAACGGCACAACTGAACTCACTATTACGCCTCGGCATGCTGGGCCGAATCCGGTGATTCACTATGCAGATCATCCAGGGGTGAGTATATCGGACCCGCTTGTGGAAACGCCTGATGACTTCACTACTGATAAGGCGACGCTTTATTTCCTCGTAGTAGATAGCGATGGAAAGCACGAAACAGGCGAACCTGTTTGCTGGAACGCAACACTGAAAATCCGTCATCAGATTCACACGCAAGGGGATAAGCGCACAGTTGAGTTGCAGTGTACGCCCGCGGCAGTGATGACGTACACCCTGGACGGCTCCAACGCGAAAGACGGCGACACTTATAAGGGACCATTTGACGTCGGCCCTGAGAAGCAGGTGCTGCTGGTATATGCCGAATCCGGTGAGGCCAGCGCCAGCGAACAGTTCACTATTCCGACTAAGGGCGATAACCGGGTTCAGCTTGACGATAAAAAGCCAACCAAGCTCATGTCAAAGACGACTCTGGATGCCACCAACAAAAGCTATGCCGTACTGAATCACTTCAAAGACGATGAGGAAACCCGTTTCCGTGGGGTGCGTATCGAAGTGGGTGAAGGTGAACATACCGTCTCTGTGCGTTTCCAAGAGCGGGCCGTCACAGCCTCTGAAATGGAGATTGCCCTTAACGCCATCCGGCAAATCGTTAACGATGATAACGCTAATGTGACCATTCGCATCGCTAGTGGCGCAGACTTCATCAACGGTTTTGAAGCCAAGGAATTTGCGCGTCTGGCCGGCGTTGAGCTGAAGCCAGAAAGCGTTGTGCAAGGAAGTGAATAATCATGGGATTGGTACAACGAAACATTGAGGGTAGTGCCATGAACCAGCCAAGAAAGACGCCCAGTACCAGGCCACGTCCGACCGAAGGGTTTGGCGTCCCGATGACGGAACCCAACCCGCATTGCTTTCTCGTGCGCGTGCCAAAGAGCAATAGCGGAGCCGTAGAAATTGTGGAAAATCTTGGCGTGAAATCTAAAGACGATAGTGGTGAGGAAATTGTGCGCGTGGTCTTGGATCGACCTCGATGGACGGCCATCCGCCAAGAAGTGCAGCGTATTTTCAACAACCGCCTGAAAGAGCATAAGTTGACAACCAGCCGCTGGAAGGTGGGAGAGAACCCAGTGGATCGTCTTCTTGGTAAAGAGTTGTGCGTATTGGCTTGGGCTGTCGAAAAGATGGATGAAGAGAATATCCCCGTGGCAGTCCGCAATTGGATGGCCTTTCGTCCGGAGGAACGTTGGTGGCTGTTCAGTATGACGGCGATGAGTACCGGCCTTTCCTATGAAGGCGATAAGGGCTGGCGCGTAGCGCTCAGACATGCCTTGGGTGATGTGCCACAACATGAGCTATTCAAGCCTCGCGGGGTAAAAAAGCGCCCTGCCGATCATACGGAACTGCCGCTTGACCTCTTCAGCCAAGACACGAACAAAGAGTGATTTCTATGGACGCTATGACGCAATCGAAGACGGCAGAGTTGGTGCCCTTTGCACTGAAAGGCGCACCCGCCCTAATCGAGAGGGCATTTCCAGCCACCAAAGTATCGTTTGAAGCGCAGCGCGAACGAAAGGCTGGTGCTGGTCAAACATTGACCGCGTTGGGCTCATATTGGAAAGGACGTAAGCCGCTTATCCTTGTGAGAGCAATAGTGTTGGGCAGTTTACTTCCCCAAACTGACGATGCGGAGGCAGATTTAGCCATTTTTGAGGCACTGATGTGTTTCGACATTCATGGTTTAGCGCGACGTGCTGTCAAACAGAATGCCCTGAAACCCAAAGACCTTGCACGGATGGTGAGTCTGGATAACCCTTGGGCATACTTCAAACCTTCCGTTAAGGAAGGCGTTTCTATTACCGAGGTAGAAGTAAAACTACTTAGCTTCCCATTGGATGCAGATGAACTGGGAATAACGCTCCAGTGGAAGCGAGGTCTTGATGATGATAGTAAAGCCGTTGTATATGCTGAGGCACTTGAATCACTGACCAGTTATGAGGCGCGAGCGAGCCTGTGCAAGCGTCCGGAAGAAGTTGATGAGGAATGGCTTTATGCGCCTGTATGGCGCCAAGTCAATGCTCATTACGCTAACTTGGGTATCAATGCCCATTCCTTTGATGAGCTCGTAGATCAGCTTGGTCAGCTCCGTTACGGCAAACGTCCCCGTGTGGGCGATACCTTTAGCGGGGGAGGCTCCATCCCGTTTGAAGCAGCTCGCTTAGGTTGCGACGTATATGCTTCTGACCTTAACCCAGTAGCCTGTATGCTCACGTGGGGAGCCTTAAATATTATAGGGGCATCTCCAGAAAAACATAAAGAACTTGAGATAGCACAGAGTGAAACTTTTGAAAAAGTAGATAAAGAAATTATCTCTCTTGGTGTTGAGAACGATTCTTCAGGGAACCGCGCAAAGGCCTATCTTTATTGTCTCGAAACTCGCTGTCCTGAAACTGGGTGGCTAGTGCCAATGTCAACTTCTTGGGTTATCTCAAAAACAAAGAAGGTTATTGCTCGGCTAAAGCCAAACTATGAATTTAAGAGATTTGATATAGATGTTGAATCGAATGTCTCTCAAGAAGAAGTTAAATCTGCTGAAAAGGGAACAGTTCAGGGGAATTTCCTAGTTTATAGTTTAAATGGAAAGCAGTACAAAACTTCAATTAAAACGATTAAAGGTGTTTTTAAAGATAGCGACGACGCGACTGGAAGTAATCTTAGAAGTTGGGAAAAAAATAATTACAAGCCCGATGAGAGGGATATTTTTAAAGAAAGGCTTTACTGCATTTATTGGATGGACTCCAATACTTTGGATAAGTGGCGCCCCAAAACGTACTTTGCCTCTGTTACAGAACAAGATTTAGAGAGAGAACGTCAAGTTGATGACTATGTTAATCAAAATATTGACAGTTGGATAAATGATGGCTTAGTGCCTGACATGAAAATAGAGCCAGGATATAATACCAGTCAGCCCGTTAGGGAGAGAGGTTGGAAATATTGGCTTAATCTCTTCAATGCAAGGGGGCTTCTTTACCTATCTTTGTACCACAAGCACGCCAAAGAAAGCCCTGTCGCAACTCTTTACCTGGCAGAGCTTCTAAATTATTACTCACGACTTTGCGCTATGAAACCGGGGGGTGCTGGATCTCGTTCTGAGGAGATATGGATTGGTGGGGTGTTTTCTAACCAAGCACTGAATACTTTTTATAATTATGGAACGCGAGCGTTTTCATTTGCACCAAAAAAATTCCCTAAACGTCCATTTAACTTCCTAGGTAATCATGAGGTGGAGTGTTCGCAAGCGGCTTCAATCAATTTGAATTGCGAACTCTGGATTACAGACCCGCCTTATGCTGACGCCGTAAACTACCATGAAATCACTGAGTACTTTATCGCGTGGTTACGCAAAAACCCGCCTGCGCCGTTTGACCAGTGGACTTGGGATTCACGCCGGAACTTGGCAATAAAGGGCTCCGACGATGATTTCCGACGCGGAATGGTGGACGCTTACAAAGCAATGACTGATCACATGCCAGATGACGGCATTCAATGCGTAATGTTCACCCACCAGGACACGGGCGTCTGGTCAGACATGGTCGGCATCTTTTGGGCAGCAGGATTGCAAGTCATGGGCGCTTGGTACATCGCCACAGAAACTACTTCTGAGTTAAAGAAAGGTGGTTATGTTCAAGGCACGGTTATTCTTATGCTTCGCAAACGTCCCGAGGGTGATCGTAAGGGCTTTGCACGTCGCATCTACCCTGCGGTTCATAAAGAGGTAGAGCATCAAATCGAAGAAATGATGCACCTTAATCAGCAGGTCGAAAATCACACGGGAGAGCCTGTGTTTAACGACGCCGATCTACAAATGGCTGGTTATGCCGCCGCACTCAAGGTACTCACGTCCTTCACTGAGATCGGAGGCGAGGATGTGACCACCTTTGCCCTTCGTCCACGCCAGAAAGGAGAAAAGACTGTTGTTGACGATATTGTGCAGCAAGCGTCGGAGACCGCGAACAGCTTGCTGGTACCAGATGGGCTGAAACGTGATACCTGGCAGTCGATTAACGGTATTCAGCGCTTCTACCTACGTATGCTCGACATCGAAACGACGGGTGCCAGCAAACTTGATAACTACCAGAACTTTGCTAAAGCGTTCCGTGTAGAGGACTACACACGCGTGATGGCGAGTACAGTGGCGAACAGTGCCAAGCTCAAGCAAGTTGAGGACATGACCTCGCGTGACCTTATGGATTCTACGGAGCTGGGGGCAACGCACCTGGGGCACTTGATGGTAGCTATTCAGCAGTTGCTTAACGATGTGGATATTAAAGTGGTCGTAAAGCAATTGGTTGCGGATTTGCCAGATTACTATGAGAAGCGAGGTGAACTGATCGACATGGCACTTTTCCTGTCGCTTAAGTCAAACAATGAAGATGTGCGCCATTGGGCTGAGGTTCTTGGCGACCGTGTCGCTAACGAGCAGCTAGCATAGGAGATGTCTGAGTGTCACTTTATCCTATGTCGATGACGGCCGGAACACAGTCATCAGGTATCACTCGGCTATCTTCTCGCACGCACGCGCTAGATGAGTCCTTTCTGACCAAGTATTTGGAAGGGGCTACGCGCTACCGCCGTATCGCCGGATATTTTACCTCCTCAATGTTTGAGGTGGCCGGCGAAGCGATTATGAACATTCCGCGCGTGGAGATTGTTTGTAATGCGGATGTCCAGCCAGAAGATCTACGAGTGGCCAAAGTCGCCCAGGCCAAGCTTATGGGTAAATGGAACGAGCACTCTGATCTCGAAACCGATGCCTTGTTTAACCGAAAACGCTATCAGCAGTTGGCAGATTTCCTGACGCGAGGCCATACCATCAAAGTGGCACCGTCGAGTAACTGCGGTTTTGTTCATGGCAAGGCCGGTATTATTGATTTAGCGGACGGTCGCAAGATCGGTTTTATCGGTTCCATGAATGAGACGTCCTCTGGCTGGCGCCATCATTACGAAATCCTGTGGGCGGACGAAAGCCCGGAAGGAGTCGCTTGGATAGAGGCCGAGTTCGACTATCTCTGGCGGAACTCCGCCTTTTTACCCGACGCCGTGAGCAATGAGATTCGCCGGCGAACAAAACGACATGAAGTGACCCTACCGGAGATAGAAAAACCCGAGCAAGTGGCTCCAGCCGCCTTGGTGGAATCGCCGATGTACCGAGAAGGGTTTACGCTTCAGCCCTGGCAGCAAGGCTTTGTGACGGAAACCCTGAAACATTATCGCGCCTATGGGGTAGTCCGCCTACTTTTAGCCGATGAGGTTGGCTTGGGGAAAACGCTGTCCATGGCCACTGCTGCGCTAACCTTATCCTTATTGGAGGAGCAGGAAGGTACGGCCCGGCCCACGGTTATTTTTGCCCCAGCAACACTCTGTGAGCAGTGGCAAACCGAGCTTATTGATAAGCTCGGTATTCCCACCGCTCGATGGAGTACTTTGCACAAAGGGTGGCTGAATCCACAAGGCATGCTTATTTCCGGCACAGGGACCCAAAACATCACGGAATGTCCATTACGTATTGGGATAATCTCGACCGGCCTCATGGTACGAGACTCTGACGAAAAGCAGCGTCTTCTTGATCGTCGGGGAGATTATGGTTTGGTCGTGCTTGATGAGGCCCATAAAGCACGCACGATGGTTACTCCAGGCTCCGCTCCAGATAAGGACAACAAACTTCTCGCGTTCATGAAGAAGATTGCCGGGCAAGCGAAACACGTCATCTTAGGTACAGCGACACCGATCCAAACCCGTCGCGAAGACCTGTGGGACGCGATGCGAATTTTGCATCAGGGCAGAGGCCGCTTTGTTCTCGGGGAAGGTTTGTCGCGCTGGCATCACCCATCTGAAGTGGTCGATTTGCTATCGGGTGTTGCTCATATAGGTCAAGCCGAAAAGGCATGGGCATTCGTGAAGACACCACTACCACCGGTTGAAGCAACCAATGAACCCAAAGCTCGGCAGCTCTATAACCTGATTAGAAGCGAGTTAGGTCTGAGTGAAGATACCTTTTACTGTGATCCGCCACTGGTAACGCTGGATGAAGATATCCAGGACGTGCTTCAGGACGCCCTGGACGAAGAGGTGAATGGCGCTCGCTTCTTCCAACGCGAGAACCCCTTCGTGCGGCATATAGTTTTGCGTAAACGCTCAAGCCTCGAAAATGCAGGGCTATTGCCGCGTATCGCCGTGGATATTCATCCGGATATCGCCCGTGTTGGCGATGAGCATGGCTTTAGAGGGCTTTTTGACGGCATTGGCCTGCGTGTTGATGACGACTACCGTGTGGCTTACGAGGCCGCTCAGGACTTTGGAAAAGCGTTGGCATCACGAGGCCGGGGGAGTGGCTTCATGAAGAACCTCATGGAGCAGCGCATCTGTAGCAGCATACATGCCGGCATCAGTACAGCGCGTAAGCTACTGGAGGGTGATGTCATTGCGGACGAAGAGGATGAACAAGAGGCTTTTGCTCAGATCGATACCGGTTCTGATGCTGAAATTGAGGCACTAGAAACCCTGATCGCTCGGCTAGGTGAAGTCCGCGAAGATCCGAAGCTCAATGCGATTCAGTTTTATCTCGACACTGAAGGCTGGCTGGTGCTTGGCTGCATTGTTTTTAGCCAATACTACGACACGGCAGCATGGGTAGCCCGCTCTCTGGCAGCACGTTACCCAGATGAGCCGATAGGTCTCTATGCCGGGGCAGGCAAGAGTCGCCTGTTCTTTGATGGAAGTAGCGTATCTGCAGAGCGGGAAAATCTTAAGCTCATGGTCGCAGAACGCAAAATAAGACTGATGATTGCAACCGATGCTGCCTGCGAGGGATTGAACCTTCAAACCCTTGGCACCTTGATTAATGTTGATTTGCCATGGAACCCCACCAAGCTGGAACAGCGAATCGGGCGCATCAAGCGATTTGGTCAGACGCGTGATCGTGTCGACATGCTTAACCTGGTGAATCACGGGACAGTGGACGAGCGTGTCTATGAGCGTCTATCTGAGAGGATGCGGGATCGCTTCGATTTATTTGGCGCACTACCCGATACTATCAAGGATGAGTGGATCGACAATATCGAAGATCTGGGCGAAGAAATGGACAAGTATATTGACGCCCAGAAACGCGAGACTGGGTTCGATATTCGTTATAACGCAACCTTGGAGCCGGATGACGATACTTGGAGCGAGTGCTCAAAAGTCCTGTCTCGCCGCGATTTCCGGGATTTAATGTCGCGTAGCTGGAATGGAAAGCGCTCGACGACAGATCAATCCCAGTCAGAACTGATTTAGGTAAACTGAGATTGTTTATTATCTAAGCCAGAGATGATTACTGGAACGTTCGCTTTTTATATTTTTAAAAAGTATTTCTCAGTTTTAAATATAGAAATGAGTACGGATTCTTAATTAAAATGAAAAAACCATTCGAAAACGGCGCAATCCAAATCCCACTCTACCATGGAACGACAAGTTTGTTTGTCGATTCGATAAAGGAATATGGTCTCGGAGGGTTGAACCCGGTCGAGGAATGGGATCTAGTTTCAATTTATCGTGCGTTATTTGAAGTGGCTGATAAAAAGTTTCGAGGCGTTAGTTCATGGGAGAAAGTTAGAAAAAAAGCATCTTATATAGCTTATCAGAAAAATTCTAATGACGGATTAAATTACAACTTTCGACACGGCAACGTTTATCTTACACCAATTCGAAAAATTGCATTTGACTACGCAAGCATCAATGAGGGGTCAGAACTTCTCGGTTATTTAAAAGGATTAGCTTTATATTTAATACGCCAGAAAGAGCATGAAGAGGTCAATGATATCCTCCCGATGAAAGTCGCAAGCATTCTCTCCAAATCCTACCAGCCTGTTTTATTAAAATTGGAGTCAGTTTGTTTGACCGAAATTGAGCCTGAAAATGGTATGGATAAAGATTACCTGATTTCACTTTGGCAAAATTTTTATGAAACGGGGACTATAGACAAAGGACTAACAAACTGGAAGCTCACAAATCCTTTGCCGTGGGGTAGAATTGAGTTGCTCGGATATTAACTTTGCATCATTTTGCGAAGCAAGATGAGGGGAACGTCCTGCAATTGAGGGTTTGGTGATGTGCTTAATCTCTCAAGAAGTGGTGGAAGATCTAATTCTTGATCGCACCCAGCTCATTAGTGGCTGCGTAGTATTATCGACGGATTTTGCTGATATTGCAGAGGATCGGCTAATTCGCTCCGCTCTTGAATCTTTAGCAAAGAATGAAAAGCTCGCTCAGATTGGTGAAGTGGTTTTTGCAAAAGTGCGGCTTAACCGAATAACCGGTGATGTCATGCTTGATTCGGATGGCGGTTTCGATTGTGTCGCAAAAGAGGCGTTAACTCGGCTAGGCATTACCTGGGAGTCGAGTTCTGCTGAGAATGCCTACCTCCGTGGTGAAAAGCATGTTCCAGCGCGATGTGTTGTGCGTGTTCTCAAAGGGGATCCACCGAGTCTCTCGTTTAAAGGACATCGGTTGTTATATGAAAATTGGTTGTGAAGGTTAGTTATTGAACAAGCTGCTGATTTTCAAAGGATCCTTTAAAGTTTTTCGCTTGAAAGCTAGGCAGGTTTGGCTGTGAGAAATTAATAGGTAAGCTTTAGTATGCAGAATACTGCCCCTTCCACCAGGTCATGACCAAATCGAAATTTGCTATCCAGGGATTGTTCGGGACAAGCTTTCTATTAGTAGCGATTAGTAAAAATTCATACTAATCGCTAATTTTATCAAATTATCAAAGGGATATTGGGTGCCTCCTCCGAGTCCTTGCCACCTTGAGCTGCCAAGCGCTGTGAGATATGAGCGGTTTCTCGGTACTTTGTAAGCATGCCTGCCACCCGGCAAGGGAGCATGGAATGGAGTCCAAATGTGAGAATTAGAGAAACCGAACCAGGGTTGTCGATCATGATTAGGAAGACTGACGCTCGATCAGCGTATGACGAACTATTAGAGCGAGCTGTTCAGGTGTTTGGCTCGCGGCAAGTCGCAGAGGAATGGATGCATAGTCCGGTCAAAGCCTTATGCAACCAGACTCCGGCCTGCGCAATTATCCACGATCGTGCGCAAGTGGAGGCAGTACTCAAAAAGATTGAGGCTGGCGACTTCTCCTGATCAAGTGGGTGGAAGAGTATTTCTGTGAATCCATTTGATCTGAGTTAACGGTGATGAGTAAAGAGTCAGGCAGCAGGGCAATGCCTGCTTAACGAGGGGGGGGCACTTTAACGGATGCTTTCGGATGCACTTTTAGCCTGAACCATGACGACTTTGCGGATGCACTAAGTGCAACCGAAAAATCACGGTTGACGTGAGTTGTTCTGGGACTATAATGCGCAACCATCTTCACGCGTCGACGTGCTTCCAGCACAGTCTAACGGAAGATAGATGAACCTTTGCTAGGTATATGAACTGGTTCAGTAGCTCAGTCAGTCAGTTGGCTGACTAAGTTTCTAGTACATATATGGGTTCGAGTCCTGCCGGGCGCGCCATACCGCAGACGGTTTGATCCGTCCCGGAGACACCGAATCAGCAAAGTTAACCTGAAGTACCTGTTGGGGTCTGCCCGGCGGTAGTCTGGATGTGGTGGACGTAGCTCAGTTGGTAGAGCTCAGGATTGTGACTCCTGCGGTCGAGGGTTCGAACCCCTTCGTCCACCCCACTTTCCCGCTTACAGTGATGCGCAGCTCCTTTAGATTGAGAATTCCGATTTTTTTGCCTCGGTGGTGGAATTGGTAGACACGATAGGTTTAGGTCCTATTGCCGCAAGGCGTGGGGGTTCAAGTCCCTCCCGAGGTACCAAATCAGAAACCCTCTCAGAAACTCTGAGGGGGTTTTTTTAGGTTCATCGCACTTTACCGGGAAACGCTGCTTTTATCTTAAGGAAGAAGTAGTCGTTGTCCCGGTAGCCATAGGCCATCCGTTTGATGACCTTAATCTTGTTGTTCATCCCTTCCAGGACGCTGGT
>Ga0315338_1003527_pt1 | contig 13500 bp, 12 predicted proteins | sample ASW8metaG_FD_204518 | JGI IMG/M metagenome (GOLD analysis project Ga0315338, IMG submission 204518) | Ammonia-oxidizing marine archaeal communities from Monterey Bay, California, United States - ASW #8 | ecosystem: Environmental > Aquatic > Marine > Coastal | place: USA: California | collected... | reverse complement strand
GCGTGGTGCTCAAGCACTTCGGCGTCGTGAGTCTCGAAGCCTACGGCTGCGACCGTCTACCGCTGGCCGTCGCCGCCGCCGGCGCGATCCTCGGCTACCTCGGCGAAACCCACAAACTATCCGTGCCCCAGCTCACTGGCCTGCGAACCTATTCCACCGGCGCCTTCATGGCGCTGGACCCGCAGACCAGGCGCAACCTAGAGCTGTTCGAGGGCGGCCGCTGGGGAGCGAAGGAGCACTCATTGCTGAGTGTGCTCGATCTCACGCGAACCCCCATGGGCGCGCGCCTGTTGCGAGCCTGGCTCGGTCAGCCGCTGCTGGACATCGCCGAGCTCAACCAGCGTCAAGAGGCCGTTGCCTGGCTCCACGGGTCGGGCGTGCGCCGCCAGCACTTCCAGGCGGCCCTCGGCGAGGTCGCGGACATAGAGCGTGCGCTGAACCGCATCGGCGCAGGCGTCGCCATCCCGCGGGAAGTCGTCGCGCTGCGCCGATCCCTGGAGCAGATCCCGGCTATCAAGTCGCTGCTGAGCGAGGGCGCCGAGCGCGTCGGCTGGCTCGATGCCGGCCTTGATCCCTGTGCCGGCGTCGTGCACCTCATCGCCGATGCGATCGCCGACGAGCCCCAGGGCGACGTAGGCGGTGGCAAGGTGGCCCGCGAGGGCTTCTCCGCGGAGCTCGACGAGCTGCGGTCCGCCTCGCAGGATGCCCGGTCATACATCGCTGGGCTCGAGCGTAGAGAACGGGGGCGCACTGGCATCGCGAACCTCAAAGTGGGCTACAACAAGGTATTCGGCTACTACCTGGAGGTGACCCACGCGCATGCGGCCAGCGTGCCCGAGAACTACGTCAGGCGCCAGACGTTGGTCAACGCGGAGCGCTTCTACACGCCGGAGCTGAAGGAGTACGAGAACCGGGTGCTCAACGCGGGCGAGCGCATGGAGGAGCTGGAAGCTGCACTCTATCGGCAGGTCTGCAAGCAGATCGCCGACGCCTCGGCACAGGTGAGCCGGGCCGCCGCCGCGATCGCCGAGATAGACGTCTACGCCGCCCTTGCCGACGCCGCCTCACACTACGGCTACGCTCGCCCGGAACTCGGCACCGACGACACGCTCGACATCGTCGCTGGGCGCCATCCTGCGGTCGAGCGCATCCTGCCTTCGGGCACCTTCGTGCCCAACGACACGCACCTCGCGCACGACCAGAACCAGGTCGTGATCCTGACCGGCCCCAACATGGCGGGCAAATCCACATACCTGCGCCAGGTCGCCCTCATCGTGCTCATGGCGCAGATCGGCAGCTTCGTGCCTGCAAGCGAGGCCCATGTGGGCCTCGCCGACCGCATCTTCACGCGCGTCGGTTTGCAAGACGACCTTGCGGCTGGCCAGTCCACGTTCATGGTGGAGATGGTCGAGACCGCGGCCATCCTGCACAACGCCACCCCTCGCTCGCTAATCATCCTGGACGAGATCGGCCGTGGCACTTCGACGTATGATGGCCTCTCCATCGCCCAGGCCGTCGCCGAGCACCTGCACAATGACCCTCGCCTGGGCTGCCGCACCCTGTTCGCCACCCACTACCATGAGCTGACCGAGCTGGCACACCGGTTGCCGCGCATCGCCAACTACAGCGTGGCCGTGGCCGAGGAGGACGGCGAGGTCGCGTTCCTCCACCGCATCGTGCCTGGTGGCGCGGACCGAAGTTACGGCGTGCACGTGGCGCACCTGGCGGGTCTGCCCAAACCGGTCGTGCAGCGTGCGTGGGACCTGCTCGCGCACCACGAGGCAGGAGATGCAGGGCAAGGGAAGGCCCCGCGTACTCTCCCGCCCGAGCCGGCGGGTGAGCAGCTCGGCTTCTTCGCCGCGGCGCCCACTCCGTCGGCCGTGGAAGCGGCGCTCCGCGACATCGACGTCAATGCCCTCACGCCGCTCGAAGCGCTGAACAAGCTGTTCGAGCTCCGGCAGCAGGCCACGGAGGTCACGGGCGACTAACGCACCGTAGAAGGAGCGCCATGCAAGCACAGTCGATGGATGAGCACCCACTTATGGGACCAGGCCGGGGAAGACTTTTAGGCAAAGTCGCCCTCGTCACCGGTGCCGACTCCGGCATAGGCCGTGCCTCAGCCCGCCTCATGGCTCGTGAAGGGGCCCGAGTCGTTTGCGCGGACGTCGCAGAGTCCGCGGAGGTGCGGATCGATGAACGCATTGGCTTGGATGGCGGCGAGGCCCTTTTCGTGCAGGCGGACGTCTCCAATCGGGCCGGCTGCGACGAGGCGGTGGCCGCGGCGCTCGGGCGCTTCGGTGATCTGCACATCCTGCACAACAACGTTGGCGTCTCCGTCCGCGGACGGATCGACGAGCTCACCGACGACGAGTGGAACGATGTCGTCAACTTGAACCTCAACAGCGTCTATCACGGCACCCGGGCCGTGCTGCAGCACTTCATGGCCAATGGGCGTGGCAACATCGTGAGCACTGCATCTACCCACGGCATCCTTGCAGACCTGCGCTCGCCCGCGTACTGTGCGACGAAGGCGGCCATCGTGAACCTGACCCGCCAACTCGCGTTGGACTACGGCCCGGCGATCCGCGTCAACTGTGTCTGCCCTGGACCTACGGAGACACCACGCTACGTCCGCAACATGGACGCTTCTGGCGACCCAGAGGGCTATCGCATCGCGCGCTCGGCCAGGGTTGCCGGGCTGAAGCGGCTCGCCCGCGCCGAGGAGATCGCCTACGCGATCCTCTTCCTCGTCTCCGACGAGTCGTCCTACGTCTCCGGCCACGCGCTTGTGGTCGATGGTGGGCAGACCGTCGACGTGTGAGCTGCCGTGCGTATCAGGTGCCGCCACGAATGGGCGTTCCACTCGCGCCCTTGCGGTACAATGCCTCGCAGCATCGTCACGATTCGCCGGGAGGAAGTACACCCTGGTTGATTCTGCTATCGACCCCCACATGATCGAGCGCATGGCTATCGACCCAGAGGTTGAGGAGTCGCCCAACTTCTTGGGTGGTCTGTACAATCTCGTTACCTGGAAACCGAAGGTGGCCGAGCACGAGTACCTGCGCAACATGGCGCCCAAGGTGCACGAGATGGCCCCCGACTTCACGCTCCCGCTGCTCGGTGGCGGCGAGTTCACCCTCTCGTCGCTGCGCGGCAGGCCGGTGATGATCGAGTTCGGCTCCGTCACCTGACCGCCCTGCGTAGCGGAGTCTCCGCTCATGGAACAGTTGGCCAAGAAGTTCGCCGGCAAGGCTCACTTCATCTTCGTGTATGTCCGCGAGGCGCACCCCGGCGAAGCCTACCCGCCGCATCAGTACGACGAGCAGAAGATGCTGCACGCGCAGTCGTTCAAGAAACGCCTCAACATCGAGCGGCCCATCCTCGTCGACTCCCTCTACGGCAAGATCCACCGCATCTACGGTGGCGTCTCCAACATGTCCTGGATCGTCGGCCACACCGGCCACGTGGCCTTTCGCGCGGCTTGGACCGTCGCGGCCGACATCGAGGCCGCGGTCGAAGAGGCGATCGAGGTGCGTGAGCTGCGCCGGTCGGGCAAGTCGTTCTCGGTCTACTATCGCGAGATGACGGGCCTGCGCCCCGTGCGCGACGAGGTCCGCAAGGCGGGCCAGCAGTTCCTTGGCGGCAAGGTCGCAGAGCAGCAATTCGACGACGCGCGCTCGGCCCGGCTCGAAGCGAACAACGAACCGGGCGACGCGAAGAAGTAGCGTCCCGCCGCATCTTGTCATTCCGAGTGCCGCGAAGCGGCGAGGGAATCTAAGAGGGGTAGGGACGCCGCCTCCGCCTAAACCAGTACGCCTGCCTCTGACGCGTCGATACCAAAGATCTTCGCGTCGGCGTAGTCTGGCACCGGCGCGACCTGATGCTTCAGGTCGATCAGCTTCCCGGTCGCGGACGACTCGATGATCGCCAGCGTCGCCTCTAGCGTGGCCATGCCCCACTCGCCTGTGTGGTAGACCGGCGCGCCGTTGACCACTGCGTCGTAGAGCTCCTGCACCTCAGCCCGCCGGTTCATCGCCCAGCCATCCGGTGGCTTGAGCTCGATCTCGTGGTGCCCCTTGTTGTCGTAGATCATGATGCCGTAGGCCGTCCGCGTGATGTCACCGCGCTCGCACGAGACCACGATGTGGCCGGGCTCCGCTGGCACCCACGGTTCGCCACCCGAGTCTTGGTTCACACCCTCACGCTGGAATATCTCCACCTCGCGGGCGCCGCCGATGCGGATGTCCTGCTTGTCCGACTCCTCGTCCCGCGATCCGCCGATCATGCCGTCGCGGACCTTCATACGCTCCGTCTCATCGTAGCGCTGCCGGTCGTGGCCCCATGGCACGAGCTGTGCACCCATGAAGTAGCCGTGGGCGTTGTGCACGATGGTCGAGAACGCGCCGTTCTCGAATTCGAACACCGCGGAGTAGTAGCCGGGGATCGGCCGCTCAGGCATCCATTGCCCCACCACGCCGCGCACGTTCTTGACCATGCCGCCGCCCAGCAGGCGGACCGTGTCGATCTGGTGCGGCCCCTGGCGCATCACAAGCCCACCGCCCTGCGCCATGTCCAGCTCCTCGGCCACGCGTGGTCGTAGCAGCCAGTCGGTGTAGGCGACGAAGTTGATCGATCGCACCGCGCCGAGTTGGCCGGACTGGATGATGTTGTACATCTTGCGGAACGGTGGGATGAAGCTACGCGTGTGGCCCGCGATCAGCACGTTCCCCGTGCGCTTGGCGGTATCGATCATCGCCTGCGCCTGTTCCAGGTTCAGCGCCATCGGCTTCTCGACGATCACATGCTTGCCGTGCTCGAGCGCATAGATCGCATGCGGTGCGTGGAACCGATTAGGCGTCGAGATCCACACCGCTTCGACTTCCTTGTCCTCGCACAGTTCCTCGATGCTCGAATAGGCCTTTGCCTCGTAGCGCTGCGTGAACCGCTCGCGTGTTGTCGGATTGATGTCGGCGGCCGCGACCAGGTCCAGCGTCTCCATCTGCTCGAACGCAGGCAGCATCTCCGTGCCCCCGACGCCGATCCCGACCATGGCCATGCCGAGTGTTCGTTTGGTTGTCATGGGTTTCTCCTCTTGTGTTCCACCGGCTCAGGGTGGTGCCTCGGGCCGAGCACCGGTCTATCACCGGGCGTTCGGGGTGTCAATTCGCGCCTACAGATACCCGCTCCGATTGACATGCCCCGCCGCCGGTGCCCCACAGCTTTCGGCGTACGATAGCCGCGGCGGAATCGTCCGTTGTGGAAGGGTTTCTTGTTGGATGTTGAAGAGAACGAACCGATAACGCGCGTCGCGGCTGGAGCGCCGGTGGGCGAGCTGATGCGCTGCTATTGGCACCGGGCTGCCTTGACTACCGACCTCACGCCTCGGACGCCGACGGAGGCCGTGCGCTTCTTGCAGCGCGGCTGCCCCGGCCTAATCCGCTCCTCTCATCTCTTCCTGGAGCAGCCGCTCCGCGTAGTCGATGAGCTCGCGCTCCCGGTCATCCGCGGTGTTGCGCGATTCGAAGTAGCGCCGAAGCGCGGCCATGGGAGTCAGCTTCTCCGCATCGTCCGCGCCGAGACGCGAGCGGTGCTCGCGGTGCACGATCCGCTCGACCCCCGCGAGGAAGAAGGCCGCGGATAGCGCCTGGCGGACCGCCGACTCGCGGAACGCAGGCTCCTGCTCCGCCTCCATGTTGATGCGCACGCGGACGATCGAATCCTCGAGCCCCTCGTCGACCTGCTTGCCGATCGCCTCCATCGCCGCGTCCGTAGGGTCCTCGCCGGGATGCGTGTGCACGTCGATCGTCAGCATGCGGCGCGCTGCCACCGGCACGAACGTGTGGCTTCGGATCCGATCTCCGCGCGCCTTTGACTCGTCCAAGTCGATCACGTAGAACCCTTTCTCGTGCGCCTCCTCGGAGAAATCGACCCGCTGCAGGCTGCCCGGATAGACCACCGGCGGGTTCTGCGTCAGCATCTGCTGTTTGTGGATATGGCCGAGCGCCACGTAGTCGAATGCTGGGTTCGCCACCGTCCCCAGGCTCAGTGTGTGGTCGTTCCCGAGCATCATAGAGCGCTCCGAGGCGACCGTCGCGCCGGAGACCGTGACGTGGCCGACGAGCACGGCGGGCAGCACTGCATCGAGCTTGGCGATCTCCTCATCGAGGTGCTGAGCGAGCCTCGATTCCACTGCCTGCTTGATTTGCTCCAGCGTCAGGTCGCGCGTCTCCTCCTTTGCCATGAACTGGCCGATGCGCACCCACGGCAGCGCGACGACTTGAACCGTCGTCGAGCCAACCGGGATGTTGTAAGTCGAAAGCGTTGAGCCCACGGTTACGTTCGTGACGGAGAGGGTAGGGAAAATCTCCAGCGCCGTCGCGCGGTTGGCCACGTGGGGCAGATCGTGGTTACCCACCGTCAGGAACACCGGGATCCCTGCGTTCGCGATGCGTGCTATGCGGGCCGCGAACTCCCGTTGGTGCGTTTGCGAAGGGTCGCGGCTCTTGTAGGCGTCGCCTGCAAAGAGGACCAGGTCGATCCCTTGCGTCAGCGCGTGCTCCACCGCCTCGTCCAGCGTGGCCAGGAAATCCAGCAGCCGAGTCGACATGCCAACGAACGCCGAGCGGTCCGTGCCGGGGGCGAAACAGACGGGCAGGGCCTCCACGTCCGCCTCGGTCGCGGGCCGCCCGTAGTTCTCCACGCCGATGTGCACGTCCGAAAGGTGGAGGATGCGCATGCGCCGTAGGGTAGGCGCTGGCCTGCCCTGCTGTCACGAGGAGGATGCCCCGGGTTTCGCCCCCCCCATGGGAGCACACGCACGCAGGAGGGTAACTGAAAGGAATACGCCCCTGTGCGCGAGGGCGTATTCCTTATCTAGCGATTCTCGATCGGCCGCTTTAGGCGCGGACTTTCTGTATGCCGATGATCGCTACCAAGATCAGGTTCAGTGGGAAGATCACCATAAATGCCAGGAAACCAACCGCTGGAATGAAGCACCCGACGACCCCCACTATCCCCACTAGCCCAAGGAGCCCCATAAGAGCAGGCGTACCTGACTTCTTGAGATATGCGGTGGTTCCTACGAGGAAGAAGCTGAGCATCATCATCGCGACCCCCAAGAAACCGCTCATGCTACTCAGTTGCAGCAGCGCGTAGGCCGCATCTGCGTTTTTCTCAGCCGCTTGGGCACCGCTGCCGCCACTGATGAACCCTACCCAACTCACCACTAGAGCCAGCAACGGAAGGTAGCTGGCATAGGTGAGGGCAGGGTTGGACTCATCGATACTGCGGATCCAGGAGATCATCCCTGCCGTAAATATGAGCATGGTGAGACCGCCGACCATCTCTATCGGAAAGAGCCACTGCCAGTCCTTGTTTGCCGCAAGCCAAGCGACCTGTTCAGCTCGGGTCTCATGGTTACCTTCAATCATGCTTGCGCCCATCAGGATGACCAGCGTGACGAAACCCATCGTGAGCGACCAGCCCGTAGCCTTCGAACTAAGCATCGGTACCCCCTAAGTACTCAAGAGTTAGAGTCCAGGATCGTATGTTCGAACTGAAAATAATGCGAGCTAGCATCCATTATCAAGGCGATAGGATCACGGAATCAGGCGTTATTGGTATAAGCCAGTTCGAGGTCGGCTCAGGACATCATCAATACATAGATCGAGGAGGTTGGGGGCAGGGCATCGCTATCAGGTCTGTCTTAGGTGCCGCCAACGATCTCCCTACACCCGCGTCGACCCCATGCCTCGTAGCTGCTCGCGAACACGCTCCGCGAGCTCCGTGACGGGCACGCGTACCTGCTCCATGGTGTCGCGGTGGCGGATCGTCACTGCGTCGTCCTCCTCCACCGTCTGGAAATCCACCGTCACGCACAACGGCGTGCCGATCTCGTCCTGGCGGCGGTAGCGCCGGCCGATCGACTGCGCGTCGTCGTACTGCGACGTGAACAGCCGCCGGACGATCGAGTGCACCTCATGCGCCTTGGGCACGAGCTTCTCGTTGCGGCTCAGCGGCAGAACTGCCACCTGAACCGGAGCGATGTCCGGGTGGAACTTCAGCACCACCCGCGTGTCCGTCTTGCCGTCTCCCGAGGTCAGAGTTTCCTCTTCGTAGGCATCCACCAGGAACGTGAGCGCCGCGCGGTCGGCGCCGAGCGCCGGCTCGATTACGTAGGGCCAGTAGTGCTCGTTGAGCTCCTGGTCGAAATATTTCAGGTTGGCGCCCGACACCTCGTGGTGACGGCTCAGATCGAAGTCGGTGCGGTTCGCCAGGCCCTCCAGCTCGCCGCGTCCCCACGGGAAGTCGTACTCAATGTCTGACGTAGCCTTGGAGTAATGCGACAGCTCATCCTCGTCGTGGGCGCGCACGTGCAGCTTGTCTGCACGCACGCCGAGGCCGATGAACCAGTCGTAGCGCTGCTTGATCCAGTAGTCGAGCCACCAGTCGTCCTCGCCAGGCTTGACGAAGAATTCCATCTCCATCTGCTCGAACTCGCGGGTGCGGAAGATGAAGTTGCCCGGCGTGATCTCGTTGCGGAACGACTTGCCGACCTGAGCGATGCCGAAGGGCAGCTTCATGCGCGTCGCCGTCTGCACGTTGTCGAAGTTGATGAAGATGCCCTGCGCCGTCTCCGGCCGCAGCCACACCTGCGACTGCGTGTCCTCCAGCGGCCCCACAAAGGTCTTGAACATCAGGTTGAACAGCCGTGGAGGCGACAGTTGCGAGCCGTCGTCGGGACATTTTTCTGTGTCGTCCAGGTGGTCGGCGCGGAATCGCTTGTGGCAGGTCGGGCATTCCACCAGCGGGTCGGTGAATCCCTCGGCATGGCCGCTGGTCCGCCACACTTGCGGTGCCTGGATGATGGCCGAGTCCAGGCCTACGACGTCATCGCGGTCGTAGACCATCGCCCGCCACCATGCCTCCTTTACGTTGCGCTTGAGCTCGACGCCCAGCGGGCCGTAGTCCCACGTGGAGCCGATGCCGCCATAGATCTCGGAAGCGGGGAAAACGAAGCCCCGCCGCTTGGCGAGGGAGACGATCTTGGTCATGTCGACTTCGGTCAGCTGACGGTCGGTGGTCAAGGGGTCCTCCTATGCCGCGTAGCTGGCCGCCACGCCGCCCACCGATTATAGGGCAGGATGGGCGCGGCCCTGCACCCACTCACTGCCGCACAGCAATGGCAAACCAGACCTCCACCCGGCGGCTTTCTTGTCCGGAGCCGTAGCCAAGCGCAGGCGCAGAGTGAGATCCCCTGATCAGGCCTCGGGATTGCTGGCTGGGGTTCGTCTCTCCTTCTTCTGGATCCGCTTCTCTTTCAGCGTCTTCCCCGCCTGCTTCTTGACCGACTTTTTGGAGTCCTGTCCCTTGGCCATGAGTTTCCCCTTTGGTCTGATTTGCTGTTTGTAGCTAGGGTACGCGGTGGGCGGGCCCAGTCACGCGGACATGTCCACCGCGTACCGCGGAAAATGCGACATCCTCACGCTGCAACCGCGCTAGCTTCGGCGCCCCACCAAGACAGAGTAGCGTCCGCCGCGATTGCCCCGGCCACGGAACGGGTATGTGGAAGCCTCGAACCCGGCTCGGCGCAGTATGCGCTCGTAGCGCTCGTCCGCGCCCACCGACCATATGGCCAGCGCGCCATGAGGCCTCAGGGACCAGTAGGCGGCCTCGAGCCCCTCCGGCGAGTAGAGCCGCGAATTGGTGGGCAGTGTGTAGGAATCCACACCGTTATCCACGTCCAGCAACACCGCGTCGAAGCGCGACGTGCTCTCGCGGATGACGTCGGCGACGTCGCCCACCACCAGCTCCACGCGCGGGTCATCGAGGGGGTGCCCTGCCAGTGGCCCCAGCGGGCCGCGGTTCCACTCGACCACCTCGGGGACGATCTCGGCGACCACAACCGTGCCCCCCGGCGGCATGAGCTCCAGGGTCGCTGCAGCCGTGTAACCCATCCCCAGGCCGCCGATTAGCACGCAGGCATCCGGCGGCGGCGTGTGGCAGGCCAGGGACATCATCGCGTCCTCGGAGTTGTGCGAATAGCTGACCATCAGGTCGTAGCCGCCAGCATCGATGACGTAGTTGCCGTCGTGGCGCATCAGCTTGAAGCGGCTGCCGTCGGGCGCGGTGGCGGTACCCAAGGTTTCCCAGGGTTTCATGGGACTCCATTCGTCGGACGTTCTCGAAGACATGGTAACTCACCGCCGCTCTGAGACCCCCATATCCACCCACCGCCGCGTCACGATAGCTGCGCCGGAGCGGCCCAGGCCGCAACCTCTAGTCCAGAAGCCGTCAGGCGCAGAGTCAAAACTGGTACTCTGCGCCTAGCCCCCTGACCTCTGAGGATCCGTGAACCGCAGCACCCGATTGGCTTACCGCACGCCCTTCTACTATGGCTGGGTGGTGGCCGGCGCCGTCTTTGTCGGCATGATGGTCAGCACCACCTTCGCCGCGCCGACGTTCAGCCTGTTCATCGAGCCGTGGACCGACGAATACGGCTGGTCGCGCACCGCCATCTCCGGTGCCTTCAGCTTTGCCACCGTGCTCGCTGCGCTGGCCGGGCCCCCCGTGGGCAAGGCGGTGGATCGTTGGGGCGGGCGCTTCATCATCGGCGGTGGGTGCCTGCTCATGGCTGGCGCGCTCGTGTCCATGAGCTTCGTGTCCAGCCTTGTGATGCTCTACGCGTCCTTTTCCGTGGGGCGCATCGCCATGATGAACGTACAGAACCTGGCCGCGCACACCGTTATCGCCAACTGGTTCGTTCGCCGCCGCGCCTTCGCCACCGCGGTCGCCGTCAACGGCAACCGGCTAGGCCTGGCCGTTTGGCCGCTGATGGTCGGCGCTGTGCTCGCCACCTACGGCTGGCGCCCCGCGTACGTCATGCTCGGCGGCTTCGCAACCGTGCTGGCCCTCGTGCCGATGATCTTCATCGTCGCGCGACGCCCCGAGCAAGTCGGCCTCCTACCCGACGGCGACCGTATGCCCGCCGGCGTTGCCGCTGACGATAGCCAGCTGGCCGAGCCGCGCCAATGGACCCCGCAGGAGGCGCTGCGCACTCGCGCCTTCTGGCTGCTGATGCTCACCCACATGAGCATGATGATTGCCGGCGGAGGCCTCGGTGTGCACCGGATCCCCTTCTTCGTCGGGCAGGGGTTGTCGCCGACCCTCGTGGGCCCGCTGCTCGTCGCCGTTGCGGTGGGCATGGCGACCGGCGGGTTCGCGGCCGCGATGGCATCGAGGCGTTGGCCGACGCGCAAGATAGTCGCTGCGTCAATGCTCGGCGGCTGCCTCGTCGTGCTCGCGGTGCTGCGCGTCCCCAACAACGGATTCGCCGTGCTCGTCGCCTTCTCGGAGGGTCTCTTCTTCGGGGGCGCTTTCGCCCTGATTCCGGTGATGCTCGCGGACTACTTCGGCCGCCGGTCCATCGGCACGATCCGTGGCCTCACCCATCCGGTCGTCGTGATGGCCAACGCGTTCGGACCTGTCTTCGGTGGGGTGGTGTTCGATGCCAGCGGCGCCTACACCGGTGCTTTCTTCACCTACGCGTGCGTCCTGGTAGCGGGTGCCACCGCCGCTTGGTTCGCCACTGCCCCTCACGCGCCTGTTGACAGTGCCGAGCCGCGCCACGCAGACTGACGACCTCAAGCCTGGCTCAGGAGGATGTGACCCGATGGCCGACTACGCTGCGCCCGAACTGCTCGTGGACACTGCCTGGCTCCGCGAGCACCTGACGGACCCCAACATCCGCGTCCTGGAGATGGCCCAAGACGGCAGCAGCTTCGAGTCAGGCCACATCCCTGGCGCAGCACTCTCTCCAGATTGGCAGATCAAGGGCTCCGAGAACAAGCGCCTGGTAGCCCCGCCTGCCGAAGCCAAGGCCTGGTTCGAGTCCGTCGGCATAGGCGACGACACCTTGGTGATCGGCTACGATCGCACGCGCAACCGAGATGCCGCGCGTCTGTGGTGGGTGCTCACCTACTACGGGCACACGAGCGTCAAGGTGCTCAACGGCGGCTGGAATAAATGGACCTTGGATGGTGGGCCAGAGGAAACCGGGCCGAGTCGCATCGAGGCAGGTGGAATGTTCACCCCGGCGCCGGCGAACCACGACATCGAGTCCACGGTCGACAAGCTGACCGCGGTGATCGGCAAACCGGACGTAGCGATCTGGGATATTCGGGCCGCCGACGAGTTCGACGGAACCAACGCCAGAGGCAACGCCAGGACAGGGCATGTGCCGGGCGCCAAGCACCTCGAGTGGGTGAACCTCGTCAACGACGACCACACGTTCAAATCTGCCGACGAGCTATGGGCTTTGGCGAGCGGCATCGGCATTACGCCCGAGACCGAGGTCCACGTCTACTGACAGGGCGGCATCCGTGCGGCGCACGGAGCCTTCGCCTTGGCCCTTCTGGGCCAAGCCCACGTCTGCATGTACGACGGCTCCATGGGCGAGTACGCCAACCGCGACGACACGCCGCTGGAATAGCTCTAGCCCCCGGAACCCGGAGGGCCCCATCCCACGAAAGCGAAACATCTACCCTCACGTGGATGTACCATTCGGTGCTTTCTGGCACGCCGTGCGCTCCGACGAGTGGCTCCTTGTCTCGGGCCTCACCGCCCGCGGTGGCCCAGGCCGCTAGTCGATGGAGAAGACGGCCTGGACCGTGACGCGAACCTTGGATTCACCCGCCAAGATCGCCGTCGGGTCGGCCCTGGCGAATGCCGCGCCGTCGGCGGCCGCGAACTCGACCCGTGATTGTTTTGCGAATTGCGGAAGGCTGGACTCGGTGATGAACACCAGCTTGCCGCGGCTCACGCCGGTCTGCTCGGCGAACAGGTCCGCCTTGGCCATCGCATCTTCGAGCGCCAGCAACCGTGCCTGTGCCTCGATCGATTCGCCATCCTCGATCGTGAACCGGATGCTGTTGATGCGCGTCTCGTCGCCGCCAGCTGCGACCGCGCCGTCGATCGCCGCGCCGATGCTATCCAGGTCGCGAATCTTGATCGTCAGCGTATTGGTCACCCGGTAGCCGATCAGCGTGCGCTCGGTGCGACGGATCTTGCGCGACGCGTCTTCGTAGATCTCCACGTAGGTGTACTCCGGCTGAATGTTGAACTGCTGCGTTGCCATGTCATCCTCGGTGATGCCAAGCCCGGCCAGCGCCCTCAGGATGCCGCTGATGGCGTTGGCGGCCTCGCCCGTCGCTTCGGCTACCGTTGGCGAGAACGCCTCGACGCCCAGCGAGACGATCGCCAGGTCCGGCTTCGTGGTGACACCGCCGACGCCCGTCACGTTGATGCCGCTGTTGCTGGTGGCACCGGGATAGCCGATGGCGGTTCCGCGGGCGAAGGCCTCGACCTGCACATCTGTGAGCCCGGCAAGCTGCAGGCCACCATTCGGCGTATCGCTGTCGCCGGAGCAGGCAGCCGCGAGTACCGCCACGGTCATCAGTATGACCGCCAGGAGCGCCGCCCTGTCGCTGTTGAACCTGGACC
>Ga0315338_1003526_pt1 | contig 13502 bp, 4 predicted proteins | sample ASW8metaG_FD_204518 | JGI IMG/M metagenome (GOLD analysis project Ga0315338, IMG submission 204518) | Ammonia-oxidizing marine archaeal communities from Monterey Bay, California, United States - ASW #8 | ecosystem: Environmental > Aquatic > Marine > Coastal | place: USA: California | collected... | reverse complement strand
TATACTTCTCTGGGGTGAATTCGCTCGAGTCTAGAGTATCAAACAAAGAAAATATATACCCCCCATCATCAACAAGTTCGGCAGTTATTATTTGAGAAAGAGGGCCCGGCATTCTATTTTCATTAAGAAGTCTAAATACATAGTAATAAGTGGTATTTGGGACAAGTTTGTCGGCGCCCACCCAGCTTGAAAAATTAAATTCTGGATCGTTTTCAATTCTCAAATCTATTGTACTAGCTAATTTATCTTGAAAACTACCGAATGACGTTGGTTTTGTTTTTGTTTTATAAATCTCAATATAGCGTGCAGGAGATTGAGAAAATTCAGTTATATCTTGAAATTCAAATAAATTTCTAGAATGTAAGTAGCTCAGCCTCATTTCTTCGTCTTTATCATTAATCGTGATAGGGTAGGGTCTTTGCTTAAAGCTTTCCACAAATATATTAAATCCTATTCTGTGGCTGTCATCAATAAATTGAAACGGGATCGTAGTATTTGAATTAGGGGGACTATCCAAGACTTTTAAAGTTTTAGCAAACATAGGCACCTCTACAATCTCCCAACAAGGTTCGATATATAGATTGAAATCTGCCAGTTGTGGATATTTGCTTATGTCCTGTTGCGCGGTGGCTAATGTGTTATACTCTGCCAATGATGTATATTGTGCTTCATCAGCCGTGGCTGAATCGTCTCTTCTTTCTCCAGTGCTACTTCGTGCAAATAGTTGATCTGCTAATTCTAAGGTTTCTGCATCATAAAACTGCATGCAGTAAAGATCTGGCCGGGCTGTCTCGAGATCAGTGTACTCGACTACTGCGTCTGCAAAGCCGTCTTCGGGCGCTCGATCATGAATTGTTCCAATTTGTTTTGTTAGTCTTAGATCCCCATATCTGTACTTAAACGATATGTTGGCAATGTAGGCATACACTTTGTATGTATAATTTTTACCATACTTGACTTGAGAATCTAAAATCGACAGTATGTCTGGCGCATCATCTGAGTTATAAATCCAAAACTTTTGAACTGGTGTGGTTGTTCCTTCTGGGATTTTTTCTACTTTATATAGTAAAACCTCTGACGACCTTTCTCCAGGATTAAAGAAATCATCGAGAAGGGCGTGCTGAATCATGTCTCCGGATCCGAGAGTTGGATCATAATCTAAATCCAAAAGATCTCGAAACAGAGATCTATAATAATCTAAAGTATCGTCCAGGGCGCCAATTATGTTTTGATTGTCTGCGAATCGAAAAAGAGTATTATCCACATAAGTTGTCGTATGCTCCGGTCTAGACGGTCCCATAAAGCAATAATTTTCATTAAGGGCGCCATCATAACTGTTGTAAGCATATCTAAGAACATCTAAAAACTTTAATGTTCTAAACTTTTTTTCAGAATTTACGCTGACGGCTCCTTCATACATTTGTTTTTGTACATTATATCTCCTAGTCCGGAAGGGAACTTCGTTTTGTGTTATGGTGCCATCATCAATATCTTTTATTAATTCTATAAATTTTGATGAGAAATTATTGTTGGCTATGATATTGCGCAAGGGTGCCAGGGGATCGACAATGGGTCCAAAGAAGTGTGTCGTGTGTGTCGTGGTGGCGGGGTCAACTCCCACTCTTTCAGCTATTCTTGGAAATGTTATAGAAATATTGTACATATCTGTCAAGCGATTTGCGCAGGTCTCATCAACAACTTGTGGGTCTATCACCCTCAACTCTACGGCGTCTTGTTCTAAAATTGTCGACGGTGTCGCACCATACCAATTAAAATAAAAATCATCAAAAATTATATTTTCTTGATATTTGGTTACTTGGGCATACTGTTCGCTCGTTTTGTTGCGAGTCACAAAATTGTGACCATAATATTGATTTCTATACAGTTCCGATTCTTTGTATATGGGCACGCCAACGCTACCGGTATAGAAGTAGTAATCATATAGAGTTTGCTTCTGTTTTGACATTTGGTCCATATCATGGATTGTAGGAGAAACGTCTTCGCCGGCATCGATGTATCTTACATAATCTCTAATAACATAACTATTAATTAATGCCTGTTCCGAAGGCGCGGTGGCCGCCCAGTCTTGATACTTTTGTAAGAACCCGTTATAATCAAAATAATTACTTTGAGCTGTGTATATTCTTGCTTTTTCTCCAGAAGACATGCTGTCAGAGTATAGGGTTTCTGAAAGTTTTGAATAATATCCGTACGTATTGAACGCGCAGTCGTAGAAAACAGTTTCGCTATTGATCAACTTAGGATAACTCTCTCCTCCCCAAGTTCCACCGTTCATATATGTTTGCCAGAATTTATCACCCTTTGAGTTGTGCTCGTTTGCATATAATCTACAAGGTATTTTAAAATTTGGCTTGTATACGTCAGCATTAATTGGTGTCATTAGTGCCGGATTAATCTCCAGATGAGAGATATAATCATTATTGCATCTGGCGCGATAAACGCTGAATCCTCTCAGATCGTCAACAAGTTCAATAGGCAGCTGGTTGGCTTCCGTATACGTGTTGGTGTCTATACCCTCTTCATCCGAAAGAGTTTCCCAGTAGTTGCCTAGGCTCGTTCTCAATGTGTCGGCAGAGCCCTTCATCAGCGCGCTGGATATTATTTTTAAAGATGGCATCAGTAACTACTTCCCATGTCTGAGGTGGTTGTGGCGGTCGATACTTCTGATGTCGATGGGTTCGAATAATTGGGATTTCTTTTTCCAGTCACGGCTGACATTAGTTTTGGGTCGAGTTTCGGCGTGGCTTGCATTTTTGTTTTATATTCTCTCGGGATTGGATCTTGCTCTACTTTTTCATAAAGATATCCAGTATAATAATCGAGATAAGCGTGTGCCCTTCCCAAAGAGCGGCTGTCCGAACCAAATCTTATTCTCAGCGCAGATTCCGCGGTGTTGCCGCCCATGCTAAAAACTGCATCCGTCGTGAATTGACTACCGCCTTCGTCGCCAACCCAGCCATCGCTATTCAAGACCGGGCATTGTTGAGTAAAATATGGATGCCGGGTGAGACCGGTATCGATGCCCATATTAATGAATTCTCCGAAATCGCCCAGCGCATCGCCGAAGGGGCTGGGCGTGCCGCCGGGCAGCAAAAGAAGACCATGGGGATAAAGAGGTCCACAATATTCATATAAAAATGCTCCGATCGGGGACGAGCATGAAGACCCATCGGGATTCGTAAAACCTTCAGAGTTTGTAGATTTCATGGTCGACGTGGTGTCTTGGGTGGCGTACTCGCCGCCTTGACTATTGCTATTATAATGCTGGTAGGCAGGGTCGTCGGCGGCGCCCTCGGTGCCCGGGGAACCGGGGAGGGGTTCTTCAAACCCCTCGAAATCTGACTTTGTCACTGAAGTTGATTGAACCTTAATAAGATTTTTGGAATATCCCTGAGTATATGTTAAAGATTCCTCATAGTAGTTGCTTTCTATAGTGGCGGCGGCCGAAGCAGAGTCGCCCATAGAATGCATCCCCATGGCGCCGTTGCGGGCGCCTAGATAGTCAAGGTTGGGTGCATCGATGTAGTATTCTTCGATAAGTGTGTTCCAGGAGCCGCCGGCGGGAGATGCGGATGGCATCTGGTTTATGGTTCCAATATATTCCCAGTTGATTCTGTTCGATTCAATGCGCCGGATTTGCTTTCCGGATTTATTATCGATTCCCCCTATTTCTCCATAATATTGAAAACTACTAGTATATCGAAAATAGTCGTTGGTATCCAAGAAGCCGGCTTTTTTGGAGCCCTCGGCGTCCCAGTCGGAGGCAAACGTTGTTCGCGGCAGTCCGACTGGTACGATCGCAGCTCTTTTCAAATACATGTAGTAGAGGTTGTCGTTAATAGCGGCGCCGAGTGCACCTAGAGTTATGGTACCTTCAGCAGAAGCGTCGCCGGAGAAACCCCCATAATACAGGTCTCGATAATCGGACGTGTCCATGATCCACTCGTAATCATCGCGCATTGGAAGAAGATATTTAATCGCTCGCAAGCGCGTGCCGCCGGGGTACCCCCATGGTTCATATTCCTCTATGACCGTTATACTTGCCTTCTCTAAGCTGTTCTTTACAGTGAGAGATCGCGGACCAAACTCTTTCAGAAGATCTCCACCCTCTAATTGACGATAAGAACCTCTCGTCGATGATGAGGCGCCAATTGTGGCAATGTAGGAACTTTGGTCTTTACGATCAAATTGTTCCAGCCATGGCCATGGGTCTGCCATTTAAATACCTCCTCTTCTTTTTATCGCTTTATATTTTAAATTTATAGTATTGCTCATAATTTTGGAATCTCTATTTTAACACCGCCGATTTCATTTGTTCGGACGGCTGCGGGGACGCCGGCGGGTAGGTTTGTCATATCAACTGCGCAGCCGCCGGATGATGCTTCAACTTGAGTTGCCAATTCAATAACTTGTACTGGATCTGGGGTATTTTCATTGTAAGCGTTATCAAAACTCTCAAAGATTTGTTCTTGGTTTTCTGTCAGTTCTGGATCTTGGGTATAAATAGGATCATCATTTTTATTGGTGCCCGGGATTTCAAATTGCCCGGGCGCGGCTAGACTTCCAAGATTATACCCACTTGATTTATCCTCTTCTATTTCATTTCCGTAGACATTTAAATCTTCTGGTTCTATTTTTTGAAAATCGCCGAAGCCGGGTTTAGCCAGTAGTGTGAAATTGGCGCCATTTCCGGAATCGGTAAGATTATTTATTGCTTCAATTCCTTTTGCTATCAAAATTGCGTTAGCTTGGTCGGCGCTGCTGGCGTTTTCTCCAATCTTTACATAATCATTAGATTTGATATATTCGCTGCCCTTAACTAATAAATATTTATTTTTATTTTTTATAGATACTGGTATCTTATTGACGAGTTGGACGCCCATATTAGAGAGCACGGATGCTCCGGTACTTTTATTTTTATTTGCCATTTTGTTTCTCTCTATATAAGTATATCATTTTTAAAATTTAAACTAAATTCCCAAAGACTATGTGGTTAGTCAGCTTCACCGGCAGGAATCGCCTCATCCTCGCCCATGCCGCTCATAGCTGGTTCGGTAGCGAAAGCGGCACGAAAGAGTCTCCAGTCAGTAAGGATCATGCCCTCGGAGGAGGGGGCGCCATCCCAGGCTGTCGGCAGAGTACACCAATTTGGGAACCAAAGACCACTAAGAACGCTGGTGCCGGCGAGTTCGGAGACTGTCCAGGCGCCTATCTCTTCGTGCATGCCGGCGCCGAAAGCCTCTATAGAATCTCCCATCGCCAGTTCCGTAAGGGAAATTGTTCGTGATCGGTCCCGGAGTTCGCGGAGTTCATCGGAACCAAGAAACAGGTCTGCGCCGATGCCTCCGATGATAGGATCGATAATCATCCATGAGCCAGGAGTATCTGCGCGCGCAGCGAGGCGACGCTGGAGGTCATCATCGAGTATCACAAATGTGAATCTTCCGAACTGTCTCTCAGACTCCCCGTCCCACTCAGATGGTGAGCCATACTCTTCGGATGAATATGCGCCAGACCAGAGACTTTCGTGTGCATGCAGCATCGGATCGGATGCCGTATGACTGTAGTTGACGTTGGTGACGAACATGAACATCTCCGCGGTGAATTGGGCCGTGTCATGGCTCATGAGCCCGGCCGCAAGCTGTTCGGGGTCGGACGCGACGCGGGTTTCACCGGTAGCGTCGTTTGTGATTGCAGCTTGCCCAAGGTCCAGAAGTATCGGAGTCATCGCTCTTGTGATCGCAAATGGGGATGTGCTCATGCCGGTGTACTCGGCGCCGTCGACGATGTTAATTAGATTTTCTAGATAAAACCAGCCGCATTCAGCTCGTCCGGACTCACCGGATGAGGACCAACTCGGTATGCCGGCTTTGGTACGAATGCTCCTAGGTAGATCGCGAGTGTCCGTTGAGTGCATCCCGTGAGCATAAACAAGAATCCTATTTTTGAAGCTGTAGCCTCCGGAGGCGTCAGCGGCGGGTCCGGCAGTCAAATACAAATGCATAGGGGGAATACCAAGAGGATGACTGGACAGTTTACCAAAAGAAATATCACTCTCAAGTTGGGCGTTGAGTAGATAATCTCCGTAGATCACCGAATCGATCTGCAAATGGTTAGCGAAATCGTGATCTGTCTCTGTGTCACGTAAACTTTCCCACAATGAAGCGTCGCCTTCGAATGTATCTCCGTCGCCCAAGCCTGCAATGTCTAAGGCGCGGTTGTAAACTTGTGGGTCCTCAGAATCTGCGCAAAATTCACGGAAAAAATCTGCGTGTGGATTGACCTGTAATAAATATTTTCCGAATCGGCAGTTGAACATCCGGAGCGCTTGTAAGTTTCCTTCTTCCGGAGAAATATTATTTATAATTTTCATAACCTCATCCTCCATAAGTGCGCGCAGATCTAGTTCTGATTCCGGTCCTGCATATTCAAAAGACCTATACAATATCTCTTTCAATAAGGTGGCGACTAGGGCGCCGCGGACCCAGCGTTTTTCCGAAGAATCTGCATATCTTTCATTTATTGCATCAACAAAAAATTTATTAAATTGACCATTTAAATTATTAAAACTACAAAACTCTTCTGCAAAAAGATAATATTCATAAAAATCCTCATAGGAATCCTTTATGAACGGCCAAAATACCTCGGTATAGAATGCCAGGGTTTTATCTTTAACTTTTATCTCTACCTTATATTCTGAATTGCTTTCACCAAGTGAATTAAATTCTTCAAGGGCGCGCTGGCGGGACTCGAACGAGTCACTGTCGCTGTACGCCATTGTATTATAAAATGCGACATCATCGTCCATCAAGTCGACGTATTCAAATCCCATCAATCGATATCCGTTTCTTACTCGATATCCTTGAGTCAAAGCGTTATCCGTTGGTACAGTAGAATATCCCGTCGCAGATCCCGATACACCCGGAGGAGCAAAGCCATATCCGATTAAAGTATCTTGAGCGGCACTATGTTCAGTGCCTGAGCTGTCGACATGGGCTCTGCCATAGATATTAATTGCTGAATCAGCCATAACAAATTTAAGGTATGATTTGGCTGTAACCTCTGTTAAGTTGATGAAATCTCCCGCTAGGTGTGCAGGTAGTCCCCTGTCCCAGATGTCCTCGCCCTGCTGGCGGAGAGACGGGTCGTCGTACCCGGAGGGGTACCACGATCGATCAGTGCCGAGGGTGTATATGCCACCTTCAGCACCGGTCCCGCGGGCGTCGGGGTCGTATATACTGCGTAAAGATGAAACCTTCTTCTCGGGAAACCCATATGCATAATCACTTGGATCAACAATCGGCGAAACTTCATAAGACAGTGTTTGACTGGCGATTCCCGGCTGATCTCCACTAAGAACTGTCTTAAGAACTACAGTGTGTGTATCGTTTAGCCAATCTGCTTTTCCTGGATCTTCATCTAGACCCAACTTCAGATCTAATTCCTCTCGGGTCATCTTGCACTCTAAAAGAGGAAAGTATTTATAAGGAACGCGCATACGGAAATATCTTCCCAATTTATTTAATGGTATAATTTGGGCAATATTTGATTGAGTGTATAGAGCTTTTTCCCAATCGAACCAAAAGTGTCCAGAATTTTTTACTATATAATCATAGTCCTGCAGGCGCGCTAGTCCAAAAGGATCGTGCATGTCATCAATCCCTGCTGATGCCGTATCTCCATCGATCCAAGCACTACCTTCTCGCAGCGTCATTTGTCCAGTTGTGGCTTCTACCCACGCTTCAATATCTTCCATAGTGAATCCGGAGTCTAGCCAAGCTTCTATGTGTCCCGAACTTTCAAGGTCTCTCCAAATATCTTGTCTAAATTGTTCATTATCTGATCCATATCCCGGAAATGGATCGTCTGAAATAAGATCTGCCATCAGTGTCATACGAGCCATACGCGACCACTTTGAGGGAATAAAATCATCGCTGCCGTAATCGCCGGTACCAGCATTCCAGATATTTTCGCCGGCGCTGTTCACCTTGGGGCTGGGGGGGTAATAAGTCTCATTAATTGCCATGGCTCTATAGTCGGTTACAATTCCCACCCTTGTCATTCTTTTATCTAGACGGTGCTGGTATCCCACCCTCTTGGATAGGTTAGTCAACAAATTGGTAAAATCGTTGTAAAACCAGCCGGCAGGTCTGCTAGCATCTTGTGGGGAATATGATTGATGGTACGCGGCTAACATTCTCAATATTGTGGGCGATTTTTTATAGGTCTCTATAATGCCCTCGAGGGTCTCTATATTTCGCTGCAGACTATACTGATCCTTTTTTCTATGTTCGTAAACATCGATCAGTGACTGTACTTTAGAAACTATGACGTCGTGACCAACCGGCTCAATAACATGATATCTCCCGTCTAGATTAACCAATGGTATCTCATCATACGGGGAGCCTGTGTCGGAGATATGGAAGGTTTCCACATATTGTGTTGGCACTTCGTTATTATCTAAAATATGCTCGTATGATATGTTCCCAAAGAAACTATTGTATATTGACCGCGGGGTTTCTTCTATTCCGATGGCGTCCGTGTCAACGCCTATCGTGCCAATGAAAAATAATTTATCGGTGTCTATCAACCTTTGCTTTATTTTTGAATAATCGTATGTGGTGCCGTCGGCGTATTCTTCAACGGTATAATGAATACCATACTCAAATTTTACATTTATATTAGAAATTTGAATTAACTCATTTCCTTCCTGATCATACACATTTTGAATGAAAAAGTTTGCTCCATATTTATTAGGTTCCGTATCAGTTAAAAAATCACGTAATGGAATCTTTTGAGCAAGAAGATTCACAGTCGTGTGCTCGGCTGATTCCTGCTGCACTCCTGTCAAGAAATATAAATAATTATCAAGGAATCCCTTCATGAAACACGAGCCGGCGTCTGCTGTTTCAAAATCATATGTAATCTCTGAAGAGTGTAATATGTCGGAGTATAGCGTTTTCGTGGAGTCTAAGCCGCTCCCACTCCAGCCACTACTTCCCCACCATGGACCAGTTGGTCCATAATTACCATAAAACAGATAATACCAAATACAATTTGGATCTGCTAGTCCGGCTGCAAGTTCTGATTCTTCGGCAGCGCTGTAGGCATCTCTAATTTGTGTTCCGGTGTCGCCGGACCAGCCATACCACTCATGAGTAATAAATGCTTCCTTCATATACTCGTGTATAACTGAAAACCCTGGAGTGCTTGAATTAAAAGTTTTTCGATTCGGCACCGAATAGGCAGCTTGAAGATCTTTGAGAAAGAAATTCTTATTTTCTAATGTGGTATTAAGTGATTCGAAGCCGCTGACGTAAGCATACAAATACAGATCGCCCAAATACTCTGCGACCCACGCTGCAGGATCTTGCATATCTTTGGGCTTCGTTATATTAATGATCAAATTTGCCGTTATGATAAGATCATCCGCTTCGCCATATGTGCTGCCAGTACCGGTAGGATCTGAGGCACCTGCGGTGCCTCTATTTTCGATCGCTACCGAATTAATCATTATTGAAGGTAGGTGTTTTCCAAGGGCGCGCTTTGTGCCAAAATCTAAATTAATCTTTGCCATTTATTTTTTAATCCTCTAAATCTTCGTCTTCGCAGCTTTCAGCGGTATCGTATTTGTCATCCAAACATATCTCGGGTACTGTAACTGAGCCATATATGTCATAGTATTCAGGTTCAATGTGTTCTTCATCGCACTCGAAATCAATATCAACATAATAGGAATTCTTATTGAATGCATTTGCACATTGACATCCGAGTGTTTTATCCATCTTGGAATCAACCGCTACATCAAAGTAATATTCTACCGTATCTTTGTCCATATCTGTAGCAGATATTGTATTTTTTGAGACCGGGTTGGGTAGCTTCATAAACCCATCGACGATCTGCTCTGCTGTTTGATAGAAATATTTTCTCTCTAATTCTGTTATTTTGTATTCAATACCGTTTTTGAAACCGCTGACGGTGACTTTCGAGGTGCCGGCAGGAGTGTAGGTAATCGTTCTGTTTTTGCCGGAGGGGCTTGTTAGGGTGGCTATCAAGCTCTTGTTTCCGGCTTCGTCGCCAAGAGTTATCGTGGTACTCGCTTGAACTACGGGAGCAGTCGCGGGGACATCAGCGCCTAGGATCCAGCATTTATGAATATCAGTGCCAAGTTGAGCATATACCCACGAGTATGTGCCGCATCGACCGTTGTGCCACTGCTTGCCAAGGTACGGGAGCGAGAGGTTACTTCCGTCACTGTCGGTGCCGACGTTTGGCTCTGTTGGGTATGTTTGCTCTCTTGTTCCGTACTCGTTGTTTATGGCTGATATCAAGTTGTAGAGGGTGCCATAGCGGTTTTGGAGGGTGACGCCTTCTACGGTATTTGCAGCAGATATGACAACCGCAACGGTGTCTGTGGCGGTCGGGGGCGTAGTGCCGAGGCCGTCTTTTATAAATTCAAACTTTCTAGTATTTGTGCCATCGCTAATTTCTATTATATCCCCGATAGATGGGGTCGCATTTGGATTGAATGCTATTGTTCCAATCGAACCTCTATCAATTCCTGCTTCTTCGTTCATTTTAAAGACTTCAATATCAAAATTTTCTGTCAGCAGTTCTGTGTTAACTTCGTCGGCGTAGATTACCAGATCGTGGTTTTCTAGTCTTATGACGTTTCCATCGGCAAACGGAGGAGTTTCATTTAGAGCTACTGGTATCTCATTAGCCCACATGACTGACTTGGGTGCATCTACTATTTTCTTATAATAAAGATCTATATTTAATTGTGGGATATTGTATTCTTTTCCGCTTAGTGTATCTTTGTGCTCGCTTGGAATATAAACCGCTGTATCTTTTTGCGTTGATTTTATGATCTCGCCTTGACAGGCGACAACTTTCCATGCCGGTGCTGCCTGAGTGTTTTTTCCATCAAATTTGGCGTCACCGATTGCAGAGTCAAATTGAAAAACGTCTGGGCGTGGGATATGTTTGGATGCTTCGATATCCAAATCAAACATGGATGTTGTGGTTTTCTTCCTCCAAGTCTTGCCGCCGTAAGCGACGACACCACCTTCGTATATTTCGAAAATATCATAGAAATCGTCCGCGGATTCATATTTGTCAAGGAACTTGTCTAGCGCTCCGTCTCGATACCCAGCGGATCCGGGCGGTTTTATAGCAAAGTAAGCACCAAGACCGTATCCGTGTTCTTCTTGAAGAAGGGTGCTGCTGGGTACTGTATTCTCTAGTTCTTCGAATGACAGTATCCCCTCAAGATATTGAGTCTTGTTCTTTATTCGATCGTGAATTTCGTTTTGCTGTTCTGACGGTATTACCTGATTTGCCGAATCTGCCATATAGGGATCGGTCGCATAGCTAATATCATAAATCACCCCATTATCATAGAATGCATAATATGTCGGCTTAAAACTACCCACAGATAACTTATGTTTTCCATAGGGGGTCAATTTAAAGTCTATTGCCCTCTCTTTTTTGTCTAAAAATTTAGCCATCTTCTAAATTACTTGCCTTTTTTTAACAGGATATCAACGTCCATCTTAATTAGTTCAACAAAAGATAAGTAATCGTAGGGCCAATTATAGCGGATTTGATATTCCTTAGCCTTTTTGCTCTTGTTCACTATTTGAGATGATGCTCCGCCGGCTTGATCTGGTATAAGATCATAATAATCTGCCTTAGCTCTTTGCTTAACCTTAAAGAGCATCCACCTTAAGTTCTTTTGAATGAGAATTTCTTTATTGATTAGTTCGCTATTATCTAGCTTATGGGCACACGAGTCGCTCTGGAAACTGATTTTTTCGTAGTTGCGCGGGGCAATATTCTGCCACATATAAGACAAGTCATCTTTATCAAATTCATATTTGAACTCAAATATATACATCGCAAAGGGATCAATATTTGGATTATGTAGAAAGTCAAATTCGGGAGGAAATACATACTTTTGCAATTTAGATTTTAACTTAGCAATAGATTGCCCCTGTTTGGCGAGGGGGGCGCCTTGGGCGCCATGACGATCTCCGACGCGTTGTGGGGGGAGTGAAATAAATTTCTTCTTTGTCTTCCATATAGCTGCATCTGAATTCACCCCATCTGCGACAGTGTCTTCTAAGTGCTCTAAGATATACGGTACAGCGACGATTGCTTCGCGAACCACAAATCTTTCTTTTAAGTTTCCTAGACGCTTTGAAGAATTGTTTCGGTCAAAGCCACACAAAGATGAGAGAGATTGTACTTTTTTGTGGAGCCCGGGACCGGATCCGGTCTTGTAGTTGTTGTATAGACTAGCCTTTTGATTAATAAGATAGTGGTTTTTGAGCCATTGGGACGGTATATCTCCAATTTCCATAAATACTCCAGTTTCTGCTTTATCTGGAATAGTACCAAACTGATGCCACATGCCGCGGGCTGTCGATGAAGATGCGTATTGAGGTAACGTCAATGTACCGCTAGCTACGCTAATCGGTCTGGGTCCTGTATTACAGAAGTTTAGCATTGGTGTTTCAAATTTTGGCTGAATGATCCATCGTGTGCCAACGGTTTTGTTTGTTGTATCTATCACATTACCATTGGGTCCGTATTTTTGTTCGAATATTCTTTCAACTCCAAATATGTTTAGACTTGCAGTTGCCTGCATTGAGTTTACATTTATTCTGTATCCATCATATACTGATGGAATTGTCTTGTCTCCAGCCGGAGTTATAGCGTTGGGTTTCGAAGAAGAAGCTGCAGACCAGACTGGAATTAGTGAGGGTTGTGCTGAGTCGACGCCAGAGCGAGGAATTGAAAAGCCCGGGTCAAATCTCCAGCACATTGTTTTCGTTTCGGCTAGAATCTTTTCTAAATCGTAGCTGATGGACGCTGACGGTTTAAAGATCAGATCTATCCACGCTTCGCCGTTCTGATATGGTGGAGTGAATGCCGGATTATACCCAGAGAAGCTATCTTTTGCAACTCTTCTGAATGGGTTTTTAGCTGCGTGGGCGCCGGTAGGTCGACCGGCAAATGATGGACCAAACGCAGTTGGTCTACTATACATTGTAAACGTCTCTTTAAACACGCTTCCTGTTGGATCTTGAGGGATGGGGTACCCTGAGCGAGTTTTTCTGCCGTTTTTGTTTGTTGCCCGTGCACCGTATCGAGTGTAATAACTCTTACTAGAGCCTCCGTATGGCTTATTGTCGAATGAATCTGTCTCCTTGTCATACATTCTCTTTCCGTTATGAGACCTTCGTAGTTTTATTCTAGACATATAAACGGAGCCCTTCTTAAATTTAAGGTCGGTTGCCACAGTTTCAGATTTTAATTGCGTGAATCCGGCGCCCTCAAGGAAGAACTCACCTACCCCGGCAAAGAAGTTTCTTGCCATCAGTGAATAAACATCGTCTCCCATATCGTTCATAGAGCCCGTGACAACTTCCGAGAAGGAACCATTTTTAGATAATTTAACTGCCAAACTCATAGAG
>Ga0315338_1003525_pt1 | contig 13503 bp, 16 predicted proteins | sample ASW8metaG_FD_204518 | JGI IMG/M metagenome (GOLD analysis project Ga0315338, IMG submission 204518) | Ammonia-oxidizing marine archaeal communities from Monterey Bay, California, United States - ASW #8 | ecosystem: Environmental > Aquatic > Marine > Coastal | place: USA: California | collected... | reverse complement strand
GTGAGGCGGTATGCTTCGACCGCCCATGCGTTCCACCCCCGCCTCATCGTCCTCCGGGCGGCCCCCTTCGTCATCTACATCACAAACCATTCGCGTGATGTCGATCGAGCAGGCCCTCGACGAGCCGGACTCGCTGTTATGCGCAAGGAGCGCGCAGGCCATCGGCATTCCAGAGGAATCCGTTCGCGCCGCACGAATCGGGCGGCGGTCGATCGATGCAAGGAAGCGAGGGCGCCGACATCGCGTACGCTTCATCGTGCACGTCGACCTCGATCTCGATCCCGCCCACACATCCGCCGCTCTGGACCGCGCGATCAAGAGCGGCCGTGCGCGACGCCAAGATCCCCCCGCGCGATTCGAACTCTCCGAGTTCGAGACCGGCTGGCGAGACCGCCGCGTCAGCGTCGTCGGTTCAGGCCCCGCCGGCCTTTACGCCGCCTGGGCCCTGGCCGCCAACGGAGTCGGCGTCGACCTGATCGATCGGGGACCGTCGCTCCGCGAGCGAAGCCGCGCGCTCGCCCGCTTCCAGCGTACGCGCGAACTCGACCCCGAGAGCAATCTGCTCTTCGGAGAAGGCGGGGCTGGAACCTATTCCGACGGCAAGCTCTACACACGCACCCAACACGCCCTCGAGGCGCCGATCCTGCAGACCCTCGTCGAAGCGGGTGCCGACCCCGAAATCGCCTTCGATGCGCGCGCACACGTCGGCACCGATCGGCTGCATCGAATCCTGCCGCGACTGCGCGAGCGCCTCGAGGCGATGGGCGTTCGTTTCCATTTCGATACGCGCCTCGAAACCCTCGAGCTCGCCTCCGATTCGCGCGTGCGCGCACTCCTGACATCGCAGGGCGCGATCCCCTGCGACGCCGTCGTGCTCGCGCTGGGACATAGCGCTCGGGATACCCTGCGCGCCCTGGCGGGCCAGGGTCTGCCACTCGAAGCCAAACCCTTCCAGCTCGGCTTGCGAATCGAACATACGCAAGCCTTCGTCGACCGCGCGCGCTTCGGTGTCGACGCGGATCTCGAGCGCCTCGGTCACGCCTACTACGTACTCACCGCTCGCGCCTCGGGCGAGCATGCCGCGGTCCACAGTTTCTGCATGTGTCCCGGAGGCCAGATCGTTGCCGCGGTCGCGCAGCCCGGTCTGCTCTGCACGAACGGCATGAGCAACTCGAAGCATTCGTCGCCCTTTGCGAACTCGGGTCTGGTGGTGACACTCGGTCCGCGCGAGTTCGGGGACGGCGTCTTCGATGGTGTCGCCTACCAGGAGCGACTCGAAGCGCTCTTCTTTCGAGCCGGCGGTTCCGACTACTCACTTCCTGCACAATGTGTCGGCGATTTCCTGGCCGGTCGTTCGAGCGCCGAAATCCCGCGCAACAGCTACAAGCTCGGCACGTGTTCGGCACGAATCGACGAGCTGCTACCCGAGTCGATCACGCGCGATCTGCGCGCCGCGATCCGGCGCTTCGACGGGCAGATGCCGGGGTATGCAGGGAGTGGATCGGGCGGGAAGGGCGGCGCGATGGCGAGCGGCGCGGAATCGGGGCTGCTCGTCGGTATCGAGTCGCGAAGTTCGGGTCCGCTGCGCATGCCGCGAGATCCGACGACGCGCCTGGCGCGAGGATTCGAGAACGTCTTTCCGGTCGGGGAGGGCGCTGGCTATGCCGGCGGCATCATGAGCGCTGCGATCGATGGTGCTCGGAGCGCGCATGCGCTGCTCGCTCGGACGGCGCCGTCGGGGTCACGCTAGAGCGTGATTCGCGCCGTGCCGACGACCGGCGTCTCGCCGCGTTCGTTCTTCAGCATCAGATCGATCTCGATCACGCGCGTCTCCTCGTCGATGTCCGTGACCACGCCGCTCGCGACGGGCTTCGTATCGACGATGAGCGGTGCTCGGAAGATCGTGTCGACCGTCTCGATCTCGGCGTTCGGCGCCCAGCGATGGATCAGCGCCACCAGGATCCCCTGGCTCATGATCCCCGGCACGATCGCGCCCGGCAGACCCGCGTCCCTAGCGGCTTCGTGATCGGTGAAGCGGGAGTGGGGCATATGCGCTGCCTGCGTGAAGAGCTTGACGTTGTCGAGGGACACGTCGGGCTGAGTCTCGGGCAGGTCTTCGCCGAACTCGACGTCCTCGAAAGTCTTGTCTTCGCGGTTCGCGTCGGACATCAATCGAACTCCCTCTGCACGAGCCGCCAATCGACGGTGGCCAGATGTTCGTCCTGCTGGTTGTAGAAGTTCATGCGATGCACGATGAAGAGCATCATGCCCGAGCGCCCCGTCTTGGCGTAGATGTCGGCGATCTCGCTTCGTCCCTGGATGCGGTCGCCGGCGCGGACCGGGGCGTGCACGACGACCGACTTGCCGGCGTCGAAGCAGCGGCGCATCTCGACCGGCATGCCTTCGGGCAGCCCCCGCGTCCCGTGGATGCGCGTCGTGTAGTTCGGCACGGCCTGGAAATCGGGATGCGCGGGGTCGATGAATTTCGGCTGGGTCTCGCCGCAGGCCTTCGCGAAGCCGACGAGCGATTCCGCATCCACGTCGAGATCGATCTTGTCGAAGACGTGACCCGCGTATCGGTCCTTCAGTTCCTTGGCGTCCATGCCTGCCTTGCCTCGTTCGTCTCGTTCAGGGCTCGACCGCTTCGAAGCGCCCGTCGCGAAGCGCTGCCACGAGATCGTCGATGTTCGAGAGGTCGTCGTCGAATTCGGTCGCGCATCGGCCGATGTGGCTCACGATGTGCGAATCCGACCCGCCGATGCAGGACCAACCGTAGCGCTCGGCGAATTCCATGGCCTGCTCGTTCTCGCCTTCGCGGCTTCCGCCGTTCAGCGTCTCGATGATGCTCACACCGTCGACCGCACCGAGGACGTCCCAATGCGCGCAGAGGCCGACCTTCGGGCGACCGGGATGGCAAGGTACGGCGACGGCCCCGCAGCGCTCGGATTCTTCGAGGACGGTCGCGAGCGCGTTGTCGACGCGGGTGAAGTCCAGCGCGGCTTGAAGGTCGTCGTTCACGCCGTAGACGAGCACATGGCCGTACTCGGTCTCGACCTCGCTCGCCTTCAGGATCAGCAGGCCGAACTCGTCCTCGAGCGCGCTGTAGTCCGAGTCGTCGTCGAACTGGCGATGTTCGGTGAGGACGAAGCCGTCGAGAGGCAGCGCCTTGCGCTGGATCCACTGGCAGTAGTTCTCGACCTTTGCGCGGCCATCGTCCGATGCGATCGAATGTGTGTGCAGGTCGAGGATCATGCCGGGACGAACCTCGGAACGCCGAGGACTTCGTCGCTCTCCGGGCCGCTCGTTCCCTTGCCGTCGGCGCCAGCGCCGGGCGTCGGCACGAAGTCGACGCGGACGGGCATGCCGATCGAGACGCTCGCCGGGTCGCAGTCGACGATGTTGCTGAGGAGCTGGGGTCCCTCTTCGAGCTGGACGTAGGCGACGACGTAGGGCAGCGCTGCGCGAAAGTCCGGGTGCTGGTTCTGGTACACGATCGAATACGTGTAGACCTCGCCGCGACCGCTGGCGACGAAATCTTCGATCGCGTCGGACAGACAGCTCACGCAGAGGCCGCGCGGGCGATGCTGCACGACGCTGCAATCGCGACAGCGCTGCAGGACGAGCTCGCCGCGACCGGCGCCCTCCCAGTAGGCTCGACTCTCCCAATCGATCTGGGGCTCGCGGTAGCGCGGGGTTTTCTGTTCGTCCTTCGAGGGGCTCATCGCTGTTCGACCTTCATGACCCGCATGGGCTCAATCCTTCCTCAAGATCAGTGTCGCGCCGCTATGCATCAACCCGAGATAGCCGCCCGTGCCGTGGGCGAGTCCGATCTCGGCGCCTTCGACCTGTCGCTCGCCGAGTCCGCCGCGTAGCTGACGGACGGCTTCGATCACGAGGAAGATGCCGCGCATGCCCGAATGATTCGAAGACAGGCCGCCGCCGTCCGGGTTCACCGGGAGTCGACCGCCGAGGCCGACGCCGCCGTTCTCGACGAAGGGGCCGCCCTCGCCGGGCTTGCAGAAGCCGAGGTTCTCTAGGGTCGCGAGGACGGTGATCGTGAAGGAATCGTAGATCGTGCAGAAGTCGATGTCGGCGGGCGTCATGCCGGCCATCGCGAAGGCGTGTTCCCCCGATTGATGGGCGGCGTTCTTCATCAGGTCCGGTGCGCCGATCTCGCGATGGGCGACGGCTTCGCCCGTGCCGAGCACGACGACGGGCGGCTGTCGAAGGTCCTTCGCGCGTTCGAGACTCGTCACGATGACGGCGCCGCCGCCGTCGCTGATGATGCAGCAGTCGAGGAGATGGAGCGGATCGGCGATCACGCGACTCTCGAGCACGTCCTCGCGCGTGATGGGCTGGCGCATCTTCGCATGCGGATTGAGGCTCGCGTGATGGCGGGTCGAGACGGCGATGTCGGCGAGCTGTTCCGGAGTCGTGCCGAACTCGTGCATGTGTCGCTGGGCGACCATCGCGTACGAAGAGACGAGGGTCATGCCGTAGGGCGAGACGAAGGCGGCGCTCGGATCGCGGCCGGCCCCGCCGCCCGTTCCGATCGCCATCGCGTCGGAGGCGGCGGTACTGCCGTAGACGATGAGGGCGACCTCGCAGAGGCCGGCATGGATCGCGGCCGCCGCATGCGCGACATGTGAGACGAAGCTCGAACCGCCGATGTTCGTTCCGTCGAGATAGCGCGGCTTGATGTTCAGGTACTCGGACAACTGGACCATGCCCATCGCGCCCATCGTCATCGTCGCTCCGAAGAACCCGTCGACGTCGGAGAGCTCGAGCCCCGCGTCGTCGAGCGCCTCACGCGTACATTCCGCCATGATCTGGAACGAGGTCTTGTCCGGCGCCCAGCGACTCTCGTATTCGTGCACGCCGGCGATGGCGATCTCGCCCGAGAAGCCTCGACCCCTGGACGTCTGGTTCGCGGGACTCATGACGCCTCCGCGATCAGGCCGATCTCGCGCGCGAGGGCCTCGGGTTTCTCGATCGGGAGAAAATGCGCCGCGCCGTCGATCTCGACGAAAGTCGCGGAGGCGAGGGAGGTGGCCAGCGCTTCGGCGCGCGCCCGCGCATCGTCGGACTCGGAAGCGCCACATGCGATGCGGATCGGTGTCTCGATTCCGCCGTTGGCGACGAAAGCGTCGGCCCAGCTGCGACTCGCTTCGAGGTCGACGAGGGTCGCGCGCGGATCCGTCTGGATGCCTTCCATATAGGCGCGCTTCACGAGGTCGGGGCCGCCTTCGCGCGCGACGCGCGCCGGGTCGAAGGGGCGGGGCGCTTTTCCGCGCGTTACGCGGCGCATCGTCTCGATCGCTTCGTCATCGATGCCAAGAGTCAGGCCGACGCCGCAGAGGACGAGACCGCGGAGAGTGTCGGGATGTGACCGGGCCCATTCGAGGGCGACGAGCGCGCCCATCCCGTGGCCGACGAGCACGGGCCGTTCGGCGCGGCATTCGGCGGCGACCCATCGGGCCGCGTCCGCCATCTCGGGGATCGACGGCAAGGCATCGAGGCTGCCCGAGCGGCCGTGTCCGGGGAGATCGAAGGCGAGGACGCCGGAGGTCGGGCCGAGTGTTGCGAAGAGATCCTTCCAGACGGAACTCTGGAGGCCCGCGTCGTGCAGGCAGAGGATCGGGGGGCCGTCGCCGGGCTCGGGCGGATCCTGGGGCAGCGTCGTCCGCCCGCTGTAGCGCAGGAGCAGGGGAACTCCGTCTCGGCGAAGGTATTTCTGGGGCATTTCGGAGGGGCTCCCGCGCGCTGGCCACGGCGCGATGGATGGGATGCCGGATCGAAGGGCTGCATCCGCAATCTGCCGGGGAAGCGAGAATCGCGGAATTGACGTTGATGTCAACTTGGCTGGTGAGCCGCGGGCCTGCGGTTCGACGTCCGGTCGAGCAGATCGACGGCCCGACGAGACCGACTTCGGGGACCGAGGGACGCCGCGATTCCTCGCGTCACCCCCCGGCCCCCTTCGTTCGTTCGTGCGTCTCTTATCCGCTCGGTCGATTGACCGCGACCACCTCGGTCGGGCGATCCGTAGCGATGGCGGCGGGTCGGGCCAGCTGGGTGGGCGGAGGCGAGGCGACGTCCTTCGCCGCGATGGGCGGCGCGATCTGGTCGAGCCACTGCAGGGAGCAGAGGAGGACCAGGATCATCACCGCGAGCGCTGCGCCGGCGGCCGCGTTCCACACGACCTGCTCGAAGATGAATTCTCCTCGAGTCTTGTCTCCGATTCTTCGCTGCATGTTGATTCCTCCTTTGCTGGTGACTTCTTCTAGTGCGATCTCTGAATTCTCGATCTGGGGCCCAAACGGCGAGAACCCCTCCGGCCGTTTGGCGGGAGGGGTTCTCGTCGAGAATCCGGTTGGGTGGGCGCTAGGCGCTGGTCATCCCCTTCCTCTCGGGTTCGAAATCCCCTTCCGCTGCTTGCGGACTCGACACGACGGCTTTCGCGTCGTCTCGAGCGTCCAGCGAATGCCGACCATCGAATCGCTCGTGAAGAGCGAGTTCGAGCGGCCGAGAATCGCGAGTCGCGATCCCTGGACGTCCGTCTGGTCGAATTCGTGGTTATGCATGGAAGGGCTTTCCTCTTGCTGAGCGGGTTTTGTATCGGCGATGCGTTCGAAAGTCAAAGGACTTTCTCGTACTTCACACGAACTCCGGTGAATTTCTCGAAGCTCAGCCGGATTTCTCGATGAAGGGTTGGATCGGGATCTCGGAGATCGCGATCTGGCCGCCCATGCAGACGTCGATGTCGTGCCCCTTCCGCCGGGGGCGGGCGTGGAAGTCGCTGACCCAATGAAGCTGTCCATCGCGCGTTTCGTACTCGAAGGCGTGGGGGCTCGGGTCGAGGTCGCAGAAGATGATCTCGTGCTGCGAGGACTCGTCGGCGGGATGCGGGAGGTTCACGTTCCAGAAACAGCCGGCTGCCGGGGGGCGCTCGAAGAGAATGTCGAGTGCCTGCCGGGCGCGCTCGGCGCAGACGGACCAGTCGGGTGTTCGGTGCTTCCCGACGTATTGGGAGATGGCGATCGCGGGGAAGCCCAGGATCGCGGCCTCGCGCGCCGCGGCGGCGGTGCCGGAGATATAGGTGTCGACGCCGAGGTTGGCGCCGTGGTTGATGCCCGAGACCAGCCAGAGGTCATCGGCCCGGGCCTCGCCGCCCAGTTCGCGGCGGGAGAAGGCCGCCCGGCTCCCGAGGGCGACCCGGGCACAGTCCGCCGGCGTGCCGTCCAGGCCGAATCGAAGCGGTTCGAGTTCCGAGAGGCCCATCGGATGGCCCGTCGTGACGGCATGCCCGACGCCACTCTGGGGGCCGCTCGGCGCGACGATCAGGCATTCGGCGCGCTCGGCCAGCACCCGATGGAGGGTTGCGAGACCCTCGGCATGGACGCCATCATCATTGGAGAGAACCATCGCCATCGTCGCTCGGCCCCGTTCTCGCGTCAGAATCGACATCGCCCTGCAGCCGACACGCAGCCAGTCTGCATCTCGTCAAGAAAAATGGGTGATGTGATGGGAAATCCCTTCTTCTATCCGACAGACGGACGATAGCTCTGTTGGTGTTCTGAGTACGACCGGATTCGATTGGTTCGGAGAGACCCCCCTGAAGATTTCAACGGAACAGATGATCGCGCTGCACGGCTTCTTTGCGGAGGCCGCCGCCGTCGGCGAGTCGACCCTGGCCGAGATCAGCGGAAGCGAGACCGAGGTCGAGGTCCAGGAAATCCGCTGCACGCCGCTCGGCGAGTTCGGAGAGCACGGGCTGCGACTCTCGGAGGACCTGGTTGCCGGCGTGATCGGACGCCTGGAAGGCGCCATGCCCGGCTCGCTCAATGTCGTGCTCGAACCCGAGGAGGCGCTGCTCTGGGCGCAGGTCGGGAGCGACGAGAATCCGATCGAGACCTTCGTCTCGCTCGGACGCGGATTGCTCGAGGGAATCGCGATTGGCCTCTCCGAAATCCTCGGCGCCGAGACCCTCTTCCAGGGTGCCGCGCTCGTCGAGGAATCCGAGCTGGCGATGTTCGTGAAGACGCATGCGCCCTCGGACACGCTGGTCTTCTCGACGCGACTGCGGATCGACGTGCGGGACGAAACCTTCTCGGCCGTCTCGCATATGCTCGTCGAGCCGAAGTACATCGCGCAACTGCTCTCGGCGCTCTCCGCGGCGGTCCACTAGAGCTCTCGCGCCGACCCGGCCTCGACGCTCCTCGACCGCGCTACGCTCGCGGTCGTCATGGCAATCCTCCTCATTCGACACGGCGAGACCCTCGGCAATCGGAACCGCATCATCCAGGTTCCCGAGACGCCGCTTTCGGACCGCGGCCTCGAGCAGGCCGCGCGGCTCGGAAAGCGCTTGGCTGCGGCCCCGATCCGTGAAATCTGGACGAGCCATCTCGCCCGTGCGCGCATGACCGCCGACGCGGTCGAACGCACGACCGGTGCGCCGCTCAGCGAAGTCCCCGACCTCGAAGAGCGCAATCTCGGCGCGCTGCGTGGAACGCCCTATGCGGATCTCGACTTCAATCCCTTCATGGAGGGTTATGCGCCGCCCGAGGGCGAAAGTTGGGAGACCTTCTACGACCGGGTCGATCGGACCTGGGAGAAGATCGAGCGGCATTGGGTCGATCAATTCTCGAAAGCGTCCGAGACGACGCATTTCGCCGTCGTGAGTCACGGGCTCTTCCTGCGATCCCTGATCGAGCGACGGCTCCTCACCGAGGAACAGCTCGATGCGCACGGCGACGAGAACCGCCAGATCGGCATGGGCAACACCGCGCTCACGGTCGTCGCCCCAGCCGGGTCAGGAGACGCTTCGTCACGACATCGTGTCGAACTCGTCGCCTGCACTGCGCATCTCGACGACGCCTCGGCGCACGACGCGAACTCGATCGTCGGGATCTGATTCGAAGTCCTCGCGTCTCGGAGGCGTGCGACTCGAAGCCCTTCGCCTCGAATCGTCGTCGCTAGCTCTTGGCCAGATCGGACGACGCCGCAGCGAGCGCCCACCAGGCGATGATCGGCGAGATCATCATGGCGAAGAGTCCCGCCCAGATCGCCTTGAAGATCAGGAACGACGTGAAGGGGACAGGCTGTGCCGAGGCCAGGTCGAGGAGGATCACGATCGGCGCAGAGAAGAAGACCACGCCGACCACGCCGACCAGGATCGCGCGGACGAGGGCCGATCGGCGATGGATCCCGAGCGGGCGGATCTGACTCGGGTCCAGCGCGGGGAGTTTGCCGTTGGCGACTTGCCCTCGCGTGAGGCGTGAGACGATGACGCAGGTGAAGAAGGGCAGCAGGAAGCCGGTCGCCAGCAGGTCGCCACCCATGCTGGTCTCGCCCCAGAGCGGGATCTTCGTCAGCGATCGCATCAGGACCCAGACGATCGCCGCGTTGATCACGAGGTTGATGATCCCCGCGAATACACTCTGTTCGATGATCAGGAAGGAGCGATGTCGATCGGAGAGATGCATTGGGGTGGGGGCTCCGGGATGAACGGGGATCTGGCGACACAACGCTAACAGATCGACATCCCGATCGATCGGCAGGATTGCGCAGGGCGTGATATGCATGGGCGATGCTGGAGAGTGCGTGTCTGGGTGAAGCGCGACGGGTCCTTGCCGAGGTCTTCGGCCATCCGGATTTCCGGCCCGGCCAGGCGGAGGCCATCGAAGCGGCCCTGTCGGCTCGGGATGCGATCGTTCTGCTACCGACCGGGTCGGGGAAGTCGGTCTGTTATCAGGTGCCCGCCATCGTTCAAGCTCGCGAGGGAGCGGGTACGACGATCGTGATCTCGCCCTTGATCGCGTTGATGAACGACCAGGTCGGGACCCTCTGCGGTCGCGGCATTCGGGCCGGAGCCCTGCATAGCCATCAAGCCGAAGCGGAGCAGGCGGACACCGTCCGCGAGTTCCTGCGCGGAGACCTCGATCTCCTCTACGTCTCTCCCGAGCGCGCGGCCAAGGCCAGTTTTCGCCGCATGCTCGAACGAACCGTGATCGCGCTCGTCGCGGTCGACGAAGCCCACTGCGTCAGTCAGTGGGGACACGACTTCCGCCCGGACTACATGCAGCTCTTCGAACTGCGCGAGATCGCCGATGCGCCCATGATCGCGCTCACGGCGACGGCGACGCCGCTGGTCATGAAGGAGATCGAGTCGCGCCTGACCCTTCGCGATGCGTGCATCGTTCGGACCGGGTTCGATCGTCCGAATCTCTCCTTCGAGGTCCGCCCGATCCGCAAGGAGGCGACGCGGATCGACGTCGTTCTGGAAGAACTCGACCGGGCGAAGATCCGTGGCCGCGGCGGGAAGGGGCGGGCCATCGTCTATTGCAGTACCCGCAAGGTCACCGAGCGAGTGGCGAAGGCGATGCGCGCCAGCGGGCTTCGCGCGGGCCACTATCACGCCGGTCGCACGAAGCTTGCACGGGAGCGCGCCCAACAAGCCTTCGAGGCGGGCCGAACCCGCGTCCTCGTCGCGACGAATGCCTTCGGTATGGGCATCGATCTGCCGGATATCCGGCTGATCGTGCATTTCCAGACGCCGGGAAGCGTGGAGGCCTACTACCAGGAAGCGGGACGTGCGGGTCGGGACGGCGACCCCGCGCGATGCCTCCTCTTCTTCGGCCGAGCCGACCTGGCTACACAGAGACGACTCTCTGAGCGGTCCGCCACGAGTTCCTCCGTCGAGCAGAGACGCGAAGACGCGCTCGCGGCGATCGAACGTTATGCGACGCATTCCAGCTGCCGGCATGGGGCGCTGGTCTCCCATTTCACCGGCGCCGAGGACGAACCCGAGTGCGGGCGATGTGACGTGTGCCTGGGAGAAGAGATTCCGGGGGATGCGGAGTTGGATCAGGACGAGGGGGCGCCTCGACTGGTCTCGTTGCCCGCGTCGGAGAAGGAGCGGATCCTCTCGGCCGTCGATCGACTGTCACGTCCGGTCGGGCGGCGCAATCTCGCCCAGGCGCTTCGCGGCGGCAAGGCGAAGAGCTTGTCGCGTGGCGGTCTGCTGACGCTGCCGGAGTATGGGTCGCTCGCCGCGTTCGACGAGGACTCCGTCATCGGGGCGATCGACGAGCTGCTGCGTGAAGGTCGACTCCAGAAGACCGGGCAGAAATATCCGACCGTCTGGATGCCCGGTAAACCCATGCGCTCGAAGGTGACGTCGAGCGAGCGAGCGAAGCCGGGCGAGACGACTCGAACCCGCGCGCCGGCGCGCTACGGCGGCGATATCGCGCGCGCGCTCGACAACTATCGAAAACGGCAGGCGCGAGCCCTGGGCTGGAAGACGTACATGGTCTTCCAGCGACGCGTGATGCTCGCGATCGATCGCGAAGAGCCGGACTCGATCGAGGCGCTCTCACGCATCCCCGGCCTCGGGCCGGCGAAGATCGAACGCTTCGGGGAGGATGTCCTCGGCCTCGTTCGGCAGCATCGGCGGCGCGATCTGGACTAACGCGCTCGCACGCGCGCGCGGCGCTTCCCGCACGCTCAATGATTCCTGCACACCCGGCGCTCCGCCCGTACTCGCCGCCGTCGCGAGGCTCGGCCTATGGCGTGCCGGGCGTGTCGGCGGTACCGGGCGGACCCTCTGTCTCGGCTTCGGGTCGTTCTTCGTCGGCTTCCTCGAGCTGTGCGCGGTACTGCTCTTCGAACTCATCCTCGGCCTCTGCTGTCGTGGTCGGGAGTGAGCGGTCGTAGCGCGGGTCGAGTCGCACGAAATAGCGCGGCGGAAACCCGGTCAGGATGCGGAACCCGATTCCGTGGCGGTTCGCTTCCTCGATCAGGTCGTGTTCTTCACCCTGGACAGGGGCCGCCAGGTAGTCCCTTTCGGTCCCGTTGATCACGGCTCGGACCTCCGGGTTCTCGAGTGCGCGGCGGAACCATCCGCGGGGCCAGTGGTTCGCCGCGACGTAGAACTGATCATCGTGATCGAGGAGCGAAAGGACCCGGCGATGTTCGGTGCCGTCGTCGTCGAATGTGACCATGACGAGGGTGCTCTGGTCGGCGGGCTGGAAATAGCCGATCAGGGATTCGAAGGCAGCGACGAGGCCCACGTAGACGAGAAGCAGGATCGCGATGATTCTGAGAGCTTTCATGAAGGGTCTCCTCGAGTCGGTTGTCCAGGGATCGTCCCCGCGAAGATTAGGTCTCGGGGCCTCGCTTCCCAAGTCGAATCCTCGACAGCGAACTCATCGGGTGTAGGATGCCGCGACCCTGCGGAGTGTCGAGCGTGTCATGAAGAGCCTGACTCATCTCTCCCCGAAGACCGAGAAGCGTGAGAGCGGCGTGCATGGCCGCGGTCTGTACGCGATTGCCGAGATCTCGGCGGGCGAGGTCGTCGCCGTGAAGGGTGGAGCGATCTTTGCCACGACCGAATGGGCGGATCTCGAGTCGAGTGTCGGCCTCGCGGGCGAGGTCCATGTCACCACGGATCTGGTGATCGCCCCTCGAACCTCCGACGAGTACGAAGACTCGATGATGCATCTGAACCACGGCTGCGATCCGAATGTCGGCGTGGAGGGGCAGATCGTCTTCGTCTCGATGCGAGACATCGCCTTGGGCGAAGAGCTGCTTCTCGACTACGCGATGATGGACGATCACGACGAATCGATGGACTGCGGTTGCGGCTCGCCGCAGTGTCGCGGCGTCGTGAGCGGCCAGGACTGGCAGCGCCCTGATCTGCAGAGACGCTATCGCGGGTACTTCTCGTCCTATCTCGAGCGGAGGATCGCGGCCGAGCGCCTGGGCGCAGACCGGCCGAGCCTGGTGCCGGAACTCTATGTCTCGGATCTCCCTGCGAGTCTCGATTTCTATCTCGACGTGCTCGGCTTCGAGATCGAATACGATCGTCCGGAGGAGGCGTTCGCCGCGCTTCGTCTCGGAGAGGCCCGTCTCATGCTCGAGCAGGCGCCGAAGCTCGCGCGCGCCACACCCGCAGAGTTTCGCAGCGGCGAGTGGCGGCTCGCGGATCTCGAGCAACCCTTCGGCCGCGGTTTGAATCTGGAGATTCGCGTGGACGACGTCGGCGCGACGAACGATCGCATCGTTGCGAAGGGCCATCCGCTCTTGCGGGAACCCCACGAGAAGGCGTATCGATTGAAGGCGGGCGAACGGCGCGTCCGACAGCTGCTCGTCGCCGATCCCGACGGATACCTGATCCGACTCTCGGAGTTTCTGGCCGAGTCGTGATGCTTCGATGCGACGGTCGGATCGACCGTTTCGTCGATCGAGCGACTGGCGCGATCATACGTCGTCGAGCTGGACCTCGACGAGCACGACATGGCCCGCTGCCTTCGCGATGTCCTCTTCACGCGGTTTCCGATCGGCATCGAGCCTGATGCGGTTGACCCCGGCGTCTCGCGGAACGGCCGTCAGGAATCGCCGGATCCCCTCCCGGTAGCGCTCGCCGTCGTCGGCGAAGGTCCGCGCCTTCCCGTGATAGGTCCGCCTCGCGATTTCGATCTCGACGTCGCCCGCTTCGTGCTCTTC
>Ga0315338_1003524_pt1 | contig 13505 bp, 8 predicted proteins | sample ASW8metaG_FD_204518 | JGI IMG/M metagenome (GOLD analysis project Ga0315338, IMG submission 204518) | Ammonia-oxidizing marine archaeal communities from Monterey Bay, California, United States - ASW #8 | ecosystem: Environmental > Aquatic > Marine > Coastal | place: USA: California | collected... | reverse complement strand
GGGATTTGTTCCGACGAGCAGTTCGCACGCAGAAGTTCCTAGGGTATAGTACGTGTGTAGTACATGCTAGTGAGCGGAGTAATGGCGAATGCTTAAATTCGATCCAACAGAATCTGCCGGTTTTTTGGTGGGGCGCGTCGCCCACGCTCTGAAGCTCCGCGTTCAGGAGTTTCTGGATGACGCGGGAATTGACATGTCCGCCGAAGAGATCAGTATTCTGACGGTTCTGGCTCATTTGGATGGACCGGAGCGAATGAAACCGCTGTCTGAGAAGCTAGGCCGAGACGCGACGACGGTCAGTCGCCAAGTCGCCAGCCTTGAGGAGGCGGGATTGGTTGAGCGCTCTCCCTGCCCGGACGATGGTCGAGCAACCGTTGTGACAATAACCAAGGCAGGTTCCAAACTCGTGGAACAAACGATACTTCTGACGCTCGCTTTGCGCGGCAGGGCAATGAAGGGTATCTCCAAAGCAGAAGCGAAGACCCTAGTAAACGCGTTGTCTCGGATGCTCAACAATCTGAAAAACGAAGCATGAAACTCACCGAGGTTGCAACCTGGCTTCCTGCGGAAAAGACGAAAAAACTCTGGGTTCCGCACAATTGCTTTCGTGAGGCGCACCGAAATAGCTGACTTTTTGATTCGGGGTGTCGCGAGAACTCACTCGACCACGCGCAGACGACCGATGCGAATTTCGAAAGCAGCTTCGCTACCGAGGTTGCATCAGCCTACGCAGCTTAGAATGGCGACGAACTTGCAGCGGTGTGTGCTCTCATGGGTCACCGCTGTAGTTAAACCTGACTGCCACACCGCGCGGGGTTTGATTACAATCACACCATTTTAACAAAATTATTTCTTAGGCATGGAAACTCGATGGTGTAAATATCCGAAGTTTAACTAATCGTCTTCGGGAAGTATTGCAAAAATTAGAATGCCTTTACCATCTGCATCTACATAGAATCGTTGAGCAACATAAAGATTTTCTTGGCGTTGCTCGAATGCCTCGCCATGTTTGCTAATTAGATCAACGACTGGGGCAGGTAAATTAGGAATCACTTGTTCATTATTTGCTAATTGCACTCCGCCATCCGGGGTAGCCGATACCCAAAGTTGACCAAGGCCGTCAGCCACAAATATATTGCAGTCGACAGTTCCAAGACCGAGTAGTACATCCATAATTCGTTTTGAAAAGTCAGCCTCAATAGCAGTCATTCCAAAACACTCACCTGAGATATCGTTGTATACAGGAGTGGCGACAGAGAGTCGTCCTGAGTTAGAAGTATCCTTTGTATTACGAGTGCGTGACTCGAGTGACAGTCTTACATCTCCTGGTTCGAGCGCGCCGACTGCTGTCATAAGGGCATCAGTTTCAACTTCATGCAGCCAGCTTGTAGGCAGTACACGAACTAGCGAGGGATCCGCTGGATTGCGCTCTACTCGTACAATATCTTCGGAACCTTCACTTTTTTTCATTTCATAGGATAGTGCTAGGTAATCGGGATTTGAGCGTAAGATTCCCGTAAAAATTGTTTCCAGACGAACTCGCCATATGTCTTCGCCCTCTCCTTCAACGTCGTTGCGTGCGTTTATAATGCCTTGGATAGGTGGTAGCGAGGCGAGGAACCGAGCGTCTTTCGATAGTTCTGAAGCAACTCCTAGCAATTGAAGTTCTACCTCTCGAACGTCACCGTTCATTTGTGCGAAACGGGTGTGTAAAGCTGCTAGACGATTTTGGCGAGACGACATGGCGAGTGTAGTTAACGCTACCAGGGTAATTATTGTCACAGCCAGGAGGGATTGAGATAATCGCTGATGCTGTGAAATCCACCGATTTACTCTCTGCCAAGAAGATTCACGATAAGCAGTAACTGGCTCGCCTGCCATCCAACGCTGGACGTCTTCGGCTAGATCGGTCGCCTCCTGGTATCGTATGTACCTACGACGGGCCATTGCCTTTTGGCAGATGGCATCTAATGCCGGATCTGCGTTGGGATTTGCATCGCTGGCGGAAGGGGTAACGCCACTTGCAATGGCGCTAATCATGCCACGACCTCCAACACCGGAATCAACTGACTCTTTCTGCGTCTTCTCGTGTGGGGCATATCCTGAGACAATAGCAAATAAAATTGCGCCAAGGCCATATATGTCAGTACGATGATCCAATTCATCTAGTCGTCCAGCCGCCTGTTCAGGCGCCATGTATAGTGGCGTTCCCAATACCTGCCCCTCGCTGGTTCGGTTTGCATTTCCTATAGCGACGGAATCCATGAGACTCTCGACCGAGGTTTCGTCAATCACTTTTGCGAGTCCCCAGTCAATGACAATAACTTGACCGAAGCTATCTATGACAACGTTTTCGGGTTTCAGGTCTCGATGAATGACTTTCCGAGAATGGGCGTGTCCAATCGCATGACAAACATTGACAAATGCTGTCAGTAGATGCCTGAGAAGCATCGGATCATCGTCGCCCTCTTCACGCCTCTCGTGATACTCATTGATTGAATCCTGTAGCGTTGACCTTCCTAGGAAACGCATTGCGTAAAAAACTCGCCCAGTTGAAAGGTCTTCCCCTAATTGATAAATAGGAACAATGCTTGGGTGATCCAATCTACCTGTAATCTTTGCTTCATGCTTGAAGCGTTCTACAACCGTATCGGTCATTCCCGACACATGACTAATCTCTTTTAGTGCCACATGGCGATTCAGGTTAACATCCCGCGCAAGCCAGACGCGTCCTAGGCCGCCTTGACCAAGCTTACGAATAATTTCGAAACGACCTTCCAGGACACGAGCGTCATGGTCACCTCCGCGGGCTGCGATCGTAATACCAAGCAGTTTCGCAACCCTTCCTGAGCCATCTAATCGTTCAAGCGTTGCCAATAACACGCTACCATCCGCTGTGGGCATGTCGGAACCGCCAGCAACACTACGACGAGCTCGCTCGACACGGTCTGCGGAACTCTGTTTAATTTGGTCTATCTGATTTGCGGTTAGCAAGCCTCGGCTTTCGAGATGTTCCGATAGCGATACGCTCCCATGAATTGACCAATCAGATACTGCAGCAGCCGTTTCACGTTCATTTACGATTCCAGACTGCAGTAGTTCAGCTGCAAATGCAATGTCTTCCTCTTGGCGAGAGAAAGAATCTGTTGGCTCGAATAGGCGTGTCGCTGCGTACTGAGCCTCGGTCGTTGGAGATGGCTCTTGGGGTTTCTTTGTTTCGTCTGCCATTGGTAAATAATTCTAGATAGTTGGACAAGATATTATCAATCGCCGCTCACTACTATCCTACCCTCGCAAGCCCCATCTTTCACACGCAAGCCCCAGAATTACTTGATATTTGTGGACTGACTCAGAATTCCAAATGTTGAGGTGCATTGCTCCATAGCAGAATATGTACACGAATAGGAGTTTTGACAGGTGCAGTGCCCAAATAAGCCGACCTAAAAAAGCTTGTTTGGTAAGTACCCCAGGTCGAGCCGTCCTGGCAGACGTATGAGTAACCCCAAATCTTAGCTGGGTATCTAGACCTCTGCGAGTTTCAAGGATTTCTTCGCTGCTGAGGATGCATCATCCGAAGCGGATTGCGGTTGGTGCTAACTTGCAGCGGTGTCGATGACCTCCGTCTCCAAACTCACTGCGGTTCAAGCCTGAGGGCGATGTGACCTCAGTCTCGAAACCCGATTCTGCTAACTGCCGTTCAAGCGGTCGGGCAGGAACACCTACCGCAGTTAGCTTATGCCCAAATCTGCTGAGGTTTGATTCAACCGAAGCGAGTTGGCCCTGGAGCCAATTGCGTGCGGTGGGGGCAACCCGATCGTGAAGGTCCGTTTCCACAGTATCTACGGGCAGGGCGCAGACGCCGCGCTGAAGCGTCTCAAGGGACTAACCAGTCTCGAGGCGTTGGATCTCAGCATGCGCACTATCATCGATTCGGCGCTGTTGCATTTGAGCGGGCTGACAAGCCTCCAGGAACTGGATCTCAGCGACACGGGCATCACCGACACGGGCCTCGCGCATCTGGCAGAACTAACAGTCGCTATCACTTAGGCACGATGAAATTGCTCGGTAAGCTTTACTGCTTTAGTCGCGTCGCCAGTCGTCGGCGGAACTCGGCCACATTCTCCGAAGTAATCGCTTCGCAGGGTAGGAAAAGCGAGCCGCTGCCGGCGATCGGCAACTCCATCATGCTGCCACTCTTGAGCGCTTGGATCGTCCGTACGGACTCGAATCCGTATTTGAATGGATCTTGCACAACGGAGGCGTAGATCTTTTGATCTTGGATGCCGTTGAGTACATCGTCTTCCTTGTCGAAGGTGATGAGCTGCGGCTTCTTGCCTTCTTCGATGCTGCTGACGACGTCAAGCAGGATCGGTCCATGATAACTAAACATTCCCACCAGCGCGGCAACGTCTGGGTGTTGCTGAAGCGTTGAGGTGATATTCTCGCGGCAGCGGGACATATCGATATCATCTTCTATCGGTTCCAAAAGCTCGTACAGCGGAGTATTGGTATCCGCTGTCAAGTACCTTTGTATTTCATCCTGAAAACCTTTTACGCGCAATACCGCGTTGTCTTTCTTGAAATTTGCAACCAGCAGAGCAATTTTCCCTCCTGCTGGTGCTGCTTCTTTTACCAATTGCGCGGCCAAGCGACCGGCGGAGTAATTATCGGTGCCGACATAGCACAGGCGATCAGAGTCGGGCGCGTCGGCGTCGAACGTAATTAAATGGACCCCTTTAGCAAGCTTACTGAGAAGCTCGTTTTGCGATTCTGGCGCGCGAGGACTAATCGCAATTCCGTCGAACTGGTTGGGAGCAATCTTCTCCAGGATCTCACTTTGCTGCTGGTGTCCGCCTTCGGGGAGAGTGACTGAGAGCTGAATTTTGTATCTCTTTGCCGCTGCCTCGGCACCAGCTACGGCGAGCTGCCAGAAAGGCGTGTTGCCGCCAGGAATAAACATCACCCGCACGTTCTCGGGATCGGGAGTTGGACGTGTCGATCTGATGAAAATGAGCGAGGCGATGACCAGGGCTGCGACACTAATCCACACTGCTAACCGTGTGTTTTTCATATCAAAATTCCTCGCCTGTTATCGATGAAGGCCTTAAATGCCTTGGCCGATTCCTCAGTCTTGCCTAGTTTCGCGTAGCATGTGCCAATTCGAAACTGCGCTTGGGCGGCAACATTTTGAGCGTCTTTGCCTTCGACGACCACTTTTTCGTAAGTCTGAATCGCCTTGTCTAGATCGCCGACGGTTTCTTCGGTGTAGATCGCCTTTTCTAATAACTCGGAGACGGTCGCAGCTGTTGCCGGTAACCCCAGCGTCACGATGAACCCGCAGGTCAAGAGAACCACAGCAAACGGTCTGGTCTGTGTGATAATGTTTGGTAACATGTTGATACTCCTTCTTCGTACTAGACTAATTGATACCCGTAGGACCAAGTCCCCCGGGGTGCACTCACCGGAGAAATCTGTTCGTCTGCCAGATAGCGTCGAACAACGCTACGGGCGTCACGGTGTATAGAATAGAGAACTGATGTTACGCCTATGTTACCTGGGCGTTCCCATCAGGTCCTATTTCTTGAATTACCGGTTGTCAGGACGGCTGGTCCGAGAAGATACATCTCCTGCAGTGTGGAAGAGGATCTCGATTGCAGGAATTAACGTGTATTAGCGGTTAAGAACAGACTCGCCGTGAGCATCGACCTAATTCGTGCCTTCACAACGAATTACCAATATACAACGTCTACTCCTTTCCTGTAAGCCGATTCGGTCTCCCGGAGATCTTCCTGTCCAAGTTGGGGCAGGCCATTTGGCTTCTCAGGCATGCTGAGTCTGCATCACCGAAGCGTGAGAGCCAGCGTCCGTTTTCTACCGCGGTCAGATCCCCGCCGCTATATATGACAACCACGGATGCTGGTACAGCGGACGCTAGAAACTGTAGTCAAGCACGGCAATTCTTCAGCCCAAACACCGCGAATGTCTCAATCCCAGGGCGGCAGCATGCAGGTGAACAGACATGCCCTGGAGAGATTCGGGCGATGTGACCGCCAGCTCGAAGCAAACTGACATTTCTGCCGCCGAGCAACTACACCCACGGTAGACAACGCCACCGTTCCTCGGGCCGTGGCGAACGACGTTGATTCCAGAAACCGCGCGACTCGCTGCTCCATGTGCAACGGATTGTTGGACGGTTCACTCGCTATTTCCTTTGCTCTTTCGCCCCTTTACGAGACGTAATAAACTTCTTGCGAAGTCGCAAAGGAAAGTCAATCGGGCATCTCGAACCGGTAGCCCACGTCGCGAATGGTGTGGATGAATTGCGGTCGGCTTGGCTGGGGCTCGATCTTGCTGCGAAGCGTGGCGACGCAGCGGTCGACACTACGTGCGCTGACGATAATCGACCGGCCCCATACTTGGTTCATGATGTCGTTGCGTGTCAGGGCTCGATGGAGATGGGAGACGAAAAAATCGAGCAGGCGGTACTCTTTGGTGGTGAGAGGAATCTGCTTTCCGTCGCGAGTGAGCGTGTGTGACGTGCGATCGAACTGTGCACCTCCAATGTCGATCGCATCGGGCGTTTCGTCCGGTCGACGACTGATCAATCGTTTGACCCGGGCCAGTAGTTCGCGAATCCCGAAGGGCTTGGTCATGTAATCGTCTGCCCCCAGTTCCAGTCCACGGACGATTTCTTCCTCCTGCCCCTTGGCCGTCAGCATGAGGATTGGCAAATCGAGCTTGTCTTGTCGCACGCGTTGGCAGAGGTCGTAGCCGTTAAGTTTGGGGAGCATGATGTCGAGCAATATCACCTCGGGTGGCTGGGCTAATGCCTGTGTAAGGCCAGACACACCGTCGGTGGCAGTTTCGACCTCGTAGCCAGCAGTGCGAAAGTTATCGCTTAGCCCGCGGAGGAGTGTCGCATCGTCTTCCACGATTAGAATACGCGGCGGTCGACTCATCGATTTGCCTCCTGTTCAACCTGCGATTGGTCGCTTGCATTATCGGCACTGTGTTTCGGCATACAAAGCGTAAAGGTGCTTCCCACGCCGAGTTGGCTTTTGACCCGTGCTTCTCCACCATGTGCTTGAATGATTGCTTGCACGATGCTGAGCCCCAATCCGCAGCCGCCTTGGGAACGTGCCACGCGCTGATCGACTTGAAAGAACCGATCGAACACATGGCTGGCAGCACGGGGGGGTAAACCGATTCCATTGTCGCGTACGGCAATCGTCGTCCGTTCTCCATTGCTACTTGCGGAGAGCACAATTTGTTTCTGTTCATCGCTGTACTTCCAAGCGTTTTCTAGCAAGTTGCCGACGGCAGTTACCAGCGTATCGAGGTCGCCAAGTACCCAAGCCGGTTGGCCTTCTTCCACTTGCAGGCAACTGTCGGCATCGTCCCAGTGTTCTCGGAAAACGGCTGCTGCCTGACGGTTCACTTCTTGTAAGTCGATCACCTGGAAGTCGAAGCTTTGCATACCCCGTTCCATGCGGGAGAACGTAAGGAAATTATCGATCAGCCGTGTCAGTCGGGCGTTCTCTTGAGCAATCAGCTGTAAATATTCGCGGACTTGGACCGGCGAATTCTTATTGGCCGGTTTGCCATCCGCCTCGAGCAGTGTGTCGACCAGCAGCCGGATGGAGGCCAAGGGAGTTTTGAGTTCGTGCGAAACGGTTGCCACCAGGTCGTTCTTCAGTTGGGCCAACCGCAGCCGACGGCGCAAAATGCCGGCCAGCAGCCAAGCCAATACGCAAGTGACAGCGACCACCAAGATGGCAATCCACACATGCACGGCTTGACGTTGTTGAGACGTTTCGTTGAAGGGATCTCCTGCGGTCGCCAACAGCCCCAGACGCCACCTGCCTAGATTTGCTCCTAACGGGGTATCCATCAAGTTTTGAGAAGTTTCTTCGGGTAAACAGATAGCAAACGCCACGCCACTGGGCAACTGCAAGCCGTCGGTTAGCTTGAGAAGTTGCTTGCGAATGGTCAACGTACGAACCAACCCCACCATATGGCCATTCCGAGAGGCGTAACTCCACAGCTCTGGCATAGAGGTCGGCTGCAATTGGGACGCCAAAAAACTGGGGTCGTATACTGCAACTGCCTCGGCGGAGAGCACTTCGGCCGCCTGTGTGGCCCACTCAATCGGCTGCGGAGAAAGACGCTGTAATTCCATCATCAAAAACCGACGCTGGGTGGAAGGCAATGTACTGTCTTGGTAATTTCCCAGTCGCACTGCAAGCTGCTCTGCGATACGATTCCATTTAATTGTATGGGCCTCTATCTTGCGATCCAACAATTCCAACAGACGTAATTCGGCCGCTGCTGCGAACGATCGGCCATACTCGTCGTGGAGTCCATTCTGCTGGCTCTGCTCTTCGAGCACCAGAATCGCAGTTTCTTGTTCCCCTATCCTGAGTAAACAACGAACCTGAGCCTGTCGAGCTCGGGCACGCACTTTCGCGTCGGGTTGGTCACGAACAATTTGAGCATACGCCTCAGCAGCGGCAGCAAACTGCTGCTGTGCAAACTCCAACGACTCGGCAGTTTCCCACTCAGGCAAAGGATCGGCCAATGCTGGTTCAGGCACCATTGGCTGATCGGGATAAACAATGCGGTTCTGCTGGTCGCAAATCAGCACGCTGTCGACGAATTGCTGAGAGATAATGTCGGCAAACGAATGGGCTGGCTCTTTTAAGTCTATTTTTCGCGCCAGTTGCTCCAGCTCTGATGACCACCGCTCTTGTACAATTTGGCTGGCCGATTGCAACTGCACTTGGTATGCCTCGCGCAATCGTTGACCAGTTGCCAACCGTTCATTATTAACCGCCTCGCGCATCATCCATACCACTCCCAGTGACGGTACTAACACCGTTAACAGGAGCAGCAAGATGGGCCACGCGAGGCGGTCATTTTTCATCAACAGTATTCCTACTCGATTTCCAGGGTGGCAAGAATTTTCTCTATCTCTGGCTGCCACTTTTCGAACTCGTCTGACGAGCCAAGGAACCGAAGATTGATCGCCGAGGAGTCGCCGAACAACGCAATCTCTTGCCCCGTCTTAGACTTATCGCCATCCAGGAATGTGAAGGTGGCTACGGCCGCCTCTCGATTGCCAATGGTGACCATTTCAATGCCCTTATCATGCAGCGAAAAGTCCTTCGTTCGTTTGGAATCGCCTTTTAGAGCTGCTTTCAACCAGGCATGCGGAGAGCCATGCTTTTCCTTAATCAGTTCCAAAGGGCTGGCCTCCACCCGTGAACTCAATGCAGCCGCAGGATCGATGAGCCAGGTTTTAGATCTAATCTTCTTCTCCGATTTGCTCGGCGTATAGGCATACCAGTCTGACGGCAAAATGGCCTTAAAACGTTCGCCTTTGAGTGGTGTACTCTGATTTGGTTTGGATTTTCGAACTTCCGTCAAATCGGCGATCACACCTCCCCCTTCAAACCGTACAATGTATCGATGAGAGTCGTTAGAAATCCAAAACGTTTGCCCGATGTTTAATTCGAGACGAAAACACTCGAATTTTCCTGCCGGGACATCGAGCGTTTCTAGCTTCGAGACATGCAAGCCAAGCGGCAACTGTGTCGCTGTCAGGATAGGGATAATGTTTATCTCCGTTTTGTAGCCAGCCTTCAATGGCAGACGACGAAATAACTCCGCTCCCTGCTCGTTATCGTAGGCTGGTCCCTCATACTTGAGCGTGATCGGTTTGTCTTTACCAACCATGTTGATAGTCACTTGGTCTTTGCCAAACGTCGCTTTGGAATTACCAAGCAGTGAATGTTTCCACTGGCTTTCGATAGGAGCAAATGTTTTGTAGTCAGCCAACACTCGACTTTTACCTGCCATGTTGTTTAGGACTACCGATTGCCAAGCATTACATTCCCACATGGTACGGCCCTCTTTCTCCACCTTGCCCACGCGAAAAACTTGATGGCCAACACTCATGCCGTTCGCCAACTTCATCTCGAAGATCAGCTCGTCGCCATCTCCCCAGGGGACGGGAAGCAGCTCAGGACTACCAGGCAACTGACTTTTCGCCCGAGCAATCCAATCAATGGCTTGGGGGTAGTTGTCGATAACCGCCTGAAATGCCTTGGCCGATTCCTCAGTCTTGCCTAGTTTCGCGTAGCATGTGCCAATTCGAAACTGCGCTTGGGCGGCAACATTTTGAGCGTCTTTGCCTTCGACGACCACTTTTTCGTAAGTCTGAATCGCCTTGTCTAGATCGCCCACCGATTCTTCGGTGTAGATTGCCTTTTCTAATAACTCCGAGGCGGTTGCAGCTGTTGCCGGTAACCCCAGCGCCGCGATGAGCCCGTAGGCTAAGAGAACCAGCCCAAGTGGTCTGATCTGTGTGAAAGTGTTTCGTAACATGTTGATACTCCTTGTACTACCTAGAATAATTGGATACGTCGTCAGGACCAAGTCCCCAGGGTGCACTCACCGGAGAAATTTGGTCGACTGCCTGATAGCGTCGAACAACACTATTAACGCCACGGAGTATAGAATAGAGAGTTGATGTTACGCCTATGTTACCTGGGCGCTTCCAGTAGGTCCTATTTCCTGAATTTTCAGCCGTCAGGACGGCTGGTCCGAGAAGATACATCTCCTGCAGTGTGGAAGAGGATCTCGATTGCAGGAATTAGTGTGCATTAGCGGTTAAGAACAGACTCGCGGTGAGCATCGACCTAATTCGTGTCTTCACAACGAATTACCAATATACAACGTGTACTCCTCTCCTGGTTGTCATGACAGTCTCCCGGGCCGTGAGTTGAAGCTGTACGAGCATGTAATCTAAGGTGGATTTCGCCTTACTTGACCCAAACCGCCCGTCGTAGCGAGTCTTGTGCGACAGCAGCCGTTCAGCGCAGAGGTGACGCCCACCCGTGTCTCGAAACGAAGTGGGTTTTCGTCCGTCAGGGGGATCGACCGTCGGACGAAACGGCCCCAAGCTTCAATGCTTCGGTCGCCACCACCTCTGCCAATTGTCCTCGGTGCTTCACTGCCGAGGTTGCATCACCCATCGCAGCTAAGGCTTCCGGCGAACTGCAAGAGGTGTGGTTTCCGAGGAGACACCTCTGCGACTTAGCTTCGAGCCCAAGCCTCTTTCAGAGATGTCCAACTTCGGCGAGATGGCAACCTACCGAGATTGCAGCGGTGTCTTCGACCTCAGCAGCGTCACGGGCGCGCTCAGAACACGCCCACCTTGGTCACCAAGGCTGAGGCGGTGTCATCAGTTTGAGTACGTTCGTTGCTCTGGGCGTACCCGAAATAGGCGTCTGTCTGAAACTGCTTGGAAGGGCGTCACCCCATGCACGAAGCAAATAGCTGTTCCTGCTCGGGTGAAATTCACCTCGGCGCGAATATGGCTCCGTCAGCTGGGCAGAAATAGGAATGACAGTTTCAACCGTCGGTCGTGCATATCGACGGACGAAAAGAGACCTGATTAACGGACTTGCGGTTCATTTGTCTGCAATAAAGCAGGTCAAGTGGAACCGCTGGTCAGGCTGAGTTTCGAGTTATCAGTTTACAAGAAATCCCTGGATTGTCCCCTTAAACGCTAGCTGGGTAGGCTCAGGTTTCAAGCTCTTCTCAAACTGCTGCGGGTCTACAGGCAGTGAGAATTGCTGGGCCGTAGATCAGACAATCCATGTACGCTCGTCTTCAAAGTCGAAAATCGCAACCCGGATGAGCCACATTAGCGATCGTTGGCTGGCCTTTCGTTTTAATGTGGGCGATGGCCACACCTAGAAGCACAAGTTCAGCATGAGAATATGTTAAACTGCAATTTCCGTAACAAACGACGTTCGTGTGGTTGAGCAGTTCGGAGGAAACAATCGTGAAAGATGACAGAGCGTTTCAATTTAAACTACACCCGTGTTCAAAGGGTTTAGATGACGAGGCAGTGAACGAGATCGCACAAGCTGCAGAGTTGATTGAATACGAACCTGGCGATGTCGTTTGTCGCGCGGATGAACCAGTCACCTCAGTTTACCTGATTATCCACGGTCGATTGCGTCTGAACCTGTTAGACATCCAAGGCAGAGTCATTATGCAACGGTTTCAATCCTCCGGTGGACAATTTGGTGGGATGGCGGCTGCACTTGCGGAACCAACGCATGCCAATTGCACTGCCGAAGATCCTTCTTTATTGCTGCGGATCGACTACACAACGGCTTTGGAACTTACCAAGAAACATGATCGATTCCGCGCGAACTACTCCCGCCTGATCGCAGACTCGGTCAAGCAAGCGCTGTTTAATGATAAAGTTCCAGTTCGCCCGAGTATCGTCACATTCTTTCATCAATCCGACGAGACTCGCGTCGTAAGCAGGAGATTGCTTCAGCGACTAATCGAGTTGGGAGAGACTCCCAGCGTCTTTGCCGATCAAACGGTGGGAATCAAGGGAATAAGTGAACAGAAGATTCTAGAGAGAGACCAGGACGCGAGTCCAGAGGAGGTTCGACGGCAAGTCGCAGAGCGTCTACACGTAGGTCGAATCGTCTTCGATGTGGACACGGCTTTGGAACCCGAACGTGCCTTGCGAGCCCTCCAGGCTTGCCAGCAGATTTTTTGGTGCGTTACGCCGAGCAACTGGGAATCGTCTCTGAATCGACTGCAAAAACTTGAAGCCCGCGCAACCGGTTGGCGAGACAAGGTCAGCATTGTGTGGCTACTTCAACCAGAGGAAGAAGCGCCTGCTGCGAGCAGCTTACGAGAGCTGGCCAAGCGAGACTTCAAAATTTACTTCGGCCAATCGGATGACAATCAGGCCGCCACTGAGTTGCGTGGATTTGACAGACTGGTGCATTTCATGCGAGGAGTTCAAATTGGTGTGGCACTGGGTGGCGGCGCCGCGCGTGGCATGGCGCACCTTGGAGTTCTTAAAGCACTAGAACAGAGTGGCATCACAGTTGATATGATTGCTGGCACAAGTGCTGGCGCTATGACAGGGACTCTCTGTGCATCCGGTCTAGACCCGGACTACTTGGTGGATTGTTTCGTGAGGGATCTTCGTCCCTCATGGTTGTTTCGCTGCCTGCCTCACGGAGAACAATGGAATTTGCTTTACAAGTACCGACGTGGGCTTTTCGATCCGATGTTGCGAAAGTATCTAGGGGACACGCGAGTTGAACAATTGCCCATTCCTATGAACGCGATCACAGTAGACTTGATCAGTGGGAAGACAGTAGTCAGAGATTCCGGCGACGCTGTGCACGGGATCGTAGAGAGCATCAATCTACCGGTTCTCTCTAAGCCGATCAATCGGCATGGCGAGGCATTGGTTGATGGTGGCCTCATTGACAATGTGCCAGCAGATGTGCTGACTACGAAGGGCTGCAATTTTGTAATCGCAGTTAGCGTCACCGCAAAAATGGAGCTCGAATTTGCTAAGAATCGATCTGACACTCCAGTGCAAAAAATGCGATCAGCTTCGACAATTCAGACTTTACTCCGCAGCTACCTTGTTCAAAGTCATAACATGAACTCGA
>Ga0315338_1003523_pt1 | contig 13505 bp, 10 predicted proteins | sample ASW8metaG_FD_204518 | JGI IMG/M metagenome (GOLD analysis project Ga0315338, IMG submission 204518) | Ammonia-oxidizing marine archaeal communities from Monterey Bay, California, United States - ASW #8 | ecosystem: Environmental > Aquatic > Marine > Coastal | place: USA: California | collected... | reverse complement strand
GTATCGCCACTGGTGATGGACGAGCTGTTCGACCGCATTCTCGAAATCAAGCAAACCGGCATCGGCATCCTCATGGTCGAGCAGAACGCGCGCCAAGCGTTGGAGATCGCCGACACAGGCTACGTTCTGGTCAACGGCGTGAACCGCTACACCGACAGCGGCGCTGCGCTGCTTGGTGACGCCGAGGTGCGCAGGACCTTCATAGGTGGCTAGATCGTGTGCTTGTTGGTGAGCGCCTCCGTGGGTCCATGCTTCTCACCGCAAGTCGTCCCCCGCCCCCTCCCCGGCGGGAAGGGGGCGGGGGGAGGGGGTGGCTTCAGCGCGAGATGTGGCGCCTCGGTCCGCCGCGTCCAACGCCGATGATCACGGCAACGCCGCGCTAGCCGTGATGCTGTTCGCCGTCGATCTCCTCAACGCCTTTCTGTGGATCTTCAATTTCCTGATCCTGCCCGCCATTACCTATGGCTCGGCGCTGGCGCTCGGTGCGCTCGGCGTGACGTTGGTTTTCGGCATTCTGAGGTTCGCCAATTTCGCCCATGGCGACATGATGGCGTTCGGCGCGATGGTGTCGCTGATCGGCGTCGAACTCCTTAATCAATGCGGTATTTACACCTACCCGATACCAGCCGGACTGCTGCTCCTGCCCGTGGCCATGGCCGCGACCGGCCTGCTCGCCGTCTCGGTCGACCGTGTGGTCTTCAGTTACTATCGGCGGATCAAAAGCCCGCCGGTCGTGGTGGTGATGGCGTCGATTGGTGTGATGTTTCTCTTGAACGGCATCACCCGGCTCATCAAGGGCCCCGAGTTGACCCCGTTCAACGAACGCCGGACCTTTGCCATCGGTGACGTGGACCCGGTCGCCCTGACCGATCAGCTGGGCGCCAAGGCGGTCGTTGTCAAAACCGACTTCGCGACCCAGCAAGAGTTCGTGCACGTGAGCGAGCCCGAGGTCGTGTTCTTCACGGTCGCCGAGTTCAAAAAGGCGACCGGCCTGGCGGAAGGCTTCGGGCTCGACCTGATCCAGGTACTCACGGTCGTGCTAGCGGTCGCCGTTTTCCTGGGCCTCCTATGGTTTCTAGCCCAAACTCGCACCGGCAAGTCGATGCGGGCGTTCTCCGACAATGAAGATCTGGCACGGCTCTCGGGCATCGATCCTCAGCGGGTGGTCACCATTACCTGGCTGATCGCCGGCTCACTGGCGGCGCTGGCCGGCACGATGTACGGCCTGGACAAGGGTTACAAGCCGTTCACCTATTTTCAGATGTTGTTGCCGATCTTCGCCGCCACGATCGTTGGCGGCATCGGTCGGCCCCAGGGGGCTATCCTGGGCGGCTTCTTGGTGGCGTTCACCGAGGTGTTCGTTACCGCCAACTACAAGAAGGTCGCCAACTACGTGCTGCCCGACAGCTGGGAAATGGCCGGCAATCTCCAGCTGTTGGGGACCGAGTACAAATTCGGGGTGTCGTTCTTGATCCTCGTCGTCGTCCTTTTGTTCAGGCCAACGGGAATCTTCAAGGGCAGGTGATGTGACGTGGTGACGTACCGGCGCTATTGGACTGTCTTCTCGCTTCTGGCGCTGTTGATCGTGCTGACCGGGGTCCTGCAAAGCTGGTCGTTCGCGCTTGGTCTTCTGACGGTCGGACTGATCTCCGCGGTGATGGCGCTGGGGTTCAACATCCAGTGGGGATACGCCGGACAACTCAATGCCGGCGTTATGGGTTTCGCGGCCATCGGCGCGACCGCCTGCGTGCTGGTGTCGATGCCCTGGGTCACCGCCGAGATGGCGAACACTCTGGGACTGATGTTGGCCGATCCCACGGGCCAGGCAGAGGCGATCGAGAAGCTGCAACGGGACCTGCCGCGCCGGCTCGACGCCGAACGGCAGCTATGGCTTGCTTGGCTGATCGGCGGTCTGGGCGCGACGCTCGCTTGGGTCGTCAATCGGTTGTTGCGGGGGCATCTGTCAATCTTGACCCGGGCGTCGGTCGTGGTGGTCATCCTCGGCGTCAGCCTGGCGTTGTTCAACGATCTCTTCGAGCCGGCGATCAAGGTCATCGAATCAACCGGCTTCGGCGACGACAGCAAATACCTCGGCGGCCTCGGCTTGCCGATCTTGTTGGCGTGGTGCGTCGGCGGACTACTGGCGGCGGCGGCGGCCTGGCTGATCGCTCGGATCGCGCTCGGTCTGCGCTCTGATTACCTTGCGATCGCCACGCTCGGCATCTCCGAGATCGTCATCGCCATCCTGAAGAACGAGGGCTGGCTTACCCGTGGTGTCCTCAATGTCACGGGGCTGCCCTCGCCGGTGCCCTCGGTGGCGGCGTTGCGGAGCGTGCCGTTCAATCTGGCGGCCGATGCCAGCCTGGTCGTCAACAAGCTGTTCTTCGTCGCGTTCATCGCGGCGTTTCTGGGGTTCTTTTTGTGGCTGGCGCACCTTGCGCTGAATTCGCCGTGGGGCCGGATGATGCGGGCCATTCGCGACAACGAAGAGGCCGCCAACGCGATGGGCAAGGATGTGCCCCGGCGCTACCGCCAGGTCTTCATCCTCGGCTCCTTCTTGATCGGCGTTGGCGGCGCCATGTTGGCCACCAACGTCCTGCAGTTCGAACCGGCCGGGTACCAACCCTTGCGCTACACGTTTCTCATCTGGGTGATGGTGATCGCGGGTGGGAGCGGCAACAACTTTGGAGCGGTGGTCGGCGGGCTACTGATTTGGTTTGTTTGGATCCAAGCGGAGCCAGCCGCCGCGTGGCTGTTCGCGGTGGTGGGCGAGAACTTGCCCGAGGAGGGGAGTGATCTGGCCCGCGTCCTGAGCGAGCGAGCGCCCCAGATGCGGACGTTGGTGATGGGTTTTTTGTTACTGTTGGTGTTGCGCTTCGCGCCCAGAGGGCTTCTGCCCGAAGCCATGCAGCGGAAGTAGGAAGCCCCGGGGGTGACCCCAGGGCTTCTTTGCCGTCAGCAAATGTCGCGGAGTTTAGTACGCCTTGACGGTGGTCCAGGCGCCATCCTTGACGACCAGTTCAAGATAGGCGCCGGGCGGGTCGCCGGCGTCGTTGAACTCGACCATCGACGCGCCCTCGTAGTTGACATCGCCGCCGCCGGCGAGGATGTCGAGCGCCTTCGCCAGTTGGCCGGGAAGGATCTTCTCGCCTGGCGCGTTGGCCACTGCGGTGATGTGCTTGGCGATGCTGGCGCGGTCGGCGGAGCCGCCGGCCTGGATCGCCAGCGCGATCAGCGCCGCGGCGTCATAGGCCTCGCCCTGGAACGGGCCGTTCATCTCCAGGCCGTTGCTCTCGGCGATCATGGCGAACTTCTTGGCGCCATCGCCCTCGCCGCCTGGCCGTGTCCCGATCATGCCATCGATGCCATCGCCCAAGGCGTCGATGATCGACTGGCCGATCATGCCATCGCCGCCCGAGAAGCTTAAGAAAGCGCCGGACCTGATGGATTCGTCGATAATGCCCTTGCCGCCGTCGTTGAGATAACCCAAGACGACGAGGTGTTCGGCGCCGGTCGCGCTGAGCGCCGCCACCTCCGCACTGTAGTCGGCCTTGCCGTCTTCGTGGCCCGCCGACAGCGCGACCGCGCCGCCCATGCCCTCGAAGGCCCCTGTGAAGGAGTCCGCGAATCCCTTGCCGTAGTCGTTGTTGGTGTACGACAGGGCGACGTTCTTGATGCCCTTGGCGCTCAGGACACTGGCCAAGATTTGACCTTGGCGGGCGTCGGAGGGCGCAGTGCGGAAGAATAGGTCCTTGTCGTCGAGACCGGTGATCGCCGGCGACGTAGACGCCGGGCTGACCATGACCACGCCGTTCGGGATGGCGACGTTATTGGCCGAGGCGATGCTCGAGCCGGAGCACAGCGCACCGACGATCGCAACCACGCCCTCGTCGTTGATCAGTCTCTCGGCGGACGCCGTCGCGGCCGCTGAGTCGACACAGGTGGTGTCCGCATCAACTGCTTCCAGCGTTATGCCGCCAGTCAACTTTCCTGACTCGTTGACCTCCGCCATCGCGATCTTGGCGCCGGCGGCGATACCCACCGTCAGCGATTCGATCGGCCCGGTGAATCCCATTAGAATCCCGATCTTTGCTGTGCTTTGTGCCAACGACGGGCTCGATGCACCCGTCGCGAGTACGAGTCCGGCTGCGAATGCCGTGGCTAGATATCCATGCTTCATCGTTTCCTCCATTAACCGATCCGCTCTTGCGGCGGGCGCCTGCCGGCTCCTCCAGCCTATCGCTGGCGCTTCCGACCTGCAAGCCGAGCAGTCAGGGGTCGGCCGGGCTTTTCCGCTGATGTGAGATCGGAGGAAATGACCATGGCGCAACAGAATCGTCGACTAACTACCAAGACAGTGTGGTTGAGCCCGGAAGGGTTCAACGTTCGTTATTTCGAGCTGGGCGATCCGGTGACCGCCTGCGCTATTGCTGCAGGGCTGATACCCCGTGGCGCCGCTGCTGGCCGAGCGGCACCACGTGTTGGCGCTCGACTGGCCGGGATTTGGCGGAAGCGACCCGTTGCCGTCGCCCAAGGACTACACGTTGCGTCGCCGACGTGATTGTCGACTTCATGGATATGCTTGGCATCGGTCAAACGAGTTTGGTAGCCACGGACATCGCCCTCTTGCCCGCGTTGCTGGTGGGCCTGGAACACTCGACCCGACTCGCCAAGTTGGCGGTGATGGACGGCATTCCGTTTCCCCGGCCCGAGTTCTTGTCGTGGGAGCTTAAGTCTTTGACGAAGGCTAAAAACCCCAAGAGGTGGCCGATATCTCAAGGGGGTGAGGAGCAACTTCCGGAATAGATCAGAGTTTGAGTATTCCGCGCACTTCGAGGAATTTGGAGGCGGGCCAATGTATACTGGCCGTCGCTGCGCCTCAAAGAGCAGTTGGCCCGCCATTACTCGGCGCGGAATCATCAAACAAAGTCGAGCATACAAAGCTGTCGTCGGCTCGGCCGCGTGCGCCGCGACGAGTAACGCGAGAAGGGCTCGCGTGGGTTAGATGGGTTGCTTCTCGACTCTTCGAGCGGCGGCCAATTCAGACGCCAGCCAGTGCTGTTGCGAACGCGACCAGACTTGCAGTTGGGGGATAAGATCATCGCGCTGGCGAGCGCTGCCCACACGGATGCCATGGACTTTCGGCCCGTCGCCGACTGTAGCGGCGAAGATCGGTGTGCCACACTCGGGGCAGAAAGCCTGTTCGCGTTGCGCGCCACTCTCCGCCGTTTTGACGTAGATCTTCGGGTCACCCGAAAGAAGTCTGAAAGTGCCCTCGCGCGTGAACGCCACCGTGCGAAAGGCCGAGCCCGATAGCGTCTGGCAGTCCGAGCAGTGGCAGATCACTACCCTTTCAGGGTCAACTTCTGCTTCGTATGTGATGTGGCCGCAGTGGCACCCACCGTCGATCTTCATGACACTATCCTCCGCACCTGGCTCAGCCAGGCATTCTCGACCGTTGGGGCGACGTAGAAGCTCATGGCGAGCGCCGCCAATGTAACTGCTTGAAATGGTTGGCTGGGGGACCTGGATTTGAACCAGGGCTCTCGGAGTCAGAGTCCGATGTTCTACCGTTAAACTACCCCCCAGCAAGGCGTTCTTGGGTCCGGCGTGAGTGTGCCCCGCGAGGCTGTCTAGATCAATGCTCGGCGCTGCCGCAAATCCAGTGCCGGCGCCTGTGTTCGCCCGTGCGGGCGAACCTGTTAAAGTAAACCCCTATCGGACCGCCGCCCCAGTGGCGGCATGGGCGGGGGATCGCCGTGGACCTTCGGGCTCCAGAAGCGACGGGCGATCAGCGCAAGGCCCAGAACGAGCGGCCGCCGCGCGGCCGTCATCGCTATATGTACGCGGCGATCGATCTCGGAACCAACAACTGCCGGGCATTGATCGCTAGGCCCCGTTGCGACGGCTTCGAGGTAGTCGACTCGTTCTCTCGGCTCGTCCGGCTCGGCGAGGGGCTGGATGGCACCGGACGGCTGAGCGAGGCGGCGATGGCGCGGACGGTGAGTGCGCTCGGCGTTTGTGCGGCCAAGCTCCGTCGCCATGGCGTCTCGCGCGGTCGTTATATCGCGACCGAGGCCTGTCGGCGAGCGGTCAACGGCGACGCCTTCCTCGATCGCGCGCGCGTCGCGACCGGCCTCGACCTCGAAGTCATAGGCGCCGAGGAGGAGGCTCACCTCGCGCTGTCGGGCTGCGCGCCGTTGCTGGACAATCACTGCTCCCGCGCCATCGTCTTCGACATCGGCGGCGGCTCGACCGAGCTGATGTGGCTCGCGATCGAGCCGGATATGGCGCCCCGCGTGCTCGATCTCACGTCGCTGCGCTGTGGCGTCGTGACCATGGCCGAGCGCCACGGCGGCCGCTCGGTACCGCCGCCCGTGTATGCGGCGATGGTCGATGAGGTCACCGATCTGTTGAGCCCGTTCGAGGCAGCCAACGGCATTGCCGGCCAAATCGCCGAGGTGGCCCTGCATATGCTGGGCACGTCGGGGACGGTGACCACCCTGGCCGCCGTTCACCTTGACCTCGCGCGCTATGACCGGGCGCGCATCGACGGCAGCTGGATGAAGCTAGGTGACGTGCAGAACGCGGCGCGGCGGCTCTTGGCGATGGACTACGACGATCGGGTTCGCCATCCCTGCATTCGGCGGGGCCGCGCCGATTTGGTGGTCGCCGGCTGCGCCATCCTCGAAGCCATCTTGCGCGCCTGGCCAGTGGAGTCGATTCGCGTCGCCGATCGTGGCCTGCGCGAAGGTATGCTGCTCGCACTGATGGATGCCGCCGACGCTGAAGTTGTCGCTGGCATCTAAGCGGCGGTGGCACCGAGTTCAGGTCGTGGCAACGATCCCACCGAGCGGCGGCTAAAGCCCAAGCGCGGGCGCAAGCCCTCCTCGGCGCGCTGGCTGGCGCGTCAGATCAGCGATCTCTATGTCACGGCGGCGCGAGACGAGGGCTATCGCTCGCGGGCCGCCTTCAAGCTCAGTGAACTCGACGACCGGTTTCGGTTTCTCAAGCAGGGTGGCCTGGTCGTCGACCTTGGCGCCGCGCCGGGCGGCTGGACCCAGGTGGCGATCGAGCGCGTGGGACGGGGCCGCGTCGTCGCGGTCGACATCAATCAAATGGCGCCGCTGGACGGCGCGATAGTGCTCGAGCTTGACGCGATGGCGGCCACGGCCGGCGCCGATATTGTCGCGGCGGCGGGGGGCAGGGCGGACGCGGTCCTCAGCGATATGGCGCCCGCCGCGACCGGTCACCGCGCGACCGACCACCTGCGGGTGGTTGCGCTGTGCGAGGTGGCGCATGAGGTTGCCCAATCCATCCTGGCGCCGGGCGGCGCCTTTGTAGTCAAGGTCTACCAGGGCGGGGCGGAGGCCGAGCTTCTCGCCCGACTCAAACGCTCGTTCGACAGCGTGCGTCACGCCAAGCCGCCCGCGAGCCGCCGCGAATCGGCCGAGACCTATCTGGTCGCCCTCGGTTTTCGCGGTTCGCCGCCGCCGCCAGCGTTGTGAAGGGCCGTCCGGCCGTGGCATAGTCCGCGTCACCGCGACGGGGGCTGCATGGACATCCAAGAGGGACTGACGTTCGACGATATCACTCTGGTGCCCGCCGTCTCCTCCGTCCTGCCGTCCGAAGTCGATACGCGCACACTCATCACCAAAACGATTGAGCTGGGCATTCCGATTATCTCGGCGGCGATGGACACCGTCACCGAGAGCGTCATGGCGATCGCGATGGCCCAGGCCGGTGGGCTGGGCGTCATTCATCGCAACTTCTCGATCGAGGCCCAGGCCGACGAGGTGCGCAAGGTCAAGAAGTTCGAATCTGGCATGGTCATCAACCCGGTCACGGTCGCTCCGGAGGAGACCCTGGCGGACGCGCTCGGGCTGATGAACACGCACCGTATCTCGGGCATTCCCGTCGTTGAGAGCGGCAGCGGCCGCCTCAGCGGCATCGTGACCAACCGCGACGTGCGGTTCGCCAACGACACCGCGCAGCCGGTGAGCGAACTCATGACCAAGGAGAATCTGGTGACGGTGCGCGAGGGCGTTGGCAGCGGCGAGGCCAAGCGCTTGTTGCACCAGCACCGGATCGAAAAGCTTCTGGTGGTGGACGAGGACTACCGGTGCATCGGGCTGATCACGGTCAAGGACATCGAGAAGGCCGAGCTCCATCCCCACGCCTGTAAGGACGAGCATGGGCGTTTGCGGGCTGCGGCTGCGACGACCGTCGGCGAGGTCGGACTGGAGCGCGCCCAAGCCTTGCTCGAGGCCGGTGTCGATCTCGTCGTCGTCGATACCGCGCACGGTCACTCGCGGCGGGTGATCGAGACCGTGCTCGGCATCAAGAAACGCAGCAACCACGCCCAGGTGATCGCCGGCAATATCGCGACCGCAGATGGCGCCCGCGCCTTGATCGACGCGGGCGCGGACGCCGTCAAGGTCGGCATCGGGCCGGGATCGATTTGCACCACCCGCATGGTCGCGGGCGTTGGCGTGCCGCAGTTCACAGCGTTGACCGATGCGGCCGCCGAGTGTCACAAGGCTGGCATCCCGGTGATCGCCGACGGCGGTATCAAGTATTCGGGCGATCTCGCCAAGGCGATCGCCGCTGGCGCCTCGAGCGCGATGATCGGATCGCTGTTGGCGGGCACCGATGAGGCTCCGGGTGAGGTCTTCCTCTATCAAGGCCGCAGCTATAAGTCCTATCGCGGCATGGGTTCGGTCGGGGCGATGGCCCGTGGCTCGGCCGATCGCTACTTCCAAGACGATATCAAGGACACACTCAAGCTGGTGCCTGAGGGCATCGAGGGCCAGGTGCCCCATCGCGGCCCAGCGGCGGCGGTGATCCATCAGCTCATCGGCGGTCTGCGCGCGGCGATGGGCTATACGGGGCATGCCACCATCGTCGACATGCGGCGGGGCTGCCGCTTCTGCAAGGTCACTAATGCGGGCCTGCGCGAGAGCCACGTTCACGACGTTCAGATCACCCGCGAATCGCCCAATTATCCCCGACCCGACTGAGATCGGGCGGGGCGGCTAGGGTGGTAAGGGCCAGATGAGGCCGGCGGCACACGTTCAGGCGGCGATCGAAGTGCTGGGCGATATCTGGTCAGCTGGCCAGTCGAGGGGGCAGCCAGCCGATCGCACCGTCGCGGCCTATTTCAACCGCCGCCGTTACGCCGGATCCAAGGATCGCGCGGCGGTTACTGACCGCGTGTATCAGGTGCTGCGTCATCGCGCCGAGCTGCAATGGCGATTGCAACGTGCGGCACTCGCACCAGGCGACACGGATCACGGGGAACGGGCGGATCAGGCGTCGCCGCGCGCGATGTGCATTGCCGCCCTGTGCATCCTGGAGGCGCTTCCAGCGGCCGAGGTAGAGGCGGTGTTCGCGGCCGGCGGCCACGGCCCGGCGCCGCTCGCCGAGGACGAGCGCCGGCTGCTGGCCTTGCTCGAGGGGCCGGCGGGGCAAGTGCCAGCGTGGGTGCGCGGCGGTTACCCGGCCTGGTTGGAGGGGCGCCTTGCCGCGCGCTTCGGCACCGAGCTCGAAACTGAGGTCGCCGCACTGGCGGCGCGCGCGCCGCTCGACCTGCGGGTCAATACATTGAAGGGGGAGCGGCCCGCAGCACTGGCCGAATTGAGAGCGGCCGGCGCCATCGTCGAGCCGACGTCGTGGTCGCCGGTCGGCATCCGCTTGCCGGAGCCCCGGCCGATCGTTCAGACCGAGGCCTATCGGCGCGGGCGGATCGAGGTTCAGGACGAGGGCGCCCAGATCGCCTCGCTGCTGGTCGACGTCCAGCCGGGTATGCAGGTGATCGACTATTGCGCGGGCGCTGGGGGCAAGGCGCTGGCGCTGGCGGCGAAGATGGCGAACCGGGGCCAGATTCATGCCTGCGACCAGGACCAGCGGCGCCTTCACCGGGCCCGCCGACGCCTCGAACGCGCGGCCACCCGCAATATCCAACTCCACCAGTTGGTGGGACCTGACGATCCGTGGCGGGCCGCCCACACCGACGGCGCCGATCGGGTGCTGGTCGATGCGCCGTGTACCGGCGGTGGCACCTGCCGGCGCAATCCGGAGGTGCTGTGGAACCTGACCGAGGCGGGACTCGCGGGTCACCAGGCGGTGCAAAACCGGCTACTCGACGAGGCGGCGCCGCTGGTCCGCCAGGGCGGGCGCTTAATCTACGTCACATGTTCGTTCTTCGTCGAGGAGAACGAGGACGTGGTCACCGCCTTCCTCGAGCGCCGGGCGGACTTTAGCGCCGTGCCGATCGCGGCAGTCTGGCCATATGTCCTGCAGGGTAAGTGTCCGGCAGTGGGGAGCTTCCTCATGCTGTCACCAGCGCGTCACGGCACCGATGGTTTCTTCGTCGCCATTCTAGAGCGGGCACGCTAGGCTCGGGGCCGTAAAAGCGAAGTGGAGACGATGGCACTCGATCCCCAGACCCAAACCCTTCTCGACGAAGTCAACGCACTCGATGCCACCCCGGCGTGGGAGTTGCCGCTGTGGAAGGCGCGGACCGGATTCGAGGCCCTGACCCTGACCTGGGCGCCGGAGCGACCGGTGGTGCCGTGCGTCGAGAGCCTTGGTATACCAGGGCCCCATGGCTCGATCCCGTTGCGTATCTACTGGCCCGAAGCGGTCAATGCCGGGGGCGCGCCGCCGCCACGGCTGCCGGTGTTTGTGCATTTCCACGGTTCCGGCTTCGTCGTGCTAGGGCTCAACAGCCACGATCATGCGTGCCGTTCCTTGTGCCGTCGCGCACACTGCATCGTGGTCGCGGTCGACTACCGTAAGGCGCCTGAGAACAAGTTCCCGAAGCCGACCGACGATGCCTGGGCGGCGACCCGGTGGGTGGCGGACAACTGCGCAGCGCTCGGCGGCGACCCTGCGCGAATCGCGGTAGGTGGTGATTCGGCTGGCGGCTGCCTCGCCGCAGTGGTCACGCAACGGGCCAAGGCCGAGGGCGGGCCGGCGCTGGCGTTTCAACTGCTGATCTATCCGGTCACCGACATGCGCGACGACACCGGTTCCTATCAGAGCTTCGCCGAGGGTTACCTGTTGACCGCCGATTCGATGCGCTGGTTCATGAGCTGTTACCTCAACGACGAGTCGGAGAAGACCGACCCGGTCGCGGCGCCGCTGCTCGCCGAGGACTTGAGTGGCTTGCCGCCTGCGCTGGTGCTGGTGGCCGGCTACGATCCGTTGTTTGACGAGGGGACCGCCTATGCTGAGAAGCTGAAGGCGGCCGGCGTGCCGGTGACGTTGCGCAACTACGAGGACCAGATCCACGGCTTTTGGACTATGGGCGGCCGCGTCGATGCCGCCACGGCCGCCCAGGCCGAGGCCTCTGCCTTGCTATGCCAAGCCTTCGGGACCCACAATCAAAACCTATGATCGAGAGGAGGGAGCGAGATGGGACGTCACATCTTGGTGGTGATGAGCAGTCCGACCGCGGGTATGGAGGAGGAGTACAACGCGTGGTACAGCAATGTGCATCTCCAGGAAGTCGTCCAGATTCCTGGCTACGTTTCCGCCCAGCGCTTCAAGATGGCGGACACCCAGCTCAAGGACATTCTGACGCCGGCCGAGTCTAACCGGACCTACGGCGAGACCGAGCATCGCTACCTGGCCATCTATGAGATGGAGGCCGCGAGCGCCGGTGCGGCCGTCCAGGCCTTGCGCGAAGCCCGGCCGAACTTCCTTATGAGCCCGGGGCTCGGCGTCGAACTCAACGTCTGGGCCTACACCCCGATTACGGACGTCGTGCGCTCGCCGTAACTTAGAGCGACTCGGGCCGCGACGGGCTTACTAGCTAGTCGTGCCGGATGATATCTGGCACGCAAAACTGTCGCCGGACGGGATTGCTCCCTCCAGACAGGCCTCGGCGATTCTCTTAGTTCAAACTACGCCATCCGTTGACTGAATTGTATTGCGACTCCTGCTACCGAAATATTCCCTGTGCCCAGCGAATGGCTGGTGCCAGGGATTCTTTTAATATCTCTACGACCGGTCCCGTGAATCGATCGTCTGTCCGGACTAGATCTTTTCTAAGTGCGCCGTGGACGGACGGGGGATTGTGCGAACGACAGTGACTGGTCGAAACCGGTCAGGCAAAATTTGCGCTATATCAGCTAAATGTCCAGACGGTTCGCCATCTATTACGACCACGAAACGTGAACACTCAATCCCCTTGATCGTCCTGGGCTCGGGATCCGGGTGGCGCATGGCGCGAGCATCTAGGGAAACAATCCGCGCCGCGATCTCAGATCTCGTTACCGCGCATCTGGTCGGCGATGTACTCGGCCTGGCGCATCGCTAGGGCGACGATGGTGAGGGTCGGGTTAGCGGCGGCGCCGGTGGTGAACTGGCTGCCGTCGGAGATGAACAGGTTGGCCACGTCGTGAGACTGGCCGAAGCTGTTCACCACTCCATCGCGCGGATTGTCGCTCATCCGGCAGGTGCCGAGATTGTGGCCGGTCGGATAGGCGCGCCACTCAGTCAAGCTCTTGGCGCCAGCGGCGTCGTAGATCGCCGAGATCTGCTTGAGGTAGTGGTTGCGCATCATATGGTCGTTGGGGTGGTCGTCCTGGTGGATGTGGGGAATCGGCTTGCCGTGCTGATCCTTTTCGTCGCTGGCCAGCGAGACCGAGTTGCTCGGGGTGGGCATATCCTCGCCGACCATGCTGCTACCGGCCATGTAGCGGTATTTCTCGATGATCGAGGTGTAGTCGTGGCCCCAGCCATTGGGATCAAGCGCGGCAGCGAGCCCGTAGAGGCCCATGTGAAAGACCAGCATGTAATACCCGCCGACGAAGCCGCGCTCGGGCTTGAAGTGGGCCTCATCCCAGACCGCTCCGGCGGCTTGGCGACCGCGGTGCCAGTTGACCGGTTGGTCGAAGCTCGCAAACACGCCCGCTTCGGTGTGAGTTAGAAAATTCTTGCCGACCTGGCCGGAACTGTTGGCGAGGCCATCGGGGAACTGGCTCGACGCAGAGTTCAGCAACAGCCTGGGTGTCTCGATTGAGTTGCCCGCCACGCAGACGATGCGCGCCTTCTGCTGGTGGTGTTGGCCGTCTCGGTCGGCGTAGAGCACGCCGTTTACCTTGCCCGCAGCGTCGTGATGAATCTCCAGCACCATGGCGTTGGGGCGGACCTCGCAGCGGCCGGTCGCCTCGGCCCGGGGGATCTCCGTATAGAGAGTCGACCACTTGGCGCCCGATTTGCAGCCCTGGACGCAAAAGCCGATCTGGTCGCAGGCGTTGCGACCATCGCGCGGCACCGGGTTGATCGCGTAATGCCCGGTGAATACATGCTCGTAGCCCATCCGCCGCGCGCCGTGGGCGAAGACCTTGTAGTTGTTGTTGCCTGGGAACAATGGAATGCCGTGGGTGCCGGTCACCCCCAGCTTGTCCTCGGCGCGGACGTAGTAGGGTTCGATATCCTCGAGACCGATCGGCCAGTCCATCAGCGTCGTGCCGGGAATATCGCCATAGGTGCTG
>Ga0315338_1003521_pt1 | contig 13513 bp, 7 predicted proteins | sample ASW8metaG_FD_204518 | JGI IMG/M metagenome (GOLD analysis project Ga0315338, IMG submission 204518) | Ammonia-oxidizing marine archaeal communities from Monterey Bay, California, United States - ASW #8 | ecosystem: Environmental > Aquatic > Marine > Coastal | place: USA: California | collected... | reverse complement strand
CGACATGTTCTCGCCCGGTGGCGTGCCCGGACCTGACGGCATTCCCGACAGTTGCAACGGACTTGCTGCGTCCGATCGGGCGTTTGGCGATTGCAATGGCGATGGTATCCCGGATTGGTTCCAGGACATCGTGGATGTGAACGGCAACGGCCGGGACGACGCCTGTGATGAACCATGCTTCAGTCAGTGGTCATGCCCGGGTGATACGCGACATAACGACGGTTCCGTCAATCGTGACGACCTGCTCGCTGTGTTGGAGTACTGGGGGTCCGACGCGACCGACAGCGTGGCCCGCCGCTGTGACATTTGGCCCGGTGCCGGGCAAACCGTGCTCGACGGCGATGGCCGGGTTGACATCCTCGATCTGATTACCGTTATTCGTAATTGGGGTGCGTGCGAAAGTGAGGCGTTGCCGGATGACTATTGCTTCACGCTCGACCTCGATTCCGACGGTACGGTCGACATGGTGTACCCGGGTTGGTACCGGTAGGAGGGTGGTTTCGAGTGGTCGTCTTCAATACATTTGGCTTGGCGGCGGCTATTTTCGGACCCTTGCAATGAAAAGCGAAAATTGGCTTCACACACACGGCTTGGCCGCATAGGTGAACGGGGTTGTCTGTGAAGTACACCTTGCACATGTTGTCCGCAGTGGCCGTGATCGGAGCTGTCAGTGCGTCTGCGTGGGCGGATGATGGTGATGAGGAACTGCCCTTAGCACCGAAGCAGATCTTGCAAGCGGGGAATGGCGAGTTCGGATTCGGTGGTGCGACAGCCACGTACGGCGACCGCGTCGTTGTTGGCCAGCATTGGCATGCGTTCGGTGGAACCAAGGCCGGCAGCGTCTCGCTGTTCAGTCGTGTCGTGTCACAAGCGGACCCGAATCGACCGTGGAATTGGGTGAAGTCCGGCACGCTTGTACCGACTACGGGCGACTGGTCGCACAGTTGGTTCGGGTCGACACTGGACTTGAACGGTTCCACGGTGCTCGTCGGCGCCCCTCGATGGGATGAAGGCGTTGATCCGGGCGATGTGCCGGCGGACATTGTCGATTGCGGCGCCGCGTGGATCTTCGACGCCGCTGCCGCGGAGAGTGACGGAGGCTTGACCCTTCCAATTGCGGCGTTGACCATCAACGACCTGCACGTGCGTGACTATTTCGGATGCGACGTGGCGATCGACGGCGACACCGCGATTGTCGGCGCATGGGGGCACGACCTCGATCCGGCGGTTGACGACAATACCGGGGCGGCATTCGTATTCGAGCGGCAGAACGACGCGACGTGGACCCATGTTGCAACGCTGCAGCCGCCCGTTGCGCAGCCAAATGGCCGCTTCGGGATGGTGGTCGCCGTGGATGGTGACCACATCCTTGTCGGTGCGCCGTGGGCGTTCACCTACAGCGGTGTTGTCCATGTGTACACACGGGTGGGCGATGTTTGGCAGTGGTCCCAGCAGATCGACAACCCCGGGACGCCACATGCGAGGTTCGGATCATCGCTCGCGTTGGCGGTGGGTGTCGGTGATGATTTGAGCGAAGGCGGGTTTATCGCCGGTGGACCAGGTGACGGCGCCGCAGGGCCGCAGGCGGGTCGAGCGTGGGGATTCAGCCGGACAGCTGGCGGCGCGTTTGTCACAAGCCCCGACTACGAATTTCTTCCTCCGGACGCCGCTGCAGGCGACGAAATTGGGGCAAGCCTCGTGGTAGTTGTTGTTGAAGACGACGATGGCGATGGCGACGACGATGGCGACAATGTGGTGGTGATCGTTGGTGCTCCGGGTGCGTCCGGTGGCACGGGCCGTGTGGATGTCTTCGACTTCGAAGCCGATACGGTGCAGTGGATTGGGGCCTTTCTGCCGTCCAGCGCCGACGCCATTCGCTTCGGGCACTCGATTGCAGTCGGGATTGCAGATCTTCCGGAGTGGGATGAATCGATGTTTCGGGCCTTCTTGTCGGCGCCCGGCAACGGTGCGGTGGGGCTGGGGGAGATCGATGTCTACGAATTGGTCCTCGGCGACGCCAACGGCGATTGCGATGAGGACGGCGTGTGGGACTTCCTCCAGTTGGCGCAGGGCCTAGGCGACTGCGACGACAATGGTGTCTACGACGCCTGCCAGGTGAATTTTGGTCCGGACAGCGACTGCGACGAGAACGGGGTGGTCGACACCTGTGAATTGAGTCCGGAGACGGACTGCGACGGCAACGGCATCCTCGACGTCTGTGAACCGGACTTGGACGGCGACGGCATCACGGACGCCTGCGATGACGATGCCGACGGCGATGGATGGGCGAACGATCAGGATGCCTTCCCGATGGATGCCTCCGAATGGGCGGACCTCGACAATGACGGCGTAGGCGACAACGCCGACGACGACATCGACGGCGATGGATGGGCGAATGATCAGGATGCTTTCCCGCTGGACCCGGCCGAGTGGGCGGACTCCGACAGTGACGGCGTGGGCGACAACGCCGACGACGATGACGACAACGACGGCATCGCCGACGCATGCGACGCGGACGATGATCCCGGCGCGGACTGCGACGGCAACGGCATGATCGACAGTTGCGAGATGGGCCCGGAGACGGATTGCGACGCCAACGGCGTGCTGGATGTCTGCCAACTCGACCCCATGTCGGATTGCAATAACAACGGTGTGCTTGACAGTTGCGAGATCGGCCCCCAGACCGACTGCAATCAGGATGGGTCGCTCGATGCGTGCCAGTTGGATGCGATCACCGACTGCAACGACGACGGCATCCTCGACAGTTGCCAACTGGACTCGACGACCGATTGCGATAACAACGGCATCCTCGATGTCTGCCAAGGTGACCCCGCCGATGACTGCAACCAGGATGGGACGCCGGACGTGTGCCAACTCGACGGCACCACAGACTGCAACGGCAACAACATCTTGGATGTGTGCGAAACCGGGTGGTCTGATTGCGACGAAGATGGTGTCGGGGATCTCTGCCAGATCCAGAACGATCCATCACTGGACTGCAATGAGGACGCCGTGCTCGACAGTTGCCAGGACATCACCGATTTCGGCGACCCGAGTTGGTCCACCGAGCGGTTCTTTGGCGACTTCGATTTGAGTGGGCTCGCTGTGTCGTTCAGCGACACCGATGGAGACCAGATCTACACGACGTGCACGATCGACACGCAGAACAACTGGATCGTGGACCCTTCCGGTGGTACGCCGCTGTTCCTGTACGACGATGACTGGACTTCAGTGCAATTGTCGTTCCCCTTCACGTTCAAGGGCGTGGTCTACAACATGATGGAAGTTGGCAGCAACGGCTATATCACGTTCGGCGGTCAAGGTGATGGCACTTACGCCGAGTCGCTCACCAGCCACTTCGACCGACCCCGGATCAGCGGCCTATTCGACGATCTGAACCCCATGGACAACGGCGAAATCCGCTGGGGCCTTGCCCCCGAGGGCAACTACATCCATGTGAGTTGGATCGATGTTGCCCATTACCGCGTCAGCCAAAACGATCCGCTGCGCACGAGCAGTTTCCAGATCGTGCTGTACGCCGACGGCGACATCGACATGTGCTGGCTCTCCAACGAGGCGAATTCCGCTCTGGTCGGACTGTCCGGCGGAACAGGACAACCGCCCGGCTTCGCGGAGACGGACCTGTCCAACGCGACCGATTGCGTCTCCCGCGTGCCCGCCGGCTACGGTGACTGTGATGGGGATGGTGTCGTGGACAACTGCCAGATTTCACCAGCCGGTGATCCGTGGTGGGCGACCGAGCAGTTTACGTCGAGTTTCGACTTGTCCGGAGGGGTGGCGCAACTCACGCCGACGGGCAACCCCACCGCGCCCGCATGGAACCTGTGCACCGATACGACGGGGGCGTCGGCATTTATCACACCGACCAATGGTGCCACGCTTCCCGCAGTGGACGATGACTTTACGGCTATCGTCTTCGCCAACGTTGATCCCGCCTTGAGCACCTTCGACTTTGACTACGCGGGCAGTACCTTCACCGATTGCTACGTCTCGACCAATGGGTATCTCACGTTTGTTAGCGGCGACGACACGTATTCGGAGACGCTTGCGGATCACTTCAATTTGGTGCGAATCAGCGCGCTGTTCCACGATTTCGACCCATCTGCAGGTGGCTACGTGCATGTTGGCGCCGGACCGGCGGGGTCATTCGTTGCCACTTGGTTCCAAGTCCCTTCCTACCATAACAGTTCGCAGATCAGTACTGCCCAGATTCAGTTGCATCCCGACGGTGCGATCACACTGGTGTGGCTGCAAGTAGATGCGCCAAACGCCATCGTCGGTCTGTCCGACGGCACGGGTATTCCCTCGGGCTTTGCCGAGACCGATTACTCGCTCGCCGGTGACTGTCAGCTGTACCACGCCTTAGATGACTGCAACGCCAACGGCGTCCATGATGCAATCGAGATTGCGCTCGGCTGTGCCATGGATGCCGATGCGGACGGCATACCGGATGAGTGCGAAGGCTCCAAGGGCGGCTGGGACTCGGTGTCTTGCCTCGGTGATTCCGATGGCGACCGTGCCATCGATATCCGTGACTTGATCGGCCTGCTGCAATGCTGGAACAGCCAGTCCGGCCAGTGCCTCTTGTCGGATATGGATGGGAATGGCATCGTTGGGCCCGGCGACGTGCTCTTGCTGGTGCAACGACTCGGCACCCCCTGCGATTGACAGTCGACTGCGTCTGTCCAAACCTTATCATCAGCGGCCATGCCCGCTGCAATGCTGTGCCTGACGCTGCTCATGTCGATGCTGTGCAAATTCACGGTTCGCGATGTTGGCTTCGTTTTCATCGGCGAGCCGTTGGTGGAGGTCACAGACGGTCGTGTGCGGCGTCTCGCGGATGGCGCCACGTTGGTGCTGGTCGGACAGGAGGCTGTGGATGGCGGCGCTTGGCGGCGAGCTTTGGCGCAGGCACTGCTCGATTCGACCGCCGTCATCGTCACGTTGCCCGGCGATGATGCAGTTCGGTCGGCAGCAGCCGTGCAGCGTGCGAGCCAGGACCTTGAGGCCATGAGTAAAGCCGGCCGTTTGGCGCGACCGCTTGACGGGCCGGTGATCGTGGTTCCGCTCGAGGTGCAGGCAGATCCGGTTGCCGCCTTCGCGCTCGGTTGGCGGCCCGGGGCTCCCCCTGGCGCAGCGGTGTTGTATGGCCGTGGCCGGCTGGCTGGACCTGTGCTGTACGGCGGACAACTCGACCACGACACGCTGCTGAATCAACTTGAGTTGGTTGCAGAGAGTTGCGAGTGTGACCGGCCCCGTGACTGGTTACACGCCCGACACCTTTCCTTACCGTGGGATGACGATTTGCGGCGACGTGCCATAGCGAGGTTGGGCTTTGATCCGCACAGTCCGCGCATCAAGGCCGAGATGGAACGCATCTTGGCGCGCGGCCCCAGAGGATCGACCAATGGTCTGGTGACGACGACGGAGCAGCCCGACGGGCTGCTTGGATACGAAGAGGTCTTGATCGTGGCCCCATCCCAACCAGCAGTGAGCGTCCTGGAATCGCAGCATGTAGGGGAACCCGAACCTGCCGGGTTCAGCCAAGGGCTCTTCTGGTTCTGCATTGCCCTTGCCATCGTTGTGCTGGTCGGCGTGGCGATGTCGCAGATGAATGACAAGGCGGCATAGATGGAGCGACTCGTTCAACTGGTGCTTGGCGAACTTCGATGGCGATGGGGAACCGCTGTCGTCGCCACGGGGCTGGTCGTCGTGGCTTGTGTGGTCGTGCTGTTTGCCGACGCCATTGCACGCGGTGCAGCGGATGCCACGCGACGTATTCAGCGTGACATCGGCACGAATCTCGTCATCTTGCCCGGCGACACCGACGTCACCGATTGGTGGCTGCTCCGCTCGACGCGGGGCCACTTGCCACAGGATGCCGTTGACCGTCTGGAGCAGGCCGGTCTCGCAGGGCGACTCATTCCCGTGGTCCGGGGTTCGATCGAGCAGGGTGGTGGCGAGTTCTTGCTGGTGGGCATTGGACGCGAACGCGCCGGTGGCCGACGCGGGGCACTGGCACCATCGACCAGTGACAGTGGTGCCGTGATCGGCTCCGAAGTCGCGAGCCTGCTCGAGCTGCAGTCCGGATCTTCGATGCAATTGCCCGGCGGGGCCGTCGAGGTGCACGATGTGCTGCTGCCGCAAGGTTCGCTGGACGACATAAGCATCTTCCTCCCGCTCGAAGACGTGCAGCGACGGCTCGGGCTTGAGGGTCGGTTGACGCAGATCGATGCGCTCGAGTGCAGGTGCGGTCCCGACATCGATGATCCATTGGCCTGGTTGCAAACGGAGGTGGGGAAGGTGCTGCCCGCAGCGCAGGTCATTCGCCGGCAGGCACCCGCCGAGGCACGTCGTCGGCAGCGGGCACTCGCCGATGCGGCGGCCAGCGGCGCGGGCCCTGCCGCAGCCTTGGTTGCCATGTGCATCGTGGCTGGCTTGGCTTGGTTGAATGTCCGTGAGCGACGCACCGAGTGCGGTGTGCTTCGCGCCTTGGGGTGGACACGAACCAGTGTGCTCGTTGTGTTGCTTGGGCGGTGGTGCATGGTTGGCGTGGCGGGTGCGATCATTGCGTTGGGCATTGCCGCCGCCATGCTCAAGGGGTTTTCGGCAGTGTGGTGGTGGGCGCTGCTTGCAGCGCCTGTTGCGGCGGTGGCGGTCGGTGCGGTGCCGGCATTGGTCGGTGCCTCGGCAGACCCGGTGGAGGCGTTGCGGGAATGATCGAATTGCACGCCGTCTCACGGGTCTTCGCCACCGGTACCGAGCCTGTCCGCGCCATCGACGCCCTGTCGTTGCGGGTCGATGCGGGCGACGGGCTTGTGGTTCGCGGGCCAAGCGGCAGCGGCAAGTCGACGCTGTTGCACATACTAGGGCTCATGCTGCACCCAACCGGCGGTGTAATGGAACTCGACGGAGAACGACCATGGTCACGAACGCCTGCATGGCGAGCCGGCGTGCGGCGGGGGCGCATCGGCTTCGTCTTTCAAGGCGGACACCTGTTGCCGTGGCTCACGCTGCGCGACAACGTGATGCTTGGTGGAGCCACCGCGGACGAAGCCCACGAGCTGCTCGATCGCGTTGGATTGCAGACTCGATGTGGGCACAAACCATCGCAAGTCAGTGGCGGCGAGCGGCAGCGTGCGGCAGTTGCTCGGGCGTTGGCCGGCGCGCCCGATGTGCTGCTTGCCGACGAGCCCACGGGGACACTCGATGCTGAGAACGCGTGCGCCGTGCTGGACCTGTTGGAGGACGCCAGAGTCGGTGGTGCCGCGGTTGTGCTTGCGACACACGGCGCAGCTGATCCTGGCGGCAACTGGACCTCCATCAAACTGGACCATGGCTGTATCGTGACACCTCTGGAGACGCAATCGTGATGGTGGCATCGTTAGCACTTGCGGCGGCTTTCACTGTGGTTGTGACGCCGCCCGACTCATCGTCTTGGCCAACCCACGGCGGTGATGCGGCGCGGTCGCATGTGACGGATGTCGCACCGCCGTCCAACCCGGTACAGGCGTGGACGCGAGACATCGGCAGCGCCCCGGCATGGCCCGGCCCGGCTCGACGCGATGCCTACAACAAGGTGGAGGATCTACGATCTCGATTGCGATTCGACGACGCGCCCCAACCGACCATCGTCGACGGTGTCGTCATTGTCGGGTCTAGTCGCGACGACACCGTTGAAGCGATCGACATCGACTCCGGTGTGGCACGGTGGACGTTCTGGACGGAGGGGCCGGTGCGGTTCGCACCGGTGATTCACGGTGACATGGTGCTGGTGGGGTCCGATGACGGCCATCTGTATGCGCTCGATCGGCTCACCGGCGAGGAACGATGGCGTCAACGTCCGGGCCCGCTGGATCGTCGTGTGGCCGGCAACGGCCGAATCGTGTCGGCATGGCCCATTCGCACCGGGCCGGTTGTGATGGACGGAACCGTCTACACGACGGCGGGCATCTTTCCACATGAGGGTGTTTGGGTGGCGGCCTACGACGTGCAGACCGGCGGTGCCCAGTGGTCGGTTCGCCACACGGATCTGCCAGCGCAGGGCTATCTGGTCGGCAGTCCCGATCGCCTCTACGTTCCGGCGAGCCGAGATCGTCCGGTCATTCTCGATCGCGCCGACGGCAGCCGCGTCGGTCAACTTGGCGGACAGGGTGGCACCTGGGTGCTGTTGACGGGTGATGGTGTGGTGTACGGCCCCGGCAAGCAAGGGCGTGTGAGCGATCACGAACCTGAAGGCGACGAGTTGGCGACCTTTCAAGGGCTGCGGATGGTCGTGGCCGACGGTCGGTCGTATTTGCTCGACGCTGATTCACTGTCTTCGCTTGATCGGAATCGATATCGAGCCCTTGCAGTGCGACGTCGGGCGCTGCGAGGTGAACGAAAGGGGCTCGACGAGGCGATCAAGGCCGGCGACGCAGCAGCCAACACGCGGGCCGAGGCTATCGCCGCCGAACTCGACGCCATTGCCGCACAGATGCGTGCGTGTCTGCTCTGGCGGGTAGATGCGAATCATCCGCATGCGTTGTTGCTCGCCGGCGGCGTGCTTGTTGCCGGCGGCGACGGCGAAGTGGCCGCATACGCCATGGGCGATGGCGCACTGCTCTGGACGCGGCCTGTAGACGGTGCGGCCAAGGGCTTGGCGGTGGTCGACGGCGCTCTGCTGGTCAGCACCGATACGGGCCGCGTGCACTGCTTCCGGGAAGGGGCGGATCTCCAATGAGTCTGTTGCTCACTTTGGTGCTTGCCGGCGGGCAGTGGGGGCCGACGGTTGTGGACGGCGTTCCGTTGTGGCGCAGTTCCACATCAGCGATGCACGGCGCGACGATGGGCGAAACCGCCTGGGCCGACGTGGACGGTATTCACGCGCTGGTCATGACAGGGGACACATGGTTCGTGGTCGGGGACGGTGAGACAGTTCATGCGTTGCCTGCGGAGGCATTCACTGTCGAGGCGTGGGTGCAGATCGACGCACCCCAGGAGTGGGGCGGCATCGTGTCGGCCCTGCAGGACAATGGGTCGTTCGAGAAGGGGTGGATGCTCGGGTATCGAAAGGACCGATTCGCGTTCGCGGTGTCGACCGAAGGCTACGGCGATGCGGATGGAACGATGACCTACCTCGTCGCACCCGAACCGTTCACACCGGGTGCGTGGCATCACGTCGCCGGAACGTGGGACGGCGAGACGCAGAAGTTGTACGTTGACGGGGTGCTTGTGGCCGAAGACGCCACACAGGAAGGTGCGGTGCGATGGCCTGCAACTGCGCCGTTTTCGTTCGGCGCCTACCGCGACAAGGACGAGCACTACTGCATGCGCGGCTTGCTGGGACCGGTGGTCATTCACGACACGCCGAGAGATGCCGACATGGCCGACCTAGCGAGCCGGCCTGTGCGTGAACCCGCGACCTCGCTTGTGGAGTTGACATTCCCCGGTCCGGATGTGCGGCGGTTCGAGGCGAATCGCGTGCCGGGCGAAGACGTGCAGCGCATCCTTCGACTGCCTTGGAATACGCCGGCGTCTGTGACGGTGGATGCCGACTTGCTCGTGCGTGTTGACGCTGCGGGCGCCGATGGCGGCTTGCTGTCGGCGCTTAGCGATGAGGCGGGCCAAGTCGCAGGCTGGTCTCTAGGCCTCAATGGAGGGGTTCCATCACTTCGCGTATGGCGCAGCGGCGGTGCGCAGGACATCAGGGCAGCCGCACCGATCGAGCCGGGCGAATGGACGTTTATCACGGTGGGCGCCGACGCAACGACCGCATCGCTACAAGTGAACGGTGTCCGTCGGATGGAACGATCGCTGCTCGGGCCGCTCCGATCGGCATCGCACCGGCACTTGGTGCTGGCCGGTCGACGTGCGGACACCACGGATGGAACGCTGGCCGTGGAAGTCGCTGCCGTGAACGTTTTCGCGGGCCGACGAACTCACGCTGCCGTCGAAGTCGCCGCCGCGAAGGCGTTGGCGGTCCTGCCTCCTCCGCCTGCTGTTGACGCCGGACCGATTGTGCGAACGCTTGGCGATGGTCGGTGGTCGGTGGAGTGGATCACGGGCGACGATGACCAGGCTTTGCTGGAGTGGTCCATCAACGACGAGCCGCTCACTTTGGAACGGGCCCATGAAGACGGTCGATGGCGGCGCGTCGTGGTGCAGACGCCGCGAGTGCCTGTCGGCGCGGACGATGCGCAATTGCGGGTTCGAGTGCTGTCGCGAACAGCGTGGGGTGCGATGCGAACCGGGCCGATTCATGTGGTTGATCTCGGGACGGACCTGTCCGGCGCCGGTCGCGGGTACGTGCTGTATCTCAATCCGACGGACGATGCACCGTTGGATCGCGCGGCCATCGGCGATGTGCAGGTCACCATCGCAATGGACGACCCGGCACGCGTGCAGGCGTATCGCCGCGCAGCTCGGGATCGCGGTATCGGCGGCGACCGTTTCGCCGTGCACCGGACGACGCTTGACACGTTGCCGTACGCACCGTGGCTGTTCAACGAAGTGCACGTCGGCGAGATCGACTCGCAGCGAATTGTCGAACTGAACGTACCCAATCTTGTTCGACCGGAAGGTGGCCTGCTCCAGGGTATGACCGGCGAACTCGATGGCTTCGCACCTGCAGACGGCGGCGGTCTGATTCGGACCGGCATGCCCGGCTCGCGATGGTGGTCGCGACAGTACGCCGACCCCGGGCACACATCATGTTCGCAGGACGATCTGGTCAAAGGCAATCTGCACGTGCTCTGGTGGGGACGTCCCGGGCCGCGGCCGATGCTCGATCGCGGTGCACGCGCGCCGTCGCCGTTGGCGTCCCATGGTCGGATGTTCATTCAGGGTGACCACGCAATTTTCTGCGTGGATGCGTACAACGGTTCGCCGCGGTGGACGTTGTCGATGCCCGACCTCCGTCGGACGAACGTGCCGCGTGACACGTCAAACATGGCCATCGGCCCCGACGGCGATCTGCATCTTGCGGTACTGGATGACCTGTGGGTCATTGACGGAGAGACCGGTGCTGTGGAACGCCTGCTGCATACCGGCAGTGCCGCTCGCGACTGGGGACTGGTCGATCCACTTTCAGACGGCGGTCAATTGTGTACGCAGGTGCCGCGTGAAGCCATGTATACGGGGGCCGAGGGCCAGTGGTATGACAGCGGCGGCGAGGAGTCATGGCGGGTGGGGTGCGATCGGCTTGCGCGGCTTGACGCCGCCGGCGATGAGGTGTGGGCGTTTGAGCCTGAAGGATGGTTGATCCACTCAACCATCGCCCGCAATGGCAACTCGGTGCTCTTTGTAGAAGTGCCGCCGGTGGAGTTGAAGACGCAGGGGTTGCTTCCACAATCGGCATTGACTCATCAGGAATTGGTCGCGATCGACCCGCTGACCGGCGAAGAGCAGTGGCGAAGGCCGCTCGCGATCGGGCACTTCGACCGCATGACCTATGTGTTGCTCACCAATGACACCGCATTGGTGTGTGGCTCAAGCGATCGCTTTCACACGCTTGCGTTCGATGCGGCGACGGGCGAGCCGCGGTGGTCGAAGGACCATGCATGGTCTCGAGATCATCATGGTGGGCCGCTGCAGCACCCGGTGATCGTCGGCGATATCGTGTACGTGGAGCGGTGCGCGTACGACATGGTCTCCGGCGAGCTCCTTCGCGAGGACATTCCGCAGGGTCGCGGTTGCGGGACCAAGTCGGCGAGCAATCATCTGCTCGCGTTTAGGCATCACTTCCACTCCTTTTGGGATCCCGAGAACAACGAGTGGCAGGAGTGGACGGGCACTCGCGGTGGATGCTGGCTCGGGTTGCTGCCCGCCGGTGGCATGCTGCTTGGCCCCGAGACAAGCAGCGGGTGTTCCTGCACACATGCCATCCAAACCTCGATTGCCTGGATTCCGGTGTCGCTCGATCCGCAGTTGCGGGAGTTGGCAAAGTGATGTGTTTCGGTACTCTCCTGGTGGCGGTCATGCTCGCAGCATTGCCCCTGACCGGCTGCGAAATGTCAGACGCGAAGCCGAGCCCGTTGACGGTGTATTGCGCAGCAGGTGTGCGTGGTCCCATGGAGCAGGCAGCCAAGGCGTGGACGGCGGAAACCGGCCAGCTCGTGCACCTTCAATACGGCGGTTCGGGGACGCTGCTGAGCAATCTTCGCGTCGCGCCAAGAGCCGACCTCTATCTTGCAGCTGCCAAGGGCTACGTGGATCAGGCGCAATCGTTCGGGCTGATCGACGAGCGCATTCCTTTGGCAACACAACAACTCGTGATCGTCGTGCCCAAGGGCAACCCGGCAGGCATTGGTTCGATCGACGATCTGCTTGATGGCGAGGTTCGTCTGGCCTTGCCCGATCCATCCGCGGCAGCGGCGGGCCGCACGGCCGCTCGCGTGCTGCAAGACGCCGGCGTGTGGGAACGACTGCAGCAGTCCGTCGTGGTGACCAAGCCGACGGTGAACGAAGTCGTGACGGATGTGCGACTCGGTGCGGCGGATGCTGCAATCGCGTGGAACACAACCGTTGCACTGCTTCCGGGCGTTGAAGCGGTACGGGATGCCGCACTCGATGGCACTCGTGAGGACGTCGTCATTTGCGTGATCCGGTCGTCCTCGCAACCTGGGGCGGCGCTTCGGTTTGCCCGGTTTCTGGGCGCTCGCGATAAAGGTGCCCCCATGTTCAGAGCGGCAGGCTTTCAGCCGGTCAAAGGCGACGTGTGGGCTGAGCAGCCACGCATGACGCTGTTCGCCGGCGGCATGTTGCGCCCGGTGCTTGAGCCGATCATCAAGTCGTTCTGCCAACGCGAGGGTGTCATCATCGACCGCTCGTACAACGGCTGCGGCACGCTGGTCGCGCAGATGCGAAATGGTGCCGTGCCCGATGCCTATGCGGCGTGTGACCAGGCCTTTCTCGACATGGTGCAGTCCGACTTCACTGCCGGACACTTGCTCAGTCGAAATGAAATCGTGCTGCTTGTTCCACGCGGTAATCCGTCAGGGATCAAGACGGCGCAGGATCTTGTTCGGCCGGGTCTGCGCATCGGTCTCGCCAGCCCAACGCACAGTGCGCTGGGCGTGTTGAGTGTCGGTGCGTTGACACGGGCCGGGCTGATGGACGCCTTGCGGGCATCAGGAAACATTGCGGTCGAGTCGCCTACCGGTGACTTTCTGGTGAATCAGGTTCGCGTTGGTGCTCTCGACGGCGCGCTGGTGTACCGAAGCAATGCCCTTGCCATCGCGTCTGTTCGTGAACACACGGATCTGGTGGAGGTCAATCTGCCCGGCAGCACGGCGCGTCAGCCGTGGTCGGTTCGACTGGACTCGCCTCATGCCGTCACGTTGGGGCGGTTGTTGGAGCGAATCGAAGCAGCCCGGGCCGCCGGTGCCTTTACGGACGTGGGCTTTCTGCCGCCGGAGGCACCACAACCGTGAGCTTGCCGACGCCGTTGCGGCTATCGGGCCGCGAGAACCTACCATTCGTTTCGGCACTGCTCGGCACGACCGGCGTCTTC
>Ga0315338_1003520_pt1 | contig 13515 bp, 13 predicted proteins | sample ASW8metaG_FD_204518 | JGI IMG/M metagenome (GOLD analysis project Ga0315338, IMG submission 204518) | Ammonia-oxidizing marine archaeal communities from Monterey Bay, California, United States - ASW #8 | ecosystem: Environmental > Aquatic > Marine > Coastal | place: USA: California | collected... | reverse complement strand
CCTTGATTTTCTAATTATTATTGCAGCTATTCCAATTAAAATTGGGATAATCAATAATCCATACCAATAATTTATTTGTGATTCTTTTATGTTGCTCATTATTTCTACATCTGGAATTTCTTTATCGTCTGAAATTATTATGAAGCTTCTTGAATATTCATACGGTTTCAAAACATCCTCAGATACTGCAAAAATTTTGATGGTATGTACACCTTCAATTATCTCAAAATTTCCATCTAAATTGATTTTTCCATCATTGTTTACTATATTTTTAATACCCTTTTGGATAATTTTACTCTCTGAATTAACTATGAAATAGTGAATTTTTGATGAATTTTCTGTTGAAACATGAATATTCTCATCTGAACCTAAAATATACGGTTCTGTAAACTCAACAGAATTAATTGATGGAAATTTTATATCTTCAAATTCTTTCCATTTTCCTTGTTCAAAAACATAATTTCCATAATCAAACGATTTGATAACTATCGTTCTTGAATCTGGTGAATATCTATCTAAATAAAATGGTCCATTACTAATCACTGCATGATTGTTTTCATCAATCCATTTCTGACTAGAATCATATCTGATATTTTGAAAACCATTTTGTGGATTAAACTGCTTTAATGCATTTGGCACGTGTTCATTTTCCTCATAAACACTCAATTGTATTTTTACTTGATTGGCATCATTTGGAATTATCAATGAAAGCCAATTGATATTTTTTGTAATTGATTCTGTACGTGAAAATGAACTTTTTCCATCTACTACAATTTGTTCCATTGATGCCATTATTTCCCAAGGCATGCTGCTCCACACGCTTCCCCATGATGCAATCTCCCCTGAATCAAAATGCCAAAAATCAGTATACACCTCAATTGTGTTTTCATCAATTATCCGAATACCCTTCAATGTGTTCAAAATTTGAGATGCTTGTGGAGAAAAATCAACATCATATGTTCTATCATTTTCTGTTCTTTCTGAACCCCATTCTGATAGGAAATAGACTGAATAAATTATATCATTCATGTTCATTTCTGAACCATGATGCCATTGATTAAATTTCAAATCATAAGTAATCTTACTTTTTGCAAAAACTTCGTTTCCTACTTTATCCCATTTTTTTGAATCAGGATTCCATTTTATTGCATCATTTGGAACCGGTATTGATAAATTAATTCCATTTGTTTCTACATTCCATGAACTTCTAATTGGCATCATCTCTCCTGAAAATGGATGTCCTGTTAAAATTGGATCTGTAATTGAGAGCCAAATTTGATTACTGTATGTATCCCCTAATCCTGCTATAGGGTTCCATGCTGCTTGATAAATCTGCTTTACGCCAACATCTAATGTTCCTGAATCAGTTCTAACATTAATCGGTGTAAACCTACTTGGTACTCCTGCTCCTAATGCATTGATTACGCCATCTACATTTTGATTTACAACATATTGATCAATTTTGCTTGCAAGAAATATTCGAACTGATTCGTTGACTCCTTCTTTCATTGCATCTTTGATTATACTCGTTCTATCATTTTCATTATTAAACTCTCCAGAGTAAATCCTCTGGGTCAATTCATCTAGTTTATCATTTTCATAATTCCAGTTTGATGGATTATTGTTTCCAGGCATGTTTGAAAACCATGGTGAATACATCTGAGCAAGAGTTACTGAATCATATCTGGTAAATCCTGAACTTCCCCATCCTTCAGTATACAAACTCCATTTTTGTTCAGCTGGGTCTGAACCATAAACCATAACATATGCTTTATTCAAATCTCCAAATTCTTTTTTTACTTTAAATCCAATTTCTTCTAACTCTGATGATAAAATTTCTCCTATCGCTTTTCTAACTGGATCGTCACTTCTTATAAAAAATGTAATCTCTATTGGTACATTTTCATAATTCCATATGCCCTCAACCTTTTCTGCACCACGTACACTCAATTCATCTGTAATTACTTTCTCTGCAAATGTTGGATTGTATCTGAATTGAAAAGTTTCAATCACATCCAAAACTCTCAAATATTCTGCAGAAAAACTTCCATAGTTTGAAAACATTGGTGTTCCAAACCCTCCTAGTAATTCATTCACAATCAAATCTCTATCTACCAGAAAATTTATGGCGTATCGTATCTCTTGAATTGAAAATGGATTGAATGGTCCTTCATCGGTTGGATTTAATAAAATACTGTAATATCCTCCAGTTGATTCATACACCTTCAACTTATCTCTAGATTCAGAATTTTCTAATCTATCTGATGAAATTCTGTAATAGTACATATCCAGATTTCCATTTTTCACTTCTTCTAATGCTGTATTTTCGTCAAGATATTGTATGAATTTTATTTCATCAACATACGTTCCTTTTTGAGCAAATGCTGGTGGAATTATAGATATCAAACAAAAAATAAGAATTATTATAAAAATTTTCAACTGTCTCAACTAATGCTTCACCTTGGATAAATTTTAGCATTTTAATACAATTGTATTTGAACTGAATTACACATGAACCCAAAACAGGTTGTAAAAGGAATTAATGGTATACTTGAAGGGGGGGTGAGTGTTACTGATTTTTCCATTGTTACCGAATTAGATGAAATTAGTGCAAAAGAATTACTGTACACCCTAGTCCAAAATGGGATTGGTACATGGAATGATGATCTAGTAGAATTTGATATTCCTAATGATAGACTTCAAACAGCATTATTTGCTATCAAATTCGGTGCAACTATTGAAAATGTATCTGAATATCTTACTTGGCAAGATTTTGAATCTATCACTGGATTAATTCTTGAAGAAAAGGATTTTGATGTAACAAAAAATCTCATCTTAACAAAACCTAGAATGGAAATTGATATCGTTGGAACAAAAATGGACATTGCATTATTGATAGATTGTAAACATTGGAAAACTATGAGTAAATCTACATTAGATGAAATTGTGAAAAAACAGGTTGAACGTGTAAAAAGATATGTTGCTGATACAAATATGTCTGCACTTCCTGTAATTGTGACACTTCATCAAGAACAAATTCAATTTGTTGATAATGTGCCAATTGTACCTATAATGAAACTATCATCATTTTTAGATGAATTTGTAGGAAATTTAGATTCTCTTGCATCTATAGAAAAATAGCAGCCAAAAACAATCCTGCATCTGCTATTAGACAATATTTTGTAATATTCATTGTCTTATCCATGATCTTTGAATAGTCTGAAAATATTGTTGGTCCCATGACTTTAACATTTGTTTGGTGTTCTAATACTTCGAATTCTCCTTCTTTAATTTTTTCCTCAGCTTGTTTTGCTAAATCAAAATACCAATTTGACAGTTCTGGTGGTTTTGACAAAACTCCTAATTGATGATATCCATTTCTATTCCTTGCCCCACTTGCTGTATAATGTGTATCTGATGTACAAATTTCAATTAATTTACATCCATTGTTTTCAAAATGTTTAACAATTGTCTCTCTCACCCCATTTTCCATATTGTTGGCATCTGCCCATCCTAAGAAGTATTTTTTATCATTTATTTCTAAACATAACACTGCAATCCCTCCCCCTGCAATATCATTTTCAATCAATTCCATATTTTCAGAGTTTGCAAAACCAAATTTGAATGGATAACTTTGTTTAGTCTTAAGTGTGTCAAGTGTAGATTTTGCAGCCAAAAGTAAATCTTCAGAGTCTTCTTTTGAAATCTCTTTCCCCATAGCGTTATGTGTGTCTACTATCAATACTTGCTCAAAATTTCTATTTTCTGCGAATTGTTCAATCTCACTTCTAACATTTGGTGGTAAATCTTCCATTCCGTGAGGTGATAACGATAAAAATAACAATGCAGTTCTATCAAATAGTAATCCTCCGGCTCTTGCCTTGTTTATTGTGACTGCTACTGGTTCTGTACATACTGCTCCGCCTTGTTGCACCTTACTTTCTTGCAAGCTGTTTAGATAATTTTGCACCTCTTTTTGTGTAGGTAAATTAAGATCATGATTTGAGATACTATGCATGACCATAGCTGTGGAATCCATCTTTTTGTAAATCAAGTCTGTAATATTACTTCCACCTATGGGATGAAATGGACCTGGATGTATATCTGGGAGTACCATTCTGAAATCATCCTCTTTATCTGATGATTGAAATCTCAATTGAGATGTTGATACTGTTGATTCTGTTGCACTCTTCTCAATAATATTCTCTAATGGAATTGGATCTTTCCTAGACATTGATGTAACATAAGCTTGAATTAATTCATGGGTACTTTTCAATCCCGGTCTTCCTGCTTTGTCTGTGAGATAAGCCCATGCTGTTGCTAATCCTAAAAATATAGCCCCAAAAAATAATGCCATTGGATTTGTAAGTGAACTAACCCACATTTCTGGTGGAATTAAAACTAGATACATTGCTACTGGTTGAATAAATGCAACTGCCCATGCTTTTTTTAGACTTGCGCCCAAAATTGTTGTAAATATTCCGATTCTAAAACTTACAAATACAATCATTCCCATAGTTACATAAAACAAATCTAACCCATCTTTTTCGAACAGACCCATTGCACCAAATCCTATTAGTGTGCTAACAAAAAATAGTCCATTTCCAAATAATGAAACATGTAGTGATTTTGAATATTCTTTATGTTTTGAAAATAAGATATCTAAAAATTGTGTTCCAACTAATGCTGCTATTACTGCTATTGTTGGAAATAGTACATCAGTTGATCCTAAGTATGTTGCAGCAACAAATGCTCCAATCAATCCTGCAATTACAATTGATATTGCTAATGAAATATAATGTGATGATGGATTTATTAGCGATAATGTATATTTATCATGTATCTTACTAACATCATCTTTTTCAGGCATTTGTGATCAAGGAATCAACAGAATATCTAGTAACCATGAAACAACAATTAAACTAATAGGAACTGCGAGGACAACCCTTGGGTCTACCTTGACACCTTTTGTCTCATCCTCAAAAAATCTTAAAAGACCTGCACTAGATGCTGGTAATGCTGCATTTGTTTTCTTATCTGCCATGACTCAAACCAAGAAATTACGAATAAAAAGTTTTTGACTACTTTTTCAACTTGGAAATAGTATCAATAAGTAAATTGATCGATTTTAGTATGATTTGTTGTTTTTCAGGATCTTTTTCCTTTGATAATTCATTAGTCATGCTCTGTAATTTCTCCTCTAATTTTTTCAGAGGGGATTCATCTTTTACTTCATGACTCTTTTTTTCAATTTCCTTATCCGGCGATTTTCCACAACTTATGCATAATGCATTACCGTTTTTCATTACTCTGACACCTTTACAATATGGGCATGGTTCACTAAGTAATGTTGCTCCGTTTAACAGCATTTCTATTGCTTTTTTTCTAATATCTTCTGACATATTTTTACTTAAAATACAACCTAAAAAATTCTATTTTTTCTACCAAGGCTTAATAATATGATAATTCAAAGCTTATCGAACTAATGGCGGTAATTTGTAATACTTGTGGTCTTCCTGATGATTTATGCGCTTGTGGTGATTTAGATAAAGATAGTTCTCAAATAATTATTCGTTTAGAGACTAGAAGATTCAAGAAAAAAGGAACAATGATTGAAGGACTTGATCCTAAAATCAATAATTTAGAAAGTGTAGCAAAAGAACTTAAAGGAAAATATGCTTGTGGCGGAACTGCAAAAGAAGGATATATCTTCTTACAAGGTGATCATCGAGATACCATTAAAGAAGCACTTGTTAAATTAGGATTTTCTGAAGAAAAAATAGAACTTCATTAGAATAGTCGTGTCTCGTTTAGAAAATATTTTACATGGTTTTGGAATTCCATTTTCAGCTTTAACATCCGTAATTTTTGGTTTAATGATTGTCTCATTTCCATTAGGTGCATATGCAATTTTTAATTCCAATATTGGTGATGATATTGATTACAATTTTCCACTAGAAAAATTTGATATTTTTATTGCTGGAATTAATATTCAACTTCCTATAGAATATGAAATAGGTGATGTCTTTGTAATATTCTGGGCTATTTTTATAATATTATTTATAATGACATTTTTAGGACCTAAAAAAAATTTTATAAAAACAATCGGAGATGTCTTATCCAATGAGAAAAATTCATTGGCTGATAATTACATGCTTAACATTATCAAATGGTTTTCAATACTTGTTTTAATTTCTGCTGTAATTACAATTGTTCAAGAAAATTTTGGTATTATTACTGAACCCCCGGATACTGCAAATGATCTTATACTGTTTCTTCAATTATCAATTGCTCCAATCACTGAAGAAGTTGGATTTAGGTTAGTTTTAATCGGAATTCCACTTTTCTTAATTTATTCTCACAAATCCTCAATAAAATTTTTCTTTAAATCATTATGGGCTCCTTACTTGACTTTACATATCTATGATAACAAAAAGGCTCTTGTAATAATTATGATTGTTGGAATTTTCTTTGGTGTTGCACATGTAATTTCTGGTGAGCCGTGGACTACTGGAAAAATTCTACAAGCTTCAATTGGTGGCGTTATTATTGGTTGGGTGTATTTTAGATATGGTCTGGCTGCAGCAATAATGCTGCATTGGGCTACAAACTATTTTATTTACTCATACTTGTTTTTAATATCTGAAATCAATGGTATTTCTCTACAAAATGCCTCATCACATTCTATGATTGGCACATTTGAAATAATCTTAATTATTTCAGGTATGATTTCTGTCACAATGTTATTCTTGAATTATAAAAATTCTCATAATCCATCTGTAATCCAAGAATAATTTACTTGTAGATAATACTCTTAATTTTCTCACAAAATTCGGGCTTAATGTTTTGTTTTAATACAAATTCCAAGTCTTCGTTACTATCTATGTCTAACATTAGTCTGTAAATCAATCCAATTGAAATTTTTATATTATTATTTTTCGCCGATTCAATTTGAAAACTATGACTGCCCTCGTCGTACCTTGGCGACATAGAATTGATAGGGGTTCTGACTAGCGCATTTGTTCCATCAAAATGTCTTGATGGTACTATTATCACCGATTTCTCTGAGGAAAAATTTAATAATTTTTCTAAATCATGAGAATAAAAAAATGGAACATCTAGTGGTAGAACTATGGAGTGTGTAAACTCATTTTTTAAAAGATATTCGTCTGCTAATCCTACTGCATCATTTACACTTTTTTCATCTACATCTTGAATTTTTTTACAATCATATTTTTCTATTATGTCATCTATTTGATCTTCATTAGTTACTACAATTATTTTATGAATTAATTCTGATTCCGAAACTGTTTTTATTACTTCTTCTAATAACAATCTGCATAACTTTTTTGTTTCTTCTTCAGATAATTGTAATCTAGTTTTAGATTTTTGGAATGTCTTAACAGGGATTATTACTGATGTTTTCAACTATAATTTCAATTGCTTTAAAATGAATCCTGCAAGCGCTTCTTCAGCCATTTTATTTTGCATTTTTATTTTTGTATCTAATACTTGTATGTCTAAACCTTTAATCTTAGATGCATATCCTTTATCCTTCGTATCAATAATCATCTTTGAGCATACATCTGCATAGAATTGTGCTAATCCAAATACTGAAACTTCTATTCCAGCTGCTTCCATATATTTATCTGCAGGTCCACTAAATGATTTATTTCCAATTAATGGTGACACCGCTACTACTTTCTTTTTATTTTTAGTTAATTCTTTTCTTACTCCTTTGATTCCCATCATCGGTCCAATACTTGTTAATGGGTTTCCTGGTGCAATCACAACTAATTCTGCATCTTGAATTGCACTTATTGCATCTGGGTTTGGTCTTGCTTTATCTGCTCCAACATAATGAATTCCTTCTATTGTTCCTCTTCCTCTATGTATTACCCAAAATTCTTGTAGATGTAAATCTTCTCCGTTTGCTGTAATTCTTGTTTCAATTGTATTGTCTGTAATTGGGATAACTTTGGATTCTACTGCAAATTTTTCACACATCCATTGTGTAATATCTGAAAGATTTTTTCCATTTTTTAACATATTAGTTCTTATCAAATGTGTTGCAGCATCTCTGTCTCCAACTCTAAACCATGTCTGTTCACCAAAAACTTCCATCTGTCTTAGAAAATTGTTGGTATCTTTTTTCACTCCCCAACCTTTCTCTTCATCTAAAATTCCTGATAATCCATAAATTATTGTATCAATATCCGGACAGACATACATTCCATAAAGCCAGTAATTATCCCCAACATTGCTGATTACAGTTACTTCTTGATCGTGAGCTGCAAAACCTCTCACCATCTTTATCGAACCTGTACCGCCTGCCAATATTGTTATCATAACTTATTATCCGAAAATTTCAAAACGTTGACTACATATTACTTCTTCCAAATGATCGCAAAAATCGACATTCGAAGTTAGATTTATTATTAAGAGCAAAAAAATTGCTACGTGTCTCGTGCAGGAATTCTTATAGCATCACTTACTGTAATTATGATTGCATCAACTATCGCTCCTGCCTTTGCAGCACAAATGGAATTTAGAACTTGGGTTGAATCTGGGTCTGTTGATGAAGTAGAGATAAAATTCCAAAGAACTATAATTATCAATTATGATGATGGAGGAATGCTTGCTGATGAACTTAGAGGCCAAAAATTCGCTAAAACGTTTACTGTTACATCTAATGACCCTGGTGTAAATGAATTACGTGACAGAATTAACTATCAATTATCTCTAGCAGGAAGTTCTGCAGCTGTAACTGATGTTCAACTTGATTACGATACTAAATTAACTGGTCGTGGATTAAACACTTCAATTGATTATAAAATTATCCTGACAATGCAACTTACAAATCATGTTCTTCGTGAAGCTGGTTCTGGAAATTCTGGAATAGTTGATATGAGTTGGAGAGGATTAATGATTCCAGATGAAGTAACTGTAAATGCTAAAGGAATACCTCATGAAATTAACTTACCAATATCATTTATTGCTAGTGTTGCACCAGGATTAAATTCTGCACTTATGGGAAGTGAGGCTGAAACATTATTGAATACTCCAATTATGGATGCAAGTGGAATTAAAAATCAACCGTTAGGTAACTGGCACTTTTTGTTTGATCCAACTGGAATTAATGTGGATGCATCAACATATGGTTTATCTGAAGAATTAGCAGGAACTGTTTGGTCATCATATACTATGGGTGAAAGTAGCTTTAGGGAAGGTATCCAAACAGAAAAAGAACATGAAGCAACATTTACCACTGACAAAGTTTATGATTTAAGAACTATTGAATCTGCAGATTCGGCAAATATTTTCTTTGCAGGTTTTGCAAACATTGATGTTTTAGATAACCATGAAGTTGTCGGTGTTTACCCAGAGGCTCCTGAAGGCTTTGCAACAACATCTACTGGAGAATTTCCTGTAATGATTATTTATGGTATGGCTGGATTTGCAGGTATGGCTGGAATTGCAATCTTCTTGATCAGTGAAAAGAAACGTAAAAAGGATGCTGCATCAGGAAATGTACAAACAGGTATTGATCCTTCACAATTAGTTGGTGCTGACACAAGTACTGGTTCTGGTGGTTACAAAACTAACCGAGGTGAAGCACATCTAAAATCTGATGAATACGAACAACACAGAAGTGTATATGACAATCCACAAGTTGAAGAAAAGAAAGATGATGACACCCCAAGTGCATCTAGTAAAGGTTCCATGCCAAAAGGTTGGAAACCAGAATAATAGTGCGTGCTGGCCGTAACCCTCTTTCTGTTTTACACATTATTTCGCTTTGCAGCCTACCTGAACCAGATGCAGAATCCTATAGTTCTGTTTGGCTTTGCTCCTTGTGGGTCAGATTTCTCATTCTCTTTTCTCGGAAATCTCAGATTTTGTCCTCATCGTACACTCCAAGAGAGATTTTTTTCTGCTCTGTTGCCAACCATCTCTGATTGTCCATCTCCGGACCACAATTTCTGCAAGGAGAGAGGAGTTTCCTCTGTCGTAACAGCACTGTGCACCAGCTCGCACATGTAACTTTGGAAAAATATCCTTAGTTATTTCAAGTTTTTGGAAGTGATTACACATTACTTATTTATGCTCTTATTAGAAAAAATTGGCATGAAACGAATAGGATTACTTGGCTGTGGCTCAATTGGTAGTAAAATTGCAATAGCAATAGATACTGGAAAAATCCCTGCAAAATTGACTCACATTTTTGACGAAGATAAGAAAAAATCAGAATCACTTCTTAGTAAATTACAGCAAAAACCTGAAATTGTTGAAAATGCTCACTTGTTATCATCAAATCCATTAGATCTTGTGGTTGAAGCTGCATCACAGGAAGCCGTAAATGATAATGCTTTGAGTATACTGCAAAACCGAAAAGATTTACTAATTATGAGTAGTGGTGCTCTTCTAGATGAATCTGTATTTGAGATAATTTCTGATGCTTGTAAAGAATTCAAAAAAACAGTTTATCTTCCATCTGGTGCGATTTCTGGAATTGATGCATTAAAATCTGTGAAAGATGAATTGGATTCTGTGGTTTTAACCACCACAAAACATCCTGATTCTCTAAGAGGTGCTCCATTTTTTGAACAATTTAAACAAAATATTGATGAAATTAAAGAACCTTCTACAATATTTGAGGGTACAGCAAGTGAGGCTGTTAGACTATTCCCAAAAAATGTCAATGTATCTGCTCTTTTGAGTCTTGTTGGATTAGGAAGTCATGAAACAATTGTAAGAATTATTTTAGATCCTAACACTTCTAAAAATACCCATGTAATTACTGCAAGTGGAAAATTTGGTAAATTAACAACAACTATAGAAAATATACCTGATGAAAATAATCCTAAAACCAGTAGACTTGCAATACTTTCTGCAATAGAGACAATTCGGTCTATTTGCACTGATGAAATAAAAATTGGTACATAATACGGCAAAAATTACCCTAAAATCAAAATTTTATGTATTTTATGGTAAAAAAATAATACTTTAAATGATTAATGGAGGGAGGTTTTCGGATGTTAAAAGATAAGATTGAAAAATTAAAAAAGGAAAAAGATGTAGTCATTCTTGCACATAATTATCAAATTCCTGAAGTTCAAGATGTATCTGATTTTGTAGGTGACTCTTTAGGACTTGCACGTCAAGCAGCCAAAACTCCTCATAAAACAATCTTATTTTGTGGTGTACATTTTATGGCTGAAACTGCAGCAATAATCAGTCCTGAAAAAAAAGTTTTAATTCCAGACACAAATGCCGGTTGTTCATTATCTGATTCAATAAATCTTGAACAATTAAAAAAATGGAAACAAGAACATCCATATGCGATTACAGTTGGTTATGTAAATACAACTGCTGAAATAAAATCTGAATTAGATTATTGTTGTACTTCATCAAATGCTGTAAATGTTGTAAAAGCTATTCCAACTGAAAAAGAAATTTTATTTTTACCAGATATGTTCTTAGGCTCTTATGTGGCAAAAGTGACTGGTAGAAAAAATATGTTAATTTGGGCAGGAGAATGTCATGTGCATGCTGGAATTACACCCGAACATGTAAAAGAAAAATTAAATTCTCTTACTAATGCAGAATTTCTAATTCATCCTGAATGTAGTTGTACTACTCCTATGATGTATGATGTTGCAAATGGTAGTTACAACTCAAATCAAGTACAAATACTCTCTACTGAAGGAATGATGAACCACGTCAAAAATTCTAAATCAAATGAATTTGTCGTTGCAACTGAAACTGGTATTTTATATAGAATGAAACAGCAAAATCCTACAAAAAAATTCATCCCTGCATCAGAAAAAGCAGAATGTGAATATATGAAAATGATCACATTAGAAAAAGTTTACAATTCTCTATTAAACGAGACAACTACCGTAACTGTCAAAAAAGAAATTGCAGATAAGGCAAGGCTCGCAATTGATCGAATGCTTGCAATCAGTTAAGAAATTTCTAAGCTTAAATCTATACCCATTACTGAATTAGTAATACTTCCAATAGAAATCATATCTACATTTGTTTTTGCATATTTTATAATATTTTTTGAATTAATTCTTCCTGATGCTTCTAAAACAATTTTATTTCTTAATTTTAGTTTAGTTAATGTCTTAATTGTTTTTTTAATTTTATCTGGTGAAAAATTATCCAGCATAATTATGTCTACACCTAATTTTGCACACAAAATAGCATCTTTTTCTGATTCAACTTCAATCTCAATTTTACCTTTGGAACTACTTGCTTTCTTTAAAATTACTTCAATTGATTTTTCCACTGCTAAATGATTATCTTTAATCATGATCATTTCATTTAGAGTCATTCTATGTTTCTCTCCACCTCCAATTTTTACTGCTTCTTTATCAAAAAATCTTAAACCTGGAGCCGTCTTTCTTGTAGCAAAAATTTTTGATTTTGAACCTGTCGATTTAACTTGTTTTTTAAGATTGTTTGTTTGTGTTGCAATCCCACACATTCTTGATAGAAGATTCAATACTGTTCTCTCACATGTTAAAATGTCCCCTGCATTACCCTTTATTTCTAAAATTGCCTGATTTGTTTTTGCAACATTTCCATCTTTTTTATAAATCCGTGTTTTACAATTCTTTAGTGCAAAAATATCTCTTGCAAATTTTGTTCCTGCAACAATTGTTTTCTCTCTTGTAATTATTCTTGCAACAATTTTTTTCTTTTTTAATAATTTACTTGTAATATCGCCATTTCCAACATCTTCTTTTAAAAATTGTTTTAATTCTCTTTTTGGAGAATATTTCAACTTAAGTTACCTTTAATGCGTATTTGCCTGGTTTATCAATTTTTAATGTACTGGCAATTTTTGATTCAGTAGGTTTTACAACTAACACTATTCCATTCCAATCTGGTGAAAGATCAGTTGATTTACATGCTGGGCAAACTTTTGCAGTTGTTACGCATCTACACTCTCTACAAGCTAATTCTTTTACCAATTATTTTTCCTCAACAGCAATTTCTTTTGTATCAACTTCTTCACCCTTTGCTTTCTTTATCTCTTCTTGTATCCATTCTTCTGTACCTAAAAATGGTTGTCTACATGTAATTCCAATTTTTCCCATTGTAGCTGCTTTACCTAAAGATACTGCAGTAATTCTAGTTCTTAACATTGCACCTACTTTTAATGTTCTACCGCTTTGATTTGCAATTATCATTCCAGAAGCTACATCACTTTTTAAATAATCATCCATTACTTGTGATAAATGTAAAAGTGCATCAGTTGGTCCAATTCTTACAAATGCACCAAAGTCTGTAATGTCTACAATTTCGCCTTGAACAATTTCTTGTAATTTTGGATAAAATGTCAATGCATTGAATTCAACTCGATGAAATGTACCCCCATCTCCTGGAATCATTTTTCCCATTGGTTCTACTTTGGCATCCATCACCATTATGATATATCCTAAATCTTGATTGATCATACTTTCATATTTTGATTTTAGAATACTCTCAGCGGCTTTTTTT
>Ga0315338_1003519_pt1 | contig 13519 bp, 4 predicted proteins | sample ASW8metaG_FD_204518 | JGI IMG/M metagenome (GOLD analysis project Ga0315338, IMG submission 204518) | Ammonia-oxidizing marine archaeal communities from Monterey Bay, California, United States - ASW #8 | ecosystem: Environmental > Aquatic > Marine > Coastal | place: USA: California | collected... | reverse complement strand
AGGCAGGCGAAGTCTCTTTCCGTTATGGATTTATCGGTAAACAGGGAACCGGGGATGAAACCCTGGCTGTGATCGAGGCAGGTGCTACGCTCCACTCGGGTGATCCGCTCAAGTTGAACTTTGAGCACTCCAAAGGGACCTGGTTCTACATCTGCTATCGCTCTACCCAGGACGAGTATGCGTTGTTGTATTCAGCGAAGGGTCGTAAAAGCAAAAAATCGGAAGTGGCTTTTGGTACGCTGGGCTGGCTGGCATTAGACCAGAACGTTGGCGAGGAAAACTTTATCCTGATTGCTTCGGAGAAGCGACTGAAGAAACTGGAGAAGTTTCTTGCGAGCTACAAAAAGGCGAAGGGCAAGAGTCGCAAACGTTTTTTCAAGCGAATTCACGCGCTGATCGAAAAACTCCAGGGTGGACAGTCGGCAGGCAAGGGAGCCATTCTCGCTCAGCGTCTGGAAAAGCCGGTGATTGGGGGCGTTGCTTTTCGCGGCTCACAGAGCGACGGAATCTCGGCAAAAAGTTTGACTCATGAAGCCGTCGGTGACGATGTCGCCTTGACTATGTTTGTTATACAGCACCGATGACACAAGTATGACGGGACACCGCATTCCAGTTCGTACTTTGACCTGGGGTAATGCCTTGGTCTTTCTAGTCGTTTTCGGCCTGATCACAGCGTTCCCGAAAGCCTTAGAGTTCTTTGAACTGAAAACGGTAGACAGCCGTTTCCAGATTCGGGACGCTCTGGGCATGAACCCCGAGTACAGCAATGCGCTGGTCCACATCAATCTCGACAATTATTCAAAGCAGGCGTCGGGCATTTCGTTCTGGCCAAAAACTCACTATGCGGACCTGATTCAACGAATTGCCGAAGGAAACGCCGAAGCGATCGCGTGCGATGTGATGTTTGTCGAGTGGGCGGATCGCACCGGTAACGAGGAGTTGACCGAGTCTGTGGTCAATGCCGGAAGCGTGATCAGTCCGTTTCTACTCGATTTTTCCCACGCTGCATCGCCCGCAGCGCCTCCGGACTCGCTTGCTCTGGATCTGAATCCGTCGGTTGAGCCCGGTACTGTGCCCCAGGCATCGGGTGTCCTCGTGTCTCCGCTTGCAGATATCGCCGAGCAGTCCGCCGGGGTGGGATTTGTCAACATCATCCCGGATGCCGATGGTGTTGTTCGTAGGGTTCGTTTGGTGGCCGAACTCGATGGTGTCCTCATCCCGTCATTTTTTTTACAGGCCCTGTCGGCTTATCTCGACTACGACATCGAAAACATCGTACCAGTGGATGGTTCCAAGTTGATCCTGAAAGACTTTCCGGTCGGGGCGAAAGGATCCTCGCGTGATATCAACGTGCCACTTGATGGGCACGGCAATCTTGTTGTCAATCTGGCCGGTCCGCTGAATCCCGAGAACTACCCACAGTCCTACAGCGCCTGGGACCTGCTGCAGGCCGATGGGCAGCCGGATTTTTCCGGCAAGCTGGTGTTCCTGTCAGATACTTCCGCACAGCACGGTGAGTCGGGCGATTTCAGTCCGGTGCCTTTGGAGCGCTTGTTTCCCCGTTCCTATGTGTTCTCCAATGCGGCCAGTTCGTTGCTCCACAGTGAATTCATCCGGCCCACTGGCAATCTGTTTGCGGCTGTCGCAGCGGTTCTGCTTAGCGTGCTGCTGGTTCTGGTCTGCTGGAAAGCAAGCACACTGATCTTCAGTCTCACGGCGCTCGGTGTGATCGTCCTTTACGCTGCGGGCGTGCTCGGCCTCTTTCTATTCGGTGGCTGGATGCTGCCGGTGCTGCCTGTTTTTATTACCCTGATTGCGGTCTACCTGTTTTCCAGCGTGTACCGAGTGACAGTCATGGAGCGGTACGAGGGCGTGCTGGCCGGCAGTCTCGAGAGTTATCTCTCGCCGGTACTGATGGACAGGATTAGAGACGATCCGGACCTATTGAAGCTTGGTGGCTCCCGAAAACGGATCAGCGTTTTTTTCTCGGACATTGTCAACTTCACTGCCTTCACTGACCAAGCTGATCCGCAGGAGGTGCAGGATGTATTGGAACGCTATTTCGAGGAAACGACCGCAATTATTTTTGAAGCCGACGGCATTGTCGACAAGTACATGGGCGATGGCATCCTGGCCTTTTTTGAAAACAGTACAGACAAAGTGACCAGCGCGTCCAATGCTGTACGCTGCGCAATCGCCATGCAGCACAAAGCCGCGGAACTCGATCAACTCTACCGCGAACAGAATCGTTTTCCCTTTGCTGTTCGGGTGGGCATTGCCACCGGCTACGCCAAAGTGGGCAACATTGGACCACGCGACAAGATTGACTACACCGTGATTGGCAGTGTCGTTAACCTTTCTTCCCGGCTGCAGTCGTTTGGAGAACCTGGAGACGTTGTTATTGATGAGGAAACGCTTTTCTTCGTCAAGGACGATTACCAGATCTCTGACCTGGGCGGGCAGGAACTGAAAGGGTTTTCGGAGCCGGTCAAAGTCTTCACCGCAAGCGAAAAAACCGGCACCTGAGAGAGGTCCAATGATCCAGAGATTGCGCCACTCTGGTCCTCACGGTATAAAGCATGAATGATGTCATTATTGACAGCTGTTGTGCCTAACCTGGAAGCAACCGGATGCTGGCGACTGCACTAAGCATCGGGGTGGTTGCGCGGCGACTGGGCTGCCAGTTGCCTGCGGACCAGATCGAGCAAACTTACCAGGTGGGTGAACTCGCCAATGAACGCCAGCTTGGCGAGTACTTTTCCAGGGCGGGAGTCTCAATTCGGTTTCGCCGGGCCAAAGGTTCAGACCTGGAAAAACGCACGTACCTGTTTCCGTGCGTCGCTTTGATGCGTGACGGCACCACCTTGGTGTTGGCTGGATACCGAAAAGGCGAGGGCGAAACAGCGCCAACCATCCTCGCGGTGGATCCTGCGAATCCAGACCCGACACCACAGAGGCTGGAAGTCCAGGCTTTCCTACAAGATTGGTCGCAGCGCCTGGTTCTGGTCACCCGGGCCTCCGGACATGCAGCCCAGGATCGGGACTTCGGGTTCTCGTGGTTTATACCCGAACTCATGCGCTTTAAGTGGATCCTGCTGTCTATACTGCTGATATCGTTGTTGTTGCACGTTCTAGCTTTTGTGCCGATCATCTTTATCCAGATCGCACTAGATAAGGTCGTTGGTTACAAGGCGACGTCGACCCTCACGGTACTGACCGTGGGCGTGGTCCTGGCACTGCTATTTAACAGTATCTTTGGTTATGTGCGGGACTACCTGATCCGTCATATTTCCGGTGCAATCGAAGCCCGGCTGTCAGGGGATGTCTTCGACAAAATCCTCGACCTACCGATATCGGGATTTCAGCGCAGCGGTAGTGATTTTGAAAGCGCCGCGATGGGAGTCGGGACCGTGCGGGGATTTCTGTCGCAGCAGGTGCTCGGGCGCTTCTTTGACCTGATGGCTCTGGTCATCTTCATTCCAATCCTGATGGCCTACAGTCAGGTCCTTGGGCTGATCGTTCTAGCTTTTGCGGTCGCCAGCGGCCTGGCCTCGCTATCGCTCAAGGTCATCGAAAAGAAACGGGTCAAAGATTCCGGCCCGATTCGCGCAGACCGCGGCCGGGTCCTGCGGGAGACAATCAGCGGCATCGATACGGTCAAGACGTTATCCCAGGAACCGGCACAACGACGGGCGTGGCGGCGTAGTGCAGCGATGGCTATACGGGCTCAGGACCGGCGGGAGGAGGTGTCTTCGGTCTCGACTCATGTCACGGCACTGTTGCAACAGGTGATGACGGTTGCCATCGTCGTCACTGGCATCTGGCTCTTTTTTGCGGGGGCGCTGTCGGCAGGTTCCATTATTGCGGTGAACATGCTTGGTGCGCGCGTGGTGCGCCCGGTTGTCCAAATGATTGCAATCATTGCTGAATTTGAACAGCTGCGCACGGTGATGCAGCAGATCACCCAGGTCTGGCAGGGCACGCCGGAGCGGCGAGGCTTTGGTACCCCTCGCAGAATTCGGGGGCACTACGAACTGAATCATGTTGCAATGAATTATGGCGAAGGCGTCCAAGCCTTGAACGACGTGACAGTCACGATCCAGCCGAGGCAGCGTGTTGCGGTGATTGGTCCGGCTGGCGCTGGTAAGTCGACCCTGCTGCGAATACTTCAGGGCAATCTCGGCGCGACCGGCGGTTCGATCCAGGTAGACGGCTCGCCCCTGATCAATATTGACCTGGAGCACTATCGCAGGCAGGTATCGCTGGTTACCGACAGCCCTCAGTTTTTCAGCGGCACTATCGACGAGAACCTCAGACGGGCACGCGCTAATCTCAGTGATCGGGAACTGGAAGAAGCGATGGCATTATCCGTGTTCACAGATGTCCTGCCGTCCATATCAGATGGCCTGGCCGCAAACATCGACGCCAGGGCCTCGAGTCTTTCCAGCACCTATCGCCAGTTGCTTGCACTGGCGCGGGCACTTGCGGGCGACCCGGCCGTGCTGTTGCTTGATGATGCACTGTCTTCGGTTGGAAAAGAACTGCGGCTTAAGGTCATCAACAATCTCGCAGCGATGGCTAATCATCGGGGAATTGTTCTGGTGACCGCGGACGTGGCAACGATCACAGACTTTGATCAGATCATCGTACTCGATGATGGGAACTTGGTGGGCGATGGCCGCCATGAGGAACTACTTGCACAGTGTCATACCTATGCCCGTCTCTGGGAAATCGAGAAAAAGTTGAACGGGATGGCTGGAGGAACTGCCGTATGAGTACCCAGCGCAGGTATCCGCATGGCGAGTTCATATTCCGGGAAGGAGAAACCGGTGGCTACGCCTATGTACTAAACGAAGGGTCTGTCGAGATCGTCAAGACAAGTCAGACGGGTCCAATCGTTCTACACACAGTAGAACAGAACGCTCTGTTCGGTGAGATGGCTATTATTGATCGGGGCATGCGTAGTGCAAGTGCGCATGCAGCCACCGACGTGGTCGTGACTGAGATCGATCATGAAGCATTTCTTAAGTACATCGCCGACCATCCAGAAACTGCTTTGAAGCTCTTGGGTCAGTTAGCGGGCTATGTGCGATCAAGCAATGTGAGACTGGGTCATACTGGAGACAGGGTAGCGGCTGGCGAGGGCAGCGAAGCAGAAATCACACCTTTGCCCGAAGACTCGCAACCGATCACTGAAGTGATCGAAGATACTGATGCGATTTACGATCGCACTCCGTCGAGACCGATCTGGATCGCGTGGACCTCCCTGATGGTATTTGTGGTCCTGCTTTTTGTTTTTCTATCCGTGACATTCGTCGATACCACGGTGTCGTCGCGTGGCAAGTTAAGAACCAAGGTGCCGAATGTCGAGGTGCAGGTGACATCGAGTGCCACAATAGACAAAATGTATGTCGAGCGGGGGCAGTCCGTGGTAAAGGGCGAACCGGTTGTACGACTGGATGGCACGTTTGCAACAGCCAATCTCACGGTGGTTATGGAAAAACAGGCCGCGACTGACCAGCGTATCCGGCGCATGACGCTGGAGCAGGAGTTGATGGCTTCCGGTGGGGAAATCCCCGCCTCCACGGATTTGAAACCAGTCAATCGCAATATCCTCGCCAAGCGGCTGGATGAATACCGCTCGCGCATGGCCTCATTTGAGGCGCAGATCAGAAGCCTCGATCAGGAAGTTGTCGCAGCTCGCAACGCAGCTAAGATTGCAGGTACACAGTTTAAGGTTAAGCAGCAGATCGAAGCTTCTCACAAGAAACTGTTCGACAAGCAAATTGGATCACAGCTGAGTTACTTGCAGTCACGGGATGCCAGTCTGGCGGCGCAGCGTGAGTATGCCAGCGCCAAGAATTCGATCGACAACCTGCGGGTCAAGAAAATGTCGACCATCGCCGATCGAGAGGCTTTCCATGCCCAATGGGCGTCAACACTGGCAAAGGAACTCGGGAGTAATCAGGAAGCGAAGGCAGAACTTAACGAGGAGCAAGTCAAGCTGGACCGGCAGGTCTCCAATCTAGATGTACGCTCCCCGGTCGATGGCATTGTGCTCGATCTGCCCAAGGTAACGGCCGGTTCAATTGTGTCGGAGGGTGAGACGTTGTTTACGTTGGTGAGAACCAATGTGCCGTTGGAGCTCGAGATCGACATCGACCCCAAGGATGTCAGTGATCTGAAGCTGCAAGCGCCGGTTTCAGTCAAGCTGGATGCGCTGCCCTACCAGCAGTACGGTGATCTCAAGGGCGAACTGGTGTTTGTCTCAGACGATACCTTTGACAAATCGCTCTCAGGAGAGCAGGGCGCCTGGTATCGGGGGCGGGTAAAGATTTTTGATAGTTCTTTGAAAGAACTGCCCGACGATGTTGAACTTACGCCGGGGATGCTGGCGAGTGCCGACCTGCTGGTTGGCGAGCGGCGCCTGGTGACTTATTTCACCTACCCGATCACGCGTAACATCAGTCAGGCCTTTCACGAGCCGGACTGACTGTCCATTTAGTTGTTCGTAAAAGTCAGGATTCTTATGCTCTGAAAGCCCTTAGGCCCGACTACTAGGAGACCCGTGACCTACGCTACTTCATCCTGAGTCTTAATCAGTTCCTCCTCCTCGCCCATATCTTCGTCAGGTTCCTCGTCTGAGGAGGTCTCGCCCTCCGAGGTATCTGTACCCCCATCAGACCCTGCCTCCCCGGCAGCAACTTCTGCTCCCGCCTGATCCAAAGCCTGCTCCGTTACATCCGGTGTAGTGCCTTCTTCAGTCTTCCCGGAATCACCGAACGCACCAGCCAAGGCGTCACCAACGCCGGACTCCTCCTCACTCTCGGTACCTGTCTCGTATTCCGAGGTGCTGTCGAGGCCAGCGAGTTCCTCATTACTCACATCACCGTCATCGGTGTCATAACCTTCCTCATCGCTGAATTGGAGGTTCAGGGTGCCGTCCGACGTTATGGTGCCGGTGGAATTCATATCATCGGTGAATGTCACGGTTCCGGTTTTCGCATCGTAGGAGGTGTTCGATATAGCGCCTTCCCCCTGAGGGCTCTGGTAGGTGCCGCTACCGTCAGCTTCCCATGACGCAGATTGCGACTGGTCGGCACTCTCCCATGACAACGGCCCGGAACCATCCTCTTTCAGCGTCAACGTGCCAGCAGAGGTTATTTCCCCTTTAAATTCCCCTTCACCGTCGGCATCCAGATCATCAGACGTCATAACCATCCCATCCGAGTAGACAATCTCCGAGCTTTCGGGCTGTCCATCGGCGTAGGTCGTCGTCTTGACCGAGCCGTCCGAATAGGTGGTTTCCGAACTCTGGGGTTGCCCATCGACATAGGTTATCGTCTCGACCGAGCCGTCCTCGTGGGTGTACTCGAAAACCTCTGGCTGCCCATCGGCCTCATCACCAGAATAATCTGGTTCGGCCGCATTGGCGGGGAACGCCTGGCGGAACTCCGCCACCTCGGCCAATGGCGTGCCATCACCACCGGTGATCTCACCTTTAAACATCTCCGAATCAACCTGATCCGGGGTCAGCCCTTGGATGGTTAGCGTATTGCCATTGCCGAAATCGAGTTGCGCAGACCCCTCTCCCTCTTTACCGTCTGCAGCTACTTCCGTCACCTGCATGTTCGCGATGGTGGAGTCGAAAACTCCTATTAGGCCGATATAGTCTTCGCCCGGCGTGAAGTCCGTGATCGTATCCTGGTCGTCGCTGGAGACATCGAAGACAAAGGTGTCTTGACCGCTACCGCCCTCCAGCGTGTCATCGCCTGCGCCGCCGATCAGCGTGTCATCATTTTCATCACCATACAGCTGATCAGCACCGAAACCGCCCGACAGACGGTCATTGCCTTGAAGGCCATGCATCACATCGTCGTCGGTGGTACCGTACAGAACGTTATCTGCAGCGTTAGGAGTCTCATTAACAGCGCGGTAGAACCCTTCTCTGAAGCTCTGATTCTCAGCCCATGATTGACCCGTATCCTGATTAACAAACATGTTAGGCTGGAGCTGATCCGGGGTCAGCCCCTGGATCGTTAACTCGACAGCTGGGTATTTTTTGAAAATCAAATGCGTGCCATCCACTCCTTCACCATCCGTTATCTGTTCTATCGTCAGTAGATTGGGGTCATAGCCTTCCGTTCCCTCCAGAACGATGGAATCCTCACCTTGGGTGAAGTCCGTGACCGTATCCTGGCTGCCGCTAATGATGGAGATATCGAAGACAAAGGTGTCTTGACCGCTACCGCCCTCCAGCGTGTCAGCTTGTCCACCGCCCTCCAGCGTGTCATGACCGGCACCGCCATACAGCGTGTCATCGCCCCAACTGCCCTCCAGCGTGTCGTCGCCTTTACCGCCATACAGCGTGTCATCGCCCCAACTGCCCTCCAGCGTGTCGTTGCCTCCTTTGCCATCTAGCGCGCCGGAGTAAGTAGCATACAGAACGTTATCTGCATCGTTAGGGGACTCAGAAACAGCCCGGTAGAACCCGTCGCTGAAGCTCTGAATCTCAGTCCATGATTGACCCGTATCGTGATTAATAAACATGTCCGGCTGAAGCTGATCCGGGGTCAGTCCCTCGATCGTCAACTTAAGAGTGAAACCGGATTGAGTGAAACCGGATTTCCCACCGAAATTTAGATGCGTGCCATCTACGCCTTCACTATCCTTTATTTGCGTTATCGTCAGTAAATTGGGGTCATAACCTTCCGTTCCCTCCAGAACGATGGAATCCTCACCTGGGGTGAAGTCCGTGATTACGTCAGTGGGAGCAAGCTGGGTAATATCGAAGATGAAGGTATCCTTACCTGCACCGCCGGTCACCGTGTCACCACCATAACCGCCCTCCAGCGTGTCATCACCGGCGCCGCCAGACAGCGTGTCATCACCCCAACCGCCAGACAGCGTGTCAGCGCCCCCCTTGCCTTCTAGCGTCTCATCGTATGCATTACCTGTCAGCGTGTTATCGCCTTCATCGCCGGTTGTTACTCTTTCTTCAAGGGCGGCGCTCAGGGCCCGATGTACCGCTGCGAAGGAACCTGATGCACCGTTGAAATTGGTAAGAGGATAATCCTTATCGCCCAGAACGGCGGTAAACATATCTGGTGTGAGCTGGTCTGCACTTACATGTCCGAGGACCAATTCATTCTCGCCGTCAAAACTAATATGAGTGTCTTTATAATCTCCCAAATCATGTGTTGTCACCGACATCTGCGACGGGTCGTAATCGTCTAGTCCCTCCAGCCGGATTGAATCCTTTTGGCCAGGTACAAATTGTATAATTTTGTCGTGGCCGCCACTGGTCACATTGAAAACATAGGTATCCGCGCCTAGCCCGCCTGCAAGAAAATCATCGCCTGCTCCTCCGTCGAGAACATCATCTCCTAGATAGCCTTCTACAATATCATCGCCAGAACCAGCGACAAGATGATCCGCCTTAGAGGTGCCATCAAGAGTTCCATCAACCGCAAGGTTGATCACATTGTTAACAGTGGTGATAAGCTCGGCATCCCATTGTCCTTTGGTGCCCTGGAATATTGTCGAATTTCCGAGCTGATCTATTGGAACGTTTGAGAGCTCCAGGCGATTCTGATTCTCACTGTCGAAAGTAATAATGGTGGAACCCCCCAACTCTGTTACCTCGATCTGCCACGGGTCAAATTTTGAAGGTGATCCCGCCGAGTCCACGAGCCCCTCCAGGGTGATAACATCTTCACCTAAGGTGAAGTCATTTATCTTATCGTGACCGCCGCTCGTGATGTTGTAGACGAAGGTGTCCGCATCGGCACCGCCGATCAGCGTGTCATCGCCTGTTCCTCCCTCCAGCGTGTCAGCGCCTCCACCGCCCTCCAGCGTGTCAGCGTCTGCATGGCCCCACAGCGTGTCCGCGCCTCCACCGCCCTCCAACGTATCTTCACCGCCACCACCATACAGACTGTCAGCGCCTTCACCACCGATCAGCGTGTCATCAAAATCGGTACCTGTGAGATAATCTGGCTCAGACGGACCGATTTCTAACTTACCGATACTTTCTAATGCAACGCCTAGATTTTCATACAGTGCTGCAGCAACTTCGGTACTCGTCCCCTCGGGAACTTGGAACATTTCCGGTGTCAGTTGATACGAGGGTACATTCTTAAGAATTAGATCATTTTGACTTTCCCCATCCTGACCCAGTTCACCAAACATAACAATCGACCCCCTATTGTTATCGCCCTGATCGTAACTAACCATTTTGATCTGTGACAGATCGTAGTCTTCAAGACCTTCCAGGACGATGACATCGAAGTCCCAAATTATTTCGGAACCACCGTTGGTAACGTTGTAAACGACAGTATCAACAGCGTCGATAGCCGCATTCAGTGGCTCAGCCAGTGTTGTCACCGCTTCGGCATCTGTCCCTTCTGCACCCGCAAACATACTTGACGACAGATCTTTTGGAAGGTAGCCCCTAAATGTCAGAGAATTCTCACTGTCGAAAGTAACTTTAGTGCCATCAATCGATCCCAAGGGCCCATATACTTTTTCCACCCCGATCTGCTCTGGGTCGTAGTTTTCGAGCCCCTCCAGGACGACGGTGTCCGATACAAACCCTTGTTGCTGGAAGTCCTCGATCGTGTCGTGTCCACCACTAGTGACATCAAAAACGTAGGTATCTAGACCATGTCCACCAATCAGTGTATCGTCGCCTGTACCCCCCTCCAGCGTGTCAGATTGTTGACCGCCCTGCAGCGTGTCATCACCGGCACCGCCAATCAGCGTGTCATCTCCATCACCGCCAATCAGCGTGTCATCTCCATCACCGCCCTCCAGCGTGTTTTCGCCTTCATCGCCGGTCTCCGTGACCGGCAAATCTTCTTTTCCGTTGACTAACTGTGAGTCAACAAGAGTAGTGCCCAGTGCCTGATGTACCGCTGCGGGAAGGGGAACATCCTGATCATTCAGAGCGCTGGTAAACATATCTGGTGTCAGCTGGTCCGCACTCACACGTCCAAGGACCAGTTCATTCTCGCCGTCAAAACTAATATGAGTGTTTTGATAATCTCCCCAATCTAATGTTTTCACCGACATCTGTGACTGGTCGTAATCGTCTAGTCCCTCCAGACGGATGGAATCCTTACCTGGTTCAAAATATAAAATTCTGTCGTGACCGCCGCTGGTCACGTTGAAAACATAGGTATCCGCGCCAGTCTCGCCAGAGAGATAATCGCCTACGAGAAAATCATCACCTTCACCGCCATACAGCGTGTCATCACCGGCACCACCCCCCAGCGTGTCATCACCGGCACCGCCGATCAGCGTGTCATCACCGGCACCGCCCGCCAAGTCGTCAACGCCTCCACCGCCCTTTAGCGTATCAGCGCCTGCTAGGCCGTACAGAGAGTCTTTGCCTCCCTCACCAGACAGCGTGTCATCTCCACCACTGCCGTGCAGCGTGTTATCGCCTTCATCGCCGGTCTCCGTGACGGGCAAATCTTCTTTTCCGTTGACCATATTTGCGCCTAATGGCATGGGTTGGACTCCTTCAAGAGCAGTGCCCAGTGCCTGATGTACCGCTGCGGGAAGGGGAACATCCTGATCATTCAGAGCGCTGGTAAACATATCTGGTGTCAGCTGGTCCGCACCCACATGTCCAAGGATCAGTTCATTCTCGCCGTCAAAACTAATATGAGTGTTTTGATAATCTCCCCAATCAAAAGTTTTCACCGACATCTGCGACTGGTCGTAATCGTCTAGTCCCTCCAGACGGATGGAATCCTTACCTGGTTCAAAATATAAAATTTTGTCGTGACCGCCGCTGGTCACGTTGAAAACATAGGTATCTGCACCAGTCCCACCTACGAGAAAATCATCACCTTCACCGCCGAGCAACGTGTCAGCGCCTGCATCGCCCCACAACTTGTCATCGCCTCCACCACCCTTTAGCGTATCAGCGCCTGCTAGGCCGTACAGAGAGTCTTTGCCTCCCTCACCAGACAGCGTGTCATCTCCACCACCGCCGAGTAGCGTGTCAGCCTTTGAACTGCCGGTTTTTACTTTTCCTTCAGTTTTATCTTTGTCGTTCATGACTTAATTCTCCTTGGATAGAGTTTTGAATAACAAAGTTTATAGTCGGCTGTCTCGAAGAACCTCGATATTGGCAGTTGACTGTGATGGTTCGCGGCATCGGGGGAATTGGTTCCAATCCCATGTGATCGGGTGATCGCGTGAATTGGCAGCTCAGATGGGTAGGCAAACGATACCCTGCTCGCTGCAGTACCGCATAGCGTAAGTAGGCACCGTTGATAGTCCTGCGGGTTTTTCTCCACCGGCCCATCCTCCTGGCGTGTCGGTCCATGACCAAAGTCCCGTACAGTCGCCACATTTTTTATCTTGAGCGGAATAAAGGTTCCGTCCGCCAAGGCCAATCTGACCCAATCTTATGCTATTTGTCTGCAGGGTGCAGTGGCGGGATAGAATTTTCTGTCAGCGTCTCACGAACCAACCAGAAACAGGACAAATCTGTTTTAAATTTATCCACTTATCGACGTAACGGTGACGGGGTTACGATGCTCGTTAAATATGGGGCGCGCCGCCCTGGATTTATCAAAATCAGTGCTAGAAAAGTGGGGCTTCAGTTGAAGCTTGTTTCATTGCATTATTGGTCTTGGATAACCGCTTTACCTAAGGCGCATATTTGATATCAGCGCCACCACTTACCCTGTCGAGAAGTCTGATTCAACGAATTATCTCCACCTCGGCAGTTACCAGACGCTCGTGAATTACTCTATCGACATCGCGGCGAAAATGAACATCGCCGCGGTAGACGCCTACTGGCCATGCCTTGCCGGGGGCTCGCTTGCCGGCAAAGCCGAACCAGCGCGCGTTACGTTTGGCAAAGCGGCGGTTGTGAGTGACAAGTTCGCCCCCGTCTGGCCGGTAAATGCGGAAGGTGACGTGGTCCCCGATCTCTGCGCCAAACACTTCGACCCAAAGTACCAATGCCTTCGCAGTGCGCACCAAAGTTGCATTGTGATGCTCTCCGGCCCTTACTTCCGCGGCTTTCGGCGCCCGATCAGAAAAACCAGAGTTGTATAGTGCAAACGGCAGGTAAGACTGAAGGTCAAGTGCGGTTTCGCTCCACAACGGTGCCTTGCCAAGAGTACATCCACTGGCTACTGCTCGGCCAACGAAGGGATCCAATTTCCGGCCCCGATAGCGAACGCTAAACTCGAGGTGCGGAAACTCGGTCCGGCCGGACAGGCCGACCAGCCCAAGCACCTGTCCACGTGTGACCGAATCTCCCGGCTTGACCATGACACTATCCTGGCGCAGGTGGCAATACTGCGTCTCCCAACCCGCGCCAAGATCAAGCAGCACGCCGTTACCACACTCCCGGCCCTCGATCGCTTTCTGACCCGTCTGTGCCACGCTGATGTCGGGCATACCGTCGCGAACCGCCGCAACCACGCCCGGCGCGGCGGCAAGCACGGCAACACCCTCGACCATGACAGAGCGGTCGCGAAGCGCATAATCA
>Ga0315338_1003518_pt1 | contig 13522 bp, 14 predicted proteins | sample ASW8metaG_FD_204518 | JGI IMG/M metagenome (GOLD analysis project Ga0315338, IMG submission 204518) | Ammonia-oxidizing marine archaeal communities from Monterey Bay, California, United States - ASW #8 | ecosystem: Environmental > Aquatic > Marine > Coastal | place: USA: California | collected... | reverse complement strand
GCAGAAATTGAAGCTGTAATCTGGGATCAACTCAAGACCTGCTATGACCCCGAAATACCTGTGAACATCGTCGACCTCGGTCTAATCTACAAATGCGAGGTCCGGTCTATCGAAGCGGATAAGCGCATTGTGAACATCGAAATGACCTTAACGGCTCCCGGTTGCGGCATGGGTGATATTCTTATGCAGGATGTTAAAGACAAGATCGAAATTATTCCAACGATCAGTAATGCAGATGTCGAGATTGTCTTCGATCCGCCATGGAACCAGTCCATGATGTCAGAAGCAGCACGACTAGAAACGGGGCTGCTCTGATTTACTGATTCTGCCACCGTTAAGAGATAGCATGAAACGATTGGCTCTACTTCGTCATGCAAAGTCTAGTTGGGGCAACGGTAGCCTAGTAGATCATGATCGCCCTCTATCCGCCCGCGGCGAACGGGATGCCTCGGAAATGGGTTCACGGCTACTTTCTCGAGGTACAGAGCCTTCACTTTGCTTGTCTAGCACTGCCACACGGGCGAGCACGACAACAAAAAAAATTGTGGAAGCCCTCAATTCTTCGCATGAGATTATAAAAACAGATCGCAGACTTTATCTCGCATCTCACAGCGATATTCTAAAACTGATTAGAGAGCAAAAAGATACTATTTCTGACCTGCTTATTGTTGGGCACAACCCCGGGCTTACTAGTCTTGCTAATCACCTATTACCTGATTTGCGCCTAAAGAACTTACCCACGACGGGCATCGTAGCCATTGAATCCACAGCCCAAAAATGGTCTGAGCTTTCACAGTCAAGTTTAAGTTTGCTTTATTATGACTATCCAAAAAATACGAAATCACTCTCAGATAAGAACTAGCAATTAAACAGAAAGTATTTTTATTACTTAATCCTTAAATTGCACCTCTAAACAGGAAGGCTATTTTCAATGTCCCAGTACTACAAAGGTCGGCGCAAAAGAAATCTCTATCAACCCGGATCTGATACGCCCTTTAAACTAAGTCGAAGTCGTATTGATCTCTATGTTCAGTGTCAGCGTTGTTTTTATATTGACCGACGACTGGGGCTGGACAGACCGCCTGGCTACCCATTCAATCTAAATAACGCTGTGGATACTCTATTAAAAACCGAATTTGACAATTGCCGAAAAAATGATCAGCAGCATCCAATTCAAGAAGAATATGATCTTAAGCTTCGACCAGCTCCACATGTAGAGCTAGATATATGGCGTAATAATTTTAAAGGTGTTCAATTTCTGCATGAAGAATTTAATCTACTTATTTTTGGCGCGATCGATGATTTGTGGATTGACGAGAATGACACATACGCAGTTGTTGATTACAAAGCGACAGCGAAGAAGGATCGAATCACCGAGCTAGACCAGGCATGGCATGCTGGTTATAAGAGACAGATGGAGATCTATCAGTGGTTATTAAGACACAATGGGCTTAATGTCTCGGATACTGGTTATTTTGTGTACTGCAACGGTCAGGCTGGATTACCTAAATTTGAAAACACAATCCAGTTTGACACGACTCTTATTGCTTATGAAGGCTCTGATGATTGGGTAGAGAAAAAAATAGCTGATATTCATCAATGCTTAAATAGCGATGAAATACCACCTTCAAGCTACAATTGCGACTTCTGCAAATATACGTCAGAAATCGAGGAATTAATCAACTAAATTTTTGGCTTAATCATCGTGCAAGCTCTTTTCAAAAACGAAAAGATATTTTGAAACAACTGCTCCTTTAAGACACAGCGTGGTTTCTTAAAAACTCCCTTGAAGGAAGTCTATCGGCGTTGCTGTTTGCGCAGTAAACGCCGAGTTTTCTTATCAGGACGGCCTTGGGTAGGAGATCCAAACCGCGATACTGAACGCTTTCGCCCAGAGGCATCCTCTCGGCGCGCAATCGATCTACTTGTTTCTTCGTAGAGACCCGCCACCTCAGCAGCAGGTCCACGTCGGAAAGGAATTTTCAGCACGCAAACGTCTGTAATCGAGTCACCACGGCGGATACTCAATGCATTGCCGATATATACCTCACGTGCAGCCTTGGCTCGTTCGCCATCAACCCGCACTCTCCCGCTGCGCACAGCATTCGTCGCAAGACTCCGCGTCTTAAAAAATCTTGCGAACCACAACCAGCGATCAATGCGCATATTAGCTCACCCATGGAGCGGCCGGCCCGACCCACGCATATGACCGTTAGCGAATCTTGCAGAAGCAATAGACATAGAGATCGCGGGGATCATTTAGCTGATCAACAAACCGAAACGGTTCCGCAGCAACATCTAGAAGCTGCTGAAACGTCTCTGGAATCTGTGGACCAATATCTAGAAGCTTAGAGATCGGAGCTGAAATCATAGTAAGCTCCAATGCGATCAGCTCAGCGAAGCTAAGCTCCTCTTCCACAAACTCAATCTGATACTCGCCTTCAGCAAAACCCGCAAGCTCAGCAGCCGACGCCACTGCATCATCCAGATCGCCGAGTTTATCCACAAGCCCATGTTCCTGTGCATCAGTTGCAATCCATACCCTACCACGTGCAACTTCGTCTACTTCATTAAGATCTTTGTCACGAAACTCAGCAACCTGACCGATAAACTCATCGTAAGTATGTTCTATCACCTGCTGGATTATTTCATTTACATCGGGCCCAAGTTCGCGCAACAGATTTGCCTGCCCTGACAATCTTGTCGTACCTAAACCATCCACGTGAATTCCAAGCTGATCTAAAGATCGGCTGAAGGTTGGGAGCGTTGCTCCTACACCAATCGAGCCGGTAATCGTTGTTGGGCTTGCCCAGATCTCATCAGCACCCATGGAAATCCAATACCCACCTGATGCAGCAACACTGCTCATTGAAACGACAAGTGGTCGTCCTGAATTCTGAAACGCTTCAAGCTCACGAAGAATAACATCAGATGCAAATGCACTACCCCCAGGACTATCCACCCGCAACACCAAGGCTTTGACCTCTTTGTCTTCGCTCACACCGCGAATCATCGCTGATGTAGAGTCACCACCCACACTCCCAGGTGACTGTGATCCGTCTAGGATGGTACCTGAGGCAACAATAACTGCGATCCTGTCCCCCCCCTCAGATGATGGTCCTCTCTCTCCTACCTGAACGGCCCTCAAATAGTCCTCATAGCTAATACGGGCATAGTCTTCTGTCTCGTCATCGACCTCTTCACCGTTCACGAGACGTTTAATACGCTCCCGAATCTGATCGCGGGCCAGTAACGCATCGACCAACCCATAATCAAGCGCCATTTGCGCCGTATCTCCACCTGCCTCCGTAAGCAATTCAATAGCGTTATCCGCATAACTTTGTAACGCATCGCTGGGCAGCCCACGGGCCGCGGTTACATCAGCCTGGTAGGCATCCCAGAGAGCCCCGAGAAAAACCTCACTGGACTCCCTATCCTCCGGAGACATGTCGTCCCGGGTAATAGGTTCGACAAATGATTTGTACTCCCCCACTGTCCAAACATGAAAATCAATGTAGAGGTTATCAATAGCTGATCTGTAATACGGCTGATACCGGCTGTATCCGTCAATCGGAATATTGCCCATGGGACTCATATAAATCTCATCTGCATGGGCAGCGATGTAGTACTGGTTACGGTCAAATGTGTCACCAACCGCAATAATTGACTTACCGCTCTCCTTAAATCGGAGAATTTCCCCAGAAAGCTCCTGCAACTTACTCAACCCACTACCCGTCAGCCCATCCAGTTCTAGCACCACGGTCTCGATTCGTTCATCATTCTTAGCCGCACGTAAAGCATCAATCAGATCCCTCAGCAAGGTCTCATTCAGCGGGACACCTCTCACCTCGGCGAAGGCTCGCTCTAGAGGATCACCCGACAATTGATCAACTAAGTTACCTCGAGGAGAGATTATCAATGCTGCATCACGGGGAATTTGCGGTTGGTCAGGCTTAATGCTGGCCAGCAAAATAATGACCAGCAGCAACAAAAACCCGAGATGCAAACCCTTTCGCACCCCGTTCAGTACTCGCCACACCCCAGCGAATAGAGACTTTACTAACCTCAGCACACTCATAAACCACTAAGACCTTTTTTCTGGAGACCTATTCCCATTTAGTTCTATCCTACACTGGGCAGTAGCCATAAGGTCTACCACGTAAAGCATAAAACCGGATTATACGATTCTTATGGCCACCTCAGTCCAATAGGACAAGTGATAATGCTGGCCAATAAGCAATGATAATCACAGACGTTAGCAAAAGAACAAAAAACGGGAATGTCGCTCGGAATATTTCCGTAATGCTGCGCTCAAATCGGAAACTTGAAATAAAGAGATTCAGGCCGACCGGTGGAGTCAGATATCCAAGCTCCATGGTTGCAAGAAAAACTATTCCCAGATGAACAGGATGCACGCCATACTGCGACGCAACGGGAAGGATAAGAGGGACAACAAGAATTATTGCTGAAAAAATATCAAGTATCGCACCAAGAATCAGAAGAAAGATTAAGAGCGCGAATAAAAAAGAAGCCTGTCCGGCAACATAACTATCAACAACGGCAAACAACCGTTCAGGAACTCCTGCATCAATCATGTAATTTGTTGATGCAAGTGAGACACCGAGGATCATCAGAATTGCGCCTACCAATACCATCGATTCTCTCATTATTCTAGGTAGCTCACGCCATGGAATCTCTTTAAGGACGATCATCTCAACAAAGATGACATACAGTGCTGTAACAGCAGCAGCTTCCGAAACTGCAAAGTACCCACTATAAATGCCCCCAAGGACAACCACGGGCAAAGGCAACTCCCAGATAGACTCTCTGATTGCCGCTAGAACTTCTCGGCCAGACACTTTTGTTAATTTTCTGGCATGACGATTCTTCCAAAAGCTATAACCCGCGAGCAGCACCAGCATAAACAGTCCTGGGATAATGCCCGCCAAAAATAAATTATCGATTGATACGCCAGATATAATTCCGTAGAGAATTAAGGGTAATGAAGGAGCAAACAAAAGCCCCAGACTGCCCGACGTGGTGATAAGTCCTAAATTAAATTTCTCCTCATACCCTGCCTCGCAAAGCGCCGGATATAGCAGTGCGCCCAGCGCAATAATTGTGACTCCTGACGCGCCTGTAAACGCCGTAAATAAAGCGCAAGATACCAATGAAATAATTGCAAGTCCCCCGGGAAACCACCCCAGAAGTGCGTTTGACAGGCGCACTAAGCGTTGCGGGCTGTTGCTTTCGCTCAATACGAATCCCGCAAATGTAAACAATGGAATCGCAACCAGAATAGGCATCTCAGAAAGGCCAAAAAACTCGATAGCCATGACTGATAGGTCGATTTCAGCACGATAAAAACCAAGCATGGCACCCGCAGCAATCACTGAAAATAGTGGCGCACCCAGTAACATGAACACAGCTAACAAGAGTCCGGTCAAAATCATAGATCGGACCCGATGAACTCACGAAGAGTTCGTAAAACGTAACGGAAACAGATCATGGCAAACCCAATGGGGAGGATCAGCTGAAATATCCACGCCGGCCAATCACTCAACAATGCGTCACCAAACGCGTAGGAATCCTGAACAAAACGCAGTGAGTACCACGCAAGCAGCCCAGTTACGCTTGCCGTGAATACATGGGCAATGATATCTGTAATCCGCTTGATTTTGGCAGGAAGCACCCGGGTGATGACATCTATAGCAATCTGTTTTTGATCACGGCTTGCAGCAATACCACCAACTAATCCAAGCCACAACACAGCGAGACGAATTGCGCCATCAGTCCACGGAAATCCCATCGAGAAAATATTACGTAAAAAAATCTGGCTGCAGGCAAGCAGAATTAATCCCGATAATAGTACGAACAGGAGAGCGTTCTCGGTCCTCTGACCCCAACGCTCTGCTAATTTCAGCCAGCGATATCGCTGCGTGTTCACACTTCGTTCAGAATTTCGCGCGAACGTTTGTTAGCGACTGGCGGTAGAATTCGTGGAGCCTCGATACTCTCGCAACGTTTCAAGCAACTCATCAAAAAACTCCTCATCAATATCGTCACGCGCGCGGAGCTGTGGATATATGGTTGAAATCATGCTTTGCCAATTCACTACATCCGCTGAATCAACCGGCACGAATTCAATCCCAAACCCCGCCATAACCGCTCGAGCTTGTTGATTATCAGTCCGGGCCTGAGCGTCTAAACTCCTATTGATACCCGACATAACCATGCGGACAGTTTGTTGATCATCAGCAGAAAGCCGTTGAAAAACACGCGTATCAAGAGCAAAGATTCCGATGGAATACGCAATTGGCAGATCCATCATGTACTTCACTGTAGTGTGCCATTGCAGAACAAGAGCTACCACTGGAGAAGCAGCAACCACATCAAGCAATCCTGTTTGCAAGCCGGTTAAAACATCAGTTGGCATGAGCACTACTGGAGACAATCCCATAGCCTCTAAGGATAGGAAACTTACTTGATCACCCTCAGGGATCCAAATCTTGCGTCGCCGCATGTCCTCAATCCCGCTGATAGGCTCACTCGCCATCACATGGGCAAATCCGCCTTCCACAAACCCAAAAGTAACAAAACCAGCCGCCTCCAACCCAATCTGCAGCTTTGAATCCATGCGTTCCCGAACATAGTCCACCTCATCCAACGATCGGAATAAAAGAGGAATACTGTAAAGATTAATAGCAGCGTAGCGAGCCGCAAGACCACCACCAGCAAATGCGCCACCATGAAGCTGCCCAATACGTATCTTGCGAAGAACCTGGCTATCGTTACCCATGACACCACCAGGATAAAATTTTATGAGCACGCGTCCCCCAGTCCGATCGCGAATCTCATCCGCACCGGCCCGCATCTCACGCATCCAACTGGATCCATCCGGCGCTACGGAGGCGACTTTAAGTTCGATGGCTTGCGCCTGGTACGCGGTGGTGGCCGTAACTAGCAGGGCTAACACCCAACTCACTTGAATCAAAAAATGTTGGTGCGTCCGCCTAATACCTAGGCTATTTCCATTACTCATACCCATCAGAAATACTCCTGCGAAGACTCGAGTAATTCCACTGCCTCCTGCTTAGCCAACACATTAAAAAGCGTTCGCCCAGGTTCCTCAACAGGCGAATTCAATACTTCCGTTAATAATCTGTCGTGAAGCTCCTGGTTAAACATCATACGCGCATACCGCCTCGCATACTCTACCTTAGCCGATAGATCTCTCCCATCAGACAGAGTAATTGAGCGTTCGAAATGCGCCTTCGCAACTTCAGGCTGTCCTCCCATCGCAGGGGGTCGTAAGGAGTGCAAAATTCCCAGATAAACGTGTATTCCACCATTGTCGTAAGCCTCATCCAAAGCTAAGACCCGCTCCATAGCTGCCTGCACCCAGGGTAATTCACCCACAGCATTCCAATCCGAACTAGTGGCTTCCAAATGACTGAGCCAGCTCACCGCGTACGAATAAAGGTGCTCAATCTGCCGCCCCTCAAATTCCTCAAGTGCAGCGAGAAACTGTTGATAACCCATTCCCTCCCATTCGCAGGCTGGTTCGTGCACAAGGCAAACCGCTCGCTGCCCATAGCCTCTCGCCTTAAGCGTCATAATTGCAGCGTGTTCTTCATCCGTTATAAAACGTGATCCGTATAAGGCGAATAGTTCTGCACCCGCAGATAGCATTCCCGCGCTGGCTGGATTTTGAACAATGATTCCATCGACAATTAGCAGGTAAGCTGGCAAACCGGACCGCACCACAATGGGGTCGTTCTGATTAAGGATCGCAGAAGATAGTGTCTCCGATGCGAGACCCCCAACGTAGGATGATACGCAACCACTCATGAGCAAAAAGTGTGCGCCAGCAAGGACCACGATCACACCGCGCGACGCTCGCGCAGAGGATCTAGAAGAATATGTGGCGCGTATCTTGTTCACGCCGGTTCTCCCAAAGCTTAGATCTTTTCCTTGATGCGCGCCGCCTTTCCGCTTCGCTCCCGTAGGTAGTAAAGCTTAGCTCGCCGCACATCACCTCGACGTTTAACCTCGATATCGGCAATCGCAGGACTATGCGTCTGGAACACCCGTTCGACGCCCTCTCCGTGGGAAACCTTGCGAACCGTGAACGAGGAATTCAGCCCACGGTTACGTTTGGCGATAACAATACCTTCATAAGCTTGGAGTCGTTCTCGATTTCCCTCTTTGACCCGAACACGCACGATGACCGTATCACCCGCTGCAAACTCCGGAATATCATCTTTAAGCTGATCCTGCTCAATTTCACTGATTATTTTGGACATAGCCCAACACTTCTCCGACACCGTTCTCAACCTGGGAATGGAGGGTAACCTACCTCACCTCGCCTCGCCATCAAACGTTCCCTACAAATAGAGAGATTGACCCAACACCGCCCCAATTTTTCCCTACGCCTCATGTTCCTCGATAAATTCCTGCAATAGCACCTGCTCCTCGGCATTCAGAGTACGGGGCTCTAGAAGATCAGGTCGCCGCAACCAAGTCTTACCGAGAGCCTGCTTCAACCGCCAGCGCCTGATGGCTTCATGATGCCCCTCAACAAGCACCTCCGGAACCACCATGCCATCTACAGACTCAGGACGCGTGTACTGCGGATGCCCTAACAGACCTGACGTATATGAATCCTCCTGAGAGGAGGCTTCATGTCCAAGTGCGCCAGGTATTAGCCGCGCGACAGCATCGATGACTACTGCAGCAGCAAGCTCACCACCACTCAGCACAAAGTCCCCCACAGAGAGCTCTTCACAAATCTCCCCCTGAATGATGCGCTCATCGATGCCCTCATAACGTCCTGCAACCAGCAAGAGCCCTGGAAGCGCCGCCAACTTCTGCGCCAGCTCCTGATCAAAAGGTCTACCCTGAGCACTAAGGATACATCCGGCGCTACCTTCTGGCAGACGACTACGTGCCGTTCGAATCGCGTCCCGGAGCGGCTCATACTTAAGCACCATTCCGGGTCCACCACCATAAGGCCTATCGTCCACGGTACGTCGTCGATCCGGAGCAAAATCTCTTGGCGAAACCTGTTCAATCGAAAGTAGACCACGATCACACGCCCGACCAACCACACCAACGCGGCTCACTGGTTCTACGAGCTCTGGTAAAAGCGAGACTACGCTAATCCGATACATGACAGCCCCAAAACCTAGCCTAGTAACTCGGATCCCAATCAACGGTGATTACACCGCTATCAAGGTCCACTTTGTGAATAATTCGTCCTTGTACAAACGGAATCATTCGTTCTCGCGTACCCGCAACAACCATGACATCATGACCCCCTGTGCTAAATAGGAAATCCACATACCCCAATGCCTCGTCAGAAAGCGTACGGACATCAAACCCCTCAAGATCTGTCCAGTAATATTCACCTGGTTCACAGGCCGGAAGGTCCTCTCTCGCCACCGCTATTTGCGTGCCAATTAGCGTCCTAGCTTCATCACGATCATCTACCCCCTGGAGCTTCGCCACTACTGTTCGCCCTTGGAGGTGACCGCCTTCAACCTTTATACGACTCTCGGCACCTTGGGCACAAAGAATCCAGTCCCGAAAACCTACGATACTTTCCTTTGGTTCAGTATAAGAATGGACCTTGACCCAGCCCTTGATACCCATGAGACCAGATATACGGCCTAAAATGACTTGTTTTCGAGGTGTCCCGCTCATATTGCGGACTCACCGGGGCAAAGCTGTTAGGAAGCCTCGCTGCCCCGGGATTTCTTAATTAGACTCGCCACGCGATCGGAGGGACGCGCACCCTGTGAGATCCAGTAGTCAGCTCGCCCAAGATCAATGTTCAACTCAGTTTCCCCGCCCGTTGCAATAGGATTGAAATAGCCCAGTCGCTCAATGTATCGACCATCTCGCCGATTACGGCTATCTGTTACCACAACGTGATAGAAGGGGCGCTTCTTAGCACCACCACGTGACAAACGAATACTTACCATAGTTGAAAACCCAATCCTAAAAACATAGCGACCACACGCGGAACGCGCATTCTACTGTTTTTACAAGCGAAGTGAAGGGTTCGGAGATACGTGGCCCCCGCATGACTGTCTCAGTATATGGGCTCACCTATGAAAAGGGCCCGTAGCTACTGAGGGAACCGCTAAGAACGGGACATTATGGGTCTTGAATCACGGAAAATCCGCTAAATTTCAAAAGATTTGGTTGAATCCTTGACACTCTATCTAATATTCAGCCACTCTAGGCTCATGTTCAGTCACTGGAGGGCCGACGTTTTTGAATGACGATGCCCCGTTAGGCCTATTATTTGGCCTGCTTATTGTTCTGCTCTTTCTTTCGGCGTTCTTCGCTAGCACGGAAACCGCCCTAATCAGTCTCAACCGGTACCGGTTGAGGCATCGTGCCCGGTCGGGCCACAGACCTGCACAACTCGCAGAAAAACTATTAGAACGCCCAGACCGTCTCATGGGGCTGATTCTGCTTGGCAATAATGCGGTCAATCTGACAGCTGCCGCAATGGTGACAGTGATTTCCATCCGACTCGGCGGCGAAGAAGCCATTATCGTCGGTACCATGATCCTCACTTTCGTGATCCTAATCTTTGCCGAAGTCGCCCCGAAGACGATTGCGGCGCTACATCCTTCGAGTCTCGCCTTGCCCGCGGCCATTATTTACTACCCCCTAATGAAGCTCGCGTATCCGTTCGTGTGGCTAATCAACCTGGTGGCCAACTCATTACTCTGGGTGCTTGGGGTACGTGTCGACAGCGGCCGATCGGACTCTCTGAGCGCGGACGAATTACGCTCCGTACTAGCGGAATCGGCTGTCTTCCTACCCGACCGTCACAAACGCATGCTCCTGAGCATACTGGACCTTGATGACATCACCGTCGACGATGTGATGGTACCTCGCCAAGAAATCGTCGGAATTGATCTGGAAGAACCTTGGGAAACAAACCTGGCTATTATCCGGGAAAGCCCCTATAGCCGCCTTCCGGTTTTTAGAGATGATATCGACAACATTGAAGGACTTGTCCGGCTAAGAAGAGTGCTACCGGATCTGGCCAAAGGCACCCTAACGGAGCAGCGCCTACTCGACGAAATCCAAGAACCATATTTCGTTCCAGAAGGAACTCCATTAAACAAACAACTTGTTAATTTTCAGCTGGTCAAACAACGTTCCTCATTAGTAGTTGATGAATATGGAGATGTCCAAGGTTTAATCACAACCGAAGATGTAATTCGTGAAATCGTAGGTGAACTTGATGCCGATTCGGGCCCGGCAGGCCCCGATGTAAGCAAACAAAGCGATGGCTGTTTTATCGTCAATGCGAGTGCGAATATTCGCGAATTGAACCGTTTGATGAATTGGGAACTCCCTACCAAAGGACCCAAAACATTGAATGGGCTTATTATTGAGTTACTCGAAACCATTCCTACGGCGGGAACTGGATTGACCATAGGAAACTACCCCATTGAGATCCTAGAGACTGCTGAGCATGGTGTAAAAAAAGTGCGGATGTTTCTCCCCACAGAAACGGTTCAAGAAAAACTACCAGTCCCAGATTCCTCTTAAGACTTCTGCGAGCACTGTCGGGGAGTCAGTCAAGAATGCCTAATGCCTGCCCCAAACGATCCACCGGGATGATCTCCAAAGGGCTGGAGGTATGAGGCTGATTCGGAGTCGGAATAATTGCACGCTTAAAACCATGTTTTGCCGCTTCGGCAAGCCTCTCCTCACCAAATGGCACAGGTCTCACCTCTCCCGTTAACCCAACCTCACCAAACGCAACTAGGTCTCCAGGTATAGATCTCTCCTGATAACTTGAAATCGCCGCTAGGCAGACGGCAAGATCAGATGCTGTTTCAGCTACACGCAACCCTCCAACCACGTTTACAAAAACATCATTCCCGACAAGAGAAACACCGCTATGTCGATGAAGTACGGCCAACAACAATGCGAGCCTTTGTCCGTCAAGGCCCTGCGCTAGTCGCCGAGGATGCTCCCCTGGGTTGGCATCTACCAAAGCTTGAACTTCCACTAACAGCGGCCGTGAGCTCTCCCGAGTCACAAGAGTAACGCTACCGGGAACAGACTCGGTGCGCCTAGAGAGAAAAATTGAAGAAGGATTTTTGACTTCCGTAAAACCTTTCTCGCTCATTACAAAAAACCCCAATTCATTCGCGGCGCCAAAACGGTTTTTTGCTGTTCGGATGATTCGAAACCGACTGCCTAGATCGCTTTCAAAATAGAGCACCGTATCAACCATATGCTCTAACACTCTTGGACCTGCTAGCGTACCCTCCTTGGTGACGTGTCCAACCAAAACCGTGGCCACATCTCGTTCTTTGGCAAACCGAACGAGTTGCCCTGCACACTCACGCAACTGCGCTACCGAACCAGGCGCAGAATCTAGCCGATCGCTGAAAAGTGTCTGGATGGAGTCGATCACTAAAGCTTCCGGGGGGTCAGAAATCAACGTGGCAATGATATTTTCGACACAAGTTTCTGAGCAAAGCCGAACCGGAGCTTGCCCCACCCCCAGCCGATCAGCTCGAAGCGCGATTTGATCCAGGGACTCTTCACCGGTCACATAGCATCCCTGCTTTGTAAGACTAATATTCGCAATGGCGCTTAAAAGTAGCGTAGATTTGCCAATACCCGGATCACCACCAATGAGCACAACTGCACCAGGAACCAGTCCCCCACCAAGCACTCGGTCAAGTTCGCTTAAGCCGCTACTGCTGCGCTCCACATGAGAGATATTTACGCTATCTAGCCTTGTGGACTCGACACGCGATCCTTGAGAAGCAGAGGAACTCCCTTTGCGTAACAATGGCCGCGTTTCTGAGAGGGCATTCCACTCGCCACAATCTGGGCACTGCCCTTGCCACTTTAAGTGCTGGGCACCACAGGAATCGCAAGTATAGATACGCTTAATCTTGGCCACTAGTGCAGCATAGCATTCGTTGTAGGATCCGTTACCGGAACCTCATCTAATTGGCTGCGTATAGGTAGATTTTTTTTGGATTAGGTGGGCGCTCAAACTATCAATGCCAGGAAAATCCCTAACCGTAAACACCTTCACCGTACGCCTCTGCAACGAGGGTTTCAAACTTCGTGAACTCACCTAAAAATGTCAAATTAAACTTACCGGTAGGTCCATTTCGCTGCTTACCAATATTGATGTCTGCAATACCCTTACGTGGGGTTTCGGGATCGTAAATCTCTTCGCGATAGATAAAGACTATGAGATCCGCATCTTGCTCTATCGCGCCTGACTCTCGCAAATCGGACATGATCGGCTTTTTGTCTGGGCGCTGCTCAACACTTCGATTTAACTGTGATAAAGCGATCACTGGAACATTTAGCTCTCGTGCCAAAGCTTTTAGAGATCGGGAAATTTCCGAAATTTCTGTAGCCCTGTTCTCCTTAGTACCCGTAACCTGCATAAGTTGTAGATAATCTATGACAATCAGCCCCAGATCATCATGCTCACGTGCTAAGCGGCGGGCTC
>Ga0315338_1003516_pt1 | contig 13525 bp, 11 predicted proteins | sample ASW8metaG_FD_204518 | JGI IMG/M metagenome (GOLD analysis project Ga0315338, IMG submission 204518) | Ammonia-oxidizing marine archaeal communities from Monterey Bay, California, United States - ASW #8 | ecosystem: Environmental > Aquatic > Marine > Coastal | place: USA: California | collected... | reverse complement strand
TGCCTTGCTGAACAAGTTTTCCTTGTGTCTCGCGCAAAGCGTCGATGATGGTGAAAAATTAACCGCGCTGGGTGCCCGCAAGGTCCGGGTTCCAGGCAATCTGAAATTCGCCGCCGCGCCCCTGCCGGCGTCAGACACCGACCTTCACGATTTGGCCCGGATGATCGGCGACCGGCCGGTCTGGGCCGCGGTCAGCACCCATCAGGGCGAAGAAAATATTGTCGCAGCGGCCCATACCGACTTGGTGCCGCAAATTCCGGATGTGCTGACCATCATCGTGCCGCGTCATCCCATTCGGGGAGAGGACATCACAAACCGGCTTCAATCGACCGGCCACATTACTGCCCGGCGCGCGGCGGGACAGGCAATCGATTCCGATACCGGTCTCTATATAGTCGATACGGTAGGAGAGCTGGGGCTGGTTTACCGGCTGGCGAAAGTGGCTTTCATCGGTGGGTCCCTGGTTCCCCATGGTGGCCAGAACCTGCTTGAGGCGGCCAAGCTCAATTGTGCCATCGTGCATGGCCCATCGATGACCAACTTCACCGCCATCGTGGCCGAAATGCGGCGCGCGGCAGCTATCGAGGAAATATTAGATTCCAAGGAACTTGCCAGCGCCATCGCTACCCTGTTGCGAAATGATGATCTGCGGAGCCGCCGACTCAAAGCTGCCGCACAGGTCGCCATGAAAAAAGACAGCATTCTCGATAACGTCATTGCGGAACTGGCGCCATTCCTGGATTCCGCCGCGCCGCGTGCCGAGGTCAACGCCCCGCCAGCCCGATGTCATGCTGAATCATAGATATCGACCTAGATTCTGGGACGATGACAACGGACTGTCGCAGCTGCTCGTACCGCTTGCCTTCGTCTGGAATGCCATCACCAAGGTCCGGATGGGTCTCGGCACACCCTGGCGGGCCCCGGTTCCGGTTATATGCGTCGGCAATCTGGTGCTCGGCGGCGCAGGCAAGACGCCGCTTGCCATCACACTGGCGCGTCATTTGATCGCCACCGGTCACACACCGCATTTCCTGTCACGGGGCTATGGCGGGCGGGAACCCGGCCCAGTCCGGGTCGATCCGCAGAATCACGATGCAGGCGCCGTCGGCGATGAGCCCCTGCTACTTGCCGCGGTCGCGCCCACCTGGGTGGCCAGAAACAGACCGGCCGGCGCGCGCATGGCCTGTGCGGCAGGAGCCGATGTGATCATTATGGATGACGGGTTTCAAAACCCGTCCCTGGCCAAGGATATATCCGTGCTCGCAATCGACGGCGGTTACGGGTTTGGCAACCAACGCGTGATGCCAGCCGGTCCGTTGCGTGAACGGCTGGGGACCGGTCTATGGCGGGCCGACGCGGCCGTGGTGATCGGCAGCGACGCCACCGGGGCGCTCAACGGTATCCATCATTACTGCCCGGTCCATAAGGCGCATCTCACGCCCTGCCCTGATGACGCAATCGCCGGGAAGCGGGTCTTCGCGTTCGCCGGTATCGGCCGGCCCGAAAAATTTTACGCCACGCTACGTCAAATGGGCTGCACGGTGACGGCGACAAAGGATTTTCCGGATCATCACCCCTATATGCCCGATCAGATCATACAGCTGTGCGAGGACGCAGCCGCCGTTGACGCCATACCGGTGACGACAGAAAAAGACTACGTGCGGCTGCCCAATGACGCAAAGACCATTATCCACGTGCTTCGGGTGGAGCTGGAATGGACCGATCCGGCGGCGGCCAACCAAATTCTGGAAAAGATCAGCAGCGATGGCTAAACGCGGTCCCCGCGCCAGACATTTGTACCAAACCATCGGTTACCCGTTGCAGGCGGTGTTCGCCTGGCTTGTGATAGGCATATTCGCGGCGCTGCCGATGGATTGGGCATCCGGTCTCGGTGGATGGGTCGGCCGCACAATTGGTCCGCGGCTGGGCCTCACCCGCCGTGCCGACCGCAATTTACGGCGCGCCCTGCCTGAACTCGACGATGCCCGGATCGCTGCCATTATCCGCGAAATGTGGGACAATCTTGGCCGTGTGGCAGGAGAATTGCCACATCTCGTAAATATTTCGAAGTCAACGCCCGGCGGTCGTGTCGAGATAGTGGGCGAAAAATTTATCGAAGCCAGCCGCAAGGACGGCACTTCCTGTATTCTTTTCTCCGGTCATTTCGCCAACTGGGAAGTGTTTACCCCGGCCGCCAAGGCGATAGGGCTGAACTATGCGCAAGTCTACCGGGCACCCAACAACCCGTTGGTGGAATCACTGCTGCAGCGTATCCGCGGGCTGGATGTGTCCGACACGGTGCCGAAAGGCGTCAGGGGCGCCCGCGCCGCGGTGGAAACCCTGAAATCCGGACGTCGGCTCGGCATGTTGGTGGATCAGAAAATGAACAATGGCATCCCGGTGCCGTTTTTTGGCCAGGACGCCATGACTGCTTCGGCCCCGGCCGATCTTTCGCTACGCTACGATTGCCCGGCCATTCCGGCCCGTATTGAACGCCTCGGCGGCTGCCATTTCCGCCTCAGCTTTTACCCGCCGATCGCCCCTCCAGCGACGGGAAGCCGCAAAACGGATTCAGCTGCGATGATGCTGGCGGTGAACAAACAACTCGAAGATTGGATCCGCGACCGCCCCGGCCAATGGCTCTGGCTCCATAACCGGTGGCCGGAAGCCTAAGAGGATCGGGGGTGATCTCCAAGTCGGATTTCAAGCATTCATCCGATACCCATCGCCACATATCCCGGCCATTCTTTCACCCGGTCGAACCACGACCTAATGTTGGTTTAGCCTGAAAATTCGAACTTTCCTTCTTCCGCCACATGAGTGTAGGCGTACAGCACGATGTCGGCGATGGTGTATTGATCGGAAACAAAAGCTTCGCGGGCGCCCAGATGCTGTCCAGTATATTAAGCGCGGCGTAGCCCTCCTCATGTATTTCGGCCAACAGCTCTGGAGCCGGTGGATCCGGCAAATGATGCAGGAAACGCGCCACAGCCACATAGGGTTCGTGGCTGTATTGTTCAAAACACACCCAACGAACCACATCCGCCTGATCGTAACGACCCACCGGCAAATACGGAGTCCCTTATGTAAGATAGGACAGAATTGCATTTGATTCCGACAGGTACCGGCCATCGTTAAACGCAATGGTAGAAATGCGCCCGTTGGGGTTTTTACGCAGAAACGTGGGCGTGCGTGAGTGTTTCCTACTTCAGAATGTCTAGTTATATCAGATTATAGGGAATGCTGAGTTAGGCGGGCAGCAACCATACCTTGTATCCGTTGCCTGAACTTGGATCATCGTAGAGTGTCAGCAAGACGAGATCCTACTGCCTATTCCCCATCATCCCCGCATACCGGTCGAGGTGTTGACCGCCGCGTGCATGTTGCGGGCGAAGTCGGAGGCCTGTTCGACGGACATGGTGATGGCATTGGTGGCGTATTCCTTGACCGCGAGCACCGCCGGCAGCGGCGCCTTGTCGAGGGCGGCGCACACCATCTCGAGTTGCGCCTCCAGCCTGTCGTCGGGGACCACGCGGCTGACCAGGCCATAGGCCAAAGCGGTCCGGGCGTCGATTTCCTCGGTCGAATAGGTCAAGTACATGGCCCCCTTGCGGCCGAGGCGATCGATCAGCGACGACATGGCCATGGTGGGCATGATGTTGTGACCCATTTCGGGCAGGGCGAAGCGCGAGCTTTCGCCGGCGATCGTGATGTCGCAAACCGATGTGATAGCGCAGCCGAAGCCCAGCGAACGGCCCTGGGCGACACACACGATTGGGATCCTAGAGCGGCGGAAGGATCCGTAGAAATTGAACACCACTTCCGAGCGCCGCCGTGAATCGAGCGCGTCGGTGGGTTTACCTGGCTCACGTCCTTCGGGGTCGCGGCCCAGGCAAAAGTCGTCGCCGGCGCTGCGGAACACGATGTATTTTGAATTGGCCGCCGCCTCGTCGATCATATGGGCCAATTCCGCCGCCATGGGATCGCTGACCAGCCCGCCGCAATCGGCGCGGTTAAGCGTGATATGTGTCGCATCGCCTGTTTTCTCGCATAGAATATTATCTGCCATGGTTTCCTCCCTTATTCGATGATCGCGGCTTCTTCTTCGCGGGCTCTAAACGGAATTCGTTTTTGATCACTGTTGCGGGCAAGCCATGTGCCGGCGCCCTTGGGCAGTGTCTCGTGGTATCGCAGTTCCCAATCGTCGTCGATACAGTCAAGATCGGCGGTGATTTCCAGCAGCCCTCCGGCGGGGTTCCAGAAATACCAAAAGATGTTGGAGCCAAAAATATGACGCCCGGGGCCGAAATGGGTTTCCCAGCCTTGCGCCTCCATATGATTGCCAAGGAACATCACCTCGTCGAAATCACGAACTTCAAAAGCGACGTGCTGAAACCCGCGCCGCTCACCACGGCGGGACAAGAAAATATCGTGATGTTCGGACGATCCCGGGGCGCGCAGGAAGACACCCATATTTTTCACGTACTCGGTCTCGCGGAAATCCAGCCGATCCACATAGAAGGCCTTGTTATCGTCCACGTCGCCGGGAGCCCAACACCCCACATGGGCGGTGCGCAGCAGCTTCGGAAATTTTGGTTCAGCACCGTCGGCCCGCGTGTTCTTACGCCTGCGATTGCCCAGCGTGTTCGTGACCGGGGCCTCCAGCTGTATGGACTTTGCCGCGGCAACTCTGAATCCGAGCGCATAACCAAGATCATCGGCGACGTGCAACACGCCGTCGGGCGTTTGCCTGACGTTGCGGTCAGTGGATAGCTCGGCGGCTATTTCCCGCAACACTTCGGCATTCTCTACCCGCCAGATTATTTCCCGCGCTGTATCGCCGTTGACCGGGGCGGCGGGCAATGAATTGTCATTTATGTGGCGCAGAACCAGGCTGGTGCCGTCGGCCAGGCCATAGCTTCCCCCGGCGCCGTCATCCTGTAATACGTCAAACCCCAGATCCGACAAAAAACGCCCAGCGGCGTCGAGATCTTCGCAGCCATAGACGATCGAATGAATGCCCGTGATATTCATTTTCTCATGCCTCCTGCCCGGCCAGCGCAGACTGTCCGTCCCGGATTGCACGCCAGATTTTTTCCGGCGTCGCCGGCATGTCCATGTGCCGCACGCCGAAATCGGCCAACGCATGGATTATGGCGTTCATGACCGCCGGCGGCGCCGCCGTGGTGCCGCCTTCGCCGCCGCCCTTTACCCCAAGCAGATTATTGGGCGCCGGAACCTCGTTGTTGGCGAGATAGAAAGACGGGACATCATCGGCGCGCGGCATGCAGTAATCCATGAAAGATCCGGCCAGAATTTGCGCCGAGCCTGCCTCGTAGACGCAATGTTCCATCAGCGCCTGGCCGACGCCCTGGACGATGCCACCATGGGTCTGGCCGTCAACGATCAGCGGGTTGATGACGCGCCCCACATCATCGATACCGGTATAACGGACGATCTCGACAATGCCCGTATCGGGATCGATTTCCACCTCCGCCACATGACAGCCGTTGGGGTAGGTCGGCAACGGCGCCACAATCTCGGCGACGGCGTGCAAACGCCCCTGCAACTCATCGGGCAATTTATCGCCCAGCGCGATCTCCGCGATATCAAACAGATGCAAGGAGCGATCTGTGCCCCCGATGGTAAAGCTCCCGCCCTCGAAGATAAGATCTTCAGCGGCCGCCTCCAGCACAAAGGCCGCGATTTTTGCCGCTCGGTCGATGATTTCCTCGCTGGTCTGACGGTACAGGTGGCCGGCCAGCCGCATGGATCGAGACGAATGGGAGCCCGAACCCGAGACAACAAAGTCCGTATCACCGGTCCTCAGCCGCACACATTGGAACGGCAGTTCCAGCCAGTGGGATACCACCTGAGCATAGCTGGTCTCGTGGCCCTGTCCGCTCGACTGGGTGCCGATGATAAGATCCACCATACCGCCGGGCAGAATTTCCATTTCGGCGCGTTCATTGGGGTACCCTGTGGCGGTCTCGATATAGTTGGCAAGCCCGATACCGCGGAGCCTTCCCCGCGACCGGGCCGATTTCTTGCGCGCGGAAAAGCCGTCCCAGTCCGACATCTCCAGCGCCATCTCCATGCTTTTGGCAAAATCGCCGCTGTCATAGGTGACGTTGACGCCGTTGGTATAGGGGATGGCGTTGAGCGGGATCAGATTGCGTAGCCGGATCTCGACCCGGTCCAAATCGAGCTGGAAAGCCGCCATATCCACCAGCCGTTCGATAACGAACATGGATTCGGGCCGCCCCGCGCCGCGATAGGACGCCGTCGCATTGGTATTGCTTAGCACCGCTTGGGAATTCACATGGGCAACCGGCATTCTGTAGATTCCGTTATAGACCGTGGGCCCGCGGGCCAGCGGCACATAGGACACCGTATGGGTGCCGATATTGGCGATATTTTCTGCCCGCATGGCGAGAAACCGCCCTTCTCTGTCGAGTGCCAGCGACGCTTTTGAGATCAGATCGCGGCCGGCATAATCGCTGAGAAAGGCCTCGGAGCGATCGCACACCCATTTGACCGGCCGGCCGGTATGCTTGGCTGCCCATAACACAAGGGCGAATTCGGGATAGGTATGGTTCCGCGTGCCGTAGCCGCCGCCCACATCGCAGGAGACGACGCGAATTTTCGCCTTGTCCACGGCAAACGTGCTGGCCAGTTCATTCTGAAACCGGATGACGCCCTGCCCACCGGCCTCAAGCAAATAATTGCCCGATGCCGGGTCAAATTCGCCGAGCGCCGCGCGCGGCTCCATGGGAACGCCGGTGACACGCTGGTTATTGGTTTCCAACCGGACCACGTGAGCGGCAAGGGCAAACGCCTTGTCGCAGGCAGCCTCGTCGCCTTTTTCGTCATCGACGCTGATGTTGCCGGGCACCTCGTCCCACAGATCTGGCGCGCCCTCGGCAAGGGCCGCCGCGACATCGGCAAGCGCCGGTAAGGTAGTGGTATCGAGACTGATCTGTTCCGCCGCGTCGCGCCCCTGGGCCTCTGTTTCGGCCACCACCATGGCGACAATCTCACCGACCCGCCTTATACGGTCCACGGTGACCGGGTAAAGCGGCGTATAAAATATTTTCCTTCCGTCATGGTTCTTGAGTTCCACATCCTTGGGGTTGCCCCAGGCCGGCATGGGGTTGAGCCCTTCATCGAACCAGTCCCGGCCGGTCAGTACGGCGAGCACGCCGGGCATGGCGCGCGCGATGCCAGCGGTCACGCCATGCAGCGTCGCGTGGGCCTGCTCAGACCGCACCATGATGGCGCAGACCTGGTTAGGGCGGCTCAAATCATCGCTATAACGCCCCTCCCCGGTCAGCAGCCGGCGGTCTTCTACCCTTGGGACCGGCGCGCCAATGCCGGTGGTATTAGGGACCCCGGTCGCCATCTAATCGTTTTTCCCGAACGGACTGTCAGGCACATCGCGGATCGAGGTGTTGGGCATGACATCCTTGCGGCGCATCTGCGCGCTGCGCCGGCCGTTTTCCAGATAATTACCCGCCGCCGCGCGTTTGGCCATGAGGTCCCATTCGTCGTTCCAATCGCCCAGTGAATAGCCGTGCCAGGGTGCTTCGGGCGTCAGCGGCGGCAGGCCAAATCTTTCCCACAGACCCTTGGCGTGTTCCATGTATTCCTTTTTGGGCAGGGCGATGGGCGGCATGTTGGCCTTCAGCGTCGCATCGATCAGCAGCGTCGAATCCTCACCGCCCGGTGTGCGCGGATCGCCCGGTCCATAGCGCACGCGGTGTTTCAGGATCTCCGCGTCGATAGCTGGATTGGCACGATAAGCCAGCGCCCAGAACACCGCATCGCCATTGTCCGGGTCGATATCCGTATCCACCGCAATTACGTACTTGCCGATTGCCGCGGCCAGCGCCGACGCGCCATACAGGGCGCGCCACACCTCGGTGGTCGGCATGCCGCGTTCCACCTGGACAAACAGGATACGCCGCAGATTGGTCAGCGGTTCATGCAGGAACACTTTCTTCACGCCCTTGATGCCGAGGGTATCGCGCAAATGCGATAAATACAGCGGCTCATAGGCGACCCGCTTGATGACGCTCGATTCAGACGGGGTGAGTTGTGAAATGATCGAGGTGAACACTGCGTCCTTACGATAGGTGATCGCGGTTACATCCATGATCGTGTTGTAATCTTCCAGTGCCACATGGCCGTGGCTTTCGGCGAATGGCGCTTCCGGCTCAAGATAGTCCGTATCAATAAAGCCTTCGATCACCAGTTCGGATTCGGACGGCACCATGATGTCGATGGTCCTGCATTTCACCTGGTTGATCGGCGCGCCGACGATGCCGCCGGCGACCGCCATTTCCTCGACACCGACGGGGAGTTTTTGCGGCCCCATGAAGGCCACCGACGGCGGGCAGCCGACGACGATGGCGCAGGGCATTTTCTCATCCCGCGCCTTGTACATTTCCCAATGCATATGACCTTCGGCACCGCCCGGCCGCGACACCATACGCACCGCCAAACGGTCGGACGCCTTCAGACCGGCGCGATAGGTGCCCATGTTCTGAGTGCCGGTCTCCGGGTTCCGGGTGGTGACATTGGTCGCCGTCAGATAGGGCGCGCAATCATAGCCGGGCGTCGAGATTGGCACCGGCAAGGCATCCAGCCCCTTGCCCTCGCCCACCAGATCGTCACCGGTCAGCACGATGTCATGGCACGGCGCAATTTCAACCGTTCGCGGTGCGATGGGGTTGGCGATAGCATGGTTCCAGCGGGCACCGATTTCATCAACCGGCACGCCCATGCCGATGGAATACATCGCCGCATTGGTCGACAGCGCGCTGACCACCACGGGCATGTCGTATTTGCGGCCCTTGCTGTCGACGACATTGGTAAATTTAAATGCCGTGCGGTCTTCTTCCGCTATGCCGCCGCGGAACTGCCAGCGAACCAGCGGATGGAGCTGGGTATCCTTGTTGACTTCCGCGTCAATCACTTGGAGAAGACCGGCCTTCTCGAGCGCCGCCAGATGGTCGTGAAAATCGGGATAAGCACGATCCTGCCCCGCAATTGGTTTTTTTGTCCCGGTTGCCATCCAACTCCCCTTTGCCTATTAACGACAAATTAACGCGCCATACCGCAGGGGTACAGGGTGCGCAGATGATTTGATATAAAATGATCGATAAGCGGGTTCCTGATTTCGACGCGGCGCTGGCCGGAATGGCGGATGGGGCGACCATCATGTCGAGCGGTTTTGGCGCAGCCGGCGCGCCCCATGATTTGCTGGAGGCCGTGCTCGAGCACGGCTGGCGCGATCTGGTGATCATTTCCAACAACGCCGGTGAGGGCGAACGCGGCCTTATCCGTCTAATCGGCGAGCGGCGCGTCGCCAAGGTGATTTGTTCGTTTCCCACCTCATCGAACTCGGAGATAATCCGGGAGCAGTATTTCGCCAACCAGATCGAGCTTGAGATCGTCCCTCAGGGCACACTAAGCGAACGCATGCGCGCCGGCGGTTCCGGTATCGGCGGGTTCTACACAAGGACATCCGTCGGCACGCCGCTTGCCGAGGGCAAGGAAGTGCGGTGTATCGACGGCAAGGATTATGTTCTTGAGTTCCCGTTGCGCGCGGATTTCGCCTTCGTCACAGCCAGACTGGCCGACCGCTGGGGCAACCTCATCTACAACAAATCGGCGCGCAATTTCGGCCCCACCATGGCCATGGCGGCGGACACCACAGTGGTGCAGGTGGACCAATTCGTCGGGCTCGGTGCCATCAATCCGGAACACGTAATCACGCCAGGGATTTATGTGGATCGGATTATCGAAGTTCGGGGGACATGAGCATGCAGAAGCTGACCCGCCCACAAATCGCCTGGCGAATTGCGCAGGACATTCCCGACGGGGCCTACGTCAATCTGGGCATTGGAGCGCCGGAACTGATCGCCAACTATTTGCCCGATGATCGCGAAATCATCATCCACAGCGAAAACGGCATCCTGGGGATGGGCCCCACGCCGCCGGAAGGAGAAGAAGACCCAGATCTGATCAATGCGGGCAAGAAACCGGTCACCCTGCTGCCTGGCGGCAGCTATTTCCATCACACGGATTCGTTCGCCATGATCCGCGGCAATCATCTGGATTATTGCGTACTCGGCGCGTTCCAGGTCTCGCGCGACGGCGATCTCGCCAACTGGGCGACCCTGGACAATTCCCGACCACCCGGCGTCGGCGGCGCTATGGATCTGGCGGTAGGCGCCAAGCACGTTTACGTCATGACCGATCACTGTACCCGCGACGACCAACCAAAGCTGTTAGAGACCTGCACCTACCCCCTGACCGGCCGGGGTGTGGTGGACCGGGTGTATACGGATATCGCCGTGATTGATTTGATCGATGCAGGGTTTGTCGTGCGGGAAATGCTGGCGGGGATGTCGACCGATCAGCTCAACAACATGACTGGTGCCGACCTGACAATATCCGACAAATGCGCGGAATTGAAAGCACCAGACCTTTGATCCCGGTGTTAAAGGGCCGGGGGGGAATAGTAAGCAAAGCAGCGACGACCGCCGCAACCAGAATGGCTGATCGCTTCATCCTGTTGCCTCCCAATGGCCTTTAGTGGAGTGTGGGGAACGTTTTTATTAGGGTCGACTGGAAATTGGTTTTTACGGCAGCCAGCCGAGCCACCTAAAGGTCATCACCAAATGCCCTTGCGAACGCCCTAATTTGTCGCCACAACACCCAAATTGCCGGACGCGGCGGGGCGGCGGCCTTTGCCTTTTGTTGCGGTGGGCGCCATGTGGCGGTTGACGCGGTCCTGGAGCATGGTCATGCCCACATTGGCGCCGGCGGCGAGCGCGAAGATGATCACGATGATGGCGTACATGGGCGCGATACGGAACTGTTCGTAATAGATGCCGAGCTGATAGCCGAGCCCGCCATCGGAGAATTTGAGTTCCGCCACAAGCACGCCGATCACGGTGATGGCCATGCCGAGCCTGAGGCCCGTGATCACCGGGTTGACCATGGCCGGCATGTAGACCTTGGAAATCATGTTCCATTTGGAGAGATTGAAGCTCTTGCCGACCTTGATCAGTACCGGGTTGATCAGGGCCATGCCGAGCACGGTGGTAAACACCACCGGGAAGAAGGCCGACAGCGCCCCCTTGGCCATTTTGGATTCTATCCCGGTGCCGAACATCAGAAATAAGATCGGCAGGAAAATGATCTTGGGCGTCGAGCCGATGGCGTTGAGATAGGGCTCGATGGCTTTGCGCAACAGTGGATTCACGCCCATAGTGATCCCCAGTGCGATGGCGATCAACGAGCCTGTGACAAACCCGACGATATGCTCAGCGAAGGTAATGCCGAGGTGATGGTAGAATTCTGCCGATGTCAGCTCGTTGAACACGGCGAGCGCAATCATCCACGAGGACGGGATCACGTCGCCATAGAGGATCTCAAGACGGCCCAGCGTGGCGAAGGCTTCCCACGCCGCGATCAGGCCAATGAGGGTGACAAGCCGGATGCGCAGGATCGATCGGTCGCGATCACTGGCGGCGGCCGCCGCCTTATTCTGGATCACACCGGTCTGAGCCATTTCTCAATCCTTCCGAATCCCCAGTAGAACAACACACTGACGAGAACCACCGTGATAATACTCGCGTAGGTGCCGGCGGTATCGAAGCGGAAATACATCTCCGAGACGATCCGCCCCAGCCCGCCAAAATCGATCAAATATTCAATGGCGACGATATTGACCAGCGTATACATCACGCCGATGCGGATACCGGTAAAGATGGTTGGCACCGCCGCGGGAAGCTGTATTTTCCAGAACATTTCCTGTTCCGACAGATTGAAGCTGCGGCCCACATTGACCAGCGTGCGGGAAACGCCGAGCAGCCCCTGGCGGGTCTGGATGATGATGGGGATAGATCCCGGGATAAAGCCCATCGCGATCAATGTTGCGTGACTGCGGCCAAAAACTACCAGGAACAGCGGGTATAGCAAGACGGTCGGCGCCGCGAAGGCCGCCGCCAGCCACCCTTCGTAGGCTATCCCATAGGTCGGATTTCGGTACAGGAAATAACCGAAGGGAATGCCGATGGCGAGCGCCAGCCCGGTCGCCGCCGCCGTCATCCCCAGCGTCACAAAAAAATTTCCGATCAGATCCATGTCGTCTTGGACTGGCTGGAAAGCCATCAATGTATCCGACGGGCGCGGCACCACAAAGGACGGGAAAAATTCAACAAAGACGGCAAGTTCGAGCACCCCGGCAAGCGCCAGGAGCCCGAACAAACCGACAATTACCGGCGATTTCATCAGCCCGGTCACGGGCGGGGTCTTTTCTTCGCCATCAACTTACCCCGCCTGCCGTACTCAGATGGGCTTGTTGCCCATCGGGTGAACCAGCTCGTGAAGCTGTTTCGCGGTGAGCGGTTTCTTGATCTTCTTGTTCTCCAGCGCGATCTTGTTGATTATATCAAGACCCGCAACCGGCAGGAAGGTCGAGTGCACAAGAGGTACGTCCTGGCTGGAATCCTTGACATCGGCGAAGTTAAGCTTCCAGCGCTTCGCGTAGGCCTTCATCTGTTTATCGCTGGTATAGGTGCGATAACGGCCTTCTTCCAACGCATTCATTAGGCGCCTTGCGACGTTACGGTTCTTGTCAAGCCACCGTGAATTCGCCGCCATGACCCGGATGGTCACGCCCTTGAGACCACTCGCCGCCGCACCGGTTCCGATGATCCGGATCTTCTTTTGACGCAGCAGACCTTTACCGAGCGGAAACACCGACCAGCCTGTAGCGACCTGACCCGACATCAGCTGGGTCCGCGATCCCGACGGTCCGCCGACCGACACCAGCTTGGCCTTCAGACCAAGCGCCTTTTTGATATAGATGGTCGCCAGATTAGTGGTGGATCCAGGCCGAGAATAGGTGAATTCCTGACCGGTCTTGAGATCGGTGAATTTCCTGATCACGCTGTTGCTTTTCACATACCAGTATAGATCGTGGACGCCGCGGATGTTGCTGCCGAGAATGCGAACCGGCGCCCCGCGCGAATACGCTGACAGAACGCCCAGCACGCCGTTGCCCCAGACGACGTCCTGGCTGGCGGTGAGCACGGCCTGCAGCGATGCCGCACCCCCCGAGCCATGGATGACCGACACATCGAGCCCATATTTCTTGAAGGCGCCGCCTTCCTGGGCCGCATAAGGATGTTCGGTTTCGAACACTACTTTGGTGCTGTTGACCAACCGCACTTTGTCGGCGGCAAGCGCCGGTGCGCAAACGACGGACGCCGCCGCCGCGCCGATCACAAATGCTCTCGGTGAAAGTATCATGATTGTCTCCCTTTGTATTTGTTGAGTGGTATCAGTCTATTCAACGCAAGCCACGTTAGTGGATAGAATCTAACATATGGTACCCTCCGGATCCCGTATCCCGGTTTCTCGGTAGGAGAGAGCCCGAAAGCGATGCTGTCGCATCGGTGAAAGGCTTCGACGCACCGAGAAGCCGGGATACGAGACCCATAGGACG